>Ga0247790_10000037_pt1 | contig 72853 bp, 56 predicted proteins | sample UWRJS171409R4_FD_179913 | JGI IMG/M metagenome (GOLD analysis project Ga0247790, IMG submission 179913) | Soil microbial communities from Arlington Agricultural Research Station in Wisconsin, United States - UWRJ-S171-409R-4 | ecosystem: Environmental > Terrestrial > Soil > Agricultural land...
CGTCCGCTACTTGAATCAACTCGTGACCTCTTCGAGACAGATAGAGGCGGGTGCCGCCGCGCTCGCGTTGCTTCCCGGCGAGGCCTCGCCGCGAGAGCTCGCCAGCGCGCTCAGGTTCTTATCCCAGGCCTGCTATTTGCCCCGCTTTGTCCTGGACGATCTGAGATCTTCGGACGAAGGCAGGCGTGCTGTAGATGAGATCTGGCCGGATTGGCTGACGAGGGTCCGGGAGTCGGTGACCCGCGATCGGCTCGAAGCGCTGCCGCCCGATGTGCAACGTCCCCCACCATCGGGGCTCGCACGCAACCGTGTTGTCCGCGCGTTTGGCCCGCGGCTCGGCGAGCTGGATTCGTCCACATTCTCCATCATTCAGGCCCGCGTGCAGATGGCGGCTGCGGACGAGCTTGTCGCCACGGGACACGTCGAACGAGTACTCCATCGCTCCCCCAATGACGTCCCCATCGATGCGCAGCTCGCGCTCGGCGCGCTCCTCGTGAGATCTCCGCAGGCGCGAGCGCATGTGCTCGCGCTACCGCCGTCGGAGGAGCGCCTGTACCCGGGGATCGCACTCGAGCCACTGGTCGAGGCGGGTGATCCGGAGGCTGCGCGCGTCTACGCCGAGTGGCTGCCTCGTTCACCGTACCACTGGGGGTTCTTGCGATTGAAGCGCGCGCCATCGCGGGTTGTCCTCGAGAACCCGCTCGTGCTCCCCGAAGCGCGTCGCCTCGTGAGGGAGGTCATCGAGCGTGTCCACGTTCCGGACGCCGATGGCTCCCGGCTCTCGGTGGTCTCTGCCGCGACCGTTTTGTGGAGCTTCTCGGCCGTGTGGTGCACCGAGCCGACGCTGGTGGATCGGGTGTGGTCCATCGTCGATGCAGACGAAGAGGAGGGGCTTCGCGGCTTGCTCATCGCGACCGACGGCGTCGAGCTTGACCCGATACGCCTCGGAGATCTCCATCGCCGCGTGCACGCGAGCCTCGAAGCCACCTGCCCCAGCAATGGAGGGGAGGTCGACGGCATACGCGCGCTCCGTGCGGAGCGAGAAGTGATGTGGCTCGAGGAGCGCGGGTTCGTGCAGCAGTCACAGGAGGTGCTGCGCGTCCTCGCAGGCCTGCGCCGTCCTGTGGGGTGGCTCGCGTCAGCGGTGCTCTGGCCAGTCCTTACCGAGAATGATCGGGTCGACGCTTCGCATCAAGTCGCTCGGGATGCGGTCGCGTCGCACTTCGGCGAGCCCTCCGAGCGATATCTCGAGCGCTTCGTCCGCGTCGCACCGGGCTACTGGTGCAACGCGATCGTGCGCATGGTCGAGGAATATGGCTCGCTCGCCGGCTCCATCGGAGTGCGCGCGTTGCAGCTGCTGCCTCGAGTGTTGCAGCTGCGCGTCGCGCGTGTCCTGCGAGGATCGCAGCTGGCCGAGCTGGAGCTGCCATGGAGAAGCACGGGAGGGCTCGACCAGTGCGAGCGGGACGCAGATACGGTGCGGAGGCTCCTGTTCGACATCGGCGACGACCCGTCTGACGCGTCCGGCACCGCGTAGTGGGTCGAGAGTCTCGATCGCGAGGTCGTCGCGAGGATGTGATCTGCTGTGGATCGACCAGCCAGGCCGCGGGCCACTGGCGCTTACGGTGTCGGGCGAGCTGCCAGCTGCTTCTCGATGGCCGCCGCCAGGAGCGGTGCCTGCTTCCGGAGCAGAGCCAGATCGAACTCCTTCTTTAGGTATCCATCGTAATAGACGCCGCGTCGCTTGATGGCGCGCTCGTCTCGGCCGATCGGCAAGCTTTTCAAGGTCTGCTCGGCCCGTGCCCGCTTCTCCGGAGGGACCTTCGAGGTGACCACGAGCTCGAGCGTGGGGAGCAGGATCTCGAACCATCCCTCCTCCACCTCGTAGGGGTCGAGGATCTCGGTGCTGACCACGTGCTGCTTGCTGCTGTTCACCCAGCCTGCGACGTAACGATAATTGTCCCAGTCGTATGCTCGGGATCGATCCTCATCGATGCTGACGAAGTGATCGACGGTCCCGTCGGTGGTCCACAGCGTCATGTAGCCGCAGAGGAACTGAAATCCTTCCCCGAGCTTGAAGCTGAACTTACGCCAGTAATCCGGCGGTCGCTTCTTCGCGTTGGGGTTCCGCGCGAGCCAGTCGTTTCCGCGCTGGCTCGTGCTGGCAAGTCGGAGGGCGCTGGCACTCACGCGACAGGCTTCATCCCGGCTCCTTCGCTGGCGCCAGTACGGCCTCCCAGCGGATCATGAATGGATCATCGCTGGACAGGACGCTGTGGAGCTGCCTGGTGATCTCCGCCCTGGCCTGAGGGTCTGGCTGGGGCGTCTTCTTGACGAAGTCCCTCGCCGCGGTGATGGCGGCCTCGGCCTCGGCCGAGCGGGCCGTCTTGAGCCCGAATGCCTCGGACACCAGCCAGTAGGAGGCGTCGCCTTGCTTCGCCCAGGCGCGCTCGTGGACCTTGGCCGCGCGGTCGACATCGTCCACCACGAAGTGCAGGAGCTTGTCGATGGCAGGATCGAACACCGGCTCGAGCGACGCGGTCACCAGCGGTGAGTGCGTGCTCGCGACGACTTGAACGGGCAGCTCCTCGCTCAGCGCCCTCACGGCCTCGAATAGCGCGGGGAGCACCCTCCGCTGCCAGATCGGATGCAGGTGAGCCTCGGGCTCATCGAAGAGCATGACCATCTGCCCGACGGGCTGTACTCCGGCGAGGCGTGCCGCCGCGCGATGCTCGTGCCAGGTCCACACGAGGAGGTATGCGAGCCCGAAGATGCGCTTCACGGCTGCGGAGGCGTGAACGATCGGGATATCGCCGTAGGGCATCCGCAGGGTAGGGAAGTCGCGAGCGTCACGAATCGAGAGGCGCTGGGGCGCTGCCAGCTGCATCGGCGCATCCGGGTCAGACAGCGTGCTGAGCACCCGATCGAGCAGGTTCGAGAGCTCCGGTCGGCGCGCCTTCCAGTCGATGACGTCGTGGATGATTCCATTACAGAAGACCACGCCTTCCTCGGTCTTGAGCCCATCCCACAGGTCATGTGGTCTGAAGCCAAACGCCAGCCTCTCCGGAGATCGACTCTGCCCCTTTCGCTTGATGCTGCCTGTCTCCCGGTCCCGGACAGGGTCCCAGACTGCGAACCCGCCGTCGGCGCGGCAATAGATGGCCAGCGCCTGGATGCTGCCAAGCTCCGCCGGGCGCGACCAGGTCTCATCGGTCGGCGAGTAGTGGCACGCGACCGCGCGCTCTCCTGGTAGGCCAATCGAGATCGTCGGCTCCACCTTGCCGGAATCTCGTCTCGGCCATGCGAATCGATCGGCCCACGTCCCGGTCAGTGCCCACCACAGGACATCGAGGATGAACGTCTTGCCCGTGCTGTTCTGGCCTGTGAGCAGCGTGAGTCTCTGGGCGAGCTGCACCGTGAGCGAGAGCGCAGGTCCCACGCCCACGAGCGAGATCCCATCGATCCGGTCAAAGGGGATCGATGCTGGCGATTCGGGGGAAAGCTTGGGCCATGTCGCCGACGCCGATATGGAGCTCGTCCAGTTGACGGTGTCGTCCGCCGAGACCTCCCAAAGACGAGCCACGTCGTCGCAATAGCATGGGAAACCCGTCGCTGTCGCGCAGGCGCCGCCCTGTGGTCTGGCTGGTCAACGTGGGGACGCGGGCGCCACGGGTTGATCGCGGGGCGGACGGCCAGGCCGCGCGCGACCAGGAATGCCTTGGCCTCCCCGATCGTGTGCCGGCCGAAATGGAAGATCGAGGCCGCGAGCACCGCGTCGGCGCCGGCTTCGAGGCCGACCGCCAGGTGGGCGAGCTCGCCGCCACCGCCCGAGGCGATTGCCTCGTGTAACCCGGGCCGGGTTCTCGTGCGCCGATGTCGCTGGCTCGCTCGATCGAGGGCCTGTATAAGAGACTTCGAGATCGGAGGGGGCGACGTGAGCTATAGCCGCAATCATGGGCGAGAACGGGCGGACGTGGGAGGGGGCTGCGGCCACGGAGGTGGGCCGTCGATAGGAAAGCGAACGCTGGTCGAGGCGTGCGGCAGCGTGCAGCAGACCGCGGCTGCGGCCTCGGCCCCGGCCGCGCAGGGCACCGACGCGGTCCGCCGGGCCGCCGAGCAGGGGCACGATTCAATCGGCCTGAACAGGGGCGGGGCCGCACGGCCGCAGCAGCCTTCGCACCACTTGACCGAGCTCGCGAGGATGGCAATCGCCGAGCTCGGCGGCGACCAAAGGAGGAAGGTGCTGCTCTCCACGGTCCTCGCAGCCAAGCGGCGCGGTGAGCTGCCCGCCTTCGCAGCGATCCTGAAGGCGACACCACATGGAACGCATGGAGACCACTTCGTCTTCCTCGTCAACGAGCTTCACGAGGACTTCGGCTCGAAGAACACGGTCTCGATCCTGCAATTCTTCGCTGAAGATGGCGTCGATATCACTTCTCAGCTCGATACTTCTGATCTACAGCCGCTGGCAGCAGTCGCGAAGTTCAAATCTGTAGTCGCTCGATTCAAGGAGCTCGTTCAAGCTGGCGAGCTATCGGAGGCCGATCGACGACGCGTGGGTCAGCTGATCGCCGACGCGGAGGCCGCGCTCCGGTCGATCGAAGGCGGGCAGCGGCGGCCGGGACCGCAGGTCCAGCAGGCAGGGGGCATGGGCGTCGCTGCCGCCGCTGGCGCTGCATGGAAACTGGCTGGCGCCCTCGCGATCGACGACGTCACGGGGATCGGCGTCGCCGATGATGTCGCGATTCCCTTCGTGATCGTCGGTGCAGCCGCGCTCTCTGCGATCGCGCTCGTGACCGGCGGCCCCAAGCCCGTGACCCTCGACTACGGGCCAGCCAGAGCCAAGATCGAGGCCGCGCTTCGGCAGATGGCAGATCTCCTCGCCGTGTCGACGGCAATGGCGGTCCAGGGAGAACGCGCGCAGGGGCAGCTCAAGAACGTCGCGGTGCATTTGGCTCGTCTTCTCGTGCTGGCGTCGGTCGGTGGCCACCCCCCGGGCGAGCCACCCAAGAAGGATGATCGCAATGACAAACACTGGTGGGCCGAGATCAAGGCATCGTTGAAGGCATACTTCCAGGCCACCAAGGGAGCGTCGAACAAGCAGATCATGCGCGAGCTGCTGAAGCGAGGGTTTACCGAGGCGCAGATCGCGGATCTCGAGGCCGCGCTGGCGCGCGCGGAACAGATGATGGGCGAACAGCTCGGAAGGATCATTCCCCCGCCGTGACATCCACAGAGTCAAAGGATGAGCTCGATTATCATTTGCAGGAGCTGCGGGCCGACCTCGGCTTGATCCTCGCGGATCTCGAGGCCATGGCCTCAGCCGGCGAAGCTCTGCCGATGGCGCAAGCATGGGTAGGAGCGGAGGCGCTGCTGGAGCACGACCTCGAGGTGCACTTCCCGCGCGCGCTCGAACTACTCGGCGCGCCACAACCATCAGACGTAGGTTCGCCGGAACTGCGCACAGGAGCGCAGCGGCAGTCCCCTCTGCACGGCAGCGACGTCGGCGATCTCGCCGCCACTGCGAGAGATGCTGGTCGACTCGTGGCCGCGGCGCTGGCAACCCTGTCCGATGCCGATCCGGATCGGCCGACAAACGCCGTGAGCGCGGCAGCCCAAGCTGGCGCCGCCGCACACCGGATCCTTGCAGGAGTGCAAGACCTGGTGTCGCGCATCTTTGAAGCATTGTAATGCACCACCTCGGCCGAAGCGGACTCCGGAGCAGGGCCGCGGAGTGGCAGCGTGATGCCGGCGGTCAGCGCGGCGACGCGGGCGCTACGGCTTCGGCTGCGGGGCGGACGGCCAGGCCGCGGGCGGCCAGGAACGCCTTGGCCTCGCCGATCGTGTGGCGGCCGAAGTGGAAGATCGAGGCCGCGAGCACCGCGTCGGCGCCGGCCTCGAGGCCAGCCGCCAGGTGGGCGAGCTCGCCGACGCCGCCCGAGGCGATCACCGGGATCGAGACGGAGGTGGCGACGGCGGAGACCAGGTCGGTGTCGTAGCCGGCGCCGGTGCCGTCGCGATCCATGCTCGTCAGGAGCAGCTCGCCAGCGCCCAGGTCGGCGACCTGGCGGCACCAGGCGAGCGCGCCCTGCCCCTCGGGCGTCCGGCCGCCGTGGCTGTAGACCTCCCAGCCGCCGCCGGGCCGGCGCTTCGCGTCCACGGCGACGACGATCGCCTGCGAGCCGAAGCGCGCGGCGCACGCGGCGACCAGCGCGGGCGCGCGGATCGCGGCGGTGTTGATGGCGATCTTGTCGGCGCCGGCCTCGAGCAGGCGCTCGGCGTCGGCGATCGAGCGCACGCCGCCGCCGACGGTGAGCGGCGCGAAGACCTGGTCGGCGGTGCGCGCGACGACGTCCACGAGCGTCGCGCGGCCCTCGGGCGATGCGGAGATGTCGAGGTAGCAGATCTCGTCGGCGCCCTGCGCGTCGTACGCGGCGGCCTGCTCGACGGGATCGCCGGCATCGCGCAGCGCGACGAAGTTGATGCCCTTCACGACGCGGCCGTCCTTCACGTCGAGGCACGGGATGATCCGGCGCGCCAGCATCAGCCGCGCACCGGCGGCACCGGCGGCACGGGCGGCACCGGCGTCCCGGGCGGCACCGGCGTCCCGGGCGCGGCGTGCGCCACGGCGGCCGCCTCGGCGACGGTGAACCGGCGATCGTAGAGCGCGCGCCCGACGACGACGGCCCCGATCCCGGCATCGCGCAGCGCCGCGATGTCCGCCAGCGAGCCGACACCGCCGGACGCGATCACGTCGCAGCCGGCGGCCGCCGCGAGCGCCGCGGTCGCGGCCACGTTCGGCCCGGTGTGCAGGCCGTCGCGCAGGACATCCGTGTAGAGCAGCGCGGCCGCGCCCCAGCCAGCCGCGCGGCGCCCGAGCTCGAGCGCGGTGACGCCGCCGCTCGCCGTCCAGCCGTCGACGGCGACGATGCCGTCGCGCGCGTCGACGGCGACGATCACGCGCCCGGGGTGCGCGCGGCACGTGCGCTCGACGAGCTCCGGCGAGCGCACGGCGGCGGTGCCGAGGACGACGAACGCCGCGCCGAGCGCGAGCGCAGCCTCGATCGCCGCCGGATCGCGCAGCCCGCCGCCGACCTCGACGGGGAGCGGCGACGCCTCGAGGATCTGCTCCACGAGCGCCCACTGCCGCGCCTCGCCGAACGCGCCGTCCAGGTCGACGACGTGGAGCCGATCGGCGCCGCCCTGCGCCAGCTCGGCGACGAGCTCGACGGGCCGCTCGTGGAACACGGTCGCCCGCGCGCGGTCGCCGGCCTCGAGCCGCACGGCGCGCCCACCGAGGAGATCGATCGCAGGGAATAGCTTCACGCGGCCTCCACGAAGTTGCGCAGGATCTGGAGCCCCACGGCCTGGCTCTTCTCGGGGTGGAACTGGCAGGCGAACAGGTGGTCCTTGCGGATCGCGGCGGTGATCGGCACACCATGCTCGGCCTCGAGCACGACGAGCCCCGGGTCCGCCGGCACCGCGTGGTACGAGTGCACGAAGTAGACGTGCGCGTCCTCGGGCACGCCGGCCATCATCGGCTCGGGCTCGGGGCGCAGGCGGCGGACGCGGTTCCAGCCCATGTGCGGCACCTTGAGCGCAGGCGACGGCGGGCGCAGCCGCACGACCCGCCCGGGCAGGATGCCGAGCCCGGCCGCCCGCTCGCCCTCCTCGCTCTCCTCGCTCGCCTCGAACAGCACCTGGAGCCCCAGGCAGATCCCGAGGTACGGGCGCCCGCTCGCGATCGCCTCGCGGAGCGCGCCGCCGAGGCCCCGCTCGGCGAGGCCGCGCATGAACACGCCGAACGCGCCCTGGCCGGGCACCACGATCTTGTCCGCCCGCCGGACAACGTCCGGATCGCGCGTCACCACGGGGCGGCCGCCCACGCGGGCGAGCGCGCGCTCGACGGAGCGCAGGTTGCCCGAGCACGCGTCGACGATCGCGATCACGCCCCGAGCGTGCCCTTCGTCGACGGCACCGCGCCACCGAGGCGCGGATCGATCGCCGTCGCCATGTCGCACGCGCGCGCGAACGCCTTGAAGATGCACTCGATCGTGTGGTGCGCGTTGCCGCCGTAGTGCAGGAGCACGTGGAGGTTGCACTGCGCGCGCGTCGCGAACGCGGCGAAGAACTCCTTGGCGAGCTCGCAGTCGAAGGTGCCGATCCACTTGCCATCGAGCCCCGCGACGTTCCACACGAACGCCGGCCGGCCGCAGAAATCGACCGCCACCGTGGCCAGGACCTCGTCCATCGGCAGGGTCGCCCAGCCGTAGCGCACGATGCCGGCGCGGTCGCCCAGGGCGCGCTCGAACGCCGTCCCGAGCGCCAGCCCCGTGTCCTCGACGGTGTGGTGGCCGTCGATCTCGATGTCGCCGGCCGCGCGGACCTCCAGGTCGAACACCCCGTGGCGGGCGAACGCGTCCAGCATGTGCGACAGGAACGGCACCGGCGTCTGGATGGCACGCGCCCCGGACCCCTCGAGGACGAGCGAGACCTGGATCTGGGTCTCCTTTGTGTTCCGCTCGATCGACGCCGTGCGCGCCACGCCTCCTTGTATCAGCTAGGGACCGATCGTACAAACAAGCGCATGGTGCGCCAATTACGGGGGATCGCTCGCGTTCTACTTCCTCTAGTCCCCCTAGGAATCTCCTGCATCTCCCTTGGATCCCTGGCGGCGTGTGGCGGCGGCAAAAAGGCGCCCAAGGATCCTCAGCTCAATGACCCGGCGAAGCGGACGCCCGCGACGCCCGAAACCGAGGAGGAGCGCGAGAAGAAACGCGAGGCCGCCGCGCGGGCGATGGTGCCGGAGGGCTCCAACTGCCTGCCGGCCGCGCTCAAGGCCGCGGGCGCGCCGCGCCTCGAGATCGGCGTGATCGAGGTCCAGGCGGTCGTGTGCGCGATCGACCACGAGCGCGATCGGCTGCTCGGCCCGGTCGCGTGCTGGAAGCTCGACGTCACCGAAGGCGGGCTCGAGTACCAGAAGCCGGCGCCGCTGCCCGGCCACGGCTTCCCGGTGAAGCTCGACGATCGCTGCGCGCGGGGCTACTGCCTGCCCAAGGACGCCAAGACCGACGCCAAGGTCGCGCACATCGTGTGGAGCCCCGACAAGAGCAAGGTCGCGGTGCACGCCGGCGACGATGTCCACCTGTTCGACGCCGCATCGAAGGCGCGCGAGAGCAGCTTCACGATCCGCGGCGACAAGGGCGTGTCGGGCGATCCGATCGGCATGTACTGGGTCGGGGACTCGATCTTCGTCGAGGCCTCCGAGGGCGGCGCGAATTCGCCGGTCTGGCAGTTCAAGGCCGCCGACGGCGCGCCGCAGGGCGCCCTCGAGGGGATCGGCAAGGGCGCCAAGCCGCTCTCGACGGGCGGCGGCTCGTTCGTGATCCTCGACGAGGGCCGCATCGGCGTGAACGAGCAGGGCCTCTCGTCGATCGTCATCGTCGAGGTGGCGACGGGCAAGCGCTCCAAGCTCGTCCGCAAGCTGCCGAAGACGCCGTGCAAGGCCGAGGAGACCGACGCGTACTGGGCCAACCAGACGGACAAGGTCCCGGACAAGTGCAAGGAGCACATGGAGAAGAGCTTCGGGCACTTCGTCGGCGCGGACGCGTTCGCCGGCAAGAAGAGCATGGTCGTGCTGCTGCGCCCGACGCGGCTCGGCGAGCTGGCGGTGCTGGACGCCAAGACGCTGGCGGAGACGCGGGCGCTCAAGATGCCGTGGTGCGACGAGGGCGGGGACAAGGGCGGGGACAAGGGCGCGGCAGGCGCCAAGGCAGAGAAGGCTGACAAGGCCGACAAGGCCGAGTGACGGCGCGCGCCGCGGCAGCTAGCGGCGGAGCAGCTGCATGCGATCGCGCGCGGCGGCCCCGTCCTGCGGCTGCAGCGAGCCGCGCAGATCGAGCTCCGCGCGCTGCTCGGCGCCGGTGAGCGCGTCGCGCGCGGAGACCTGCAGGATGCCGGCCTCGTCGATCGAGAACGTCACCTCGATCGACGTCTCGCCGCGCGGCCGCGGTGGCAGGCCCTGCAGCACGAGGTCGCCGATCACGGTGTTGTGATCGAGGCGGCGCGACTCGCCCTGGCAGACGACGATGCGCACGACGTCCTGCCGATCCCGCGACGTCGTGAACACCTTCGTCGTCGTGGTGGGTAGGCGCGAGTTGCGCCGGATCAGCTCCTCGCAGTAACCGGCGACCGTGCCGATCCCCAGGCCGCGCGGGGTGACCTCGAGGGCAATGGGCAGGCCCGGCGGCGCGAGCTGCGCGGGCGCTATGAGCGTGCGAGCCGCGGGCGCGGCGAGCGGCACCCCAGCCCCGGGCGGCCGCGGCGGTACGGCGAGCGGCAGCGGTGCAGCAGCGGCGAGCGGCAGCGGTGCAGCAGCGGCGAGCGGCAGCGGTGCAGCAGCGGCGAGCGGCAGCGGTGCAGCAGCGGCGAGCGGCGCGGCGGCGGCGAAGAGCGGAGGCGGCGGGGGCCGGACCGGTCCGGCGGCGTCGCTCCAGCTCTCCGGGTTCGGCCGCCTGGCAGCACCGGGCGGCATGGCGCCCGCGATGCCCGCGACGCCCGCGGCGCCCGCGACGCCCGCCTGCGCGCGCTCGCCTGCGCCCGGCTCGGTCCCGCCGCGGAGCGTCGGGATGTCGAGCGTCGACGAGGCCGGCCCCGCCGTCCGCGGCACGGGCGCGCCGCGGGCCGCCGCGATCCGGGGGATCGGCGGCGGCAGCGCCGTGTCGGGCCGGGCGGCCGGCATGCCGATCGCCGTCCTGCCGAGCGCGGCGCCCGCCGGCTGCGCCGCCGCCTCGGCGACCGGCCGGCCGACGCGGGCGAGCGGCACGCCCTGCGGCAGCGGCGTCCGCTCGTCGAAGCTCGCGGCTGCGGCCCCGGGCGGGGGCGGCGACGTGGGCGGGCGGCCCTCGTACGTGTCCTTCGAGCCGCTGCGGGTGACCGAGTACGCCGTGCCCGGGGTCGTCACCGTGGGCTCCGACGCCGGCCGGTGCCCGCCGATCTCGCTCCCGATCTCGCTCCCGATCTCGCCGCCGATCTCGCTGGTGTCCACCTCGATCGTCTCGGCTCCGGTCGCCGTGGTCTCCTCGCCGCTGCCGGACTCCGGGCGCGCCACGGCCATCTGCCGCGAGACCGGGCGCGGCCGCGCGAGGATCTGCTCGAGCGCGGCGGCCTGCAGCGCGGCGCCGACCGCCACCGCCTCCTCGGGCGCGAGGTCGGTGCGCGGCGGCTTGCCGAAGAACCGGGCGACCTGCTCGCGCACGTACGGCATCTTCGTCGTGCCGCCGACCATGAGCACGTCGCTGATCTGCGCGGCGGAGACGCCCGCGGCCGCGAGCGCGTCCTGGCAGAGCGGGAGCGTGCGCTCGACGAGGTCGGCGACGTCGCGCACGAAGTCGTCGCGCGAGATCTCGATCTGGAGGTGCAGCGGCGCGCCGCGCGGCCCCTCCGCGAGCTCGTCGACGCGGACCACGGCGCGCGCGCGCCGCGACAGCTCGATCTTCGTCTGCTCGGCGACCGCGCGCAGTCGCATCATCGCGATCTCGTCGCCCTGCAGGTCGACGCCGTGATCGGCCAAGAACTTCGTCGCCATCCGGTCGACCAGGCGCTCGTCGAGGTCGTCGCCGCCGAGGAACGCGTCGCCCGCGGTGCCGAGGACCTCGTAGACCTCGTCCTCGAGCCGCAGGATCGAGACGTCGAACGTGCCGCCGCCGAAATCGTAGACGGCGATCACGTCGTCGAGCGCGCGCGCGTGGCCGTACGCGAGCGCCGCCGCCGTGGGCTCGCTCAGCACGCGGACCACGGTGAGGCCGGCGATCGCGCCCGCCGTCGCCGTCGCCGAGCGCTGCGCGTCGCCTCCGCTCGCGGGCACCGTGATCACGGCGCGCGAGACCTCGGCGCCGATGCGCGCGGTCGCGATGCCGCGCACGTGATCGAGGAGGATCGCCGAGATCTCGGGGACCGCGAGCTCGCCTTGGCGGGTCACGACCACCGGCTGCTGCTCTGGGCCCGCCTTGGGGTCCGCCTTCGAGCCCGCCTTGATGAGGAACGGCATCCGGCCCATCGCCGTCTGCACCTCGGTCGAGCGGAAGCCGCGCCCGAGCAGCCGCTTGACCGAGTAGATCGTGTTCTGCGGATCGATGACCTTGCGCTGCTTCGCGGCGGCGCCGACCACCACGCGGCCGCTCGGGGGGAACGACACGACCGACGGGTGCAGCTTCGTCCCGCCCTCGTCGGCGATCACCTCCACGCCGCCCGCCCCGTCGGCGTACGCGACGACGGTGCTGGACGTGCCGAGGTCTATGCCGAGGATCGGATCGCGCAGAGCCCCCATCCTAACGGACGAGCGCGACGGTAGCCAGGACGCCGTCGTACCAGCGCTCGAGCCCGGCGCGGAACGGCCACATCCAGCCGTACGCGGCGCCCGTGAACTGATCGATCACGCGGCGCCGGTACGCTTCGCTCCGGGCGTGGTCGATCCCCCAGACCTCCGCCGCGGCGCGCACGCTCTCGGCGTACGCCTCCTTCTCGAAGTAGGCGCGGCACCACGCAAGGCCCATCGGCAGCGGCACGAACAGGTAGAGGATCGCCATGCCCGGCAGCGTGAACGTGCGGAACTGGCGGAGGTGGATCGCCTCGTGGCGGAGCGTCACGTAGCGCTCGTCGGGATCGCGGTCGTCCCAGTCGGCGGTGACGTAGAGGGTGTCGCCGATCGTCGTCTGGTACGAATCGAGGTACGCGCGCATCCGGCCGAGCGTCAGCGCGCGCAGCGCGTGGTGGATCGCCACGTGCAACGGCGAGCGGTCCTTGCGGACGATCCGGAAGCCGGGAAACTCGCAGCGCAGCACCTCGACGAGCGCGTCGTAGCGATCGCTCGCGCGGCGGTTCATCGCGCGAGCATAGCGGGAGTCGGTTGACGTGGTGGCACAGGATTTATAGCGTCGGCGGCCCGTGGTCGATCTAGGTCAGCTCAACCCGCCGCAGCGCGAAGCTGCGGGGCACGGCGGCGGTCCGCTGCTCGTGCTCGCGGGCGCCGGCTCCGGCAAGACGCGCGTCATCACGTTCCGCATCGCGCACCTCCTGGCCGGCGGCATCCCGCCGCAGGCGATCTGCGCGGTGACGTTCACGAACAAGGCCGCCGAGGAGATGCGCGAGCGCGTGGCGGGCCTGCTCCGCGACAAGGCGACCGCGCGCGCGCTCACGATCGGCACGTTCCACGCGCTCGGGCTCTCGATCCTGCGCGCCGAGCGCAAGGCGCTCGGGATGCCGCGCGGGTTCACGATCTACGATCAGTCCGATCAGCTCGGCGCGCTGCGCGAGGCGTTGCGCGCGGTGCGCGAGTTCGGCAAGGACGGCGAGCGGCGGTACGACGTCAAGGCGATCCTGACGCGGATCTCGCTCGCGAAGAACGCGTTCGTCGCGGCCGACGCGTACCAGGGCAACCCCGCCGACGACTACGACGCGATCACCGCGCAGGTCTACCCGAAGTACCAGGAGCAGCTGCGCGCGTGCGCGGCGTTCGACTTCGACGACCTGATCGTCGAGCCCGTGCGCCTGTTCGAGCGCGACGCGGAGGCCGGGCGGCGGTGGGCCGAGCGGTTCCGCTTCGTCATGGTCGACGAGTTCCAGGACACGAACCGCGCGCAGCTCCGGCTCGTCGAGCAGCTGACGCGCGATCACGGCAACCTGGTCGTGGTCGGCGACGACGACCAGTCGATCTACAGCTGGCGCGGCGCCGATCCGACGAACATCTTGCGCTTCGGCGACCGCTTCCCGAGCGCGAAGATCGTCAAGCTCGAGCAGAACTATCGCTCGACGAAGACGATCCTCGGCGCCGCGAACCAGGTGATCGCGAACAACAAGCAGCGCCACGGCAAGGTCCTGTGGTCCAAGCTCGGCGACGGCGAGCCGATCACGCACGCGGTCGCCGCCACGCCCGAGGACGAGGCGAAGTGGGTCGCGCGCGAGATCCACGACCTGCACAAGGGAGGCCCTGACGGCGGCCGCCGGTGGTCGGACATCGCGGTCATGTACCGCTCGAACTTGCAGGCCAAGATCCTCGAGGAGGAGCTGCGCGCGGCGTCCGTCCCGTACGTCATGTACGGCGGCCAGCAGTTCTTCGAGCGCAAGGAGGTCAAGGACGTCCTCGCGTACCTCCGCGTCGCGCTGAACCACCGCGACGAGCTGGCGCTCCGCCGCGTGATCAACTACCCGGCGCGCGGCATCGGCGCGACCACCGTCGAGCGGCTCGTCACCGCGGCGCACGCGCGGCACGCCACGCTGTGGGACGCGCTGCGCGGCGCGATCTCGGGCACCGGCACCTTGCCCGGCATGGGCGCGGGCGCGGACCTGCCGCGCGATCCCGAGGATCCGGCGCCCGAGAGCGTGGACGTCGGCGATCTGCGCGGCGCGGCGCGCAACGGTATCATCGAGCTCGTGCACGTGGTGTCCGAGCTCGGCGCGGCGCTCGAGTCCGGCGGCGACGTCGTGGCCGCGACGCGCACGCTCATCGAGGACATCCGGCTCTACGACGACCTGCGCGCGGCGTCGCCGTCGATGGCGGCAGCGCAGCGCCGGATCGAGAACGTGGAGGGGCTGCTCGGTACGCTCGGCCGCTTCGCCCAGAAGGGGCGCGGCCGCGAGCAGCTCGCCGAGTACCTGCGCCTGCTCTCGCTCGAGACGACGCAGGAGAAAGAGGAGAGCGGCGATCGCGTGATCCTGACGACCCTGCACGGCGCCAAGGGCCTCGAGTTCCCGGTCTGCTTCATGATCGGGCTCGAGGAGGAGCTCCTGCCGCACATCCGCACGCTCCAGCCGAACGCGACGGACGTGACGCGCGGCGCGGACGGCATGGACGCCGATCACGCGACCGACATCAGCGAGGAGCGCCGGCTCTGCTACGTCGGCATCACGCGCGCGCAGCGCAAGCTCTACCTGACGCGCGCGTGCACGCGGGTGACGCGCGGCCGCACCGTGCCGCGGACGCCGTCGCGCTTCTTGCTCGAGATCCCCGACGAGCTGCTCGACGTGCGCGACATCGCCGAGGAGGCGCGCAAGGCCGTGCCCCAGGACGAGGTGCGCAGCTTCTTCGCGAGCTTCTCGCTCGATGACTGAGCCGCGAGCGCGAGCGAGGGGCGAAGCTCGGGGCCTTCCGCTGCTTTCGTTCAGCTTCTCGGGCAGGTCTCGAATGCAGCACCTTGGCTGCGACCAGGGTGCTGCTCACCTCCGCTGCTTCGCTCAGCTTCTCGGGCGGATCTCGAGTTGAGTGAGCGGACTGAGCGATCGACTGAGGCAGGCGCGCGCGCCGCGCCGCGTCGCGAGTGGTCGCGCAGACGGTCGCGCGCCGTCGCGCGCCGTCGCGCGCCGTCGTTGCTTCGTCGTCGCACCTGTCGCGGTACGTCGCGGGCGCACGCATCGCGTGCGCCGTTGCGCGTGTCATCCGCAATCGATCGCGAGCGGCGCCCGATCTCTGGTATGTCGTCGTCCATGCAACGCATCGCGTCTCTCGCGCACCTCGCGCTCCTCCTCGTTGCTGCGTGCAGCGGGGGGAGCAAGAACCAGGTCACCGGCGGCATGCTCGGGACCACGCACGACACGAGCGGGATCAAGATGGCGGACGGCGGCGGCGGTGGCGGCGGCGGCGGCGGTGGCGGTGGTGGTGGCGGGATGCCGGCCAAGGCCGATCCGAACCTGCCGTTCCGCATGCAGTATCAGAACGCGGGCGGCATGTGGATGCCGTCGCAGATGACGCTGCCCGGCCACGTCGAGACGTTCCAGAAGATGGGCGTCGCGCTCGACGCGAAGGTGCTCGCCGATCCGCTGTCGGCGCCGCTCGCCGCGATCGTGTGGCTCGGCAGCTGCTCGGCATCGTTCGTGTCGCCGCAGGGCCTGATCGTCACGAACCACCACTGCGTGCAGGGCGCGCTGCAGTTCAACTCGACGGAGAAGGAGGACCTCGTCCAGAACGGGTTCCTCGCCAAGACGATGGCCGACGAGCGCCCGGCCGGCCCCGCGCAGCGCGTGCTCGTCGCCCAGGCGTTCAAGGACGTGACGAAGGAGATGCGCGACGGGCTCGACAAGGTCAAGGATCCGGTCGCGCGCAAGGAGGAGTCCGAGAAGCGGCTCAAGGCGCAGATCGCGGCGTGCGAGAAGGATCGGCCCGGCCTCCGCTGCCAGGTGAGCAGCTTCTTCCGCGGCGGCCAGTACATCCTGATCGAGAACCTCGAGATCCGCGACGTGCGCCTCGTCCACGCGCCTGCGCGCTCCGTCGGCAACTACGGCGGCGAGATCGACAACTGGGCGTGGCCGCGCCACACCGGCGACTACTCGTTCTATCGCGCGTACGTCGGCAAGGACGGCAAGCCCGCCGACTACGCGAAGGACAACGTCCCGTTCCAGCCCAAGCACCACCTGAAGGTCACCGCGCAGGGCGTGAAGCCCGGTGACTTCGTGATGGTCGCCGGCTACCCCGGCAGCACGAGCCGCACCGAGACGGCGCTCGAGACGCGCCACGACGTCGAGTGGCTCTACCCGTACCTCATCGCGTACCTGAAGGAGCGCTACAAGATCGCCGAGGATCACCTGAAGGCTCCCGGCGAGACCGCGATCAAGGCCCGCGTGCTCAAGCAGGGCATCCAGAACGGGATCGAGAACCGCGAGGGCGTCCTGAAGGGCCTGACGTCGGGTGATCTGCTGCAGCGCAAGATCACGCTCGATCAGAAGGTGAAGGCGTGGGCGGCGCAGCCCGGCCACGAGGCGCACAAGCAGGCGATCGAGAAGCTCGAGAAGATCCTCACCGAGGAGATGCGCACGGCGCAGGCCGACTTCGACCGCGGCATCACGTTCAGCGGCTCGCGCCTGCTCGGCACGGCGCTGTCGTTCACCCGGTGGGCCGAGGAGCGCGCGAAGAAGGATCCCGAGCGCAAGCCCGGCTACCAGGATCGCGATCTCTCCCGCGCGGTCGCCGGCCAGAAGCAGTTCGGCAAGCAGTACGACCGCACGCTCGATCGCGCGCTGTTCCGCTCGTCGCTCCTGCGCGCGTCGAAGCTCCCGGAGGCCGAGCGGCCGTGGCTCGCCGCGATCCTCGACACGAAGCCGGGCACGAAGATCGACGAGGCCCTGATCGACAAGACGCTCGACGCCTGGTACAGCGCGCAGCAGCTCGAGGACGAGAAGGTGCGCCTCGAGCTCCTGCAGCAGGGCACGACGGCGCAGCTCAAGGCGTCGAAGGATCCGTTCATCCGCGCCGCGCAGCGGATCTGGCCGACGTACAAGGCCGAGGAGAAGAAGCAGGACGCGCGCTCGGGCGAGCTGCTCCTCGTCATGCCGTACTACGCCGACGCGATGCGCGAGGTGCTCGGCGGCCTGCTCGCGCCGGACGCCAACTCGACCCTGCGGATCACGTACGGCACCGTGCGGTCGTTCAAGCCGCAGTCGAAGGAGCCGGCGGACTGGCCGTTCACGACGGCGTCGCAGATCCTCGCCAAGGACACCGGCAAGGAGCCGTTCGACGCGCCGAAGAAGGCGCTCGACGCGATCAAGGCCAAGAAGTACGGCCCCTACGCCGATCCCGCGCTCGGCGGCGAGCTGCCGGTCGACTTCCTCTCGGACCTCGACATCACCGGCGGCAACTCCGGCTCGGCGACGCTCAACGACAAGGGCGAGCTCGTGGGCCTGGCGTTCGACGGCACGATCGAGGGCGTCGCGTCAGACGTCGTGTTCAACGGCGAGACCACGCGCACGATCCACTGCGACACGCGCTACATGCTGTGGATGATGGACGCGATCGACGGCGCCGATCACCTCATCAGGGAGATGGGCCTTCAGCCCAAGCTCTAGCGCTCTGGCGGAGGGCGCCCGGAGGGCGCCGGAGGGCGCCGGAGGGCGCCGGAGCACGCCGGATCGGCGTGACGAAATAGCGCAGCGGGATCGGCGATGGCGCGGTCGGCGTCGGGTGTGCTGCCAATTCGGCAGCGTGCCAGCCGGCGCGGTCCAAACTGGCAGCGGGAGCGCACGAGCGGCGGCCTAACTGCGGGCGCCGGCTCGGTTTCCGTGGCACGGCCGCTGCACTCTTGCTCGGGACCCATGCCGAGGTGGGTGTCGCATATCGCCGGATTCGTCGCGCTCGCGCTGCTCACGCTCGTGCGCGGCGACGGTCGCGCGCCCGCGCTCCGGCACGTGCTCCCCACCGTCGCGGCGACGGTGTCTGCGCCCGCGACGGCAGTGGTTGCGCCCGGGGCGCCGGCGCAGGCGCCGAGCGCGGCGCTGCCGATCGCCGGCTGGATCGTCGACAGCTACGGCTCGCCGATCGCCGGCGTGCGCGTCACGCGGCGCGGCGTGCGCGCCGCGGGCGACGGCAGCGCGGCGTCCGACGCGATGGCAGCGATGGCTGCGACCTTCGCGCCCGCGGCGCCCGCGGCGTCGGCGGCGCCGGCGGCGACCGAAGCGCCCCCGGCGACCGCGGTCAGCGACGAGCTCGGCGCGTTCCGGATGTCGCCCTCGAGCGAGCCCGTGCAACAGCTCGTGCTCGACGCGCCGCACGTGTTCCCCTCCGAGCTTGTGTGGCGCGCCAGCGATCCGGTGCCGCGCATCCTGCTCGCGCGGCGCGTGCACCTCGAGGCGCGCGTGATCGCCGCGGGCGCGCCCGTCGCGGGTGCCGAGGTCCAGCTCAGCGATGGCAGCGGCCCCGCGATCGCCACCGCCGTCACCGATCGCGACGGCATCGCGCGGTTCCGCGATCTCGTGCCCGGCCCGTACGAGCTCTGGGCGCGGGAGGGCGCGCGGGTCTCGCCGCTGGCGCGCATCGCCGACGCCGCCGAGGCGCGCGATCTTCTGCTCGCGCTCGAGCCCGCCGGCACGGTGCGCGGCCAGGTCACGGCGGACGGCCCCTTGCCCGCGGGCGGCACCGTGCAGCTCTCGCCGCTCGATCTCGATCACGCGCCGCGCACCGCCGCGCTCGACGCGCAGGGCCGGTTCGCGATCGCCGGCCTGCCGCGCGGCCGCTGGCGCGTCGAGATCAGCGTGCCCGATCACTTCGCCGAGGGCGAGCGCGTGCTCGACGCGCGGGGCGCGGTCGACGAGCTTTTGCTGCGCGTCGCGCGCGCCGGCATCGTCAGCGGCACCGTCGTCGATCCGGCCGGCGCGCCCGTCGCTGGCGCCACGATCGTGCTCCGCCTGCAGGGCGCGGGCGCCCCGGTCGTGCGCCCCGTCGCCGAGCGCCCGGCGCTCGCGCCCTCGCGGCTGCGCTGGGTCCACCCGCTCGCCGGCCCGCGCGCGATGCCCGTCATCGCGCCCGCCCGGTTCGGCGCGCACCGCCCCGGCCACCGCGCCGCCGAGTGCGGCCTGGGGCACTGCGGCGTCGACATCGGCAACAAGCGCGGGACGATCGTCCACGCCGCCGCCGACGGCGACGTCATCGCGGCGTTCACCGACATCCGCGGCGAGGCCGGCCGCTTCGTCGCGATCGATCACGGCGGCGGCCTGCGCACGCTCTACATGCACCTCGACGAGCTGCGCGCCGGCCTCGAGGTCGGGCAGAAGATCCGCGCCGGCGATCCGCTCGGCACGATCGGCACGACCGGCTTCGCGCTCGAGGCCCCGCACCTCCACTTCGCGCTGACGCAGGATCACCACGGGCGCACCTGGTACGTCGATCCCGAGCCGATGCTGCGCCACGCCGTGGTGCTCGCGGCGCCGCGGCCGCTCGATCCGATCGACGCGGGCGCGCCGGCTGGCGCGGGCCGCGTGGCGGTCATCGCGGCCACGCCGCGCCGCGAGCTCCCCGGGCCGGTGCCGGCCGCAGGGGCCAGCGCCGCAGGCGCGGGCGCCGAGCCGGCTGCGCGCACGTTCGTCTCCGACGCCAAGGGCCAGTTCCGGCTCGAGGGCGTCGCGCCCGGCTCGTACGTCGCGGTCGCGTTCGCCGACGGCTTCGCCCCCGTGGCGAGCGCGCCGTTCACGGTGAAGAGCGGCGCCGAGACCGACGGCGTCACGATCGCGCTGCGGCCCGGCGTGCTCGTGTTCGGCCGTGTCACCGGCCGCGACGGCCCCGTCGACGGCGCGACGATCACCGCCGCCGCCGGCCTCGGCGAGACCGCGCACAAGGTCGCGCTGACGTACACCACGCGCACCGGCGAGTTCTCGCTGCGCGCGCTCACCGGCAAGATCACGCTGACCGTGAGCGCGTCCGGCTACGGCGACGTGGATCGCGCGATCACGCTCGACGACACGAACCCGAGCCGCGCGCGCCAGCGCGAGGACTTCGCGCTCGTGATCGAGGACGGCCAGCTGCGCGGCCAGGTGCTCGCGCCCGACGGCGGCGCCGCGGACGGCATCTCCGTGCGCGTGATCGAGGGCCCCTCGCGCCGGAGCGCGGTCACCGACGCGCTCGGCCAGTTCGCGCTCGATCGCGTCGCGTCCGGCAGCTACCTCGTCGAGGTCACGTCGGCCGAGCACCCGCCGCTGCGCGCGCGGCTCGCCACCGGCACGTGGAAGGAGCTGCGCCTCTTGCAAGGCGGCGCGCTGCGTGTCCGGCTTTCGGACGCCCGCAGCGGCGCGCCGCTCGCGTCCGTCCGCGTCGAGGCGACCGGCCCCGGCGGACAGACCGCGAGCCGGACCACCGATCTGCAGGGCGTCGCCGACCTGCGCGCGCTCGCGGCCGGCGAGTGGACCGTCTCGGTCCGGGCTCCCGGCTACACGGCCGCGCGCCGCGCCATCGCCGTCGCCGCGACGCGCGTCCCGCCCGAGGTGCGGCTCGATCTCCTGCGCAGCGCGACGGTGGCCGGCGTGGTCCGCGACCGCTTCGGCCGCCGCGTGGCCGGCGCGCGCGTCTCGCTCGGCGGCGTCACGGCGCGCACCGAGGACGACGGCAGCTTCCGCATCGCCGACGCCCCGGCCGGCCCCGGCACGCTCGAGGCCGAGCACGAGGGCGCCCGCGGCGCGCTGCGCGTCGAGCTCCGGCCCGGCGACGAGCGGCTGTCGCTGACGATCGAGCTGGCCGAGTAAGCGCGCCGCTACGCGTCGGTCATTCCACGCGCCGTTCCGCGCCGCTACGCGTCGCTCACCGGCAACCAGCTGGAATGACGGCGCTCGCGGCCGCGCCAGCGGGCGCGCCGGCCATCGCAGGCTATGGTCGTGAACACAGGAGTTCTGCCGCCGTCTTCTCAAGCAAGAGGTGACGTCGGTCGATATCGCCGATGCCGCAGTACCCGGAAGCGCCCGATGACCAGATGGCGGCTCAGTTCGAGCGGATCATCCGCCGGGTCAAGAGCTCGATGAGCTACCGCGGCTCGTACAGCACGCGCGACATCCTCGGCTCGCTCGTCGCGCGCTGGCTGCAGAGCGGCGAGTGGGAGCGCCTCAAGGAGCTGCCGCCCGAGCAGCGCCACATCGGCGAGAGCGTGCGCCGCTTCATCCTCGATCGCATGGGCCAGCTGCGCCGGCGCGGCGAGCGCGAGGAGCTCACCGAGGATCAGGTCGTCTTGCCCGACGACGCGACGCTCGTCGAGCTGATCGAGACCGCCCAGCTCCGGGCGTGGATCGAGGCGCGGATCGACGAGCTCGAGCAGGGCGTCGTCGATCCGCGCGTCGTGATCCCGCTCGCGAGCCCGCGGCAGATCGGGCGCGCGCTGCGCCTGTACATCGACGGCCAGACGCAGCGCGAGATCGCCGCCGCCATCGGGATCTCCCTCGGCGCGGCCAACAAGCGGATCCTCGAGGGGACGAACTACCTCGTCGTCCTGCAGGACATCGAGTCCGGCGGCTCGGGGAGCGCGGCGTGACCCGCGCGGGCATCCAGCAGACGCTCGCCCGGCTCTCGCGGCGGCCCCCGGCCGAGTGGGCGCACGAGCTCGAGGCGGCGTTCCCCGACGATCCGGCCGCGCGGCGGCAGGCGCTGCTCTGGCTGCACGCCGAGCGGCAGCGGCCGGAGCTCGAGGGAGAGCCGCCGTCGCTCGGCGAGGCCGCGGCGCAGCGCTACGAGCTCGCCGTCCGCCTCGACACCGGGTCGACCGCCTCGGTGTGGCAGGCGTTCGATCGCAAGCTCGGGCGCAACGTCGCGATCAAGGTCTTCCACGAGGAGGGCGAGTCGGAGGTGCTCGAGCAGGTCCTCGCCGAGGCGCGGGCGGCGAGCGACGTCGTCTCGGATCACGTCGTCCGCGTGCTCGACGTCCACCACGACCACGGACACGACCACGGGCACCCGTATATCGTGATGGAGCTCGTCGGCGAGTACGATCCGGAACAGGGCGAGCTGGTGCTCGGCAGCGCGAGCGCCGCGGCGCGCCCCCGGAGCATCGCCGAGGTCGCCCGCTGGACCCTGCACGTCGCGCGCGGCGTCCACGACGCCCACCTCCGCAACGTGTTCCACAGAGACTTGAAGCCCAAGAACGTGCTCGTCACCCCGCACTCGCGCCGGGCGCGCGTCGCCGATTTCGGCCTCGCCGTGAGCGGCGCGAACACCGACGTCGCGCACCCCGCGATGATGCTGCTCCGGCGCGGACCCGGCGGGCCCGTCAGCGTGCGCGGCACGCCCGAGTACATGGCGCCCGAGCAGGCGCGCGGGCTGCCCTTGTCGCTCGATCCGCGCGCGGCGGCCGATCGCGAGGTGCTCGCGGCCATCGACGTGTGGGGGATCGGCGCGATCGCCTACGATCTCCTCGCCGGGCGCCCGCCGTGGCTCCCGCGCCCGGCCGAAGATCGGAGCGCGTGGGAGCTCGCGGCCTCCGGCGCGCCGCCGCCGCGCCTCGAGCGGACCGCCAGCGGCGAGCGGATCCCGGCGCGGCTGCGGCGCATCGTCGAGAAGGCGATGGCGATCGATCCCGCCGCGCGCTACGCGACCGCGGCCGCCGTCGCCAACGATCTGCAAGCGTTCCTCGAGCGCCGCCCGACCACGCTCGATCGCGCGCGCGCGCTGCGGCTCGGGCTGTGGTGCCGGCGCAACCCGCAGCTCGCGCTGACGGCGCTGGCGGCCGTCGTCCTCACGCTGCTCACCCTGGGCGCCCGCCAGAACGTCGAGCGGCTGCGCGGCGAGCGCGACGAGCTCTACCGCGAGAGCGCGCAGCAGCTGGTCGAGCTGGTGCAGCTCTCCGAGGGCGTCGAGGTGACGCGCCGGGCGCTCGACGGCACGCGCGCGCGGCTCGCCGCCGAGCGGCAGAGCCTGGCGGGCGCCGAGAAGGCGCTCGCCGAGGCGCGCGCGGCGTACGACGCGCTGCGGGACGCCAAGGAGCGGGCGCTCGAGGACGCCAACGCCGCGACGCGCCAGCTCCTCGAGAAGCTGGAGGAGACGCGCCGCGAGCAGCGCGACACGGAGCAGGCCCGGCTGAGCCTGCAGCAGCTCGTCGAGAGCATGCGGCGCGACGCGGAGCGCGCGGCGAAGGACCGCGACCGGATCCGGCGCGAGCGCGACGCGGCGCGCGCCGAGCGCGATGCCGTGCAGCGCGAGCGCGACGCGGCGATCGCCGAGCGCGAGGGGATCGAGCAGCAGCTGCGCGGGCAGTCCGAGGAGCTGGCGCGCGTGCGCGCGGCCCGTGGCGAGTCCGCCCGCGTCGACGGCGCGCGTGCGGCAGGCAGCGCCCCCGGCGACGGCGCGCGGGCGGCGGGCGGCGCCACCCGTGGCGACGGCGCGCGTGCGGCAGGCAGCGCCCCCGGCGACGGCGCGCGCGGGGCAGGCAGCGCCCCCGGTGACGGCAGCGCCGCCCGCGCGCGGCTGGCACCGTGAACGCCGCGCCTGCTCCGGCGTCTCCGGAGATGTGAGCGCAAGGCGAACGGCAGGCAGGCTCGCGCTGGTCGTGCTCGCGTGGCTCGCGTGGGCGGCCGCTCCCGCGCAGGCCGAAAGCGCGCGCGCGCGGCACGTGCGGATCGCCTCGGAGCGCGGACCCATCCACGTGTGGGCGCCCGCGCGGTACGACGCCAGCACGGCCGGGATCGTGGTGTACGTGCACGGCTACTACATCGGCGTCGATGTCGCGTGGAAGCACCACCGGCTCGCGCGCCAGTTCGCCGACTCGGGGCAGAACGCGCTGTTCATCGCGTGCGAGGCGCCGCGCGGGCCGAGCGAGCCGATCGCGTGGGGCAGCCTCGCCGAGCTGCTCGCGACGGTGGCCGAGAAGCTCGACGAGCTCCTCCCCGAAGGCCCCGTCGTCGCGATCGGCCACTCCGGCGCGCACCGCACGCTGTCGGCCTGGCTCGATGCGGACGGCGCCGACTCGGGCGGGCCCGACGTCATCGTGCTGCTCGACGCGATGTACGGCGGGATGCGGCAGCTGCGCGAGTGGCTCGACGCCGCGCCTGGCCGCCGGCTGCTCGATGCCGCCGCCCTGACGCGGCGGCAGAGCGAGGCGCTGTACGCGGACCTCTCGGAGGTGCTCGTGCTCGACGGGTTCCCGTCCCCGCGGACGCGCGCGCTCCCCGGGGCGCGCGACGCGCGCGTCGTGTACGTGCGCTCGCAGTTCGGCCACATGCAGCTCGTCACGAGCGGCGTCGCGATCCCGATGCTCCTGCGGGCGATCCAGATGAGGAGTGGCGGGCCTCCTGCCACGGACCAGGATCGATCGAACGATCGATCGGTCTCTGCACCCCAGGGAACAAGCAATCACCGCCGGGACAGGAGGCCCGCCATCCCTGCAAGACGTCCGCGGGCGTGGTTTGTTCACGGGGCGGGCCGCCGGGCGGGCCTGCGCGCGCGGCGGGCGGCCGGTCGTTCGCGGACGCTCCCGTGAACATGTCCGTGATGCGGACGTCCTCCTCCGCGGAGGAGCCATGCTTCGAGCCAGTATCGGTGCAAGTTTGCTCACGTTCAGCCTGTTGGCGTGCGGGAGCCCGGTCGTCTTTCAGGGCGAGCGCGCGCTGAAGATCACGGGCACGCCGCCGGTGGCCGCCGCGCCCGCGCCCGCGGCCGCGGCGCCGCCGCGCGTCGAGGTGCGGGACAACCGGATCGTGATCAACGAGAAGATCCAGTTCGAGTACGACAAGGCCACGATCGTCGCGGTGTCGTTCGACCTCCTGAACGAGGTCACGGCCGTCATCCAGAAGAACCCGCATATCAAGAAGATCCAGATCGAGGGCCACGCGAGCGCCGAGGGGTCCGCCGGCCATAACCGGAAGCTCTCGGACGACCGCGCCCGCGCCGTGATGCGCTACGTCGTCGATCACGGCGTCCCGCAGGAGCGGCTGAGCGCGCGTGGCTTCGGGAGCGATCGGCCGATCGCCGATAACGACACGCCGGCGGGCCGTGAGCAGAACCGCCGCGTCGAGTTCAACATCATCGAGCAGGACGTCACGCAGCGCCGGGTGGAGATTGGCAAGGACGGCAAGGAGCGGGTCCTCGAGGAGAAGCCGCTCGCGTCGCCCACCGCGAGTGCCAACTCGTCGAGGTCGGCGCCATGACGGCGACGGCGACGGTGACGGTGACGGCGACGGCGACGGCGACGGCGACCAAGCGCGCGCCCGGCACCGCGTTCGCGGTCGCGTTCGCGGTCGCGGCGGCGGCCGGGTGCGCGGGGACCCAGCGGAGCCCGCAGGCGTACCGCGCGGACACGGAGCGGGTCCTCGAGACGCGCACCGCGGAGATCCGGCGCTGCTACGACCGGGTGCTCGCGAGCGAGGCCGGCGGCACCGCCGGCGGCACCGTCACGGTCCGGTTCGTCGTGGAGAAGAAGACCGGCGCGTTCATGCAGCCGACGGTCGACCCCGGCGCGTCGAACGCGAGCGAGCCGCTCGTCTTGTGCGTGCTCGAGGCGCTCCGCGGCCTCAAGCTGGAGCCGCCCGATAGAAACGAGGGGCAGGCGACGTTCCGCTACGACCTCGCGCCCGCCACGGCCTCCAAGTAGCGCCGGCGCTAGTGGTGCGCGTGGGCGCACAGATAAAATACGTATTATAAAGGATTATTGTGAACGATAATGATGAGTCAGTATAGCGACTCATCACGTCGAAGTGTGAGCATGCCCCGCGGCGCAGATGTCCTCTGCGCGCGGAGGGAGTCATGCTTCGATCTCATCGTATTGGTACTGGTATTGGTACGAGCTTGCTTGTGTTCGGCCTCGTGGCGTGCGGGAAGCCGGTCGCCTTCGAGGGCGAGCGCACGATGCTGGTGGCAGGCGCGCCGCCGGTGGTGGTGCGCCCGCCGATCCCCGTGCCTGAGCCCGATCCGCCGCCCCCGGCGCCGCCGTCTCGCGTCGAGGTGCGGGACAACCGGATCGAGATCAGCGAGAAGATCCAGTTCGAGCAGAACAAGGCCACCATCGTCTCGGTGTCGTTCGATCTCCTGGACGAGGTCGCGGCCGTCATCCTGAAGCACTCTTTCATCAAGAAGATCCGGATCGAGGGCCACGCGAGCGCCGATGGCATCGCCGCCTACAACCGGAAGCTGTCGGATGACCGCGCCCGCTCGGTGATGCGCTACCTGGTCAAGCAGGGCGTCCCGAAGGAGCAGCTGGTTGCCCGGGGGTACGGGAGCGACAAGCCGATCGCCGACAACCGCACGGCCGTGGGTCGCGAGAAGAACCGCCGCGTCGAGTTCAACATCATCGCGCAGGACGTCACGCTGCGCAGGGTCGAGGGCGCCGCCGCGCCGAAGTGAGCGCGCGGCTCCTGGCCCCAAGCCAAAATCCAGAGGATCAACCAGAGGAATCAGATGCTGAATCAGCGTGCTTTCGTCTTCATGTGTTCGTTCGCGGCGGTGGTCGCGGCCGCCTGCGCCGGGTGCTCCAGCGGGCTCAAGCAGCGGAGCCAGCAGGCGTACCGCGCGGAGACCCAGGAGCTCCTGGACAAGCGCAGCCTGCGGATCAGGCGCTGCTACGATGAGGTGCTCGCGACCAAGCCCAGCTCCGGGATCTCCGGCACCGTCACGATCCGGTTCGTCGTCGAGAAGGAGACCGGCGTGTTCAGGCGGATGACGATCGATCCCGGCATGACGACCGCGAGCGAGTTCCTGGTCGAGTGCGTGCTCGAGTCGCTCCGCGGCCTCCGGCTGTACCCGCCCGACGGGAACGAGGCGCGGGCGAAGTTCCGCTACGAGCTCAAGCCGGCGACCGCGCGGCTGTAGCGAGCGCGCCGTCCACCTCGGCGTAGGCGTCGCCGCACCGCGCGCACGCGAGCGAAGCCGGCAGCGTCTCGCCGCAGCGGCACGCCCAGCCGATGCGGCGTGCCGGCGTGCCGACGACGAGCGCGTGGGCCGAGACGTCGCGCGTGACGACGGCGCCCGCGCCGACCATCGCGTACGCGCCGATCGCGACGCCGCACATGATCGTGGCGTTGGCGCCGATCGTCGCGCCGCGCCCGACGCGGGTCGGCGCGTACGCGTCCTTGCGCGGCACGTGCGCGCGCGGGTGCGCGACGTTGGTGAACACGCACGACGGGCCGAGGAAGACGTCGTCCTCGAGCGTGACGCCGTCGTAGATCGAGACGTGGTTCTGGATGCGGCAGCCGTCGCCGATCCGCACCGCGCCGACGAAGCAGCCCTGGCCGATCGAGCAGTGCGCGCCGATGTGCGCGCCCGGCATCACGTGCACCCAGTGCCAGATCCGCGTGTCTGCGCCGACGCGCGCGCCCGGCTCGACGATCGCCGTCGGGTGGATGAGCTCTGCCTCCATACCCGCGGTCATAGCTCGGCGCCGCCCCCGGACACCACCCGCGTGCGCGCCTCCCACCGCGTTTCCCCCTGCATGGCAGCCGCGTGCCGGGCTGGAATCATAAAAGCATCATTGACCGGGCGAATTCATATTCATATTCGAGCTTGATGTGTCCGCAGCGAAATATCCACTCGAGCTCAGGATGCTCATCGACGCACACTGGCCCGACGCGCCACGCGTGATAGGAGATCGTGTATCAGTACCGGCGCGGCCGGCTCGTGCCGGTTCCGGTTTCCGAGCCGGAGCCCGTGGTCGTGCGGCGCTGGCAGCTCGAGCTGCAGCCGCTCACGTCGCAACAGCAGGCGGTGGTCACGACGACAACCGTCGGCGGCGCCATGTTGCTCGTGATGATGCTACTGCTCTCTCCCCTCGGGATCTGATCATGCTGCTGCCTGCCATCCAGTACGGCCCCTGGCGTGAGGTGAAGAAGCGAATGCGCACCGTCATCTCGCAGCTCAAGCGCGGTAAAGATATCGGCGAGGTGATGCTCCGTGACGGGCTGATCGAGTCCTCCGAGCATCCTGGGATGCTCGTGCTGAGCGGGATCATGACGGGTCCGGTGCCGCACTTTCACTGCTTCATGCCGTGGAAGAAGGCGTGGGATGAGCTGTTCGACCTGCGCACGACGCCGACCTCGCCGGCCCCCATCGAGGACGCGATCTTCGAGGCGTCGCTTCAGACGCCGTGGGGGCTCCTCGGACTCATTGCCCACGATAGCAATTCGTGGATGATACCGACGCGGTACGAGCCATTCCTGCACGCAGTCCTGGGTGCCTGGAGCGAGCTGGATGCCGTCGGCGACCGATACTGCGTCTCCTTTTACGGTCGACGGCTCTGGTCGGCCCCGAACAACCTGCATTACGTCCTGGGCAACATGGGTGTGCCGCTCGATCTCCTCAATGCGCCGCTTCCCGCCGAGGGCCCGCGCGCTCTGCTCCGCTACGTCCGGCCCGTCAACTGACCTGGCGCGTCGTCGCCGCGTCGCCGGGCGCGCGTTCAGTCGCGACAGCGCCGGAGGCTCATTGCGCGCCCGCGTAGCCGCGCAGCTTCCGCCACAGCGTGTTGCGCGCGATGCCGAGCCGGCGCGCGGCCTCGACCTGGTTGCCGCCGCACGCCGCGAGCACGCGCCCCACGTGCTCGCGCTCGACCTCGGCGAGCGTGCGGAGCTCGGCGCCGCTCGGCGGCAGCCGCGCGGCCGGTGCAGCCGGTGCAGCCGGTGCAGCTGGTGCAGCCGGTGCAGCCGGCGGTGCGGCGTCCGCCGCCGGCCGCTCGAGGAGCTCTTCCGGCAGGTGCGCCGGCTCGATCTGCTCGCCGCGCGCCAGCGCCACCGCGTGCTCGACGGCGTTGCCCAGCTCGCGGACGTTGCCCGGCCACGCGTGGCGGTGGAGCGCCTCGCGCGCCGCGGCGCCGAAGCGGGCGTCCGGCGCGCCCAGCTGCTCGGCGAACATCTGCGCGAGCGGCAGGATGTCCTCGGCGCGCGCGCGCAGGGGCGGCACCGTCACCGCGAACACCTTGAGCCGGTAGTAGAGATCCTCGCGGAAGCGGCCCGCCGCCACCGCGGCGCGCAGGTCGCGGTGCGTCGCGCACACCACGCGGACGTCGACCGCCGTCGTCTTCGCCTCGCCCACGCGCCGGATCTCGCCCTCCTGGACGGCGCGCAGGAGCTTGGCCTGGAGCACGAGCGGCATCTCGCCGATCTCGTCGAGGAACAGCGTGCCGCCGTGGGCCGCGGCGAACACGCCCGCCGTGGACGAGACCGCGCCCGTGAACGCGCCCTGGACGTGGCCGAACAGCTCCGACTCGAGCAGCTCGCCCGGCAGCGCGGCCACGTTCAGCGCGACGAAGCGGCCGGCGGCGCGGCTGCTGTTGGCGTGGACCAGCCGCGCGATCACCTCCTTGCCCGTGCCCGTCTCGCCGTGGATCACCACCGACGAGCTCGTCGGCGCGATCGCCGCGACACGGCGCAGGACGCCGCGCATCGCCTCGCTCTCCGCGATCACCCGCGAGCAGCGCCGCAGGCCCTCTCGCGGCTCTGACCGCCGGCACAGCTTGCACAGCTGGGTCCGATCGAACGGCTGGACGCAGGCCAGGCGCGCCGAGCGGACCGGCCGTGGCTCCGGCCGCGGCGTGCCCGCCGGCTCCCGCGTATGCTCCATCTTTGTATTCCAGCATGTTCCACTCTGGAACAGATAAATCAACCCCGGAGCGGGGCGTGCCGCGCAAGCTACTGAAATCAGCCGCGCCGCCCCCTGGCCACCGCCTTGCTCGAGAGGGGGGCATGCGCACCCGCACGCTCTGGATCGCCCTCGTCATCGTCCTCCTCGGCTCGTTCGCCGTGCTCCTCCGCCAGGGCCGCGCGATCGATCGCGAGAAGCCGCCGATCCCGGCGCAGGTCGTCGATCCCGCCGGTCGCGTCGTCTTCACTGGTGACGACATCCGCCGCGGCCAGGAGGTGTGGCAGCGGCTCGGCGGCCAGCAGCTCGGCTCGGTGTGGGGCCACGGCGCGTACCTCGCCCCGGACTGGTCCGCCGACTGGCTCCACCGCGAGGCGGAGCTGATCCTCGATGACTGGGCGTGCGCCGAGGGCGCCGCGAGCTACGCGGACGCATCACCGGAGCGCGCCGCGGCGCTGCGCGCGCGCCTGCACACGGCCATGCGCGCCGGCGGCTACGACCGCGCGCGAGACACCGTCACGCTCGATCCGGCGCGCGCGGCTGCCATCGAGGCGCTCGTCGCGCATTACACCGCCGTCTTCCGCGACGGCGTCGCCGCGTACGCCATCCCCGCCGGCACCGTCGCCGCCGCCGCCGATCAGCGGCGCCTCGCCGCGTTCTTCTTCTGGACCAGCTGGGCCGCCGTGACCGAGCGCCCCGGCACCGGGCAGAGCTACACGCAGAACTTCCCGCACGAGCCGCTCGTCGGCAACGCGCCGCCCGACGGCGCGCTCGGCTGGAGCATCGCCTCGGTGATCCTGCTGCTCGCCGCGATCGCCGGCCTGATCGTCGTGCACGCGCGCGGCGATCGCGCGCCGCCGCCCGAGCCTGGCGCGCACGATCCGCTCGGCCGCTTCGCCGCGACGCCGAGCCAGCGCGCGGTGAAGAAGTACTTCGTCCTCGTCGGGCTCCTGCTCGTCGGCCAGCTCGGGATGGGCGCGCTCACCGCGCACTACGGCGTCGAGGGCGACGGGTTCTACGGGATCGATCTCGCCGCGATCCTGCCGTACGCGGTGACGCGCACGTGGCACACGCAGCTCGGCATCTTCTGGATCGCCACCGCGTGGCTCGGGACCGGCCTCTTCCTCGCGCCGCTCATCGGGATCGAGCCGCCCGGCCAGAAGCGCGGCGTCGATCTGCTGTTCGCCGCGCTGCTCGTCGTCGTGGGCGGCGCGCTCGGCGGCACCTGGGCCGCCGCCACCGGCCGGCTCGGCGACGACGCCGCGTACTGGATCGGCCACCAGGGCTGGGAGTACGTCGACCTCGGGCGCGTCTGGCAGATCGCGCTCCTCGCCGGGCTCGGCCTCTGGCTCGGCCTCATGCTGCGCGCGCTCGCGCCCGCGCTGCGCCGCCGCGACGAGCGCCGGCCGCTCCTCGTGCTGTTCGTGCTCTCGACCGTCGCGATCGCCGGCTTCTACGGCGCCGGCCTCATGATCGGCCGCGGCAGCCACATGGCCAACGCCGAGTACTGGCGGTGGTGGGTCGTGCACCTCTGGGTCGAGGGCTTCTTCGAGGTGTTCGCGACCGCGGCGATCGCGTACCTGCTCGTCGTGCTCGGCCTCCTCGACGCGCGGCGCGCGACGCCCGCCGTCCTGTTCGCGACGATCGTGTTCCTCGGCAGCGGCGTCCTCGGCACGCTGCACCACCTGTACTTCTCCGCGACGCCGCCGTCGGTGATGGCGCTCGGCGCCGTGTTCAGCGCGCTCGAGGTCGCGCCGCTCACGCTGCTCGGCTTCGAGCTGTGGCACCACCTGGGCCTGCTCCGCGCGCGCCCGTGGGTTCTGCGCTACCGCTGGCCCGTCTACTTCTTCGTCGCCGTCGCGTTCTGGAACCTCGTCGGCGCCGGCCTGTTCGGCTTCCTGATCAACCCGCCGATCGCGCTCTATTACATGCAGGGCCTCGATCTGACCGCGCTGCACGCGCACACCGCGTTGTTCGGCGTCTACGGCCTCCTCGGGATCGGCCTCGCGCTGTTCTGCCTGCGGGTGCTCCGGCCCGAGGCGCGCTGGGACGAGCGCTGGCTCAAGGTCGCGTTCTGGGCGCTCAACGGCGGCCTCGCGGCGATGGCGCTCCTCTCGCTCCTGCCGCTCGGCATCATCCAGACGGCCGCCTCGATCGAGCACGGCACGTGGTACGCGCGCTCCGCCGAGCTGCGCCAGGGCGGCGCGATCGAGGCGCTGCGCTGGCTGCGCTTCCCCGGCGACGTCCTGTTCACCGTCGGCGCCGTGGCGATCGCGCTGTTCTTCGCCGGGTTCGGCTGGCGCGCGCGCCGCGAGGGCGAAGGTGCGTGAGGCCGCGGGAGCTCCGATGCGTGAGCCCGCGGTGTGCGCGCCCGCCAGCGGCCGGCGCGCCCGATTGGCGGCCGCTGTGCCCGTGGTGGCGCTGCTCTGGGCGGGCCTCGTCCTCGGGGTGTCCTTCCTCGCGACGCCGGTGAAGTTCCAGGCACCGAGCCTCTCGCTCGCGGTCGGCCTCGACGTCGGCCGGCACACCTTCGCGGCCTCGCACCAGGTCCAGTTGCTCCTGGCCGCGATCCTCCTCGGCGCCGCGGCGCTCGCCCGCGCGCCGCGCGGGGCGCTTGTCCTCTTCGCGACCGCGGCCGTCGTGCTGCTCGCCCAGCACCTCGCGCTCCTGCCGGTGCTCGACGCGCGCGCGCAGATCTGGATCGACGGCGGCACGCCCGACGGGCCATCTCCGCACGTCGCCTACGTGGCGCTCGAGGCGCTGAAGGTGCTGCTCCTCATCGCCGCGTCGCTGCGCAGGACCTGATCCGCATCGCCCGCGCCGCGGCGCCGGCGCGCCGGCGCCCTGGTCAGAGCCTTCGGCTAAGGTCTCCCGGCCGTGCCGAAGCGCCCGCCCCGCGTGCTCCAGGAGCTGCCCATCCCGCACGACCTGCGCGGGCCCGGGCCGACGCGCGCGCGGCTCGGCGCGTCCGCGGCGTCCGGCGAGCTGTGGCGCGCCGACGTCCTCGAGCTCCTCGGCCGCCTCCCCGACGGTTCGGTCGACCTTGTCGTCACCGATCCGCCGTACGCGATCGCGAAGGCCGAGTGGGACGAGTTCGAGTCGCTCGAGGCGTACGTCGAGTGGTGCGATCGCTGGCTCGCCGAGGTCGCGCGCGTGCTCGCGCCGCACGGCTCGGCGTACGTCTGCGGCTTCTCGGAGATCCTCGCCGACGTCAAGGCGAGGAGCGCGCGCCGCTTCGCCGGCTGCCGCTGGCTCGTCTGGTACTACCGCAACAAGGCGAACCTCGGCCGCGACTGGGGCCGCTCGCACGAGTCGATCCTGCACCTGCGCCGCGAGGGCGCGAAGCTCGACGTCGACGCTGTCCGGATCCCGTACAACGGCCACACCACGCGCTACCCGGCGCGCGTCCAGGCCGTCTCGTCGCAGTACGGCGGCGGCAAGCGCCGCGACCGCTGGGAGCCGAACCCGCTCGGCGCCAAGCCGCGCGACGTCCTCGAGATCCCCGTGATCTGCAACGGCATGGCCGAGAAGACGCCGCACGCGACGCAGAAGCCCGAGGCGCTGATCGAGCGGCTCGTCCTCGCCTCCAGCGCGCCCGGCCAGCTCGTCGTCGATCCGTTCGTCGGCTCCGGCACCACGGCCGTCGTCGCCGCGCGCCTCGGCCGGCGCTGGATCGCCGGCGACGCCGACCCGCGCTACGTCGGCCTCACCCGCGAGCGCCTCGCGCGCTGACGGCGGCCGCCCTCGCAGTCCGCTACCGGGCCCGCTGCTCTCGCACGGCCGCCCGGAACGCCTTGACCAGCGCGGTGTGGCTCTCGCCCGGTCGTACGAACGACGCGAGCAGCGCCAGATCGAGCGCGGGCAGGAGCGCGCTGCGCGCGCCCACCACGTAGCTTGCGCCCGCGAGGCAGTGGACTTCGAAGGCACGCGCAGAGCTGCGCCACAGCCAGACCTCGGCGACGCCCAGCCCGGCGTAGACCTCCAGCTTGTCGACCAGTGGGTTCGAGATGATCACCTCGAGCGCGAGCTGCGGCGGTACGTCCTTCGGTTTGGGGCCGAGCGTGTAGCACTTATCGGGCTCCGCGCCGCGCCGGCCGGCTTCCCTGCGGAAGGTCGCGCTCCCGAAGCTGCGTAGGTCGACATCGACCTCGTCGGCCCACGCCTCGAGGAGCCGGGCGATCAGGCTGCTGTCCTCCTCGTGTAGCTCCGACGGACTCATGAGCTCGAGAACCCCTTCCAGGAAGGTCATCCGCACGCTCGATCCCTCGAGCGCATCGCGAAGTGCCACGTACGTCCACCACGGCACATTGGTCAGCAAGAACCGGCGCTCCGCCTCGAGCGGCTCGAATGCCATATTCGCGACGGCAACCACGGACGGAGCTTACCCGCCTCCAGCGCGCCCGGCCAGCTCGTCGTCGATCCGTTCGTCGGCTCCGGCACCACGGCCGTCGTCGCCGCGCGCCTCGGCCGGCGCTGGATCGCCGGCGACGCCGACCCGCGCTACGTCGGCCTCACCCGCGAGCGCCTCGCGCGCTGACGCGCTCGCCTTCGGCCAGCACCGTGTCGGATCTCGGATCGCCGGGGATCATCGCCGCGTAGCTGACGTGATCGACCCAGGTCCGGCGCTCGGTGGTCTCGACGCGGCCCGACGGTCCTCCGCCCGGGACGTCGTAGCGGACCACGCCGCGCGGGAAGTGGCGCACGTCGTCGAGCTCGGAGAACAGCGCCGGATCGGGCTTTTGCGCGTCCCCGCCCTCGTGGCTACCCTCGAACGGGTGCTCCGGGTTGGAGATGTCGCGCAGCCTCCAGCGGGTGCCGTCGCGCCACAGCAGGAGGTAGAGCGGGATCTGCCGGTAGGTGTTGTAATCGGCATGGCTGTCGTAGGACGAGTCGGCGACGAACACGGCCTGGACCCGGCGCACCCCCGGGTGGTAGGCCTCGGCCGCGCGGAGCTCGCCGAGCACGCCGAGCTGCCACGCGGCGCTCTTGCCGGCGGGACCGAACCGGCGCTCCAGCTCGTCGGCGATCCAGTGATCGAGCCCGGAGGTCAGCCTCGCGTAGTGCGCGTACGCCTGGGCCCAACGGTCGCCGCGGATGTCGCCCGCGATCTCGATCGCGGCGCCGCTGTGGTAGGTGACCCGCCCCCCGCCGATCTCGCCGCTCCCCTCGCGCTCCTCGATCTCGCCGGTGTACGGGTTCGATCGTTGGCGATAACCGGCGCGTCCGAGCTCGCGGAGCTCGGTCCCGTGGTCGCGCGTCGCCTCGGTCAGCAGCCGGGCGAGGGCGTCGGCGTGCCTGGCCGCGGCCGCCTGGAGCGTGGCGTCGGGCGCGCCCGGCGCACCGGCGGCCCGCAGGACCGAGGGCCGCAGCTGGGTCAGCGCGGTGCACAGGCCGTCCCACGCCGCGTACATCTCCTGGCGGATCACGCCCTGGGCGACCGCCTGATGGCGCTGGGTCGCGACCATGCTCTCGAAGCGGTCGATGAGATCGGCGACATTGCCCTCGCGGTGCTGGCGATCCACCGCGGCGACCGCGCCCGCGGTCTCGCGAGCGATCGCCGTCGGGCCGAAGCTGTCGCGCCGGTACCAGCGGCCAGCGATGGGGACGATGACCGCGCCGTGGATCGTCGGCTCGCCGCCCGGGACGCCGCCGCGGGTTCCGCGCGCCCGCGCGCGCGCCGGGTAGCGGCTCGCGATCAGGCTGCGCTTGCCGGCGGCAGTGCCCCGAGCTGGCTCTGTCTCCTCCGCCGTCTCTCGCCGCGCCTCGTGCTCGTGGCCCATGCGCTCCCTCCCACTCTGACTAGAACATCGTATCGAGGATGCGAAGATCTACAATGCAAATGTTCGAGTCTCACTGAGGCGGCCTGCCGCGTTTCGCTGCACTCCCTGCGAAAGCGCGTTTCGCGACCATCATTTCGAAACACCGTTCGAACCACCTCATTTATCGGTTATCGGTCCACTGCTGCAACTTGCACCACCGGGCTGTCCACTTCGGGAAGCTCGTGATTCGACCTCATTCGCTCCCCATGCCGGCATCTCGCTGGTCGGTGCCCTGTGGAGCCATCCGGTTCGGCGCCTCACGGCACCCCGCCTCGAGCGGGTTCACGGCGCGTCTGCCGGCGTGCGGTGGCCGCGCGCGCCATCGCCGCGGGGAGGTACTTGGTCGCCTCGCGCCACGTCACGCCGGAGCACGCGTCGGCGTGCTCGAGGAGGAAGTCGCGGACGAGCGCCGGGCGCTGCTTGCTGACCTCGCGCAGGACCCAGCCGATCGCCTTGCGAATGAAGAACTCGCGCTCGCCGAGCATCCTTGGCGCCGGCCGCGCGCGCGGCGGTGCCGACCGCGCCGAAGCGAGCCTCGAAGTGCGCGACGACGGCCGACGGCTTCATGGCCACGCGATGATGGCCCACGGCCCGCGCCGGGGCTATGCTCGGCCGCGGTGCCTGAGCCCCTCGTCCGCGTCGCCGGGCTGACCAAGCAGTACTACGGTCAGCCGATCCTGTCGGGCGTCTCGTTCGAGATCGCCCGCGGCGAGGTGTTCGGCTACATCGGGCCGAACGGCGCCGGCAAGACGACCACGCTCAAGATCCTCGCGGGCCTCATCACCAAGTTCACCGGCGAGGTCACCGTCGGCGGCGCGGACGTCGTCAAGGAGCGCGATCAGGCGCACGCCAAGATCGGGTACCTGCCGCAGTCGGCCGGCTTCCAGCACTGGCGCACCGTCGAGAGCGCGCTCGACACGCTCGGCGCGCTCAGCGGCGTCCCGGCGGAGCTGCGCGCGCGCCGGATCCCCGAGCTCCTCGAGCGGTTCGGCCTGGCCGCGCACAGGAAGAAGAAGGTGAAGGAGCTCTCGGGCGGCATGACCCAGAAGCTCGGCCTCATCCAGGCGATGCTGCACGAGCCCGAGCTGCTCGTGCTCGACGAGCCGCTCGAGGGCCTCGATCCGCCGACGCGCAACCTCCTCAAGGAGATCATCCAGGAGCGGCAGCGCGCCGGCACGACCGTGCTGTTCTCGTCGCACATCCTGTCGGACGTCGAGGACGTCGCCGACCGCGTCGGCATCCTGAACGCAGGCCAGCTCGCGACCAGCGGGCGCATCCGTGACCTCATGACCGCATTCGATCTGCCGACCGAGATCGAGCTCGAGCTGTCGCTCGCGCCCGCCTCGCTCGCGTTCCTCGAGGAGCCGCCGCTCGGCGAGGTGACGCCGGGCAAGCCGAACCAGTGGCGCATCACGCTGCCGCGCGACGCGGACGTGGACGCGGTCATCCACGCGCTCGTCGAGCGCGCGGTCGCCGCGGGCGGAAAGATCCGCCGGGTCGGCGTCGCCGAGCCCGATCTCGACGATCTGTTCGCGCGCTACATCAACAAGAACCAAGGAGGCGCGCGTGCCTAGTGCGACCTGGCTCCTGGTGCGGGACGAGCTGGCCGGCTTCGCGAAGTCGAAGGTGATGCTCGTCCTCTGGGTGCTCTTGCCGGTGATGGCGATCGTCGGCTACCTCGCGCTGCCGCTGAACCCGGTCGTCGGGGCGAGCGGGTTCAAGCTCTCGGCCACCGCGTTCATGGCCTTCCTCATGTCGAGCCTCGCCGGCACGGTCGCCGCGCTGATGGTCGCGGTCGACATCATCAGCGAGAAGAACCGCAAGGTGTACGAGCTGTTCGTGATCCGCCCGATCCGCCGCGAGGCGCTCATCTGGGCGAAGTTCATCGCGGTGTTCGGCTGCGTGACGGTCGCGTGCATGGTCGCGCTCGCGCTCGGCATCGCGGTCGACTGGGTGCGCGGCCAGCCGGTCTCGGGCGAGATGCTGAGCGACATCCTGCGCTCGGTCGTCTCGCTGATCGGCGTGATCGCGCTGTCCGCGGGCGTCGGCGCGTTCTTCGGGGTCGTCTCGAAGACGATCCTCGTCGCGGTGATCCTGATCCTCTACGTCGGTCAGAACCTCGCGATCGTCCCGATGCTGCCGGTGTACCTCGGCATCCTGCCCCAGTACTTCTGGGTCGTGATGCTGGCCTCGGCCGCGCTCGCCGCCCTCGTCGTGTGGGGCAGCGGCTTCCTGTTTCGCCGGACTGAGTATTAACTCCCAGCGACGCCCGCGCTACGCGCGTGCTAAGCGACGCGGGCGCGGGGCATCTCGCCGGGCATGCCCTGATCGATGGCCTTGTTGAACTCGGACTGGACGATCGCCATGCCGATGATGCCGAGCAGGATCATGAGGATGAACGTGATCACCTGCGATAGCTTGCCGCGCGTCACGTGCTCCACGCCGCCCGCCCACTTCCAGTACCAGTAGATGCTCGCGATCGGCACGATGATGAGCCACGCCGTCGGGATGTCCGCGCCAGCCTGGACCATCTCGTTCTTGGTCTTCACGTGCCAGACGAGGCTGTAGATCCCGAACGTGAAGATCGTCAGCAAGATAACTGCCACCACAGAGCGCTTGTTCATGTCTGCCCCCCCTTTTGGGCTCCCCAGCCTACGCTGACTTCTGGCCGGGTGGAAGCGGTGCGGGCCGCTCGGGTGCGATCGTGCGATAGATCGGTAGCCGGCCGCTGCCGCCGCGCCCCGCGCGTCGACGCTGCGCCCGCTCGTCATCGGTGAAGGGCCGCGCGCGGGCGCGGGGTCGCGCGGGGTTCGCGCGGCCGCGGGGGGCGCGCGGTCGGCCGCGGTCGCGTGCATTCGGCTCGCCTCTCGTGACAGGACTGATGACTACCGTCTACGAGGAGTGACTACGGAGTTCGTCCGAGTCTCTCTGGCTCCGACTGTTCGGCGCCGCGCTGCGCCAGGCGCCATCTTTGCCGAGGCCGGCAGAATCGGCGGGTACGCAGAAACGGCAGATCCGGAGCCGCGGCCCTTTGGGTTACACATATCGGTTGCGTCCATGAAGCTCGGGGAGTTGATCTGCGACCGCTTCGCGATCGAGCGCCGGCTCGGTGAGGGCGGCATGGGGGAGGTCTTCCGCGCCCGCGATCCGGCGTCGGGCGAGTCCGTGGCCATCAAGGTCATCTCCGACGCCGGCTCGCTGCGCGCCGCGCGCTTCGCGCGGGAAGCGGCGACGCTCGCGGAGCTCGATCACCCCAGCATCGTTCGCTACGTCACCCACGGCGTCACGGCGTCGGGCGAGCTGTTCCTCGCCATGGAGTGGCTCGAGGGCGAGGACCTGAAGGCGCGCCTGGGTCGCGCGCCGCTTACCGTGGGCGAGTCCGTCGCGCTCGCGACGCGCGTGGCCGCGGCGCTCGGCGCCGCCCACGCGCGCGGGATCGTCCACCGGGACTTGAAACCCGGCAACCTCTTCCTCGTCGGTGGCCGCGTCGATCAGGTCAAGATCCTCGACTTCGGGATCGCGCTGCGCGAGGGACAGACGCCGCTCACGCAGACCGGGGTGACGACCGGGACCCCGATGTACATGGCGCCCGAGCAGGCGCGCACCGGCGGCGTGATCGACGCGCGCGCGGACGTGTTCGCGCTCGGCTGCGTGCTGTTCCAGTGCCTCATCGGCGTCCCGCCGTTCAGCGGCGACACGGCCCCCGCCATCCTCGCCAAGATCTTGTTCGGCAAGGCGCCGCGGCTCCGCGCCCTGTGGCCCGAGGCGCCCGAGGACCTCGACGCGCTCGTCGCGCAGATGCTGGCGAAGGAGCCCACGCTGCGGCCGAGCGACGGCGCCAACCTGGCGGCGGCGCTGGCGGCGCTCGGCCCGCTGACGCACACCGTGGCCGCCGCGCCTGCCCAGCGCACGGACGGGCCCCTGGAGATCGCGACGGGCGAGCGGCGGCTCCTGTCCATCGTCGTCCTGGGCCCCGCCGCGCTGGACGATGGGCCCGATGGGCCCGATGGGCCCGCGCCAGACCGGGCGCCGTTCGAGGGCGCGCTCGTGCGCGCGATCCAGCCGTACGGCGGCCGCCTCGAGCTCCTCGCCGACGGCTCGGCGATCGTCGTCCTCGCTCCGGAGCGCCAGGTGGCGACCGATCAGGCGGCCCAGGCGGCGCGCTGCGCGCTCGGCCTGCGGCAGCTCGCGATCGCGAGCGGCCGGCCCATGGCGATCGCGATGGGCCGGGCCGAGTCGCCGCACGGGCTGCCCGAGGGCGACCTGCTCGAGCACGCCGGGCAGCTGCTCGAGGAGCTCACGCCGCCGCCCGCCGCGACGCGCGCGCCGGCAGACGCGCCGCCGATCGCGCTCGACGAGGTGATCGCCGGCCTGCTCGACGCGCGCTTCGACGTGGGCGAGGGCCCGCACGGGCACCGGCTGCGCGGCGAGCGCCCGCTCGCGCAGGGGGCGCGGACGCTGCTCGGGCGGCCGACCTCGTGCGTCGGCCGCGACTGGGAGCTCGGCGCGCTCAGCGGCCTGCTCGACGAGTGCATCGACGAGCCCGCGGCGCGCGTCGCGATCGTCACCGCCACCGCCGGCATGGGCAAGTCGCGGCTCGCCGCCGAGCTCATGAGCCGCGTCCGCGAGCGCGACGCCGAGGTGGCGATCTGGATCGGCCGCGGCGACTCGCTGCGCGCGGGCGCGACGCTCGATCTGCTCGCGCAGGCGCTGCGCGGCGCGCTCGGGATCCGCGGCGCCGAGCCGCTCGAGCAGCGCCGGGCCCAGCTCCGCGCGCGGGTCGCCGCGCACGTGCCGGCCGCCGATCAGAAGCGGGTGGCCGAGTTCCTCGGCGAGCTCGTCGGGACGCCGTTCCCCGACGAGGGCGACGGCGACACGGCCCTCCGCGCGGCGCGCCAGGACGCGCAGCTCATGAGCGAGCAGGTGCGCCGGGCGTGGCTCGACTTCCTCGCGGCCGAGACCTCCGCGCACCCCGTCCTGCTCGTGCTCGAGGACCTGCACTGGGGCGACTTCGGCACCGTGCGTTTCATCGACGCCGCGCTGCGCGAGCGGGGCGACCGGCCCTGGATGGTGCTCGCGCTCGCGCGCCCCGACGTGTTCGACGTGTTCCCCGGGCTGTGGTCCGATCGCCCGCACGTCCAGGAGATCCGGCTCAAGGAGCTCGGGCGCAAGGCCGGCGAGCGGCTGGTCCGCCAGGTGCTCGGCGACAGCGTCGGCGCGGACACCGTGGAGCGGCTGGTCCGCCAGGCCGAGGGCAACGCGTTCTATCTCGAGGAGCTGATCCGCGCCACCGCCGAGGGCAAGGACCGCGCGCTGCCCCAGACCGTGCTCGCGATGGTCGAGACGCGCCTCGATCGGCTCCCGCCCGAGGCGCGGCGCGTGCTGCGCGGCGCGAGCGTGTTCGGCGAGGTGTGCTGGGACGGCGGCGTGGCCCGGCTCCTCGAGCGCACCACGGAGGCCGCGTCCGTCGAGGCGTGGCTCGCGCGGCTCGTCGAGCAGGAGCTCCTGACGGAGCGGCCGGTCAGCCGCTTCTCCGGCGAGCGCGAGCTCGTGTTCCGCCACGCGCTGCTCCGCGAGGGCGCCTACGCGACGTTGACCGAGGACGACCGCCGCCGCTGCCACCGGCTCGCCGGCGAGTGGCTCGAGCAGCATGGCGAGCGCGATCCCATGGTCCTCGCCGGTCACCTCGAGCGCGGCGGCGCGCGCCTGCGGGCCGCCGGCCTGTACCTGGACGCGGCGCAGCAGGCCGCCCAGGCCTCCGACATGGAGGCCGCGCTCATCCGCGCCGACCTCGGCCTCGGCTGCGAGCCGCCGCCCGGGCTCCGGCTCGCCCTGCTCGGCATGCGCTGCGCGGCCACGCAGTCCCTGCAGCGGATCTCGCTCGCCGACGCCGAGGAGCTCCTGCGCGGGGCGCCGCCCGGCTCGATCCCCTGGACGCAAGGGCTCATCAGCTACAACCTCGCCGCGCTGATGACCGGCAGGATCGACGATCTGCTGGCCGCGCTCGACAGGCTCCGGGACGTCACGCCGGCGCCCGATGCCGCGGGCTCGTTCGCGATGCTCCTCGTCACCGGGGTCGCCCTCCTCGATGGCTTCGGGCAGATCGCGCGCGGCACGGCGCTCGAGGAGTCGCTCCACGCGTTCGTCCGCGCGCGCGGCGATCAGGAGCCGCTCGTCCGCCTGTGGTGGCACATCTCCGGCGTCGTGCGGGCGGCCCACGCGTACGACGATCCGTGGGCCGGCTTCCTGCACGGCGAGGCGCTCGTCCCGATCTGCGACGAGCTCTGCAGCGAGTACTACTCCCTGCAGATGCAGCTCTACCGGGCGATCAACTTCCTGTTCCTCGGCGCCTACGCGACCGCGACGCAGCTCCTCGAGGCGATCCCGGCGGCCGACGTCGTGCTCGGCACGTCGTCCTCGCTGCGCCGCGCCACGCTGTCGTGGCTGTACGCGGACCAGGGCGCGCTCGATCAGGCGCGCGCCCTGGCGCTCCAGCTGATCGAGGTCGGGACCGCGACGCAGAACCCGCTGGACGAGGGGCGCGGCCGCTGGGCGCTCGCCGAGGCGCTGCGCCGCGCGGGGGACCTCGAGGGCGCCGCGCGCGAGGTAGAGCTCGCGCTCGCCATGTCCATGGTGCGCAGCGTGCACCCCGCCATCCTCGGGACGTTCGCCGCGGTCCGGCTCGCCCAGGGCCGCGCCGCGGAGGCGCTCGCGATCGTGGAGGACGCCGTCGCCCGCTGCGCCGAGATGGGCGGCTGCGGGCTGTTCCGCGGCGCGTTCATCCGTCTCGTCCACGCCGAGGCGCTGCACGCGACCGGCGCGCACGACGCCGCGCGCCGCGCGATCGAAGACGCGCAGGCGCGCCTGCTGGCGATCGCCGGCCGGATCGCCGACCCTGCCTACCGGCGGGGCTTCCTCGAAGATGTCCCCGAGAACGTCAGGACGTTCGCGCTCGCGCGCGCATGGCACACACCGGAAGTAACGTGAAGCCAGTAGCGATCAGCAGTACCGAGCGCCGGCTCCTCGCCGTGGTGCTTTTTGGCCATGTTGGCCATGTTGGCCATGTTGGCCATGGGGGACATGGGCAGGGGAGCGCCGCCTCCGCCGCGGCGCCGGACGAAGCGACGGTGCGGCGGACGATCGACGCGTACGGCGGCACGCTCCGCCAGCTCGACGACGGCCGGACCATGGCCGTGATCGAGCCGATCCTGCAGGTGGCGACCGATCTGGCCGCCCGCGCCGCGCGCTGCGCGCTGGCGCTGCACGCGCTCGCCGGTGCGTGGCCCCTGGCGATCGCGATGGGCCGGGTCGACTCGGTCAGCAAGCTGCCGCAGGGCCCCGTGATCGAGCGCGCCGCGCGGCTGCTCGCGCCCGCGGACGCCGCGCCGCCGATCCTCGTCGACGAGGTCGTCGCCGGCCTGCTCGACGCGCGCTTCGACGTCGTCGCGCACGACGTCGGGTGGCGGCTGCGCGGCGAGCTCGCCCTCATGCAGGGGACGCGGACGCTCCTCGGCCGGCTGACCTCGTGCGTCGGCCGCGACTGGGAGCTCGGCGTGCTCGCCGGGATCTTCGACCAGTGCATCGACGAGCGGGCGGCGCGCGCCGCGATGGTGATCGCGGCCGCCGGGATGGGCAAGTCGCGCCTCGGCGCCGAGCTCGTGGGGCGCGTCCGGGAGCACCACGCCGACGTGGCCATCTGGGTCGGGCGCGGCGACTCGCTGCGCGCCGGCTCGACGCTCGGCCTGCTCGCGCAGGCGCTGCGCGGCGCGCTCGATGTCCACGAGGGCGCGCCGCTCGAGGAGCGCCGGGAGCAGGTCCGGGCCCGGGTGGCCGAGCACGTGCCGGCCGCCGAGCAGAAGCGGGTGACCGAGTTCTTGGCCGAGCTCGTCGGCGCGCCGTTCCCCGGCGATGACGAGGGCGGCGCCGCGCTCCGGGCCGCGCGGCAGGACGCGCAGCTCATGAGCGAGCAGATGCGCCGGGCGTGGCTCGACTTCCTCGAGGCGGAGACCTCCGCGCACCCCATCCTGCTCGTGCTCGAGGATCTGCACTGGGGCGACTTCGGCACCGTGCGCTTCATCGACGCCGCGCTGCGCGAGCGGCGCAACCAGCCGTGGATGGTGCTCGCGCTCGCGCGGCCCGAGGTGCTCGAGGCGTTCCCTGGGCTCTGGGCCGAGCGGCACGCCGTCCAGGAGATCCGCCTGAAGGGGCTCGGGCGCAAGGCGAGCGAGCGGCTGGCCCGGCAGGTGCTCGGCGACCGCGTGGCCCCCGAGGTGCTCGGGCGCCTGATCGATCAGGCCGACGGCAACGCGTTCTACCTCGAGGAGCTGGTCCGCGCGTCGGCCGAGAGCAAGGAGCAGTCGCTGCCCGAGACCGTGCTCGCCATGGTCGACGCCCGGCTCGCGCGGCTCCCGCCCGAGGCGCGCCGCGTGCTGCGCGCCGCGAGCGTGTTCGGCGAGGTGTGCTGGGAAGGCGGCGTGAGCATGCTCCTCGGCGGTGGCATGGCCGCCGCGTCGGTGCCCGACTGGCTCACCAAGCTGATCGAGCACGAGGTGCTGGTGGCGCGGCCCGGGAGCCGGTTCCCCGGCGAGCGCGAGCTCGCGTTCCGGCACGTGCTGCTCCGCGAGGGCGCCTACGCGACCCTGACGGACGACAACCGGCGGCTCGGCCACCACCTCGCCGCCGCGTGGCTCGAGCAGCGCGGCGAGCGGGATCCCATGCTCCTGGCCGGGCACTTCGAGCGCGGCGGCGACGGCGCGCAGGCGGCGCGCCACTACCTGCACGCCGCCGAGGAGGCCGTCCACGTCCTCGATCTCGAGGCCGCGCGCGCGCGCATCGGCCTGGGCCTTGGCTGCGCGCCCTCGCCCGAGCTCCGGATGGCGCTGCTCGGCCTGCGGTGCGAGGTCGCCCGCTCCCTGCAGCTCGCTGGCGCCGCGATGGCCGAGGCCGAGGAGCTCCTGCGCGCGGCGCCGCGGGACTCCCTGCCGTGGACGCAGGCGATGATCGCGTACAGCCGCGGCGCGCTGCAGCTCGGCCGCAAGGGCGAGCTCATGGCGGCGCTCGGGCAGCTCCGGGACGTGACCGCGGCGCCCGCGGCCGTGGTCCGGCTGGATCTCTTGCTCCTGCTGGCGATCTGCATCGTCGACGTGCTCGGGCAGCTCGCCGAGGGCAGCGCGCTCGAGGCGCAGTTCTCGGAGCTGGTCCGCGCGGGCAGAGATCGCGATCCGCTCGCGCGCTGCTGGTGGCACACCGCGCTCGGGATGCGGGCCGCCCACGCGCACGACGATCCGTGGAGCGGGCTCCAGCACAGCGCGGCGCTCGGGTCGCTCTGCGCCCAGCTCGGCGGCGAGCTCATGGCCCTGACCGCGCGGCTGTACCAGGCGCTCAGCGAGTGGCACCTCGGCTCGCTCGAGCTCGCGGAGCAGCGGCTCGCGGGGATCGTGGCGTGCGACGAGCAGCTCGGCATGGCGAGCTCGCTGCGGCGCTTCGGCCTGGCCTGGCTCCTCGCCGACCGCGGCGCGCTCGACGCGGCGCGCGCCGTCGCGACCCAGCTCGCCGAGCACGGCCGGGCGCACCGCAGCTCGCTCGAGGAGGGCCGCGGCCGCTGGGTGCTCGCCGAGGCGCTCCGCCGCGCGGGCGACCTGGCCGGCGCCGACCGCGAGCTGGCGGTCGCGCTCGAGCTCGCGGTGCCGCTCGAGCGCCCCGGCGTCCTCGGCACGCTCGCCGCGCTCCGCCTCGCCCAGGGCCGCGCCGCCGAGGCGCTCGCCGCCGCCGAGGATGCCGTCGCCCGCTGCGCCGCGATGGGCGGCTGCGGCATGTACCGCGGCGCGTTCGTCCGGCTCGCCCACGCCGAGGCGCTCCACGGGACCGGCGCCCACGCCGAGGCGCAGGCCGCGATCGCCGCAGCGCGCGGGCGCCTCGTCGCCACCGCCGATCGGATCGACGATCCCGAGCACCGGCAGCGCTTCCTCGCCTGCGTCCCCGAGAACGCCCGCACGCTCGCCCTCGCGCGCGAGTGGCTCGGCGAGGCGTAGGCGAGGCGTAGGCGTCCCGTCGGCGCACACCTTCCGGGCGCGTCGGCGTGCGTCGGCGCGCACCGGACCAGCTCCCCCCGGTGCGCGGCGACCCTGAGTGCCGCGTGACCCGCCCCCGACGCGCGCGATCAGTCGCTCCGCGGCCTCGACGCGCCGCGCGGCTGCGCTAGGCTGCGGCGCGGGCAGGGTCATGGCGGATGAAATTCTTCGACGGTTCGCGCGTGATCAGTGGGTGCGCATCCACGGCACGCCGCGCGTCACGGTGCTCGTCGGCGCCGATCACGCGCGCTCGATGTGGCGGCAGTGGCTCGAGGCCTCCGGCTTGTCGGGCGCGTTGTACGAGGGCAGCCTCGACGAGATCGCGCCGCAGGCCGCGGCCTCTGCGATCGCGGCGCCGGTCGCGCCGGTCGCGCTCCTCGCGGCGCCGGCTGTGCTCGCGGCGTGGCGGCGCGGCCGCGGCGATCGCCTCGCGGCGATGCTTGACGAGGGGATCGTCGAGATCGCGGAGCCGGCTGCGCGCGCGGCGCGCGCCGCGGCGGCCGGGGCGCGCACCGCGCTGTTCGACGCGCGCAGCGCCGCCGAGGTCGCGCTGTTCGAGGCGCTCGAGGCCACGCCCGCGACCGCCGGGCGGTTCGAGCTGAACGGCTACCTCTCCGTGTGTTTCGGCGCCAGCGCCGCCGAGGTCGATCTGCTCTCGCGGCGCGACGGGATCGCGATCGAGATCGACGGCTATCACCACTTCCAGGATCTCGACGCGTACCGGCGCGATCGCAAGAAGGACCTGCTGCTCCAGCTCCAGGGCCTGATCGTGATCCGGCTCGCCGCGCAGGACGTCATGCGCGATCCGCGCCTCGGCCTCGCCGCGGTGAGCCAGGCGCTCGCCTATCGCAGGGATCGACCATGCCTCCAGGCGGAAGGGACCCCGCGGTGGCTCCGATGAGCCAGGCGCTCGTCCCCGCGCGCCTCGACGCCTTCATCGTCGCGCGGCTCGCGACCGGCGGGCGCGCGCGCCGCGTCGCGGAGGTCGTGCAGCCGCTCTACCGGTTCCGGCCGCGCGAGCAGACGGACGCGGAGTGGCAGCAGACGCTCACCGCCGCGATCGCCGGCCTGCGCGCGCGGGGGCTCGTCGATGCCGCGCTGCGCGTGCCCGACGGGGAGCTGGCGCGCCAGATCGGCGCCACCTCCGCGTCCCGGTGGCCGGAGCTCGCCGAGCGCGTGCTGCCGGCGCTCGCGCTCCAGATCGACGCCAGCGACACCAAGACCCACGCCCGGCTCGCTGGCCGCGACGCGTGGGCCGCCGCGATCGTCGCCCGCGCCCTCGGCGTCTGGCGCGCCGGGCCGCCGCCGGCGCTCGGCGCGGCGTGTGACGCGCTCGTCTGGCAGGCGCTCGGGCTCGCCGGCGATCCCCGGCCGTGCCCGGCAGAGCTGCGCGCCTACTTCGTGCGCCAGCGCGCGGGCGGCGACGCCGGGCCGCCGGAGCGCCTCGTGCGCATGCACGCGGCGCTGCTCGTCGACGCGCCGCGCCCGGAGCTCGGCGCGCTGCGCGAGTCGCTCGTGCGCATGTGGCTCGCCGGGGGCGCGGTGGGCGTCGGGCCCGCGTCCCCGCCGCGCTCGGCCATCGCCGACGCGCAGGCGGCCGCGAACGCCGCGCGCACCGGCAGGTTCGGCGGGCGCAAGGTGTTCATCTCGGCCGTCTGGGAGACGCTGCGGGCGACGCCCGTCTGGGCATCGCTCGAGCTCGACGAGCTCAAGGCCCAGCTCGTCACCGCGCACCGCCGCGGCGAGATCGTCCTGGCGCGCGCGGATCTCGTCGCCGCCATGGACCCCGCGCTCGTCGCCGCGTCGGAGACGCAGGCGGATGGCGCCACGTTCCACTTCATCGTCAGGGAGTCCAGCACATGACTCGACAGGTCGCGCCGCTCGACGCCGCGGAGCTCACCGCGTGGCTCACGCGCGTCGCACAGACGATCGATCGCAGCCTGCGCGATCCCGCCCGCGCCGAGGCGATCCGCGAGCTGCGCGGCGATCACGCCGGCACCGGCAAGCTCGGCCTGCCGGTCCTCGCGCAGCTCGCGCTGCTCGCGGACTGCCTGCGCGTCGCGCACCTCGCGATCCAGGCCGACGGCAAGACCGAGCCCGAGGAGCTCGCGCGGGTGGCCGAGCTCGTGCGCCTCGCGGCCGCGAAGTACTTCTTCGCGCTCCCCCGCTACGAGATGTTTGAAGACGCGTTCGAGGGCGGCGCGGCCACGCCCGCCGACGTCGTCCGCTTCCTGCGCGTCCACCGCGAGGACGACGGCCCGTTCGGCCTGGCGCGCCCCGAGGCGTGGCCCGGGCTCGCGCTGGCCCGCCGCGTCGAGCGCGCGACGCGCAACGCCTCGCCGCTCCGCGAGCACGAGCGGATGCTCGTCCGGATCATGGACGAGGTGTTCCAGGATCGCGCCACGGAGGTCGAGCGCGCGGCGCGCCGCCGCCTGCGCGTCTTGTTCGAGGAGCCCGCCGCGCCCGGCGCCGACCCGCGCGCGCTGGCGTTCTGCCGGAGCGACGGGCCCGAGGTGTTCTCCTCGATCGCCCACGGCGCGCACATCCACGACCGCGATCCGTTCGACATCGAGATGATCCACGCCGAGGCGCGCGACGTCTTCTACCAGCAGGTCGATCGCGCGACCACGCCCGAGCAGGCCCAGCGCGGCGGCGGCCGCATGCTGCTCGTCCTCGGCGAGTCCGGCTCCGGCAAGACGCACCTGCTCCGCGCGCTGCGCGCGCAGGTGCACGGCCGGCGCCTCGGCTACTTCGGCTACATGCAGATGACGGCCGACGTCGACGAGCCGGCGCGCTACGTCCTGCGCAGCCTCGTCGATTCGCTCGAGCGGCCGTACGACGCGCCCGCGCTCACCGAGTCCGGGCTCATGTACCTGTCCGACGGCCTCGCCGAGGGGCGCGGCTCCGTGCCGGCCGCCGAGCTCGAGCGGCTGCGCTCGGCCGAGCTCGATCCCGATGCGCTCGAGGAGCTGATCGGCCGGCTCGTCGATCGGATCGTGCGCACCGAGGGGCTCGAGCGGCTCGAGATCGATCTCGTCCACGCGCTCTTGCTCCTCCAGCGGCGGGATCCGGCGCTGCAGCGCCGCGTCGTGCGGTTCCTGCGCTGCGAGCCGCTCAATGGCTACGATCGCCGGCTGCTCGGCGGCATCGGCACGCGCGACCGGCCCGAGGATCCCGTGCGGACGATCCAGGAGCTCGCGGCCCTGATGCACGAGCTGCAGCTCGCGGCGCAGGTCCTCGTCGTCGATCAGATCGAGGAGCTGGTGCCCGACGGCCAGACCGCCACGCGGCTCCAGCACGCGCTCGACAGCCTGCGGGCGATCGCCGACGCCGCGCCGTCCGCCGTGGTGGTCGTCTCGTGCCTGGAGGACGTGTACGACGTCATGCGGCCGCGGCTGTCGCGGCCGCTCGTCGACCGGCTGGAGCGGGATCCGCCGATCCGCCTCGTCAGCCAGCGCCAGCCCGCCGAGATCGAGCAGATGCTGATCCGGCGGCTCGAGTACCTCTACGCGGCGTTCGACGTGGCGTGGCGCGAGGACGATCCGCTGTTCCCGTTCCGGCCGGCGCAGCTCCAGGCCGTCGACAAGCTCCGCACGCGCGACTGCCTCGCCAAGCTCCGCGAGTATCACAGCGCCTGCATCGCGGCGCGCGCGATCGTCGAGCCGGCCCCGTCGCCCGCGGCAGCGGTCGCGGCGCCATCGCCCGCCGCGGCGGTCGCTGCGCCATCGCCCGCGGCGCCCGCTGCGGTGCCGCCCGCGGCGCTCGACAAGCTGTGGCACGAGGCGCTGGAGCGGGTCGGCGTCCTGTCCGACGCCGACGAGGATCTCCTCGAGCTGGTCGCCGACGCGCTCCGCGGCGCCGCGGTCGAGCTCGACCTCGCGCTGACGATCGAGCGCGACGCGTCGCGGCGCCTCATCGCCTCCGGCGCGCAGCTCCGGCGCCGCCTGATCGCGCTGTGCAACCGGGCGCCGCAGGGCGGCCGCCTCGGCGCGCAGCTGAGCGAGCTGCAGAAGGCCGCGTCGCAGGCCGCGCTCGTCCCGATCGCGCTCCGCAACTCCGACTGGAGCTTCCAGCCGAAGTCCAAGATCTCGCAGCAGGTCGGCGCGCTCGCCACCGCCGATGGCCTCGCCGTGGTGCTCCCCGAGGCCCAGCTGCGTGCCGCCGCGGCCGCGCGTGCGCTCGCGGCGAGCCACCCCGCCGAGCTCGCCGCGCTGCGCCGGAGCAAGCGGCCGCTCACCCAGCTGCCGTTCGTGCGGGAGATCCTCGAGCTCGACCGGGTCGCGCCGCCGCCTGATCCGCCCGGCGCGCCCGGCCCTCCCGATTCGCGCGTCTCCGCGCCGCCGCCCGGTGCTGCCGAGCCCGCGCCGCCGCCCGGTGCTGCCGAGTCCGCGCCGCCGTCCGGTTCTGCCGCGCCCGCGCCACCGCCGGCCGGCCGCGTCTCGGCGCCCGTGATCGCGTTCGATCCGCAGGCCGTCCGCCTCGGCGTGGTCGACAGCATGCGCGCCGATCCGATCCTGTTCCCGCTCGAGGACATCAAGACCCACGTCGCCTTCCTCGGCAGCACCGGCAGCGGCAAGACCACCGCCGCCCTCTCGGTGGTGGAGCAGCTCCTCGAGCGCGGCGTCTCGGTCTTGCTCGTCGATCGCAAGGGAGACCTCGCGCGCTACGTCAGCGACGCGTGGTGGTCCGATCCCGCCGCGGCGCCGCCCGAGCGGGCGCGGAAGGCGGCGCTGCGCGCGCGGATCGCCGTCGCGCTGTACACGCCTGGCAATCCGCAGGGCCGCCCGCTGCGCCTGCCGCTCGTCCCCGCGCTCGACGACGCGACGCCGCAGGAGCGCGAGCGGCTGGCGCGCTTCGCCGCGAGCGGGCTCGGCGCGATGATGGGCTACGGCACCAGCGCCGCGCACCGCGCGAAGGCGTCGATCCTGCAGTGCGCGGTGCACCTGCACGCCGCCGACCGCGACGTCACGCTCGACGTCCTCCTCGACACCGTGGGCCGCCCCGATCCCGAGCTGCTCCAGCGCGTCGGGTCGCTCCAGCGCCACTTCGCGAGCCTCACCGAGGATCTCGACACGCTGCGCATCCAGCGCGGCTCGCTTGTCTCCGGCCACGGCGACACGCTCGACGTCGCATCCCTCCTGCCGCCGCCCGGCGCCGGCCAGGCCCAGCTCTCGATCATCAACACGTCCGCGCTCACCGAGGTCTCGGTGCTCCAGTTCTGGATCTCGCGCCTGCTGATCGAGCTCGGGCGGCTCGGCCGCAAGCGGCCGTCGCCCACGCTGCAGGCCGCGGCGTTCTTCGACGAGGCCGACGCCTACGTCCCCGCCACGAGCTCGCCGCCGACGAAGGAGCCCATGTTCGATCTGCTCCGGCGGTCGCGCTCCACCGGCATCGGCGTCCTGCTCGCGACGCAGAACCCCGGCGACTTCGACTACAAGGCCCGCGACAACATCAACACGTGGCTGCTCGGCAAGGTCACGCAGGATCGCGCGATCGAGAAGATGCGCCACCTCATCGCGAGCTACCCCGACGTCGGCCCGCGCCTCGCCTCGCAGCGCACCGGCAGCTTCTTCCTCCTGGCCGGCACGACGAAGCGCGAGCTCAAGGCCGATCGCTCGCTGATGGAGACCACGCAGCTCTCCGAGGCCGAGGTCGCAGACCTCGCGCGCTCGACGCGCCCGCCCGAGCCCCGGGCCTAGGGCGACCCTCGGCGAAATCAAGTTGGAGCGTGCCGCGTCGCGCAACGTCTGCAGCATCTGGCGCGGCCCCGTCACGCACGCATCAGCGGTGTCCCGCGCCGATCTCCAGATCGCCCGCAAATCGTGTATTCGTGGCAGCGTGGTCACGTCGGAGGCGACCGTCCGGCTGATAGACAATGCCCAGCGGCGGTGATGTAATTCGTCCACGACTCATCATGATGAGTCAGAAGGAGGAACCGTGGTCAGAAACAAGAACGTTCGATCCGAGCGCGTGACGGGACGAGTCCTGACGCAGGAGGAGCTGAAGCGAGTGGACGGAGGCGACGGTGAATCGGCACGGAAAGACAGAGGGAAACCCGTGGTCACGCACGGGGACACTTCCTGGCCTGGCTAAGTCGGCGAGGTCATCGGGCGGGAGACAGCACCGCCGAAAACTGGCGGAGCGGCGCCTCGCCGTCCCACCATCGACGCATGCAGGAACGCCGGCAGCATCGAAGTGACGATCCGTCGAACGCCCTCGAGCTCTTGCTCGAGGCTCACCGCGTGCGGCTGAACGTGCGAACGCTCGTCGTCGCCACGCCGGCGGGGCGGCTTGTCGCCGGGGCCGGCTCGGATCCGGGCGCCGTGGCCGCGATGATCGTCGAGGAGACGTGTGACGGCACAGACCCGGCGCTCGCGACGTGGCGCCTGCGCGTCGGCGCGCGCGAGCTCGTCATCGGCTCGCTCGGCGGCCGCCTCAACCACGAGGTCGGCGATGGCGTGCGGCGCATCTGCCCCGGCACGTAGCTCGCGTAGCTCCAGAGCGAAGGCGCGAGCTTCGCGGCTCTAGCGGGCTCTAGCGGAGCCCGCTCTGGATCTTCGAGATCACCGAGCCCCGGTCTTCCTCCGCCTCGCGGCCGTACGCGGCCACGGAGATCAGGTGCTCCTGGCCGAGATCGGCGCGCCACGCCGGCAGGTAGCCCGGGAGGTCGCTCTCGAGCGCCGCCTCGGTCTCGCCCGTCGCGGCCAGGAAGCGCTGGCTCTCCTCGAGCTCGTGGTAGCGCGACGGGCTCGTGGCCGTGCCTCCGAACGCCGAGAGCACGAGCCGATCGTGCGCGGGGAGCGCGCGCCACGACGCGGTGACCGCGCCGCCCGCGGACCCGAGCTCGGCGGCGAGCGGCGCGGGGAGCGCGAACGCCGTCGGCGCGCCGGCGCGATGCAGCCGCCCCGTGAAGCGGTAGGCATCGCCCGCGACCGCGAACAGCGACACGCGCTGCCGATCGGTCTCTCGCAGGACCGCCGCCGGGGCGACCTTCGCGCCCGCGGGCGCGCCCGAGTACACCATGCCGGCGAGCGTCGTCGCTGTCTCCAGCTCCACGAGCACGTGGACGTCCTCCGCCGCGCCCGCGTCTGGCGCGGTGAACGCGACCCGCTCGAGCGCGGCGCCTTCCTGGGTGAGATCGATCGCCAGGTCCGCCGTGTCAGTCGCGAACACCTGGTCGCGGCGGATCGCGATCCGATCGCCCGAGGTCGCGATCAGATCGTGGGGCGCGGGGGCGGCGGTGGTGGTGAGCCGGATCTGCCAGCCCGGGCTACTGGACATGGCCTGCTGCCTACCGAGGGCGACCGCACCCGGCTGCACCATCGTGCCGGTCACGGTGACCGGGTTCGTGAGCGCCTGCCCGCACGGCATGGCGAGCTCTCGCTCGTCGTCGGGCGTGCGCGCGATCTGCCGCGTGCCGACGCGGCGCCCGTCGTCGCACACGACCGTCACGACGTAGGGGCCGTGCACCTCGAGCTCGTACGTGCCCGGGGCGGTCGCCGCCGGGACGTGCCAGTCCGCGTCGGGGCCGTCGCGGAACGCGATCAGCTCGGGCGTGCGCGTCGTCGAGACGGTGATCTTCGCGGGCGGGCCCGACGGGCCGTCGGCGCACGCGGCGGCGGTCGCGAGAGAGCACAGCGAGAGTGACCAGAGAGCGCGGATCGTCAGAGAACGCATTGTGCGCGCTCATTTAGCAAAGGTCGGACCAATCGTCCCAGTGGTCCATCCCTGCGGACGAGCGTGCGCATAGCGTCAAAGATTCGCCGGGAATGCGCCGGGATCGGACGCGGCGATGACAATCCACCAAGCGTCGACAGCCGGGACCTGCGCGCGCGCGGCGCCGGCCGGGGCGGGGAGCTTCGGCTCGATCGCGGCGGCGTGCGTGCGTGACGCGGTGAGCGGTCGCGAGCGGCCTCCGTCCGCGTCGCCCGTTGGGCCGCCGCGCGCGGGGCGCACGCTCGACCCGCGATCGGGCGTCCGCGCCGACGCCCCGCGCCGCGCACGCTCGAAAACGACCGAGTGCGCGCGCGCCACGGCAGCGTGGCTGCGGCGTTGCATTTCACGGATGCATGCGCTGGGACAGAGGCTATCAGAGCCCCAATATCGAAGATCGTCGCTCGGAGTCGCCCTCGGTATTCGGCGGAGGTGGCGGCGGCCTGCCGCTCGGCGGCCTGCTCGCGGTCGCCGGCCGGTTCGGCGTCAAGGGCATCCTCATCGCGCTGCTCCTCGTCGGCGTCATGACCTACGGCGGCGTGTGCAGCGGCGGTGGCATGTCGTGCCTCGGCGGCGGCGCGCCCGCCCCCCGCGTGGCCTCGCAGCAGGAGCGCGCGCCCGCCGACGACGAGCGGGCGCGGTTCGTCGGGTTCGTGCTCGACGACGTCCAGGAGACGTTCCGCAAGCAGCTGCGCGGCTACGAGACGACGAAGCTCGTGCTGTTCCGAGGCCAGGTCGCGTCCGCGTGCGGCTCTGCGTCGGCCGCCGTCGGCCCGTTCTACTGCCCGCTCGACCAGAAGGTCTACATCGATCTCGCGTTCTACGATCAGCTGCGCTCGCGCTTCGGCGCGCCCGGTGACTTCGCGCAGGCGTACGTGATCGCGCACGAGGTCGGCCACCACGTGCAGAACACGAGCGGCAGGCTCGGCCGCGGCGAGGTCCACCAGATCGAGACCGAGCTGCAGGCCGACTGCCTCGCGGGCGCGTGGGCGCAGGACGCGGAGCGCCGCCAGCTCGTCGAGGTCGGCGACATCGACGAGGCGCTCAACGCCGCCGCGCAGATCGGCGACGACACGATCCAGCGCAAGACGCAGGGCCGGGTGCAGCCCGAGACCTGGACGCACGGCTCGGCCGCGCAGCGCTCCGGCGCCTTCAAGAAGGGCTACCGCGGCGGCGTCGCCGCGTGCCTCTGATCTGAGGGCGGCCGGGCTTCACGCCGACGGTGCTAGCGCGTCCCGGGTCGCCACGCGAAGGCCGGGCCTGCTGCGGCGATGTAGCCCACGCCGGGGAACGGGAAGTGCGGCGCGAACACGCGCGGGCGCTCCGCCACGAGCGTCTCGAGCATCAGCTGCCGGATCGCCTCGGCCGCCGGGCGATTGGCGTCGACCTGGATCGACCACGCGGGGCGCTGCACGGAGATGACGAAGTGATGCGCGAGATCGCCCAGGTAGAACACCGGATCGTGCTCGGGCCCGATCCAGTACGAGCTGTGGCCCCGGGTGTGGCCGTGCATCGGGACCGCCCTCACGAGGGGGAGCAGCCGCGAGTCGCCCTCGAAGGGCACGACCTTCGGCGCGACCGCGGCGATGAAGCGCTTGCTCTCCTCGTCGGTGTACGTCTGGAGCTCGGCCCACTCGGGCGCAGACATGTGGATCGTCGCCGCCGGGAACGCGAGCGCGCCCGCCTTCGTGACGAGGCCGCCGACGTGGTCGCTGTGCGCGTGCGAGATGAAGATGTCGGTGACGGCGGCCGGCGGCACGCCCGCGCGCGCGAGCGACTGCGGGAGCCGCCCGGCGTCCACGCCGGCCACGTCGGCGGCGGCGCCCATGCCCGCGTCGAACAGGAGCACGCGGTCGCCCATCTTGACGAGCAAGCACTGGATGTCGAGGCGGATCGTGTCGCGCGGCAGCCCCGCCGCCGCGAGCACGTCGGCGATCTCGCTCGGCGGGCGACCGAACCCGAGCAGCTTGCCGTCGTTCGGCACGACGAGGTGACCGTCCTCGAGCGCGTACGCCTCGAAGTCGCCGATCTGGAGGCGCTCCGCGCGGCCCGGCTTCTCGGCCGGTGCCGCGGGAGACGGCGCCGCGGGTGCCGCGGGCGCCGCGGGCGCCGCGCTGGAGCAGGCAGCGGCGAGCAGCAACAAGGCTACGGATCGCTTCATGCCGACACCCTCGCAGGATTCGCGCGCGGTGTCAGCGAGCTCAGTTTCGAGCTGGGCGATGCACGCGACGAGGACGCGGCCGAGCCGTGCTCGACAGGAGCGAGCTGGCGCTCCGGTCAGGGCGAGCGCCACTCCAGGCGGGCGAGGTCCTCGCCCAGGGTCAGCGCGGTGCCGCCGCTCAGGCGGGCAGTGCGGACCTCGTCGCCGCTCGCCAGGTAGGTGCCGTTGGTGCTCGCGGTGTCGACGGCGTAGATGACGCCGTCGATGCGGATGACGAGGATGTGGACCCGGGAGACGCCGTCGACATCGATGACGCTGGTGCCGTGGGTGTCGCAGCGCTCGTAGCGGCCGAGCAGGACCCCGCCGTCGAGGATCTGCTCGCCGAGGACGAGGGTCTGGGCGTCGCCGCCCGCCGAGAGGCGGAGCGCGCCGAGCGGCTGCTCGTCGGTGCCGACCAGCTGGACGTTGGGCCGGGCCGGGCCGCGCACCACGCTGACCACCGTGATGCCGTCGCGGCGGGACGTGCCGGGGACGCGGACAGGCGCCGGCGTGGCCACGGAGGCAGCGGGCAGCACACGGGACGCCACGACCGCGGCGGACTCGACGTTGGTACCCTGGGCCATGCCGCCGCGGCCCATGCCGGCAGCCGGCCAGTTGCCCGGCCACGCGAGCGCGCTCGGGCTCGAGGTCGCGCGCTCGGCAGGCCGCTCATCGCTGGTCTGGGCTCGCTGCGCGGGGCTGCCGTGGTTGTCGCTCGGCGCCGCGTTACCTGCCCCGGCGCCCGTCCCGACGCCCCCGCGCCGCCGCTTCCAGCGATCCGGCTCGGCCTCCTGCTCGCCGACGTAGACCCGCTCGGGGATGCACGCCCAGGCTTCGGCGGCGTCCTCCGGCCACGCCGCCGGATCGCCGGTGACCAGGAAGAACAGCGCGTAGTTGCCGCAGGCCAAGAACATCGGCCCTTCGGCGGTGACCGCCTCGAGGCGGCGGTCGTGCTCGTCGGTGAACGCGGTGTCGGTCCGCAGATCGACGACCCGATAGACGACGTCGGTGCCGCTCGCGCCGTCCGCCGCCGCCCGCGGGTGGACCAGCACGGCGAGGTGGCGCAGCGACATCGCCGGATCGCTGTGCAGGTAGAGATCGCACTGGCTGTGGCGGCCGATGATCGCCGAGTTGGCCTGCCCCGGCTTGGCGGCGACGCACAGGCTGCCGGCGACCCGGCGCCGGATCACATCGACGGCGGCGACCGCGACCCCGGGCTTGTCGAAGCTCATGCCGATGCGGCGCAGCTCGGGCCAGGTGGCTCGGAACAGGGCCTCGAACGAGGGCCGCGGCATCCTGTTGAGGATGACGACCTTCGTGCGGCCATTATCGGCGTGGTCGCGGTCCTGGCCATCGTGAAGGTGCACGACTCGTGTCCGAGGAGCTTCCACAGTCGATCAGTATACCTGTATCGAGTCGCCGAGCGAGACGAAGATTGTGACGCCTCGATGATGACGCGGCATTCCAGCTCGTCCGAACACGCTTCAAAGCGGCATTATGGAAAAGACCGCTCCAGCGCGGACTCGAGAGCCGCAGTGCGCATAAATCTGCGCACGCGATCCAGGAGAGTCGACGTGTGCGGCGTCGCGGAGGCGCAGGTGCGCGCGGTCGCCGAGGCGTGCGGGTGGCGTGCGGGTTCACCGGCGGACGGATCGCCGCGCGATCATCGCGCTGGTCGGCGCGCGGCTGTCGGGCATCCGCGATCAGCTGGGCGATGACGCGGCCACGCGCAGGCACCGACGTGCAGCCTGACGCGTCGCGTTCAACGCGGTACGCCCTCCTTTTATACGGTCCCCGGAAGGCGGTCCCCGGAAGGCGGTCCCCGGAAGGACCCAACCCGAGCGAGCAAGCCGCGGAGCACCCCGCGCGCGTGACACCCGCACGTGTCCGTGTGAGCACCACCGTGCGCGTTCTTCCCCGCGCGGCCTGTAGAGAGACCTCGAATTGTTGTGACAGGGACGCCGCGATCGTTGATAGCGTCGCGGTCGATGCGGGGAATCATCGTCGGCACATGGGTCGCGCTGGCGCTCGCGGCGTGTGGAGATGGCGAGGGCCCGAAGGCACCGGTGATCGCCGGCGCGAGCCTCGCTACCGACGAGGACGCGCCGGTCGCGCACACCGTCGAGGCGAGCGATCCGGCGGGCCGCGAGCTGACGCTCGCGGCGGAGGCGCCATCGCATGGCACGGTCGCCGTCGATCGGCTGGGCGTCACGTACATGCCGGCCGCGAACTACCACGGCCCGGACTCGTTCAAGGTGACGGTCTCGAACGGGGTCGGCGAGACCAGCGCGCAGATCGACGTCACGGTGCGCTCGGTCAACGACGTCCCGACGGCGGTCGCCGACTCGTTCGGCGCCGGCGAGGACACGCCGCTCGTCCGGCCGGTCGCGGCGCTGCTCATGAACGACCGCGACGCCGACGGCGACACGCTGACGGTGACCTCGGTCCAGAGCCCGAGCAACGGCACCGTGTCGATGGTGGGCACCGACTTCACGTTCACACCCGCGCCGAACTTTGGCGGCATGGCGTCGTTCCAGTACACCGTCAGCGACGGCACGGCCTCGTCGATGGCGATGGTCACGATCAACGTCGGCCTGGCCAACGACGCGCCGGTCGCCACCGACGACGCCGCGGCCACGGCGGAGGACACGGCCGTCAACATCGCTCGCGCCGCGCTGGTCGCCAACGACACCGATCCCGACGGCGACACGCTGACCGTGACGGCGGTCGCGAACCCGACCCACGGCACGGTGGCGCTGAGCGGCACCACGATCACGTTCACTCCCGCGGCGAGCTTCAACGGCGTCGCCTCGTTCGAGTACACCATCACCGACGGCATCGCGACGGACGTCGGCGTCGTGGGGGTCGTTGTCACCGCGGTCAACGACGCACCTGTGGCCAGCGACGATTCGACGACCACCCCCGAGGACACGGCGGCCCAGCTCACGTCGTCGGCGCTGGTCGCGAACGACACCGACGTCGACAACGGCGCGCTGACCGTGACCGCGGTCTCGGGCGCGGTCCACGGCACGGTCACGCTCGCTGGCGGGATCGCGACGTTCACGCCGGACGCGAACTACAGCGGCCCGGCTTCGTTCGTCTACACGGTCTCGGACGGGACGGCCAGCGACACCGGCACGGTGACGATCACGGTGACCTCGGTCAACGACGCGCCGGTCGCCAACGACAACATCGCCATGACGGCGGAGGACACCGTGCTCGTCATCGCGGAGACGACGCTGGTCGCGAACGACACCGACGTGGACACCACGACGCTCACGGTCACCCAGGTCAGCGGCGCGGTGAACGGCACCGTCACGCAGGCGGGCGGCCACGTGACGTTCACGCCGAACCAGGACTACACCGGGATGGCGAGCTTCACCTATACGGTCAGCGACGGCAGCGCGATCGCCATCGGCGTCGTCACCATCACGGTGACCCCGATCAACGACGCGCCGGTCGCCAGCGACGACAACGTCACGACGGCGGAGGACACGGGGATCGTCATCCCGGCCGGGGCGCTGCTCGCGAACGACACCGATATCGACAGCATGACCCTCACGGTCACCCTGGTCAGCGGCGCGGTGAACGGCACCGTCACGCGGATCGGCAGCATCGTGACGTTCACGCCGGCCGCGAACTTCAACGGGGCGGCGGGCTTCACCTACAGGGTCAGCGACGGCAGCTTGTCCGCGACCGGTGTGGTCGCCGTCCGGGTGGACCCGGTCAACGACGCACCGGTCGCGGTCGACGACACCGCCGTGGCCCAGGCGGGCACCGCGCGCGTCCTGTCGCACGCCTCGCTGCTCGCGAACGACACGGACATCGACGGCGACCCGCTGGCGCTCACCGCCGTGCAGAACCCGGTCCACGGCACCGTCGTGCGCGACGCCGTCCGGGTCACGTTCACGCCCGATCCCGGCTACACCGGGCCCGCGTCGTTCCAGTACGTCGCCAGCGACGGCACGGCCACCGCCACCGCGACCGTCAATCTCACCGTGCAGGCGGGCCCGGTGTGCGGCGACGGCCTGGTGGTCTCGCCCGAGACCTGCGACGACGGCAACGCCGACTACGACGATGGGTGCAGCGACGAGTGCGCGATCGAGCCCGGCTGGAGCTGCACCGGCCAGCCGAGCACCTGCACCACGATCTGCGGCGACGGTTCCGTCGTGGGCGGCGAGCAGTGCGACGACGGCGACACCGACGAGACCGACGGCTGCACCACGAGCTGCATCGACAGCGTGGTGTGCAACGCCACGAGCTTCCCCGGCGGCGCGAGGTTCGCCGTCGATCCGGATACCGGCCACTGCTACGTGGGCTACGAGAACGACCTGAAGCAGTACGCCGCCGCGGAGACGGCGTGCGAGGCGGTCGGCGGCTACCTGGCCACGATCACGAGCGCGGCCGAGCAGGGCTACGCGCACTCGGTGCAGAGCACTGCCCAGAACCCGTGGATCGGCGCGGGCGAGGACGCCACCACCACCGACGCGATCTTCGACTGGGTCACCAACGAGTCGTTCGGCTACACGAGCTTCGCGCCGGGCCAGCCCGACAACGACGCCACGAGCGGCGGCAACGGCAACTGCCTCCACCTGGCCAACGCCGCCGGCGAGTGGGGCGACACCAACTGCAACCTCGACACGTTCGTGAGCGGGCGGATCTGCGAGATCACGACCCGCCACTGCGGCGATAGCGTCCGCCAGCTCGCGGTCGGCGAGGAGTGCGACGACGGCAACGTGACCTCCGGCGACGGCTGCTCGGCCACCTGCCAGCGCGAGGACGGCTGCGGCGACGGGAACATCGATCCCGGCGAGGAGTGCGACGACAACAACGTGGCCGGCGGCGATGGCTGCTCGGCCACCTGCCAGCGCGAGACCGGCTGCGGTAACGGCGTCGTCGAGCCGCCCGAGGAGTGCGACGACGACAACACGGTCTCCGGCGATGGCTGCACGGCGACGTGCCAGCTCGAGGTCGCGCCCCAGGTGGTGTCGACGGCGCCGGCCGACGCCGCGGCCAGCATCTCGATCACCACCTCGATCGCGGTCACCTTCGATCGGGCGATGTCGCCGGGGTCGCTCATCGCGCAGCCCAACCCCGGGCCGTGCACTGGCACCATCCAGGTCTCGCTCGACAACTTCGCGAGCTGCGTCGGCCTCGGGTTCGTGGCGATGTCGGCCGACAACACGGGGGTCACCGCCCCGCTGACCACGGCGCTGGCGTTCGGCACGACCTACAAGATCCGCGTGACCACTGCTGCCAAGAGCTCCCTCGGTGTCCCCATGACGGCGACATTTACCCAGGCCGCCGGGTTCACGGCGCGGCTCGATCTGCCCTGCGCGGCCGGCGTCATCATCAGCCAGGTCTACGGCGGCGGCGGCAACGGCGGCGCTCCGTTCCTGAACGACTTCATCGAGCTCCACAATCCGACCAACGCCACGATCGACCTCACCGGCGCCGCCGTGCAATACGCCTCCGCGGGCGGAGCGACGTGGCAGGTGACTCCGCTGGGGACGATGTCCCTGGGCGCCGGAGCGTTCCTTCTGATCAAGGAGGGTGATGGCAGCCTGGGGCAGGGCGTCCCGCTGCCTACCCCTGAGGTCACCGGCAACATCCCCATGGCCGCCAACGCTGGCAAGGTGGCGCTCACCAGCACGACGACGCCCCTCACCGGCGCGTGTCCGACGGGGGGGACCATCGTCGACCTCGTCGGCTACGGAGCCACGGCGAGCTGCTTCGAGGGGACCGCGCCAGCGCCGGCACTCTCGAATGAGCTGTCCGCTCAACGCCAGAACGGAGGCTGTGGGGACGGAGGCAGCAACACCACCGATTACTTCGCCGCCACACCGGTGCCGCGCAACACCGTGTTCGGCAATGACCTGGTCTGCGCCTGCTCCGCCAACGAGAGCAACGCCGGCTACGAGCTCGACTTCTGCAACCTGCAGTTCCCGGCGGTCGTCACGGTTCCTCAGGGCGCGCCGACCGGAGACATCTTCGCGCGCGTCTTCGAGGCCGGCGTGACCGAGAGTCCCGGCTCGAGCCCGATCGTCCGTTATCAGATCGGCGTGGGCCCCGTGACGGCGAACCCGCAGAGCCAGCCTGGCTGGCAGTGGGCCTTTGGGGTCTACAACGCCCAGCTCGGCAACGATGACGAGTATCGGGGGGGGCTCAGCACGTTCCTCTCTGTCGGCACTTACAGCTACACCGCGCGCTTCTCGGTGGACGGCCGGAACTGGACTTACTGCGACCTCGACGGTGCCGGCTCCAACGCCGGGCTGTCGTTCGATCCCGCGCGGCTCGGCAAGCTCACCGTGACACCACCGTAGCGCGCCGGCGCAGGGTGCCGATGACGCGGCCGGATCCTGACGCGACCCGGCTGCTACGATGCGCGCGTGAGCAGAGACCCATGTCTCAGCGCCGTGCTCGAGCTCCGCAGTCGCACGTGGGACGTCGCGACCGGTGAGATCGTCACCGATCACACCGTCGAGGTGCGCCGGCAGGCCGGCGAGCGCCTCGAGATCGAGCTCGCGCCGGTGTCGCTCGGGTTCGTGCTCGGCGCGGTGTCGAGCGCGCGGCTCACGCTCGCGGCGGACGCCGCGCTCCGGGTCACCGTGTCGCCAGTGGCCGCGTTCGACGCGCTGGCCGGCGAGCTCGAGCTCGAGCTCGGCGCCCGCGTTCGCCTCACGGCACCCGATCGCGCGAGCACCTGCGAGCTCCGGCTGGTCGCGATCCGGTCGGTGGACGCGCGCACGATGCCGGGCGGCTCGCAGCTCGAGCGCGAGCTGCTCGCCGCGATCCACGCCGCGCCCGACGCCGATCCGCCGCGCCTGATCTACGCCGACTGGCTCTTGTCGCAGGAGGCGCAGTCCGATCGCGATCGCGGCGAGCTGATCCAGCTGCAGCGCGCGCTGGCCGCCGCGTTGCCACCGGAGCAGCGCCGGGCCATCCGGGCGCGCGAGCGCGAGCTGATCGCCGCCCAGCCAGCGCCGTCCTTCGGTCAGGGCGTTCACCTCGAGCTCGTGTGGTCGCGGGGGTTCCTCGAGCGATGCCGCGGCGACCTCGCGGACTTCGCGCGCAACGCGATCGACGTGTTCCAGCTCGCGCCCATGCTGACGATCCTGGAGCTCGACCTCGCTGCGCCGCCGGACCCGTCCTTGCTTCAGCGGCTCGCGACGGTCGAGCAGCTGGGCCAGATCCACGAGCTCATCGTCATGCCGCGCACCGGCGCCACCGTCATCGGCGCGCCCGGCGACGCGCTGCTGATCGCGCTCGGCCGGTCGCTCGCCGGCCTGCGGCGGCTGCGCATGACGGCGTTGCGCGTCGGCGAGCGCGGCGTGGCGAGCCTGGTGGGCGGCCGCCACGCTGCGCAGCTCGCGGCGCTCGATCTGACCGGCAACGCGCTCGGGCCCGCCGCGGCCCTGGCCCTCGCCGACGCCGCGCAGCTCCAGCCCGTGGTGCTGCGGCTCGCCAGCTGCGAGCTCGCGCGGGACTCCGTCATGGCGCTGGCGAAGGCGCCGTGGCTCGCCGAGCTCGAGGAGCTGGACCTCGGCGGCAACCAGCTGCGCGAGCCGGGCGCGCTCGCGCTCGCCGAGGTGCCGTTCTCGCGGCTGCGCCGGCTCGCGCTGGCCTCGTGCGGCATCGCCAGGGACAGCGCGCGCCGCCTGCTGCGCTCGCCGCACCTCACGCGGCTGCGGCAGCTGCGGCTGCACGAGAACGCGATCGGCGATGCCGGCGCCATCGCGCTCGCGCGGTCGCGGATGCGGTCGATCGAGGACCTCGATCTGCAGACCTGCGCGATCGGCGACGCCGGGGTGGCCGAGCTCGCCGGCTCGCCGAACATGCGCGCGGTGCGGCGGTGGCGGCTGGGCGGCAACCCGATCGGCGATGCCGGCGCGCGCGCGATCGCAGAGTCGATCCACACCCGCGGCCTCACCAGCCTCGACCTCGCGCGCTGCCGGGTCGGCGACGAGGGCGCGCTCGCGCTCGCGGCGAACGCGACGGCCGCGCTCACGCTCGCGCTCGCGCAGAACCCGATCGGCGACGCTGGCGCGGCCGCGCTGATCGAGTCGCCGCTCCAGGCCGTGACGCTGTCTACCGAGCCGCTCTCGGAGTCGATGCGCGCTCGCGTCCGCGATCGGTTCGGCGAGACCGCGCTGAGCGCCCGCCCGCCGTCGCCCTGAATATCGCGAGACGGATCGACAATCACACGATCAATCCCGATGTTTCGCTCGCTGGAGATCCGCCGTGAGGGAATATCGCGAACCCGCGCCGGACCCGCGGCGATCCCTCTCTGGGATCAACCGTGAGCGAATGTCGCGCGGCCGCGGCCGTTCGCCGGGGCGTGCGGCTGGGCGCGCCGCGCGGGCTCGGCGGGCTCGGCGGGCTCGGATCATGCAGCAATCTGGATCATGATTCGCACGATCACAGTCGCTCTCCTGGGATGCCTCGGTGCTGTCGCGTGCGCGCCTGCGGCCGCTCGCGACGCAGCTCCCGGGGACGTCGCTGACACCGTCGAAGTCTCGGCGCTCCCCGATCCGCCGGAGTCACTGGCTCCAGTGGCCGCCGCGGCGGCGCCGGCGCCGGGCTGCGTCGCGCACGCGCCCCTGGCCGGTCACTCGGCGTGGTTCTTCTTCACCCGTCCGGATCGGCCGTGCCGCGGCGCCGCCGGATCCGGCGTCGACATGAACGCGATCGACGAGCTGACGCGCCTGATCGGCACGGTGCCGGCGGGCGGGCGCATCGACGGGCACATCTTCAGCATCAGCGTCGACGCGGTCGCCAAGGCGCTGCTCGACGCGCAGACCCGCGGGGTCGACGTGCGGGTGTCGATGGATGGCGGCGTCGCCGCGTCGACCGACTCCGCGAAGACAAAGTATCTCGATAAGCTCACAAAGAAGGTGTATTGCACGCACGCGAACAACCGCTCGTGCATCTCGACCGCCGCGGGCGCGATCTCGCACACCAAGCTGTTCACGTTCAGCAAGGCGACGGCGCCCGACGGGGCGGTGTCGAGCGACGTCGTGTGGCTCGGGTCTGCAAACCAGACCTACGCGAGCGGCGCGCGCCTGTACAACAACACAGTGACGGTGTACGGCGAGGCGGCGCTCTACACCAAGCTGCGCGCGTACCTCGGCGATCTGTACGCGCAGCGGCGGCACGCCGACTACTACGATCCGGACTCGGGGCGCGGCCACCTGCTCACCGAGGCGGCCGATATCTACGCCTCGCCGGAGGTGCAGACGGACCTGGTGGTCCATCGCCTCGACGACATCACGCCCGACGCCCGTTGCCGCGTCCGGGTCATGCAGGCGTCGGTGCGCGACAGCCGGCTCGATGTGGTCGCGCAGCTCGGCAAGCTCGCGCGGGGCGGCTGCCAGGTCTGGGTGGTGAGCGACACCGTCGAGCCCAAGGCGCGCGCGGCGCTGAAGGCCGCCAAGATCCCCGTCCGCCACGCGCGGATCCATGACAAGTCGTTCATCGTCTACGCCAAGGTCGGCGAGACATATCGGTACCAGGTCTACAGCGGCTCGCAGAACCTGAGCGGCAGCTCCGCCCACAAGTACGACGAGATCTTCGTCAAGCTCGCGCCCGAGACCGGCGCGACGCACCCCGTCTACGACGCGTATTACACCCACTTCAATGACGCGTACAACGCCGGCACCGCGCTGTGATCGGTGGGCGGTGAGCGATGGCGCGGAGAGCGGTAGCGCACAGGACCTTCGCTGATGCAGAAGCAGCCGGGCGAATCAAATAGATAGGAGTCACCATGAGAGGGCATATCGCAGTCATACTGGCCGGAGTGATCAGCACCTCCGTCCTGCTCAGCGCGGCACCGGCCCACGCTGCCGAGCTGGTGTGGATCTACAACAAGGGGAGTAGCGCCCGGGGGACGATCGACAAGGTCAACGCCAACGTCGCCGCCGATGACATCAAGAAGGACGGCAGGAGCGCAGTGACGCGCTGGCAGGCCCGGGACAGGCGGGGCAAGGTCATCGACCGGGACGTCTGCATCGACTCGCACGGCGCCAACAACGGCTACAAGGCCTGCCACGTCCGCCCGCGAGCGTATCTCTTCATCTCGGTCTGCACGCGGGACTTCAGCAAGGACGGCGGTTACAAGAACTGCACTGCCTGGGAGGGCTTCGGCTGGGTCCCGTGAGCCCAGACCCGCGAGCCGGAAGCAGCACGTGCGCGGGCCGGGCCGGCGTCAGGGCGAGCGGCCGTGCGCGCGGCGCCGGACGCGGTCGCCGAACGTGTTGTCGTCATAGTAGCCGCGGGCAGCGGGCGCATCTGGAACCAACCCCGGCCGGCAGATCCCGCTGCATCGTCGAGGTTGACCATTGTCCATCCGGGTTATACTCAGGGTATGAAGACAGCGGTCTCGATCCCGGACGAGATCTTCGAGGAGGTCGAGCAGCTCGCTCGGCGCACCAAGCGGTCGCGCAGCGAGGTGTACAGCTGCGCGCTCGCGGAGTATGTCGCGCGGCATGCGCCGGATCGAGTTACCGAAGCCATGAACCGGGCTCTCACAGCGCTGGAAGCGCCCGCAGATTCGTTCGCTTCCGTAGCGGGTCGAAGGACCCTGGCTCGAACAGAATGGTGACGGTCAGCCAGGGGGAGGTGTGGTGGGCGGAGCTCCCCGAGCCGACCGGATCGCGCCCCGGGTTTCGGCGCCCGGTGGTCGTCGTGCAGGGAGACGCGCTCAACCGGAGCCGGCTCGCGACCGTCGTCTGCGTCGCGCTGACGAGCAACCTGAAGTGGTCGGCCGCGCCCGGAAACGTGGTCCTGCCGGCGCGCGCGACCGGACTCCCCCAGGAGTCGGTGGCCAACGCATCACAGATCGTCACGCTCGACAGGACGGAGCTGGCCGAGCGTGTGGGAAAGCTGTCCAAGGCCAAGCTCGAGCTCGTGCTATCCGGCATCGACGTGGTGCTCGGCCGCTGAGCGGATCCGCCGGGCCGGGCGCATCGCGGTGTTCATGGTGCCCAAGGTGCTGGGGAGGCGGGATGATCGCCGCCGCCTGCGCAGGCTCCCCAAGACCCGCGCCGGGCGAGCGCGTTGACGTCGAACACAACGACACAGCACACAGCCCGCCTGGGTGCCTGAGAATCCGCTCTCAGGCCGCGGCGCGGCTCGCTACAGCTCGCAGGGGGCGATCCCGATCGCGTCGATCTCGTTCCAGCCAGCGACCCGGCTCGAGTCCAGCTCGAGCCGGACGGTCCGCACCCGGTACGGCGTGCACGGGAGCTCGAAGCGGCGGCGGACGCTGCCCTCCGGCGAGGTCTCCTCGTCCGCCTGCTCGACCGGCACCTCGAAGCTCGCGCCGCCCTCGGCGGTGAGGGTCACGCGCACGATCGCGCCGGGGTTGAAGGTCTCGTAGACGACGACCGCCGAGATCGAGCTCGCCCGGGTGAACCCGACGGCGATCCACTCGAGGGGATCGTCGGGCCCGCGAGACGCCCACGCCTGGGGGACATCGCCGTGGCGGGGAAACACGTTCGGCGGACCGAGCACCTGGGTCGCCGCCCACGACGGATCGCCGTACTGGCTCGAGACCCCTTGCACCGACGACGCCCACGCGAGCCGCCGCGGCGCCGGCTTGCTCTCGGGCATGCTGCCCCACTCCGCATCGATCGCCGCGACCGTGCGGACATAGTCTGCCTGCGTGATCCGGCCGAGCCGGAGATCGTTGCACGCGAATATGCGCCGCAGCACCAGGCCGCGCTCGCGCGGCTCGAGCTCTTGCAGCGTCACCCCGCGCGGGAGCGCACAGGCCTCCGCCGCGCGCGGCTGGTGATCCGGCGCGAGTGGCGGCGGGGTGGCCGGTTGGCCGCACGCGACCAGCACGAGGACGACCCACAGCCGGGTGACGCGCATGCCTCTAGCGTGAGCGGTGCGCGGCCGCGGCGCAAATCGCCTGCTCGAGCGATAGCCTTTTCACGCGGCTTGTCCTTATCATCCGCGCAAAGGAGGATCCGCATGCCGGTGATCGGAATGGGAGGCTATTTCTTTCGCGCGAAAGATCCCGCGGCATTGAAGGCCTGGTATCGCGAGCATCTGGGGGTGGGTGGCGGCTGCGGGACCGACGCGAATGGCCAATCCAACGAATGGGTCTGGTTCACCGAGGGTGGGCCGATGGTGTTCGAGCCGTTCAAGGAGAGCAGTGACTATTTTCCGGCCGAGAAGCAGGCAATGGTCAACCTGCGTGTGCGCGACCTCGACGGCCTGCTCGCGAAGCTGCGCGCGGCCGGCATCGAGGTGATCACCAAGGCAGAGTGGGACTCGGAGATCGGCCGCTTCGCCCGGATCCACGACCCCGAAGGCAATCCGATCGAGCTGTGGGAGCCGCGGAGCTGACCGCCTGCCGGGTCAGCCGCTCGGCCAGTGCATGATTTCGCGATGCGGAGCCGCTCGGCCAGCGCGACGATGAGGCGGCCGCGGTCCACGAGGTGAGCCCCCGCCCGAGGCGTCGCGGAGCGAGGTCTCCGGACCGGGATCTTTGAACCGGGGTTGTTTCCCGGTGCCGCCCGCCACGGTTTGCAAGGCGCTCGTCTATTTGACAGGGATCTTCAGGTCGATCGTCGCGATCCGGGTCACGCAGCCGTTCCCGACGGTGGTCTCCTTGCGGGTCTTCAGAGCGAAGTTCGTCGTGCGGGCCAGATTTGGTTTGAAGTGCGCATTTGCGCACGTGTCCGAGTAGTCCGGCCACGCGTGAGATCACCAGTCGAACGAAGGGGGCGACACCTCGACAGCACGCGGGATCTGAGGAGCAAAAGCGCCTTCAGGAGTCGCATGCGTCGGGCATCGTCAAGGTCGAGATGAAAGACAAGTTCACTCGCGCCGTGAGCCCACGGGCGAATCGTTGTCCGGTGTCCGGCCGGTGTCCGGGGGCGCTGTCCAGCCCTCGGACAAGGCGGTGGCGTCCGGCGTGCGCGATCGCGGGCTTGGCCGTCGCTGGCCACGGGAACGCGCCTTGCTGGCATGCCTGCTGTGGTTTCGTTTCCGCACGAGCTCCTGGTCGAGCTGTTTCGGCAGCGGCCCCAGCTCGCGCTCGAGCTTTTGCGCGCGTGCGCGGGGATCGAGGTCGAGGGAGCGACGGCGGAGCTGGGGTCGATCGATCTGTCGCAGGTCGTGCCCGCCGAGTATCGGACGGACGCGATCACCGTGGTCCGCGACGCGGCGCGGCAGGCGATCGCAGCGGTGCTCATCGAGGTCCAGCTGTGGCGTGACGAGGACAAGCGCCGGACGTGGCCGGTCTACGTCGCCGCGGCGCGTGCGGGGTACGGCTGTCCCGCGACGCTGGTGGTCCTGGCGCCGAGCCCGGCGGTGGCGCGCTGGGCCAGCGAGCCGATCGAGCTTGGGCACCCTGGGTTCGCGTTGCGCCCGCTGGTGATCGGCTACGACCAGATCCCGCGGATCTGCGATGCGGCGGCGGCGAGCGCGGCGCCGGAGCTGGCGGTGCTGTCGGCGCTGGCCCACCGGGATCTCGCGACGGTGGAGGCGGCGAAGACAGGGCTGGCGGGGCTGCCAGAGGACAAGCAACGGCTATACTGGGACGTCATCACAGCCAGCCTGCCGGAGCTAGTCCGGTCCGCCTTGGAGGCGCGCATGTTGAAAGGGTACGAATACCAGAGCGACTTCGCCCGCAAGTACTACTCGCAGGGTCGTACGGAAGGCCGCACGGAAGGCCGCACGGAAGGCCGCACGGAAGGCATCCGCTGCGCGATCATCGCGCTGGTCGGCGCGCGGGTGCCGGGCGTCCGCGACGAGCTCGAGCGCCGGCTCGCTGGACAATCGGAGGCGCGGCTCGAGCAGCTCGTCATCGAGCTGGCCGACGCGCGCGACGAGGACGCGGTCCGCGCCGTGCTGGACAGGAGCTAGCGCCACGCCGCAGCAGTGGCGCGGCCGCTACTCGCGGTGCGTGGCTGCCCGCACGATGTCGCCGCCGTCCTTGACGACGATGAGCGAGGCGTGCACGCGCCTGCGATCGTCCTCGATCACGTGCGCGACAAGCGCGAAGCGATCCGGTACGCAGCTGCACGGTAGTGCCGCGCGTTCGGCGGAGAAGCCGTGCGACAATCCGGGGCGTGACGCCAGTTGTCATCCTCGGTTGCGGTTATGTGGGCACGCGGATCGCGCGCGCGGCGCGCGCGGAGGGGCGCTTCGTTCGCGCGTGCGGGCGATCGACCGGCCGGCTGGCCGCGCTCACAGAGCTGGGCGTGGAGGTGAAGTACCTCGACGCGGGCGTGCCCAAGGGGTTCACTGCCGCGCTGAACGGGATGGCGGGCGCGACGGTGGTCTACTCGATCCCGCCGGTCACGTCGCTGCCACCGGGCCAGGCGATGCGCGCGGCGTTGCAGGCGGCGTACGGGTTCGGCGTCGGCTGCTTCATCTACTTCAGCTCGGCTGGCCTGTACGGCGCCGAGCCGGATGATGACGTCTGGATCGACGAGGACACGCCGCGCGCCCATGACGATCCATCGATGAGTAATGTCCGGTCCGACGAGGACACGATCCTCTCAAGCGGCTTCGAGTCGCTGCGCACCGTGATCCTGCGCCTCGCGCCGGTGTACGGGCCGGGGCGCGGCGTCCGCTCGCGGCTGCGCAAGAACGAGTACCGGCTCCTCGACGAGGGCCAGCACGCGATCTCGCGCATCTACGTCGACGATGTGGTCCGCGTCGTGTTCGCCGCCGAGCAGCACGCGCCCCGGGGGGCCTGCTACCTGGTCGCCGACGACGAGCCGACGACGCAGATCGAGTATGCCAGCTGGCTGTGCGAGCGGATGGGGCTGCCGATGCCGCCGTCGCGGCCGATGTTCAAGCCGGGCGCGCCGCGGGCGACCCACCGCAACCGCCGGATCCGCAACACCCGGCTCAAGCAGGCGCTCTCCCTCGAGCTCCGCTACCCCTCGTTCCGTGAGGGCGAGGCAGCGATCGAGGCCGAGGAGGCCGCGGCGGGCTGATCGGCATGCGCTTGTTCGTGCACCGGGATCAGCGCGTGGTGCTCGTCGAGGTCATTTCACTCGCGCCGTGATTCCCACGGTCGAATCGTTGTCCGGTGTCCGGCCGGTGTCCGGGGGCGCTGTCCAGCCCTCGGACAAGGCGGTGGCGTCGGGCGTGCGAGATCGTGGGCTTGGCCGTCGCTGGCTGCGGGAACGCGGTTTGCTCGCATGCCCGCTGTGGTGTCGTTTCCGCACGAGCTCTTGGTCGAGCTGTTTCGGCAGCGGCCGCAGCTCGCGCTCGCGCTTTTGCGCGCGTGCGCGGGGATCGAGATCGAGGGAGCGACGGTAGAGCTGGGGTCGATCGATCTGTCGCAAGTGGTGCCCGCCGAGTATCGGGCGGACGCGATCACCGTGGTCCGCGACGCGGCGGGGCAGGCGATCGGCGTGGTGCTCATCGAGGTCCAGCTGTGGCGCGACGACGACAAGCGCCGGACGTGGCCGGTCTACGTCGCGACGGCGCGTGCGGGGTACGGCTGTCCCGCGACGCTGGTGGTCCTGGCGCCGAGCCCAGCGGTGGCGCGGTGGGCGAGCGAGCCGATCGAGCTGGGCCACCCAGGGTTCGCGTTGCGCCCGCTGGTGATCGGCTATGACCGGATTCCGCGGGTCTGCGATGCGGCGGCGGCGGGCGCGGCGCCGGAGCTGGCGGTGCTGTCGGCGCTGGCGCACCGGGATCTCGCGACGGTGGAGGCGGCGAAGAGCGGGCTGGCGGGGCTGCCAGAGGACAAGCAGCGGCTATACTGGGACGTCATCACCGCCGGCCTGCCGGAGCTAGTCCGGTCCGCCTTGGAGGCACGCATGCTGAAAGGGTACGAATACCAGAGCGACTTCGCCCGCAAGTACTACTCGCAGGGGCGCACGGAGGGGCGCAAGGAAGGTCGCGAGGAAGGGCTCCGCCAGGCGATCATCGCGCTGGTCGGCGCGCGACTGCCGGGCATCCGCGACGAGCTCGAGCGCCGGCTCGCCGGGCAATCGGAGGCGCGGCTCGAGCAGCTCGTCAGCGAGCTGGGCGATGTGCGCGACGAGGACGCGGTCCGAGCCGTGCTGGACAGGAGCTAGCGGGGGGCAGTCGGCGCGGGCGACGCCGGGCGTGGTATAGCGAGCCGCTCATGTATCGCGACTCGTTCGAGAAGTGTCCGCGCTGCGGCGTCGAGCTTGTCGACGCGCGGTCGGCGCGCGGCTGCCGGGCGTGCGGCGGGCTGTGGGTCGAGGAGGCGGTGCTCACCGAGATGATCCTCGCGATGCTGCCGCCGCGGCCGCTGAGCCGGCTGACGCTCGCGGTGATCGAGCGCGTCGACGCGGCGATCGGCTGCCCGACGTGCGGCGAGGCGATGGAGGCGGCCTCGATCCACGAGGTGAGCATCGATCGGTGCGGCAAGCACGGGATCTGGTTCGACGCGCTCGAGCTGCAGACGGCGCTGCACCGCGTGGCGGATCCCGAGCTCGTGCCGCCGCTCGAGCTGCTCGAGGAGCCGCCGGCCCCGTGGGAGCAGCCCCGCCGGCCCCCGCCCGAGGCGTCGCGGCGCGAGGTCGAGCTCGCCTTCCATGTCCGCGCGCCGGGGCAGCCCGTGCGCGAGGTCCGCACCCGGCGGTCGATCGTCAAGATCGGCAAGGTGCCCAGCTCGACGGTCCTGATCGAGGGCGACGAGCGGGTGAGCCGGATACACGCGATCATCGAGGTGAATGGCGTGGACGACGTGGTGGTGATCGATCTCGGCTCGGAGGCCGGCACGTCGGTCAACGGCGAGAAGATCAACAAGCGGAGGCTGCGCAGCGGCGACGAGCTCCGGCTCGGCGACACGCTGCTCCACCTCACGATCGCGCCGCCGCCGCCTGCTGCTCCGGGATGACAGCCAGCCTGCCGGAGCTCGCCCGGTCCGCCCTGGAGGCGAAGTGGCTCCGTCTCGACGTGCCGCGTTGCGTTTAACGCGGTGCGCCCTCCTTTATATGGTTCCAGAAGGTGCGAATCCGGAGTGAGTCGCTCATCGCCGGTCGGCGACTCCGATAGATGACAACCGATTCGACGGGTTGCAGTGTGTTGTCTATCGAGACGTGCTCCACGGCTGTTTCGCTCGATCCCATCGAGACGAGCGCGATCATCGCCCTTCGCCAACGCGCGGCGCGGCCGCGCGCCAGGGGGGCCTCCGCGGCGCAGCGAGACCAGAGGCCCGGGGAACGGGCCATCACCAGTCATGAAACCAGTGGAGAACGCGGGCCAGTCGGGTGAGACGTTCATTCTGAGCGCCTTGGAGGCGGCGCGCGCC
>Ga0247790_10000038_pt1 | contig 72588 bp, 67 predicted proteins | sample UWRJS171409R4_FD_179913 | JGI IMG/M metagenome (GOLD analysis project Ga0247790, IMG submission 179913) | Soil microbial communities from Arlington Agricultural Research Station in Wisconsin, United States - UWRJ-S171-409R-4 | ecosystem: Environmental > Terrestrial > Soil > Agricultural land...
GCCTCGGCCAGCACCGGCCCGTCGTCGAGCGAGGCCAGCGCGAGCGGCCGCTCCGCCTGCGCGCCCAGCGCCGCGATCGAGCGGCCCACCACGAGGCCCGCCGCCTCGATCCGATCGATCCCCGGCAGCCCCATCACGCGCAGCCGCTTGCGGCCATCGAGATCCACGACGTAGAGCCGGTGGCTCGTCGCCCCGAGGCAGACGAGCAGATCGCTCCGCGGGTGCCCGCTCGCGTGCGCGATCGGCTCAGGCAGATCGTGCGCCTTCGGCTGCCCGCGCGTGACGAGCGGGATGACGTCGACGCGCGCCGGCTCCTGCTGCGTCGTCATCCACACGACGCGCTCGCTGCCGCCGACCGCCGTGATCACCGCCGGCCGCGGCAGGCGCAGCCGCCGCTTCGGCATGCGGGCCTGCGGATCCCACTCCTCGATCGAGCCCGACAGCGCCACCAAGAACTGGCTGCCCGCCGCGCCCGCCGCGAGCGGCACGTTGCGGGCCGGGAACTGGAACGGCGTCAGGTGCGCCTCGCCCGCCGTGAGCACCGCCGCGCCCTGCGCGCCGACCGTGAGCGCGTGCGGCCCGACCGTCGCGAACAGCCGCATCGGCGACTCGAGCCGGATCTCCGCGAGCGAGCGCGGCCCGTACGGATCGAGGAGGTGGACGATGCTGTGCCCCGCGTACCGCGAGAGCACGATCAGCCGCGCCGGCGCGCTCACCCACGACAGCTCGGTCGCCACCGCCGCCGGATCCGTCCCGATCTCGGCGAGGCCCGTGGCGGCCGGCAGCGTCACGACGACGATCCGCGACGACTCGCCGATCGCCGCGAGGCTGCCGTCCGGCGCGATCGCGATCCGCGGCCGCTCGGCCGGAGCGAACCGCGGCGGATCGGGCACCTGCCGCACAGCCACGGCGACGAGCCTATCACCCGGCCTGCGCGGCCCGCCCCCAGCCGCCGACGTTTCGACCGGCCGATGACGGCGCGCGCCTGACCGGTATCGGCGCGTGCACCGCGTCCACCGCGTCCACCGCGCCCGCCGCGCGCACCGCGCCCGCCGTGAGCCTGACCGGTATCGGCGCGTGCACCGCGTGCACCGCGTCCACCGCGTGCACCGCGCCCGCCGCGCGCACCGCCGACGCGCAGGCGATCGCCCAATCGGTGACGGCTCGCCTTCACCGTACCGCCGCAGCTACGGCTGCGCCGCAGCTACCGCAGCGCCGACTGCGCCGCAGCTACGGCTGCGCCGGCTGCGCCGGCTGCGCCGGCTGCGCCGACTGCGGCGCGGGCGCCGCGACGCCATGAAACGTGAGCTCCAGCGACAGCCGCGCCCGCGGCGCGCCGATCTCGTCAGTGAGCCCGCGCGCGAGCCGCACCCCGAGCGCGACGCCCGGCCGCGGCCGCGTCACCAGCCCGAGCCGCGCCTCCGCTGGCGACGGGCCCCGGCCCGCGCCCACGTCGTCGCCGAGCACCGCCGCCGCCTCCGCCGTCAGCTTCACCTGCTCGGCGTCGCACCACAGCGGGCGCACCGGCGGGATCGGCACCGCGACGCCGAGCGCGCCCGTCAACTCGTCGCCAGCCAGCCGGTCGCCGACCGCCACCTCGGCGCCGCGCAGCCGGATGCCCGCCGCCGCCGCGACGGTGATCCCGCGCCAGAGGACCAGCCGCCCCGCGAGCTGCCACGCGAGCGAGTAGCGCGCCTCGCCCGCGAAGTCGCCGTCGTCGCCCGTCGGCAGCGTCAGCTCGCCGCGCACGAACATCGCGCGCCGCGCGCCGCCCGTCACGCGCAGGCGGGCGCCGATCCGGAGATCGCCGAAGACGAACCGATCGAGCGCGCGCGGCTCCGCCGGCCGCAGCCGATCGCCCACCTGGTGCGCCGCCGCGAGCCGCGCGTCGAAGACCACCGCCTCGCCCAGCGCGAGCGCCCCGCCCAGCGCGAGCGTCTCGCGGCGCCGCACCGGCAGCGTCGTGCCGTCGGCCGTCGTGAACGTGAGCGGGCGCTCGAGCCAGCCCGCGCCCACCGTCGCGCCCCAGCCCGCCACCGGCGCGCCGCCGTCGAAGCCCAGCTCCGTGCGCCCCGGCGGCGCCGCGTCGCGATCCACCTCGATCGCCGTCGGCCGCTGCCGCGGCGTGTCCGCGCGCGCCGGCCCGCCGCCGAGCCCGCCGGGCACCGCCGGCACCGCGAGCCCCGCGACCGCCGCCGCCGCCGCGACCGCCGCCCCGCGGGCCATCCTCATCCCATGATCCGCGAGCCGAGCGCGTAGACGCGCGCCGCCGGCATGTGCCGGTAGCGCGTCACCTGCACCCGGAGCTGCGCGATGTGATCGATCACGTCGCGCCGCGACTCGCCCTTCGCCAGGAGCGCCCGCGCGCGCTCGACGATCGCCGCGCGCGCCACCTTCGGGTGGTAGATGAACGTCCGCCCGAACCGGACCTCACCCAGAACGCCGATCAGCCGCACCTCGGCGACGTCGCCGACCTCCACGCCGTGCAGCGCGCGCTGCTCGTCGACGGTGATCTCGGCGCCGCCCAGAAGATCGAGCAGCTCCACGCTCCCGCGCGCCATCGAGCGCACCTCGAACAGGCTCCGGTGCGACGTCACGAGCGCCTTCACCACCGCCGCGCGCGGATCCGCCGCATCCAGCTCGCGGTACGTCTGCACCGCCGGCGGCAGCGCGGTGCCCGGCGCCACGCGCTCGATCACGTACCACTCGACGAACGCGGCGCTCCACGCCTCCCACAGCTCGTCGTCCTGGTGCACGCGGCCGCGGCGCTCCTCGTACTCGCGGCGCGCGACGCCCGCCGCCTCGGGGTCCGCCGTGTGGCGCGCGTACAGCTCCTCGGTCACGCGATCGAGCAGCGCGGCCGTCTCGGCGGTCGCTGTCATATCACACGGACCCTCATATCACGCGGACCCTCACGCCGCCCTGCGCAGGTGCTCGCGGAACCGCGCGAACAGGTAGCTCGCGTCGTGCGGCCCTGGGCTCGCTTCCGGGTGGTACTGCACGCTGAAGATCGGCTGGCCCGCGACGGCGATGCCCTCGTTGCTGTGATCGAACAGGTTCTCGTGCGTGACGTGCACGCCCGAGGGCAACGTCTCCGGATCGATCACGAACCCGTGGTTCTGCGAGGTGATCTCGACCTTGCCCGTCGTCCGATCGAGCACTGGGTGGTTCCCGCCGTGGTGCCCGAACGGGAGCTTGCGGGTCCGCGCGCCCAGCGCCAGGCCCAGGATCTGGTGCCCCAGGCAGATGCCAAACACCGGCTTTCCGCTCGCGCACAGCTCGCGCACCGCCGCCACGGCGTACGTCACCGCCGCCGGATCGCCCGGGCCGTTCGAGAGGAAGAAGCCGTGCGCGCCGAGCGCGAGCGCGTCCTTGGCCGGCGTCGTCGCCGGCACCACGGTGACGCGGCACCCCACGTCGCGCAGCTGGCGCAAGATGTTCTGCTTGATCCCGAAGTCGTACGCGACGACGTGGTGCTCGATCGGCAGCGGCGGCACCGCGCGCGCGTCGTCGGCGGCGCGCCATGTCGGCTCCGTCCACTCGTAGCGCTCGCGGCTCGTCACGCGCGGCACGAGATCGAGGCCGTCCATCACCGGCGCGGCGCGCACGCGCTCGAGCACCGCTAAGGGCGCGCCGCCATCGACCTCCGATGTGATCGCGCCGCGCATCGCGCCCTGATCGCGCAGGACGCGCGTCAGCGCGCGCGTGTCGATGCCGTCGAGGCCCGGCACGCCCCGCGCCGCGAGCCACGCCGGCAGCCCGTCCTCGGCGCGCCAGTTCGCCGATAGCGGCGACAGCTCGCGGATCGCGAAGCCCGCGCACGCCACGCGCGGCGCCTCGACGTCGGCGCGGTTGACGCCGACGTTGCCGATCTGCGTCGCCGTCATGACGACGATCTGCCCGCAGTACGAGGGATCCGAGAGGATCTCCTGGTAGCCCGTGATCGACGTGTTGAACACGACCTCGCCGATCGACTCGGCGCGCGCGCCGAACCCCTCGCCGCGGAAGATCCGGCCGTTCTCGAGCACGAGCGCCGCCGGCCACCGGCCCTGGGGGGCGGTCATGGCGCCAGCTTTCCGTCGAGGTCGTGCATCGCGCGCCCCTCGAACAGCGTGAGCACCGCGCGCCCCACGAGCATCCGGCCCAAAAACGGCGTGTTCTTCGACTTCGAGCGCAGCGCGTCGGCCTCGATCGCGAACGGCCGCCCCGGATCGATGACGCACACGTCGGCGACCGCGCCCGGCGCGAGCGCGCCGCCGGAGAGGCCGAACGCGCGCGCCGGCGCGCTCGTCAGGGCCGCGAAGACGCGCGCCTCGTCGAGCCGTTGCTCGCGCACGAAGCCCAGCAGGATCGGCAGCGCCGTCTCGAGGCCGAGCATGCCGGGCGCCGCGCACTCGAACTCGACGTCCTTCTCGACCGGCGAGTGCGGCGCGTGATCGGTGGCGATGCAGTCGATCGTGCCGTCGGCGAGCCCCTCGAACAGCGCCGCCTGATCGGCGACCGTGCGCAGCGGAGGCATGACCTTCGTGCTCGTGTCGTAGTGGCTGCACGCCTCGTCGGTGAGCGCCAGGTGGTGCGGCGTGACCTCGCACGTCACCGGCAGCCCCCGGCGCTTGGCGTCGCGGACCAGCGCGACCGTGCGCGCCGTCGAGACGTGCGCGACGTGGTAGCGCGCGCCCGTCCACTCGACGATCTCGAGGTCGCGCGCGACCATCGAGCTCTCGGCGCACGCCGGCTGGCCGCGGATCCCGATCCGCGTCGCGACGGCGCCCTCGTTCATCGCGCCGCCCTCGCTCAGATCGAGGTCCTCGGCGTGCTGCACGACCGGCAGATCGAACGTCCGCGCGTACTCGAGCGCGCGCCGCATGAGGCCCGCGTTCATCACCGGCCGGCCGTCGTCGGAGATCGCGACCGCCCCGCCCTCCTTCATGTCCGCGATGTCGGCGAGCAGCTTGCCCTCGAGGCCCTGGGTGATCGCGCCGATCGGCCGCACGCGGACCGCGCCCACCTCGCGCGCGCGCCGCACGATCAGCTCGGTGACCGTGCGCTGATCGTTGACCGGCCGCGTGTTCGGCATGCAGCAGATGGTGGTGAACCCGCCCGCCGCCGCGGCGCGCGTGCCGGTCTCGATGTCCTCTTTGTACTCCTGGCCTGGCTCGCGCAGGTGCACGTGGAGATCGATGAGGCCCGGGACGATCCAGAGATCGCGCACGTCGATGACGCGCTTGCCGGCGAGCCCGCGCCCGATCTCGGCGATCCGCCCGTCGGCGATCCGCACGTCGGTCGCGCGATCGACGGATCGTTGGGTCGGGTCCCCGAGGCCGAGGAACACCCGGCCGCCTCGCAAGACCAGATCCCCGGGATCCATGGCTGCCGGGTGTAGCAGCCCGCCGGCCCGGCGTAAAGGCTACCCCGCGTCGACGAGCGCGGCGATCGGACGCGCGGGCACCGCGGGCATCGCGCGGGCATCGCGCGGCCGCTGCGCGGCCGCTGAGCTCACGGACACATCGACTGGCGGGCCTTCTTCAGCGCGTCGGCGCTCGCCTGGCACGCCTTGCTCATCTGTTCCCGCGCCGCGGCGTTCGTGCGGATCTTCGTCCAGCTCTGCTCCATCTGCGCGAAGCCCTGCTTCAGCGAGTCCACCGCGCTGCGCGGGTACTTGCGGCACGTGCGCATCTTGTCGATCTGCCGGCGGTACTCCGCGCACTCCGGCACCGACGCGATGCTCATGCCGCCGCTCGCGCTCGTGCCGCCGCTCGTGCTCGCGTCGCTGCTCGTCGTGCCGGCGCTCGTCGTGCCGCCGCTCCCGTCCTCGGGCGGCATCGGATCGCCCGACGTCGTGCCCGCCGTCTTCACCTTGTCGGCGCACACCTTGTACTCCTCGAGGATCGCCTTCGCCCGCTCCTCGTCGGCGGGGCTCCCCTTCACGTCCTTGGTCTGGCTGAGCGCCTTGCTGAAGTCGAGCAGCTCCTGCCCGACCCGATCGGTGCATGCCACGTCCGCGCAGGCGCACACCTTGTCCTTGAACCCCTCCAGCTTGGCCAGCATCTCCTTGACGACGACCGCCTCGTCGCCCTCGGCGATCTTGCGCCGGCACGCCTTCATCTCGTCGTCGATCTCATCGAGCATCTTCTGGTCGTCCTTCGGCAGGCTCTTGGCCTCGTCGCGCACCGTCTTCGACCAGTCCTTCATCTCCTTGTGGACGCTCTCGGTGCACGCGATGTCCTTGCACGCGCACAGCTGATCCTTGTACTTGCGGAGCTGATCCGCGATCGCCCCGGCGCCGCCGCTGATCACCGGCGCCGCCCAGAGGTACCAGCTCCCGCCCGCATCGACGGCGAGGAGCTTCGCCTCGCCGTCGGAGGGCGCCTTGCCGTCGGGCGGCGTGACGCGGATCTTGGCCACGAGCTCGTGGAGCTCGACGTCGACCTTGAAGACGCAGCCCTTCGACGCCTTGTCGCCCTTCTTCGTGCCCCTGCCCTGCGCGCGCTTGTCTTTGTCGGCGTCTTTGTCGGCGTCTTTGTCGGCGTCTTTGTCGGCGTCTTTGTCGGCGTCTTTGTCGGCGTCCTTGTCGGCGTCCTTGCCGGTCTTCTCCGCCTCCTTGCCCTTCTCGGGGACGATGGAGACCAGCTCGATCTTCGAGCCCTTCGTCTTCGCGATCAGCTTCTCGTGCTTGCGGCGGACCCGCTTCTCCTGGATCTGCGGATCGTCGTCGGTGTCGTCCGCGTCCTTGTCCCCATCCTTCTCTCCGTCCTTCTCCGCGTCCTTGTCCCCGTCCTTCTCCGGCTTGTCGCCGTCCTGCTTGCCCTTGTCGCGCTCGCTGCAGTCCATCGCCCGGTTGTAGAGCCCCACCGGATCGCTCAGCTTCACGAGCTTCTCGACGTCGCCCTCGTTCACCGCCGCGAGCGTTCGCTTCACGAGATCGTCGCGCGAGCCCACGCCGCTACTGCTGCCGCCTCCGCCGCCGCCCGTCGCGAGGACGACGCCCGCGATCGTGCCCGCGACCGCGACCGCGCCGACGCCCAGGCCGATGATCAGCCCCTTCGACGACCGCGGGCGCGGCGCCGGCATCGGATAGCCCGGCCCCGGCGGCGCCCCGTGCGCCGCGTGCGCCCCGTGCGCCCCGTGCGGCGCGTACGGCGAGCCCTGCGGCGGCTGCCCCTGCGGCGCGTACGGTGCCCCCTGCGGCGCGTGCCCCTGCGGCGCGTACGGTGCCCCCTGCGGCGGCTGCCCTTGCGGCGCGAGCTGCTGCGCCGGCACCACCATCCGGCACCGGTCACACCCCCACGCCCCCTGCTCCGGGAGCCAGCGCAGCACCCAGCCGCACCTGGGACACGACGAACCGTTCATCGGCCGACTATCGCACGAGGCCCTTCGATCCCGCGCGGCCGATTCCGGCGGGCTCGCCCCGCGCTCGCCCCGCGCTGAGCCCGGACTAACGCAGAAGCTCCCGGACGCGCGCGAGGAGCCCCTCGCGCGGCACGTCGTACTCCTGCTCCGCGCGCAGATCCTTGATGCGGACCATCCCCGCGTCGCGCTCCCGCGCGCCGACGATCACCGCGAGCGGGACCTTGCCCCGGACCGCGTACTTGAGCTGCTTGCCCAGCTTGTCGTCGCCGCCATAGACCTCGACGCAGAGCCCCGCCGCGCGCAGCTCGGTGGCCAGCTGCGCGTACGCGGCGCCCAGGCCCGGCTCGACGCGCAGCACGCACACCTGCGCCACGGCGCCCGCCGCCGCGTCGATCGCGCCCAGCTCGAGCAGCTGCGAGAACAGCCGCGTCGCGCCGATCGAGATGCCCACGCCCGGCAGCTTCGACTTCGTGTAGTGGCCCGCCAGGTTCTCGTACCGGCCGCCCGAGCAGATGCTGCCGATCCGGCGGTGCTCGTCGAGGAACGTCTCGTAGACCGTGCCCGTGTAGTAGTCGAGCCCGCGCGCGATCGAGAGATCGATCGCGAGCGCCGACTCCGGCACGCCCAGCTCGCGCGTGCCCTCGTAGACCGCTGTCAGCTCGCGCAGCCCCTCGGTGAAGCTCTCCGTCGCCCCCGGCCGCTCGCCGAGCCGCGCCAGCGTCTCGCGCGCGCTCCGCTCCTCGGTCAACGTATCGAGCAGGCTCGCCGCCGCTCCGCGCTCGATCCCCGCGACCTCGACCAGGCGCGCCTCGACCTCGGCGCGCTCCTGCTTGCCCAGCCGGTCCACCTCGTGGAGCACCGCCGCGTGCCGCTCGACCGGGATGCCCGCGCCCTCGAGCAGCCCGCGCAGGAGCTTGCGGTTGTTGATGCGGATCGTGAACTTGCCCAGCGCCAGCTCGGCGAAGATGCCGTGGATGACCGCCGGCAGCTCCGCGTCGTACGCGAGCGGCAGGCTGTCCTTGCCGATCACGTCGATGTCGCACTGGTAGAACTCGCGGAACCGGCCCTTCTGCGGCCGCTCGCCGCGGTACACGCGCTGGATCTGGTAGCGCCGGAACGGGAAGTTCAGCTTCTGCTCGTGCTGCGCCACGTAGCGCGCGAGCGGCACCGTCAGGTCGTAGCGCAGCGCCAGCTCCGGGTTGTCGAGTAGCCCCAGCTCGCGCCAGCGCGCCGGCTCGCCCTGGTGCTGCTCGAGCCGCTGCCGCTCCTTCTCGAGCGTGCCCGTCGACTGCACGAAGAACACCTGCTTCTCCGTCTCGCCGCCCGACTTCGTCAGCAGGACCTCCGTCAGCTCGAACACCGGCGTCTCGATCGGCCAGAAGCCGAAGCGCTCGAACCCACGGCGGATCGTGTCGAGCATGCGCTGGAACGCGAGCTGCTCCGACGGGACGAGCTCGAGCACGCCGGGCGGGGTACGCGGCTGGACAGCCATGGCTACGCTTACCACGCGTCACGCGTCGCGGTGGCGGAGCGCGACCACCGTCATGTCGTCCTCTGGCCGCGGGCCCAGCGCCAGCGACGCCGCGACGAGCGCCGCGACGATCTCGCCCGCGTCTCCGTCGGCCCGCTCGCCGACGATCCGCCGGGCCCCCTCGAGGCCGAACATCTGGCCATCGCCGTCGCGATTCTCGATCAACCCGTCCGTCACGAGCACCAGCAGATCGCCGCCACCGAGCTGCAGCTCGTGCGGCTGCCACTGCACCGCCGGCGCCAGCGCGAGCCACGGCCCGTCCGTCGCGTGGAGCTCGACCTCGCGCGTCGCCGCCCGCCACACCAGGATGTCCTCGTGCGCGCCGCAGTGCACGACCGTGCCGTCGCGGCGGTAGCGGAGCAGGCTGAACGTGACGAACTCGTCGCGCCCCAGGCGCTTCCGGACGTTGTCGTACAGGATCGCGTTGATCCCGGCCAGCGCGCGCTCCGGCGCGATGTCCGGCGCGCTGCGCAGGATCGCCGCCGTCGCGCTCTGGAGCATCAGCGCGACCAGGCCCGCTTCGAGGCCGTGCCCGGAGACGTCCCCGATCGCGATCCAGCAGCCGTCCGCCGCCGGGATCACGTCGTAGTAGTCGCCGCCCACCTCGGCCGCCGGGAGCATGCGCGCCGCCAGCTCGATCCCCGGCGCGAGCGGCGGGCGCGGCAGGATCGAGGTCTGGATGTGCTCGGCCAGCTGGAGCTCGCGCGCCAGCCGCTCGGCGCGGCCCCGGAGCTCCTCGGCCAAGAGCTGCTCGCGGACGTCGACGATCGAGACCATCACGCGCAGCCCGTCCGGCGTCTCGATCGGGTTCAGCGCGACGTCGACCGGGACCTCCGCGCCGTCCTTGCGCCGCGCCGTCCGCCGCGCGCTCGTGCCGCGCGGCACCGCCTGCGCATCGGCCAGCATCCCCACGCGCTCTTCGAGGTGCGCGCCGCGCATGCGATCCGGCACCAGGATCTCGACCGGCTCGCCGAGGAGGAGCCGCCGCGGGTACCCGAACAGCTGCTCCGCCTGGCGGTTGACGAGCAGCATCGTCCCCGCCGCGTCGACCATCAGCATCGCGCTCGGCGCGTGCTCGAGCGCCGTCTCGAGCTTGGCCGACTCCGCCTCGATCCGGCGGCGCGCCTCCTCGACGTGCTCGACGCTCGACTTGACGAACAGGACCAGCGCCGTCGACACCCAGATCGTGACGAGCGAGATGAGCTTGTTGACCCCGACGATGTCGCTCGCGTCTACGCTCCCTCCCGGGCTCCCTCCCGGGCTCCCTCCCGCGCCGCCCCCCGTGCCGCCGATGAAGATCTCGACGAACGCGAGCACGCTGCACCCGACGCCCGCCCCGACGATCAGGCGGCTCCCCCGCATCAGCGACGCGTAGAAGATGACGACCGCGTAGAGCGCGCTCGCCGTGACCTCGGGCGGCGTGAGCACGTCGAGCACGAAGACTCCCGCCATGAGGACCAGCGCGAACGCGATCAGGATCAACGTGGACCTGAGGGACCCGCGCTCCCCGCGCTCTCCGCGCTCCCCGCGCTCCCCGCGCTCCCCGCGCTCCATATCAGACCTTCGCGAGCTGGCGCCGGAGCACCTCGAGCTCGGCCCGCGCGGACTCGAGCTCGCGCTCGGCCTCGATGCGGCGCGACCGCTCGAGGTCGAACGCCACCGCGCCCTTGAGGCTCAGCGCCTGCGGCAAAATTTTGATGAGGTGGACCACCGTGATCATGGAAACGATCGCCGTCGCCAGGCGCACCAGCGCGTTCACGCGGTAGGCTGGCGCCCAGAACATGATCGCGTCGACGAGATGCGAGGTACCGCATAGCACGATGAACGCACCGAACAGCCAGAACACCGGCAAGAACGGGATGTCGCGCCGCCGCTGGATGAACAGGACCAGGATGGTCGGAATGATGAAATAAGCGAGCCAGATCGTGATATCGCTAGCCACGTACAGCCAGCCGTGCAGCTCGGTCCAGCGGCCGCAGTGCCACCGCGGTGGAAAGCCGGACGTGGAGAACAGCCCCCCGAAGAACTCGCTGACCTGATCCATCCGGCCCTCCTGAATCAATAGTCCCTAACTCACGAGGGGCTTGAGCTGCAATCAGCCGTCACCTAACTTGAGGTCACAAACGGCGCTCCCGCATGGAAATTCCCACATCCTTCGAGCTCACATTCCGCCCCGACCTGGAGCTCGTGACCGACGTGCGGACGTTCGTCGAGCAGCTCTACCAGCGCGTCCTCCACGACAAGGACCTGAGCGGGCGACTCGCGATCGCCACTCACGAGCTGCTCGAGAATGCCGTGAAGTATTCGCTCGACGGTGAAACAAGTCTCAGGATCGATGTCGCCCCGACCGCCGGCGCGCCCGCGATCGCCGTGCGGACGCGCAACCGCGCGGAGGCCCGGCACGTGACCACGCTCCGCGGGTACCTCGACGAGATGCGCGCGTCCGACGATCCGACCGCTTACTACCTGACCCGCATGCGCCGCGCCGCGGGCGGCACCCATGTTTCGCAGCTCGGGCTCGCCCGCATCCGCTGCGAGGCCGAGATGCAGCTATCCTGCAGCGTCGAGGGTGACACCGTGACCGTCCAGGCCGAGACCCTCGTCAGCTGATCGATCTTCCATGACGCCTGCTTTCGATATCCCCGACGTGGTCCAGCAGGGCTTCGCGTTCCGCGCCGCGCTCGTGCCCGGCGGCCTCCTGGTCCGCCTCACCGGCTCGGCCGACGCGCGCGCGACCGCCGAGCTCCACGCGTACGTGAGGCACCTGCACGGCGAGGCGCGGCGGCTCGACGTCTCCGAGGTCGTGGTCGATCTGCGCAGCTGCACGTTCATGAACTCGTCGTGCTTCAAGGCGATCCTCAGCTGGCTGTCGGCGATCTCCGAGCTGGCGCCCGGGGCGCAGTACCGCCTGCGGTTCACCTGGGACGCGAGCTCGTACTGGCAGCGGCGCGGCCTCGCCGCGCTCAAGGCCTACGCCGTCGATCTGGTCCTGCTGTGACGCTGTTTCAGCGGTCATCGCCCGCGCCGTCGGGCACGCTCGTGCTCGCGCACCCCGAGCGCAAGGCGCAGCGCGCGCTGCAGCGCCTCGTCGGGCCCGCGCGGTGGCCCGTCCAGATCGTGGCCGATCTCGACGCGCTCGCCGCCGCCGTCGACGCGAACGCGATCGTCGTCGTCGATGCGGACCTGGCGCGGACGCGGCCCGCGATCTGCGCTGGGCCCGCGCGCGCGTGGATCGCGGTGCCCGGCGAGGGCAGCGCGCCCGCCGCGCCCGGCACCGTCGAGGCGCTGCTCGACGCCGGCTGGACGCACGTGGCCGTGCACCCGATGCCGCTCCTCGCCGAGGAGCTGCTCACGACGCTGCACAAGCTCATCCACGGCGACGTGTTCGGGCTCGAGAAGTACCTGACGTGGGCCGCCGACGTGCACAGCTACGCGCTCGACGACGCCGGCGATCGCCCCGCGGTCGTCGCCGCGCTCTCGGCGGACATCATGGCGGCCGGGCTCCCCGAGCGCTCCGGCTCGCTGGCCGGCGTGATCGCCGACGAGCTGCTCACGAACGCGCTCTACACCGCCCCCGTCGACGCCGACGGCCAGCGATTCCGTGCCCGCGAGGCGCGCGATCAGCCGCGCGCGCTCGCCGGCCGCGACCGCGTGACCATGCGGTGGGGCACCGACGCGCGCTACCTCGCCCTCGAGGTCCGCGATCGCTGGGGCTCGCTCGATCCGTCCGCGATCCCGCGCCGGCTCGCCGGCGGCGCCGGCAAGACGCCGGAGGGGAGCGACGGCGGCATGGGCATGCTGCTCGTCTACTCGTGCTGCACGCAGCTCGTGCTCGGCACCGCGCCATCGGCCCTCACCGAGGTCATCGCGCTGCTCGATCTCCGCTTCGGCCCCAGCCAGCTCGGCAGCGCGACCTCGTTCCACGCCTTCCGCGGCGCCCCGCCCGCCTGATCCGCTACGCTCACGCGATGTTTGGCTGCCGCCACGCCCCGCTCGCGCTGCCGCCCGAAATCGAGCGCGCGCTCGCCGCCGCCTACGCCGAGCCGCACCGCGCGTACCATTCGGCCGCGCACATCGCCGAGGTGCTGCGCTGGTACGATCACGTCGCCGACACCGCCGGCTGGCGCGACCCCGTCGCCGTCTACCTCGCCGTCCTGTTCCACGACGCCGTCTACGACCCATCCGCGACCGACAACGAGGCGCGCTCCGCCGAGCTCGCCCGCCAGCTCGGCGGCGCCGCCGGGCTCGCCCCCGCCGTCCTCGATCGCTCGGCCGAGCTGATCCTCCTCACAGCGCGCCACGGCGCGCTCGATCCCGCCGCCGTGGCCGCCGATCCCGACGCGGCGCACTTCCTCGACTGCGACACCGCGATCCTCGGCGCGCCGCCCGCCGAGTTCGACGCCTACGATGCCGCGATCGCCGCCGAGTACGCGCGCATCCCTGCCGCCGCGTTCCGCGCCGGCCGCGGCGCCTTCCTCGCCCGCCTGCTCGCGCGCCCGCGCATCTTCCTGAGCGAGCTGTTCCACGCCCGCCTCGACGCGGCCGCCCGCGAAAACCTCACCCGCACCCTCGCCCGCTACCGCCCCTGATCCAGCGCATGCGCGCCTAGCTCGCGGAGGAACCTGGCGAAGCCGGGATTATTCTCGGCGCCCTCCAGATCGCGCGGACGACGATACCTTGCAGAGATCTGGCGATAACGTCCCGGGTCCTTACCAGCCTTGGTAGACAACGGCTGTTGATTCTGCTTGCGCAGCTTGTGATTCACGCTCTCCAGGCAACCAGTGACCTTCACCAAGGATACCTTGTCACTGCGATCGAACACGACCGGCAGCAGCCAGCATTCAATCTCATCGAATCCGATCGCGAACAACAAGCGGTCCTGGATGCTTACCAGGTCATGGGGGGCAATGTACGAACATAGCTTTCCAATGATTAAGTCAATAAATTGCTCGTCTATTGGACGACGAGCGTCCAGCCACCAGGCGGCGGCTTCAATCCCGCGGCGCCGGTCGTGTCCAGCGGCGGCTGCTCGAACACCACCAGCGGCTCGGGCTCCCGCCCATCGTGGAACGCCAGGATGATGCTCTGCAACACGATCTGATCCGTGATGCCCTCCCCAACGATCGCGAAGTCTCCCATGGTCAGAAATTCTGGGGGATGCCGCCCAGAAGCCCACGGGTGAACGCTTCTGAGAGCCGGATCGGCAGCTCGTCCCTCACCGGTTGGGGAGGCAGGATCCGGCGCGCGGTTGTATGTCCATCGCGGTTTCGCGAGACCACGAACAGCCGCTGGTTATCGTCGTGCAGGTCGAGGCCATCGAGCAGCGACGGGTTGTGCGTGGTGAACAGGATCTGCTTCCCGCGCTCGATCGCGAGCGTCGCCAGCCTACGCATCAACTCGCTGCACAATTTCGGGTTCAGAGCCGTATCCATGTTCTCAATGGCAAAGCGTTGCGGCGTGGATTTGCTCAGCACGAGCGCCAAGAAGAACAGCAAGTAGAGAAATCCTTCGTTGGCGCTGCGTTGATCAAACGCAGGTATCGCGTCTGAGACGAAACGATCACGAAGCTGCACCGACTGCTCTGGAGCCGAGTTATCCGGGTCGATCTCGACGCTGGCAAGCCAGTCCAGCAGGCTCATGTTCTGCAGCAGCGCCTCCCAGCTATCCACTTCGTCCTTGGATAACACGCGCAGTAACTTCAGGAGCCCCTCTCCTCGCACACCCAGCGGGAGAATTTGCCCCTCCCTCTCGAAGGTCCGCAAGGCGCTATTTTCCGGAGAGTAGATGACGAATCCTTCGAGCAATGCATGATTATACTGTGTGTAGAAGGTCGACATCAAAATCTTGATTAGCGTCTCGGGTGGCCAACCCAGCTTTTCGGCGGTGGCCGGTATCGGTATACTGAAGAGCTGCCGCATTCCGTGAACAGACTCCGGAATCTTTTTCAGAAAGTCCTCAAACGACTCTTGCGGCGACAAATGAGTCGGGAATTCCGGCGACACAGTGCGTTGTTCCGAGCGCCACCTAGGGTAAGGAGAATTGCTTAGGCTCTTGATCTCAAAGCCCGTCTGAACCCCCTCTCCATCTTCTATATCGATCGAGATCGGCACATCCGGATTCTCAACAAATGCCGATCGCATGAACTGCGGATCGGTTACTCGAATTCCTCGACTCGCCAGAAATTCATTGTCCAGCTTATCGGACGCTGCTGCCGCCAAGAATGCGAATGCCTCGAGGATGTTGCTTTTGCCCGAGCCATTTTCCCCGATGAAGACATTGATCAAGCCCAAGTCTAGCGACAGATCGACGATAGACTTGAAGTTCTTTATGTGAACTTTCTTGAGGGTCACACAAGTTCCTTGGCCGTCGCGCCGTGCGGCCGTGACATCATCCCCCGATCGTCTGCGCGCGGGCGATGGACATCTCCTTCGATGAGGGGCACCCGCAATGAATACCACCATTTGCCACCGGCCGCATCTTTTGCGCGTGCATGCCGTCGTGGACTTTTCGTGCCCGCCTTCTTGGTCCGGGCCAGTCCGGCCCCTGCCAAGCGTCGACTGTCGTTCCTGGCTACGATGCGTCGAGAGATCAACGCGCGGCCTGTGGGCGGGTTCCACGCCGGCTGTGCCGCCAGCGTCCGAATTGACATCGAGATGATGGCGGCCAACCTGCGTCGGCGCCATCCGGGTGCCACACCCGACGAGATCGAGCGGCTCCTCGAGGCATGGCTGGCCGAGCGCCCCGGGGCCGAGCTCGGCGATGGCGTCGGTGTGCTGTGCCCTTGACGCGCTTCCGATGAGCATGCCCAGCTCGCCCGGCAGCTCGCCAGCGCGGCCGGCTCGCCCCGCCATCACCGTGCGCCGTGGTCACATCGCTCGATGGAAGCGTCAGATATATCATTTAGACAGCATTCAGAATCTGCTAGCGCTCTCACGACATCAAGAATAGGCACAGGATAATCAAGGAGTCTTATCGATAAACGCACAGACGGAGATGAGTCCCGGCGCTATGTTGCGTGCGGAGGTGGCGGATTGAGAGATGCACGCAAGCGACCCGGAGGTGTAGGCTCCAGCTCTGGAGTGAGCGCTCGCAGCGGCCCTGATCTCGTGCCGGGCAAGCGCACGCTCACACAGCAGCTCCCTCCCCGCCCGCGCACCAGGCACGACGAGAGTCGCGCCGCTGGCTCCGGCGGCGCGATGCCCGATCCCCTGAGCAGTCCAGCTGCTGTTTCGAGCCAAGGCAGCGCGGCGCAACACTCCGTCGTCGGCGACGTCGACACCCAGTGCGTTGGCGAAGCCTTCGCGCAACGCCTCACTGACGACGAGCTCGAGCAGATGATCGAGCACCTCATCCAGTGGCGCGATCGCCTCGACTTCTCCCCGCTCGCCCGTGAGGCCGTGATCAGCAACCTCGACGTGCTGGCAGCCGAATCGGTCCGGCGAGGCCGGCCGAGCGCCGCGCTCGACCGCAGCGCCGTGCAGACGCTGATCCGCGACGCCACCACCGACGCGAAGGCCCTCGCCGGGATCCTCCAGCAGCTCGTCGCGAACCGCGATGGCCTCCGCAACCATCCGCTCACCGAGCGGTTCCTCGAGCAGGCGATCGATCACCTCGCCTGGGTGGCCGACGCCACGAGCGCGGCCACCAGCTACGTGGACTTGGCAACGAGCACCGGGGGACAGACTGGCGTCGCGGTGCTGAGCATGGCCGTCACCCGCGCCAGCGCCGCGCAGGTGGGGCTCGCGATCCTGCGGCCCTGGTGCGCGTTCCTCCAGCTACACGACCGAGTCGCGATGGTGCCGCTGCTGCAGCTCGAGCACCGCTATCGCGTGCTCGATCGGGAGCAGCGCGGCATGCAAGCCGTGCTCGCACAGCTCGCCGGGTTCGATCCCGACTACGTGGCGCTCACGAGCGCGGCCGTGCCCGACCGCGTGGCGGCGCTGGCGGCGGCCTTCGACGAGATGCTCGCGGAGATCGAGCGCGCCGAGGAGATCCATCGCCGGGTGATGCAGCTCCAGCTCGCCGCCGAGCTGATGACGTTCGCAGCCGGGCTGCGCGGCATGTTCACGATGTCCGGGCCGCCCTCGGCGATGTCGTTCCCGATGCCGGCGGTCGCAGGGATGGGCAGTACTGTGACCCTGAGCCAGGTCGTGGTCTCGGCCGAGTGGATCGCGGCGATCCGGCATCTGGTCGAGATCGGCGCCATCTCGGCAGTCAGCGCCGCCGAGGCGCTCCGCCTCCGCGGCTTCACGTCCGCGATGGCGCAGGCGACCGACCTGCCGCAGTCGGTCAAGGATCTGCTCGGCGAGGGCCCGACCACCGACGCAATGAAGGTGACCAACGCCGCCGGTGCCGGCGCCGCCCGCGCGCCGCGTCATCACATCCTGCCGCAAGAGGAGCGCGCGTTCTTCGAGGAGCGCGGGTTCACCGGCGATCTCGACATCGACCACTTCACCGTCGAGCTCGAGGCCGCGCACCACCAGGCGCAGCACGGCGGCGGCAACTGGCGGATGGGGCGCACCTGGCCCGGTGAGTGGAACCGGCTCGTGATGGAGAGGCTGAGAAGAGATGAGCAGAAGTTGAGACGCCGGTTGACCGCCGCTGAGATCATGCGAGAGGTTGAGGCATTGATGGTACTTCGCGATATTCCCCTGCGGTTCTTGCCCTATCGAGGTCAATGACATGTTTCAAAAGACCTGGTCTGGAGACTGGCATGCTCGTTTGCTCGAGCGTGCGCAGCGACTCGGGTACGATACGGTCACGCAGTACGTGGCCGATCGCGTAGGCGTCTACTTGGTCGAGCTTGCCAAGGAGCTCGGGAGCGACGATGTCGCGGGCATACAGGTCAAGTACATGCTCCTCGAAGAAGCGATCCGCACCAACACGGTTCCTCGTCTCCTTCGGGACCTGCTCGTCCGCGAGCTACGCCACGGCATCCCAGAAGGCTGGCAGTACCCTCCCGATGACGCGTCTCGCTCCAGGGTCGCCAGGACGATCGGGCGCTGGGAGATCGATCTCAAGGACCATCTCGACGAAGACGCGACGTTAGTCGCAAGCCAGGACCTCATGGAGGCGGAGCTGCCGGTCGGCTGGCTCCCCGACGGTCCCGACGACCCGATCATCGTCGCGTTCGTCGATCGCTGCCGCGGGCGCATGCCATCGTGACCTCTTGGCAGCTCGCTTCGAGCGAGCCGGTCCCGGATCAGTACGAGACCTGCGCCGCGAGGACGACCTCGTTCACGGACGGCTTCACCGAGGTGTTCTGCGACTGGAACCTCGTATAGTTGCCCTGAAACTTCATCTCGTGGCCCTTCAAGTAGTAATTGAGGCCCACGTCGTACTGCGTCGTCGCGTCGCCGCTGGTGTCGCGGTTCGGATCGAGCCGGCCGACCCGGACCGCCGGCTGCAGGTCGCCGTGCAGCGCTGGATTCTTGATCGTGTAACCACCGAGCACGTAGAACGACTGCCCGGTGACAAACTGGCCCGCCATCGCCGCGATGTCCCGCGCATAGATGTACTCGGCCTGCACGAGGATCGTGCCGTTGTCGTAGCGCAGGTCGCCCTCCCACCGATCCTTGGTGCCGACGCGGTTGCGGAGCCCGATCGAGTCGTAGGTCGTTCCGGCGATCGTCAGGCCCTTGATCGGGTACGCCTCGAGCCGGAGCGCGAAGTCCTTCTGGTTGTTGTTGTCGAGGTTGTTCGAGAGCTGCCCGTTGAAGAGGCCCAGTGAATAGCCCCACTTCTCCTTGATCTTCTCGACGCGGATGCCGAGATCGCGGATATCACCGAACCGGACCGACCCGAGCGCGCGCTCGGGAAAGACCAGCTTGCCGGAGGAGTTGTAGCCCTCCCAGCTCACCGGGATCTTGAACTGTCCGATCGACACATCCGCCCACTGGGTGAGGTAGGTGATGTAGAAGTCCTGGAGCACGGAGACCCGGCTGGTCGGCTGCGCGATGGTGACGGGCATGCCGTTGCCGTCGGTGATCGTGGTGTTCGCGAACTCGCGCACCTTCGCCGGATCGAACATCATCCGGTACGCGACCCGCTTCGGCAGGATCTCGCCCTTGGCGGCGAGCTCGGCGCGCCGGATCCGGAACGTGGTGCAGGAATCCGCGGAGCCGCACGGCGTCGCGGTCGCCCGCGCGGCTTGATCCAGGAGCGCCCAGCCCTGGAGCAGGACCCCGGGCTGGAAGAAGCCTTCGCTGCCCGCCGGGAGCCGCTTGGGATCCTTCGGGGCCGGCTCCGCCGCGGCAGGTTGGGTCGGTGGCGTCGGCGTCGGAGTCGGCGTGGCCGTCGGCGGGGTCGGCGTGTCCGGCTGCGCGGGCACCGGCGCCGGTTCGGTCGGCGGCGGTGGCGTCGGCGCGTCGGGCGCCGGCGGTGGCGCCGGCTGCGCGAGGGCTGTGCTACCGAACATCGCCAAGATAGAGAGCGCCAGGAGCTTCATCCGCGCCATCGTACTCAGGTCGATATCGATTCTCGAGGGACGCAACCCATTTCTACACGAGGGGCAACCGCCCCACCGCCGTCATACCGATGACACAGAGCCGGGGCGAGCGCGCCGCCCCGGCGCCCTCACTTGAGCCGCTCGGCGGCCGCGCGGATCTCGGCCTCCGTCGGCATGCGGGCGCTGCCGCGGGGATCGCGCGAGTTCTGGAACTCGATCGCCCAGCCCGGATACTCGGCGGGCAGCGCGCTGGCGTCATCGAGCGTCTTCACGTGCTCGGGCACAAGGCGCAGCTCGGCCGCCGCGATGTTGTCGACGAGCTGCTCCTTCGTCTTGGCGCCGATGATGATGCTCGTGACGAACGGCTTCGTGAGCTGCCACGCGAGCGCGACGCGCGCGACCGAGGCGCCGGTCGCCTCCGCGACGCCGCGGAGCGCCCCGAGCACGCGCGGCAGCCGCGCCATGTCGACGGGCGGGAAGTCGAACGCCGCGCGGCGCGCGTCGGCAGGCCCCTTCTTGTCGGGATCGAACTTGCCCGAGAGGAGGCCGCCGGCGAGCGGGCTCCACGGCAGGATCGCCACCTGCTCGGCCCGGCACATCGGCGCGATCTCGCGCTCGATGTCGCGGCCCGCGATCGAGTAATAGACCTGCGCGCTCTGGAACCGCGCGAGGCCGTTCTGCGCGGCGAACGTCAGCGCCTTCGACGCGACCCAGGCCGGCAGGTTCGAGAACCCGACGTAGCGCGCCTTGCCCGCGCGCACGACGTCGTCGAGCGCGCGGACCGTCTCCTCGATCGGCGTGACCGGATCGAAGCCGTGGATCTGGTAGAGGTCGACGTGATCGAGCCCCAGGCGCGAGAGGCTGCCGTCGATGGCGGCCAGGATGTGGGCGCGCGACAGGCCGACCTGGTTGACGCCGGGGCCGACGCGCCCGCGCACCTTCGTCGCCACGACGACCTGCTCGCGCGGGCGGCCCAGCGACTTGAGCGCCGCGCCGAGGAGGCGCTCGCTCTCGCCATCGGAGTAGATGTCCGCCGTGTCGATGAAGTTGATACCGCTGTCGAGCGCGGTGCCGACCAGCTCCTCGGCCTGCTTGGCGCCGAGCGTGCCGATCGCGGTCCACATGCCGCCGCCGCCGAACGTCATCGTGCCAAGGCACATCTCCGAGACGAAGAAACCGGTTTGACCCAGGAGGTTGTAGCGCATGCCCCGGACGATACGACGGCGGCGGACGCGTGGACGAGCGCACAGGTCCTCTGTTGGAAGCTGATATAACGCGGCCCATGCAGCGCACGAATCGCAGGTTGCTCCCGGGGCTGGCCGCGGCCACCGCAACCTTCGCGGCCCTCGCGGCCCTCGCGGCCCTCGCGGTCGGGTGCGGCTCCGGCCCCGGCGGGGGCGACGACGGCGACGACGCGCCCGATCCGGACGCCGGGATGCCGTGCGAGTCGGTGTGCTTCCGCTGGGTGCCCGACGATCCGCCCCCGCCGCCGCCGGGCCCGGGCGAGCCAGCCAAGTACGTGTACGACGAGTGCAACCCCTACGGCCTTCTGCCCGGCGTGTGCCCCGCGGGCTTCGCCTGCGGCGGCAGCGAGACGTTCCAGTCCGCGACGTACTCGGTCATGACGCCGGTGTGCTCGCCGACCCGCGCCGCGCCGCACGTGCTCAACATCGATCTCGCGCCCGCGCCGGTCCCGCCGGGCGCGCTCGCCGTGTCGCTGGCGCTGACGCTGAACGGCGGCGCCTGGCCCGACGGCAGCGCCGCGCTCGAGCGCGCCGGCACGTTCCGCGCGACGAGCCAGCGGGATCCGCTGCTGACCTGGACGTTCGACATCCCGTCGAAGGGCCAGGCGCTCGCGATCGCGCTGCCGCCCGACACTTACGACGTGCAGGTCTCGATCGACGACTACCAGGGCCTGCACTACCCCGGGCAGACGCGGCGCGGCGTGCTCGAGGTGACCGCCGCTGGCCAGCACGCCCTCCCGTTCGATGCGACGCTCGCGCAGGCCGTGGTCCGCCTCGACGGCGCCGCGGTGGGCACGGTGGCCACCAGCCACGCGCTCACGCTCCAGCTCACTCGCGTCGAGGGCGGCTCCGTGTACCGCACATTCACGGAAGGACAGAGCGCGGCGGCAGCGCTCGTCCTGCGGCCCGGCACCTACCGGCGGACGCTCACCTCCCAATCGCCGGACGACTCGATCTTCCCGGCGGGGACCGTGACGCTCACCGGCGACGTCGCCCTGCCCGTCGGCCCGGCCCAGCTCGCGATCGACGCGGCGACGATCCTCACCAGCGGCAGCGTGAGCGTCGACGGCGCCGATCTCCCGGCGTCGACCTCGAGTGGCCGGGTGACCTTCCAGAGCGGAGCGTCCGCCGCGAGCGCGCAGGTCAGCTCGACGCGGCCGGCGAGCTTCCGCAAACGGCTGTTCGCCGGGACGTACGACGTCGTCTACGACACGACCTCCGCATCGCTGACCGGGATCCCCCGCGGCGCCGTGCAGGTGCGGAGCGGCTGGGCCGCCGCGGCGAGCCTCGCGATCGCCGCCACCACGATCAGCGTCAGTGGGAGCGTGACGCTCAACGGCGCGGCCCTGCCCGCCGGCACGGGCGGCGCCGTCCGGTACGGCTCGACCAGTATCCCGCTGGGCAGCGCGGCCGGCGGCGGCTACACGGGCCGGATCTTCACGGGCACGTACGACGTCACGATCCAGGGCACCGGCACGCAGCTGCCGAGCTTCGCCGTGCCGGTGCGCGCGCAGTGGCTGGCGACCACCGCCGCGCAGACCTGGCAGGTCAACGCGCACGCGCTGACCGTCACGATGACGCACAACGGTCAGACCCCGCCCGCCGCCGCCAACGGCTTCGAGCGCGGCACGCTGACCCTCGAGGGCGTGCTCCTGGGGCAATCGATGCAGACGTCGCTCGCGCCGCCAGCGAGCGGCGCGCTCACGGTCAGCACGATCGTGCCCGACGGCACCTGGACGATCCAGTACGGGCACGCGCTGAGCTCGTACACGGGCACGCCGCTCGGCTACTTCCCGATCGGGCAGGCGCAGGTGTCCGGCAGCGCGCAGTCGGTGACGCGCGATCTCCGCTCCGTGTGGGTCTCGGGCGCGGTGACGCTCCGCGGCGCGGCGCTGCCCGGCGTCGGCGATCCGGCCGATCGCGGCAGCCTCAGCTTCGCCGGCTCGTTCTACGGCTCCGGCGGCAACGGCTGGCTGCCCGCGTTCGCCGCGACGGGGCCGGCCCAGTACGGCACATGGTTCGGGCCCGGCGTCTACGACGTCTACTACTACTGCTCGACCGCGGGCTGCCGCAGCCGGGGACTGCCCAGCTGGGTCGTGGTGTATCGCGCGCTGCGCGTGAACTGATCCGCTCGCTGTTACACCGATGCGCCGGGCGGCCCCACGCTCGGCGGCGCGGGCGGCGGCGGTGCCATCGGCGCGGGCGTGGGCGGCGGCGGTGCCATCGGCATCGGCGCAGGCGGCGGCGGTGCCATCGGCGCGGGCGGCGCCGCCGCGGGCTTTCGTCCCCCGCCGAAGCGGAGCGACACCTCCAGCGACAGATAGTTTTGCGAGAAGCTCTCGCGGGACTCGATCCCGCCCGTCGTCCGCCGATACTCGACGCTGGTACCGATGATCGCGTTGTACGTCGCCGCCAGGCGGAGGCGGCCGAGATCGATCCCGACCGAGGGCGCCACGCCGAAGTAGCGCCCGGTCGTGGTGGAGATCCCGCTGATGCCATCCGGGTCACTCACGATCGTGTGCGAGCCGATCGAGTACACGCCGGCGCCGATGCCGGCGAACGGGCGCACGGGCCATATGCCGAGCAGGTACTCGGCTTTGAGCAGACCGGCCGCCGCCATCCCGAACGGCAGCTCCTCGCCTCCGACGTCGCCGCCGAACATCATCGCGATCTCGACGCGGCCGCCGATCGCGATGTTGTCGTGCGCGTTCACCTTGATCTCGGTGACGAAGCCGACGCCGTTGCGATCGCTGACCGCGGCCGTGGCTCCGGTCATGCCGGTGTCGACGCGGATCTGCTCGTAGTGCTCGGCCTCGGCCCGCGCCTCCCCGCCGGTGACGAGCCCGGGTGCCGCGAGCAGGAGTGCTGCGAGCCAGCGCCGCATCAGAACCGGTCGTAGCCGAGCGAGAGCGCGACGTGGTTGACCATGCCGTAGCCGTCACTCGCGAAGTAGGCGCGATAATCGAACGCGATATTGAGCCTGCGCGCCTTGCCCACAGAGTTGGTCTTCAGCGGGTAGTAGCCGACGCGCGCCTCCACGAGCGCGCCGCTGGGGTTATTGAGCACGCCATAGCCCGCGCCGGCGCCGACGAACAGCCGCATCGGCAGCATGTACTCACCGACGAGCGCCGCCGCGAAGTTGCCGGTGAGGCCCGAGGCGCCGTTGCCTTCCTTGCCGCTACCGAACGAGAGGTGCGAGTGCAGGTAGACGGCGATCGGCTCGTTGATGCGCCAGCCGATGCGCCAGTCCAGGCCGAACAGCGTGGCCGAGATGTCCCGGTCACCGCCGAACTCTTGCCCCGCCGAGAGCGAGAAGCCGTTGCGGAGGCCGCTCGTGCTCGCAGCCGGAGCCGGTGCGGGCGCCGGAGCCGGCGTCGGCGCGGGAGCCGGTGCAGCCCCCGTGGCATTCGGATCAGTCGCCGCGGGCTCGGCCGGAGCGGGAGCATCGGGCGCGGCTTGCGCGAAGGCGGCCGAAGAAGACGCAAGACAGAGCAAGACCACGGAAGAGCAACGCGGCAACATGAAGCCTCCTTGAGGAGAGTGACCCCTGACTCTCCGGCCCGCCCCCTTGTGCAAGTCGGGCGCCCAGAGATCGACGCCCAGAACCCAGCGATTCCATGAAACCATGGTCAACCGTGGTTCTCATCATCCTGAGAAGGATTTCACTTCATTGGTGAATACGAGGGGATTCACCTCATCGTTGAATACGAGCTGGTCAGGCGTACATCCACCGACCTACGGACCGGTGCGCGCTCGAGCTGCCTTGCGGCACTGATGAGTCTCGGAGAAGCCGACCGCCGAACTGATCCACCAGGGCGAAACCACGAGGAACGTGCCGATCAGCGCGGGCCCCCACGGCCGATAGCAGGATCCGCCCGCGCACTCGTCGTTGATCTCTTCGACCGCCGCGTAGGTCGTGGCGAACACCAGCCCGCCGAGCAGCGCGCCGATCGCGAGATCCGTGACGGGCAGCGCGCGCGACGAGGTGCAGGCGAGCGGCGCCTGCTGCCTCAGCATCGCGTCGCTGGGCTCCTTGACGAACGCGAACGAGCACGCCGGCAACAGCGCGCACACGAGGATCAAGCGAGCGCTCACGCGACGATAGTAGCTGCCGCTGCCGGCCACCGTCCACGAAAGAACGTGCCCCGGAGACTCCAGATGATTGCGTGAGATCGATAGTTGGTGGGCGTATCCTCCCCGCCCTCACCAGGAGGCTTGATTGAACCGACTCGTCTGCCGGCCCGCGGCGCTCGCGGCGCTCACGCTCCTCACGCTCGCCGCGGCGGTCATCCCCTCCATCCCCTCCCCCGCGCTCGCGCAGCCGCCGCTGTCGGCGATCGCCGAGCGCACGAAGGGCTCGCGGAAGATCGACGGCTTCTACCCCATGTACTGGGACGACAGCGACGGGCGGCTGCTCGTCGAGATCCCGCGGCTCGACACCGAGGTCCTGTACGCGACCAGCATGGCGACGGGGCTCGGCTCGAACGACATCGGCATCGATCGCGGGCAGCCGACGGGCTCCCGCATCGTCAAGTTCGAGCGCGTCGGGCCGCGCATCCTGATGGTGCAGCCGAACTACCAGTTTCGCGCCGTCACGCAGAGCCCCGCGGAGGCGCAGACCGTGCGCGACGCGTTCGCCCGCTCCGTGCTCTGGAGCTTCTCCATCGTCGCCGCGAGCGGCGGGCGCTACCTCGTCGACTGGACCGACTTCCTCGTGCGCGACAGCGAGGGGCTCGCCGGGCGCCTCCAGCCCGGCACCTACCAGCTGGACGCGAGCCGCAGCAGCGTCCATGTCCCCGCGCTCCAGGGCTTCCCGAAGAACACCGAGCTGGAGGCGGAGCTGACGTTCGTGCGCGAGCCGGCGGGCAGCGGCGCGCCGGGCCGCGGCGGCGCGGCGGCGGGCGGCGGCGGGCGCCACTTCGAGGGCGTCGGCAGCGTCGCCGCGACCGCCGAGGCCGCCAGCATGCGCGTGCACCACTCGATCGTCGAGCTGCCGGGGCCGGGCTATCAGCCGCGCGAGCACGATCCGCGCTCCGGGTACTTCGATCATTCATGGGAGAACTACGCCGCCCTGCCGGGCCAGCCCAAGACCCTCCGGTTCGTGAACCGGCACCGCCTGCAGAAGAAGGACCCGTCCGCGGCGATGAGCGATCCGGTGAAGCCGATTGTCTATTACGTCGATCCGGGCGCGCCGGAGCCGATCCGGTCCGCGCTCCTCGACGGCGCGCGCTGGTGGAGCCAGGCCTTCGAGGCGGCCGGGTACCGCGACGCGTTCCGCGTCGAGCTCCTGCCCAAGGGGGCCAGCCCCAACGACATTCGCTACAACGTCATCAACTGGGTGCACCGGTCCACGCGCGGCTGGAGCTACGGCGCGACCGTCACCGATCCGCGGACCGGCGAGATCATCAAAGGCAACGTCACGCTCGGATCACTGCGCATCCGGCAGGACTACATGATCGCGGAGGGCCTCTTGAGCCCGTACAAGGACGGCACCGAGACGCCGCCCGAGCTCCTGGCGTGGGGCCTCGCGCGCATCCGCCAGCTGTCGGCCCACGAGGTCGGCCACACGCTCGGGCTCGATCACAACTATTACGACAGCAAGGCGGGCCGGATCTCCGTGATGGATTACCCGCACCCGCTCGTCACGCTGAAGCCAGACGGCTCACTGGATTACTCGCAGGTCTACGATACTCGTATCGGTGAGTGGGACAAGATCGCCATTCGCTGGGGGTACAGCGAGCTCCCCAAGGGAGGCGAGAAGGCCGCGCTCGACGCCATCCTCGAGGAAGGCCAGAAGCGAGACCTCGTCTTCCTCACGAACCAGGACCTCGGCGCGCACGCCAGCGCGAACCAGTGGTCCAACGGCACCAACGCCGCCGCGGAGCTCGATCGCATGATGAAGGTCCGAGCGGCCGCGCTGGCGCGCTTCGGAGAGCGCGCGATCAAGCAGGGCCAGCCGCTCGCGACGCTTGAGGAGGTGCTCGTCCCGCTCTACCTCCATCACCGCTACCAGGTCGAGGCGGCGTCCGCCGTCGTCGGCGGGCTCTATTACACATACGCGCTGCGGAGCGGGGCCCCGGGCGGGGCTCCGGCCGGGGCCACGGCCGGGCCCCCGGGCGGGACCGCGCCGCCGGTCCGCTTCGTGCCGGCGGCCGAGCAGCTGCGCGCGCTCGACGCGGTGCTCGCGACGCTCCAGCCCGCCGTGCTCGCGCTGCCGCGGCCGCTCCTCCAGATCATCCCGCCGCGGCCCAGCGGGTTCCGGCCGACGCGCGAGCTGTTCCCCCGTTACACGGGCCAGATGTTCGACGCCATCGCGCCCGCGGTCGCCGCCGCCGACCTGACGCTCGGCTCCCTGCTGAGCGGCGCGCGCGCCGCGCGGCTCGTCGAGCAGCAGGCCCTCGACGCGGCGATGCCGGGCCTGCACGGCGTGATCGATCGCGTGCTCGCCAGGGCGTTCGCCCCCGCGCCGGCCGACCCGTACCACGCCGAGATCCAGCGCGCCGTCCAGCGCGTCGCCATCGAGCGCCTCATGGCCCTCGCGACGACCGCCGAGATGCCGCAGGTGCGCGCCATCGCGACCGCGAAGCTCAAGGCGCGCGCGGCGCTCCTGCCGGCGGCCGGTACGGCGCCAGCGGCCGCGCACGCCGCGCTGCTCGCGGCCGACATCAAGCGGCTCCTCGATCGCCCCGCCCCGCCGGACCCGCGCGCCGAGCTCCTGGCGGCGCCGCTCGCCGCGCCGCCGGGCGCGCCGATCGGTACGCCGTCCGGTACGCCGCCCGGCGAGCCGGCGCCGGAGTGGCTGCGCCGCGTCGAGCCGCGCTGCTCGCGCGACGCCCCCTGAGCCCCGACTGTGCAATTCCCGTCCAATCGACTGTGCAGTCGATTGCGCAATCCCCTTTAGCGGGGTGTGCAATCCCCGTCTGCCGTCGGCTGTCCCAGAATTTCACATACTTCGAATACGCCACGCGTGGTGAGCGGACACCCCGGTCCCTGGAGCCTGCACACCCGCCTACAACAACACACGATTATGCAGTTCCAGCAGCTTGCGATTGGCCTGCCGAGTGCTCTGCGCGCTCTCAACAACTTTGTCGCCACAGAAAGCGAGCAGCATGAATACGTCTCGTCGCGCGCCCTCCTTCCCCGGTGCCCTGCTGCTGTTGCCATGGCTGCTCTTGCCGCTTGGGCCGCTCGGATGCGACGACGGCGTGGACGAGGGGCTCCTCGGGGACACCTCGTTCCGGCTCACGCAGGACTGCATCGAAGGCACCTGCGAGCCGAAGTGCGAGGAGACCTGGTGCGAGATGTGCGATCACGGCCAGCACCCGAGCGACGGCGGCTGCTGGATCACCGGCATCGGCTTCCTCGTGGACTCCGGCGGTAAAGACAACTTCGGCGGCAACGGCATGCCGATGAAGCAGGGCTATATCCGCGGCCAGTGGGAGCACCAGGACCACGCGACCGGCGACAAGCTCCACGGCGACGTCGGCTACCTCGTCTGCCGTCACGTCGACGAGCCAGGCCCCGGCCAGCCCAGCGGCCCGGACAAGAGCTTCAACATCAACCAGGCCTACTACGGCGGCCCGGGACGCTGGTACGAGCCGGGCAAGGGCTGGACGGACGGCTTCTGGTTCGACGTGATGGCCGAGGATCACGGCGAGCCGGGCAAGGCGGACGAGTACTACTTCAGCGTCCGCAAGATGGACGCGGGCGGCGCCGTCGGGCCGATCATCTATCAGGCCGGCGGCGTCCTCGGCGGCGGTAACTTCCAGATCCATCCGCCCAATGACGGCCACCCGTTCACCATGGGGACGCTGCCGCAGTGGGTCCCGCTGCAGCCGTAGTCGCGCGGCGCGGCCGGGCTACTGGAGCTGCCAGATGCCGCGGCCGAAGGTGGCGATGCGCATCAGCGACGAGTCCGGCGCAATATAGAAGTCGGCCACCTCCACGAGCGGCAGGCCGCTGCCGAAGCGCGTCCAGTTGAGGCCGCCGTCGGACGACTCGTAGATGCCGTGGTGCGTGCCGGCGAACAGGTGCGCGGGATCCGTCGGATCGTTCCTGATCGCGTTGACCGGGACGCCGAACGGGAAGCCCCCGCCGTCGAGGGCGGCGAACGTGAGGCCGCCGTCGGTGGACCGCCACAGGTGGTTCCTCGTCGAATCCGCCGCCACCGACGCCACGTACACGATGTTGGCGTTCGTGGAGTCGTACCAGAGGTAGCTCAAGGACAGGCCGTTGTTGGGCGGCAGCACCAGCCGCCACGTCGCGCCCGCGTTCGTGGACGTGAAGATACGGCCGCCGCTCGTGACCACGCCGATGCGGTTTGCATCGGTCGCGGCGACCCCGAAGTTGCGGATCGAGAGCGTCGCCGCGCCGTCGGTGGGCGCGGTGCCGACCGCGGACCACGTGCCGGCGTAGTTGGTCGACCGGTACACCTTGGTGTTCGAGAACGTGTAGACGGTGTTGCCGCTCGCGTCGCCGGCCCACGGGACGATCTTCGTATTGAACGGCGCCGTCGACGAGTTGTTGCACTCGGTGATGCCGCTGCAGGCCGAGGTCCACGTGGTGCCGCCATCGGTGCTCTTCTGGATCCGGGCGTAATACAGCGATCCGAGCATGGTATTGGCGTTGAGCGGGTGAATGTCGGCGCCGAAGCCGTCGCCGCCGATGTACTGGTTGAACGTCCCGGTGGCGCCCACGCGCACGCGCGTGCCGTTGTCCTGGAGGCCGCCGATCACGGCGTTGGGGTTGGCCAGGGACGAGCCGACCGAGTAGAAGAGGTGCGTCACGAGGCCGTTGTTCAGGTGCGAGAACGTCGGCGACGCGGCGGTCGAGTTGGTCGACTTGAATGTGCCGCCGTCGGAGCCGATGTACAGCGCGCCAGCCGCGTCGAAGGCCGCGGCGTGCATGTCGGCGTGGACGTACGGCGCGGAGAGCCAGTCGCTCATCTTGTAGAACGTGGAGCCGCCGTCGCTCGTGCGGGCGAGGGTCAGCGCGCCGCCGAAGAACGCGACGCTCGGGTTCGTCGGGTGGACGATGACGACCTGGTTGTACCAGCCCTGCCCGTTGAGCAGCGCGCTCACGCCCGTGGTCTTGGCGTTCGTGTACTTCTTCGCGGTCACCGCGAGCGCGGTCCACGTCTGGCCGCCGTTCGTCGACTTGAACATGTCGGCGAGGTCAGAGGCGGACGACGAGAGCGGGATCGCGGCGTAGGCGTAGAGCGTGCCGCGCGCCGACGGCGCGGAGGCCAGCGCGGCGCGGCCGATGCCCGACGTCTTGGTGAAGCCGGTCGCGCGCGTCCACGAGGCGCCGTTGTCCGCCGAGTACCAGGCCTGACCGTCGGTGGTGCCGGAGGTGGCGGCGGGCGCCGCCTCGAGCGTGAGCGCGAAGCCCGAGCCGCCGGTCCACGCGATCGTCCAGATGGCCGGGTTGCCCGCCTGGCCGGTGGCGAGGCTCACCTGCGAGAACGAGGCGCCCGCGTTGGTCGAGCGGTACAGGCCGGCGTCGGTGGCGGCGAGGACGATGCTGGAGTTGCCGGGCGCAACCGTGACCTGCCGGATCTGCGTCGAGGCGCCGAGGTAGACGGGCGACGACCAGGTCGCGCCGCCGTCGGTCGACTTGACGAGGCCGATGCCCGTGCCGTCGAACGCGTCGCCGAGGCCGAGGTAGAGCGTTTGGGGGTTGTTCGGATCCATCTCCAGCCAGCCGCACGACAGCGAGCCGAGCGACTCGGTCAGGGCCGTCCAGGTGGTGCCGCCGTCGGTCGTCTTCCACACGCCGGCGGCGGCGAACGCGACGTACAGGGTCGACGCGCTGGTCGGGTGCGGGACGATGGTGGCGACGCGCCCCGCGTCCACGCCGGGGATCGTATAAGAGCCGTTCTTCTCGACGGTGGCGGTGGTCGGGCCGATGTTGACCCAGGTGGTGCCGGAGACCCGCGCCGGGTCCTGCCCCGCGGGCCGGAGCTTCGTGACGATCGTGCCGTCCGCGGCCGAGGTGCGCGTGACGAGCGGGATCTTGCTCCCGTAGCGCGCGCGCTCCTGCGCCGCGACGCCGTTCAGGAACTGCATGTACTTCCGTGAGAACGCGTGCCCCTTCTGGGACGGTGCGTACGGCGCGTCGTCGTTGTACCAGGCCCAGCGCGCCTTCCAGCGCTCGGTGGCGCTGTCCGTCTCGCTCTCCGTCAGCTCGGTCGAGTCGCCCGCGACCTCCTGGCTCCGATCGATGTCCTGTGGCGTGGGGACCTTCTCCTGACCGCATGCCGAGAGCGAGGTGATCGCGAGTGCCGCGATCCACGGAATGTGCTGCTTCATGTAAAGTCGATGCCTCCCAGCGCGACACTCGCGGAGGCTGGGAGAGGTGTCTATAGACAATTTTCGGACGCCCCCCGACGGATGAGCCGGGCGCTCTGGCTCATCATTGCTCACATCCCTGTGGGATGAGACAGAGTGCGCGACTCGGTATCGCGTATGCCTATCGAGGGATGAGGCGGGCGCTCAGGCGCCGGCGGGCGCCGGCTCGTCGCGGCGCACGACCTTCGCGCCGAGCCGCTCGACGAGCATCCCCTGCGCGGCCGCCACGTCGCCAGACGCCCTGCCCTCGAACGTGACCATCACGCGGAAGTCTTGCTCCGAGAACCGCGGGTACGAGCCGATCTTCACGGCCGGGTACGCCGCCACGACCGCGTCGAGGTCGCGGGCGATCTGGCCCTCGTCGGCGTCGACGTAGACGCGCGCGACGGTCATCGGCTCGGTGCGGAACCGATCGCGGATGTCGACGAACTTGCGGCGGAACAGCGCCGGCACGCCGGGCAGGATGTACACGTTCCGGTACGCGACGACCGGCCAGACCTGGTCTTTGCCGTACACGAGCTCGGCGCCCGCGGGCACGTCGGCGAGCCGCAGGTTCGGCTCGGCGAGCTTCTCGCCCCAGTACGCGCGCACCCGCTGCTCGAGCTCCGGCCGCCGCACGACGGTCGTGCCGAACCCGCGCGCGATGCCGGCCATCGTCAGGTCGTCGTGCGTCGGCCCGACGCCGCCCGACGTGAACACGTGATCGAAGCGCGCCGCGAAGTCGATCACCGTCGCGGCGATGTCATCGAGCTCGTCGGGGATGAACGTCACGCGCCGCAGCTCCACGCCGAGGGCGCGCAGCTCGCCGATCAGGAACGCCGCGTTCTCCTCGGCGAACTTGCCGGAGAGGATCTCGTCCCCGATGATCACGATGCCGGCCGTCGCCACGCCGCCAGCATACCTCGCCGCAGCCGCCGCACTGGCCGCCGCACCGCTCCTACGGGGCGCCGCGCGTTGGGACGGGCGGGTCAGCGGCGCAGCGTGCGCACGACGGCGACGGCGGCGGCGAGCAGGCCGGAGGCGGCGACGAGGCCGATCCAGAGGTATGGCGGGCCGTCGCCGTCGGCCGGATCGGGCGGGACCGTCGCCGAGAACGAGGGCGAGGACGGTGGCGAGGACGGCGGCGAGGACGGCGGCGAGGACGGGGCCGGGCTCGCGCCCGCGGCGGCCGGCAGGAGCGGGGCGCCGGCCGGAGCGCCGGCCGGGACCATGGCCGGCTTCGCCGCGGGCGGCGGAGGAGGCGGCGGCGGAGCGGCCGCGGCGTCGTTCCATGCCGTGGTCTCGATCGTCGTGCCGTCGATCCGGATCGCCGTGACCTCGACGCGGCGGCCGGTCACCGCGACGCGCAGGAAGTGGAACGCGCGCTCGAACCGCTGCACGGCCGCGACGTCGAGCGGATCGGGCCGCGGGTGCTTGGGATAGAGCGCCGCGCCGCCGCCGCCGGACACGAAGTAGCGCACGCCGTTGTGCTCGGCGCGCTCGTACACGTGATCGTGGCCGGACAGGACCGCGGACACGCCGTACTTCTCGAACAGCGGCGCCCACCGCCCGCGGAGATCCTTCGCGCCGCCGTGCAAGGAGATCGAGAACGGCGGGTGGTGCATCACGACGAAGATGTGGCGCACGCCCGGATCCTGGCGCGCCGCGATCAGCTCGCGCTCGAGCCAGGCGGTCTGGTCGGTCAGCGCGAAGCTGTAGATGTTCGAGTCGAGCACGAGGACGCGCGACGTCGCGTACGAGAACGCGTAGTAGCGCTCGGTCTCGGCGCCGCTGTCGGGCACCGCGAAGTACGAGCGGTACGAGTCGGCGGTGCGGCCGCGGCCCTGGCGATCGTGGTTGCCGACCGCGGGGTAGTAGACGAGATCGCGCAGGAGCGGCCCCTCGACGTCGAAGAACTGCTGCCACTGGTCCTGGCGCGAGCCATCATCGACGATGTCGCCGGTGCCGAGCACGAAGTCCGGCGCCTCGCGGGCGATCCGCTCGACGAGCCGCCGGTGCTGCTCGACGCCGTAGCGGCTGTCGCCGACCACCGCGAACGTGATCGGCACGTCCTTGCCGAGCGGCGGCGCCGTCGCGAGCTGGCCCTCCCAGGCGGCGTCATCGACGATCACGCGGTAGCGGTAGCGGCTCCCCGGCAGGAGGCCCTCGAGCCGCGCCTCCGCGATGCGCGCCGCGGCGATCTCCTGCTCGCGCCGCCCGCCGGGCCCCTCGACGATCACGCGCGCCGGCCGCGCCTGCTCGAGCTGCCACATCACGGTCACGGCGGTCGGCGCCAGGTCCTGGAGGTAGGGCCCCTTCAGCATGCGGGGCCGCGCCTCGGCGAGGCCACCGAGGCCGGCCACCCCGGCGGCGACGCACGCGATCACAAACCCCTGCTTCATGCCCGGCCCAAGAGTACGGGCGGCGCACCGGCTCCCGCAACATTCACGGCGGCTCGCCGCGTGGTCGTGCGGGGCGATCACCGGTAACGCAATGAGGCGAGCGCGCCGACCAGGTCGCGCGCCGAGGCGCGCGTGTAGCCGTGCCGCTCGACGAGCGTCGCGAGCGCCGCGTCGGAGCGGGCGCGCGCCTCCGCCGCGAGGCTCCCCTCGTTGCCCGAGAGCAGGAGCACGAGATCGGAGATCCCGCGCGCGATCGTCTTCCTGTGCTTCTCGAAGTACGCGTCGCGCAGCTTGCGCAGGAGGTCCGAGAAGATCTCCGACAGGATCGGCTTCTGGCCGCGGTGATCGAGCGACCACGCGCCGATCTTGGCGATCAGGCTCTGGCGGAAGTCCTCCGGGCGGCCGGCGATCTCGAGCGTCCGCTCGACCTCCTGCAGCATGTTCTCGTCGGGCTCGAGGAGCCGGCCGGTCGACGCCTCGCGCACCTTCTCCTTCTTGAGCGTGTGCATGACGTGCGTGACGTAGCGCTCGAACACGCGCCCGTACTCCGACTCCTCGACGAGCCCGACCGACGCGCGCACCTCATCGTCGATCCGGTCGAACAGCCGGCCGCGCGCCACCTCGACGAGCTTCTTGTGATCGTGATAGCCGCCGGGCTGCACGTCCTGGCGCAGGAACTCGTACAGGCTCACCTGCTTGCACAGCTCGCTGATCTCGTCGAGGACGACCAGCGGCGAGACGTACTCGTAGCGGGTCGAGCCGGCGGCGGCGAGCAAGACCGTTTGCATCTCGCGCGGCGACGCGCCGACGCGGCCCTCGTAGATCGGGTACGTGTCCGACTCGTGCCACAGATCCTTGACGTGGGCCGCGAGCTCGCGCGCGCGATCCGGCGGCAGATCGAGCGCCACGCGGCCGGTCGAGTAGAGCTCGGCCTTGTCGAGCGGCGACAGCTTGCCCATCACCTCGGAGAGCGTCGACGGGAACCGCTCGACCTGCGGCTTGCGCATGCGCGACAGCACCGCCCACAGCGCCGCGACGTACGCGGTGTGCGGCGCCACGTGGCGGCTGCCGGCCGCCTCGCGCAGCCGCTCGCGGTAGAGGCCCTCCTCGTGCTGCACGTCGAGGATGAACGGCACACGCACCAGCTCGATGCGGCCCTTGAAGCTCTGGAAGTCCGGGATCTCGCGGAACGCCGAGAGGTGGATATCGTTGCAGCTGCCGACGAACGTCAGATCGAGGAACAGGGTCGAGCTGGCGAGCGAGAGCGCCGCGCGCTCGACGGTGGTGAGCAAGTACTTGTAGTGCTCGAGCGGGCGCTTGAGGAGGTCGTCGAACTCGATGACGCCGCGGTTCGCGCCCACGACCTCGCCGCCGTACTCGTGGAGCGACACGGATTGCAGGGACGGCGGCAGCGCCGCCAGGGTCCGGTCCGCCGTCACCTGGCGCTCGGTGGCGTCGACCGACAGCTGCGGCTCGACGGTGACCCAGCCGGTGCGGTAGCGGTGCGAGATCTCGAACCGCTCGACGCGCACGTGGCGGAGCACCTGGAGGTAGTCGCCGTGGTAGCTCGCCAGGAGCGCGTCGTAGATCGCGCGGTTCTTGGGCGACAGCGAGCCCTGCCGCAGGTAGTCGCTGACGTTGAACGAGGTGTCGCCCGTGCCGCCGGCGGCGGCGCCGCCGCCCCCGCTGCCCCCGGTGGGCCCGGCCAGCACGCGATCGATGAGCCGCTGCCGCTCGTCGGACGGCACGAGCAAGAGCGGGTGATCGCGCAGCTCGTCGCCGAGCCGGGCGTCGACCACGTCGTCGGGCAAATACGCGTACGTCTCGGCGCTCTCGATCGCCTCCTCGACGCGGTCGCCGCCGAAGCCGATGCCGGCGCGCGTGTGCTTCACCGACGGGAAGATCCACGAGAACCGGTACAGCGCGCCCTCATCGAGCGTCGAGTAGTGCTCGAGCGCGCGGCCGAGGCACCGGATGAGCGTCGACTTCGCCGAGCCGTTCGGGCCGTGCAGGAGGATCAGCTTGTTGGGCCGGCCGTCCTGCACGAACGAGCGCAGCACGCGGTAGACGGCGTTCTGGACGTGCTCCTGGCCGAACAGCCGATCCTCGCCGCCGTCCCACGGCGCGTCGAACAGCTTCCAGTGGCGGACCTCGCCCCACGGGTACTTGACCATTGCGCTGCCGTAGTGCTCGAAGCAGTCGACGATGTACTGCGTGGACGAGCGGAGCTGGCGCCGCGGCTCGCTGACGACGAGGCTCAGGTACTCCGCGAAGGCCAGCACCCGGCGGTTGCGCGTGAAGTCGTCGCGCACGGCCTCGCCGAGGCCCACGAGCATTTCCTTCACCAGCGAGGGGATGTCCGCCATCGCGTACGAACGTACCCGCGGTCCTTCGCGGGGGCTACTTGGCGGCGAGCTGGATCGCGATCGGTTCCTTGCGCGCGAGGCACTGATCCTTGTCGCACACCGCGAACTTGAACGTCCCCTTGACGGTGTGCGAGCCGCTCTTGGTCGGCGTGAGCTTCACGGCGAACGCGAGCTGCTTCTCCTCGAATTTCTCGGCGTCGCCCTGCGACTTCGACTGGCCGCCGGCCTTGAGCTCGGCCTTGGCGAGCGTGACGTCGGCTGGCGCCTCGAGCGTCAGCTTCGTCGGAAAATCGAAGTTGATCTTGAACTTCGGCGTCGGCGTCACGACGACGCGGGCGGTCGTCTCCTGGCCCGCGACGGCGTCCGACGGCACCTCGATCGAGAGCTGGCCCTCGTCGGGCTTGAGCTTGTACGCGTCGTCGTTCGCGCCGGCCGCGCCACCCCCAGCAGGCGCGCCGGTCTGGTCGCCCTGGGCGCCGCCCGCGATCACCCCGCCTCTGCCGCCCTCGCCGCCGGGGACGGCGATCTGCTCCGGGCTCCCGGAGCTGGCGATGGGCGGCGAGTCCTTGCTCCCCGCGGACTTCGAGCAAGCGAGGGCCGCAATAGCGACGGCAGCGACGACGGACGCCAGGGCGATACGCGACATGGTGGTGGATGATACCGGATCCCCCGGCGAGCGCATTCCCGGGTGTGACATGTAAACCCTTTGCTCGGCGCGCGCCCGGCACGTACGCTGGGCATCCAGTGAGAAGGGCTCAGCAGCTCGGTCGCTACCACCTGCTCGATCGCATCGCGTTCGGTGGCATGGCCGAGATCTACCGGGCCAAGACGTTCGACGGGAGCGGCCAGCCGCACCTCGTGGCGGTCAAGCGCGTCCTGGCGCACCTGGCCGAGGACGACGACTTCATCCAGATGCTGGTCGACGAGGCGCGGATCGCGAGCGTCCTGCGCCACCCCAACATCGCGCGCGTCTACGAGTTCGCGACGGCGCACGGCGAGTACTTCATCGCGATGGAGCACGTGGACGGCAAGGACATGCGCACCGTCCTCGAGCGCTGCCGCACCAAGAAGAAGCCGATCCCGCCGGAGCACTCGGCGTACATCACGGCCGAGGCCGGTGCCGCGCTGCACGCCGCGCACTCGGCCGTCGACAACCGCAACCGGCCGCTCCGCATCATCCACCGCGACGTCTCGCCGTCGAACATCATCTGCAGCTACGCCGGCGAGGTGAAGCTGTGCGACTTCGGCATCGCGAAGGCGACGCTGTCGCGCGTGACGACGAAGACCGGCGTCATCAAGGGCAAGGTCAAGTACATGAGCCCCGAGCAGGCGCTCGGCAGGAAGCTCGATCACCGCAGCGACGTGTTCTCGCTCGGCTCGTGCCTGTACGAGATGCTGACGCGGATCCCGCCGTTCACCGCGACGAACGAGATGGACCTGCTGATCAAGGTGCGCGACGCGAAGTACCGCCCGGTCAGCGAGCTCGTCCCGGGCATCCCGCCGGAGCTCGAGCAGATCACCGACAAGTGCCTCACGCGCAGCCGCGCGAACCGCTACCAGACGGCCGCCGAGGTGGAGGCTGACCTGCGCGTGTTCCTGCAAGTTCATGCCGAACTACTCGCGCAGCCACCTCGGCCGGTTCGTCCGCAAGAACTTCGCGACGGAGATCGAGCGCGAGCTGCGGATGCTCGAAGAGTTCGTCATGACCGACGACGTGAGCGACGACGTCGGCGTGAACCTGATGAAGCGCGACGACGACTTCGAGCCGCCGGAGGTGCCGTTCCAGCCCAAGCCGACGTCGGTCTCGATCGCGGTGGCCCCGACGGACTTCTCGGGCGAGTCGAACTTCACGACGATGCCGGCGGCCGACGAGGACGTGCACCAGCAGAACACGGTGATCCTCCCGCACGGCCGCAGCGGCCGCACGCCGCAGCCGGCGGCGCCGCCGCCCACGCCGCCGGCGGCCATGGCGCGCGGCCGCACGCAGCAGCCGCCGCCGCTGCCGCCCGCGCCGCGGCCCACGCCGCAGCCCCCGCGCCGCGTCTACGACGAGGAGCTGCACTCCGCGCCGACGATGATCATCGACATCCGGCGCGTGCGCGGCCGCGGCGGCCGCTGAGCCGCCCCGGTCACGCCTCGGTTATGCCTCGTCGAGCTCGAGATCGAGCGTCGCGACCGTGTCCGTGACCCGGATCAGATCGCCGCAGTGCGGGCAGTACCGCGCGTACGTGACGACGCGGCGCGCGCAGCGCGCGCACTGCGTGCCGAAGTCGACCAGATCGTCATCCCAGCGCTCGGCGCCGAGATCGATGGCGACGCACGCGCCGCGGAGGGCGGCGTCGCGCGCCTCGTCGACGCTCTCGAAGTAGTAGACGTTCGAGGCGCACCCGCCACAGTACCGGACCGCCTCGCGCTCGGTGCGCGTGAGCGCGTCCCACCGCCGCGGGCAGCGCGACGTGGTCGCCCGGCAGCCCTCGATCGACGGGCGCGCCACCCGCGCGCGCCAGTCGGGATCGACGTGCGGCACGAGATCGCGGAGCTGGCGCGTGCACGCCTCGTGGCGCGGATCGCCGGAGGCCATCCGCGAGACGAGCAGCTCGACGCGCAGGAACGAGGCGCGCTCGTGCTCGCCCCGCGCCTCGAGCCAGTCGGCGTAGGTGAGCCGCGAGACCTCGTCGCCGGTCGCGATCGCGGCGAGCAGGCTGCGCTCGGTCGCGTCGCGATCGAGCGGCGCGCTCTCGGCGATGGCGGGGGCCTGGATATCGGCGTAGGTCGGCGCGTCGTGCGCCAGGAACGGCGCGAGGTCCGCGAACATGGCGATCGGCACCGTCCGCGTGACCGCGATCGACACCGCGGCGATCGCGGCCGCCGAGATCGGCTCCGCCGGGAACGGCTCCGCCGCCTCCAGCGGCGCGGGCTGAGGCGCGTCGAGCGGCGGCGCGGGCGTGCCGCGCGCACGGCTCGGCACCGAGCTCCCGTCCGCGCGGACCGGCGCGGGCGTATCCAGGTAGGCCAGCATCGGCGCGCTCGCGCGAAACGGCGCCTGCGTGCTCGCCCGGATGGGGGCCGCCCCGCTCGCCTCGAGCGGCTCCGGCGCGCTCGCCTCGAGCGGCTCCGGCGTGCTCGCCTCGAGCGGCGCCCGGCTCGGTACGAAGGCACCGTCCTCGCACGTCGGCGCGGCGGTCCCCTTCGCGCGCACCGGCGCGGGCGGCCTCTCGGCGCGAGCCTGCGCCGCGGCGCGGTTTCGCGCGCTCACGCCGGCCAACCCCAAACGCGCGGTCGGCAAATTCTCGAAGCTGACGTCGTCGACCTCGGTCACGCGTCGCGCCCAGCGGGCGCTCGTTCTTTCACCTTCACCCACGGTTTTTCACTCCCCCCCGTCGGTCTGACTCATTATACGGGGTAGACCTTTGCTTGCCTAAGTCATGCCCCGAATTAAAGAAGCTCACCGCCGACTCTCTCGATAAGTGACGTGAGCGCGAATACGCCCTGTGGCGTCGACGCAATCCCTGCGCGAGCGTCAGGTCCGCCTCTCGCTCGAGAGGCGTGAGCGCGGATACGCCCTGCGTCGTCCGAGCTCCGGGCGACAACTGGGCACGGTCAGCAGGCGACGCGACCGGCGCCGTCACGACAGCGATCCGCGCGCCCGATCGGGCCCGCGCGGCGAAGCGGCTTCGCCGCGGCGTCAGCGCACCTCGAGCGCGAGGCCGAGCACCTCGTCGCCGGGGCGCACCGTCGTGCGGATCGAGCCGCGCGCGTCATTGCGAATCGCCGTCACCGAGATCTCGCCGGTCGGCGCGTCGCGGATGCGGAACTCGCCCTGCGCGTCGGTGTACCCCTCGACGCTCGGGCCGCTGCCCCCGGCGGCCTGGACGATGATCTTCGCGCCCGGCAGGCGGTTGCCGCGCTCGTCGCGGACGGTGCCGCCGACGAGCGCGCCGCGCCGGAGCTCGAGCCGGATGTCGCGGACGGACACGGCGCCGGGCTCGCGCGAGCTGGGCACGTCGAGCTCGCGCGCGAGCGGCAGGTACCCCGGTGTCTTCACGGCGAGCCGCCACCGCCCGGGGACGAGTGGGCCGAGCTTCCAGTACCCGGTGGTCTCGGCGGTCGCCTCGGCCGTCACGCCGCGCGGGCCGACCGCCTCGACCACGAGGCCGCCCAGCGGCTCGCCGCTGTGATCGTCGAGGAGCACGCCCTCGACGGCGCCGCCGAGCGGCAGCCGCAGGCGCGACGTGGTCTTGCCGCCGGCCGTCGCGGTTGCGTCGAGCTCGACGATCGGATAGTCCGGGTGCCGGACACGCACGCGCAGCGGGCCCTCGGGCAGCATGTCGATCGAGAACGTGCCGTCGGCCTGGGCCACGGCGCCGCGGCCGAGGCCGGCGCCGCCGATGACCTCGATCTGCGCGCCGGCCACGGTGGCCCCGGCGGCGTCCTCGAGCAGCCCGGCGAGCGTGGCGTCGGCGACCGCGAGCACGAAGTCCTCGCGCTGCTCGGCGGGCTCGCGGCCGGCCGCGGGCGGCAGCGTGATCTTGCGCCGGGCCTCGTCGTGGCCGAACGCGGTCGCCGCGAGCTCGACCTTGCCGCTCACCGGACCGAGCCGGTACGTCCCGTCGGCGTCGGTGAACGCCTGGAGCGCCGCACCGAGCTCCGGCTGCGCCGTCACCTGGGCGCCGACGACGGGGATCTTGTGCTGGTTGGTGACCCGGCCGACGAGGATCGTGCCAGGAGACAGGACGATGTCGACGTCGGTCACGAGCTGCGACGCCTCGAGCACGACCTCCCGCGATCGCCCCTCGGCGAACCCGGCCGCGACGGCGAGCACCGCGGTCTTGCCCTTCGGTAGGCCCCGGATCCGGTACCGCCCGTCGGGGCCGGTGGTCCAGATCGACTGGCGCGCCGGATCGATCGGCAGCGGCGCGGGCTCGCCGACCTGCGCGGCGACCGACGGATCGATCGTCGCGGCGCGGGCGACCTGCGCGCCCGGCGGCGGGATCGGCGGGATCGGCCCGACGGTGACGCCGAGCTCGCCGCGCGGGATGAACGACGGATCGTCGGTGGGCTGCACGATCGAGGTCGGCGCGGCGGCCGCCATGCGGCCGCTGTAGCGCCGCAGGCGATCGCGATCGATCTCGGCGGACAGCTCCTGCCCTGCCTCGCCCTCGCCGGTCTGCGCGCGCACGACGGCGCCCTCGATCGGGTTGCCCTGCCCGTCGAGGACGCGGCCCTCGATCGCCGCGCCGCGCACGAGCGCCAGCTCCGGCACGCCGCGCCCGGCGTCGAGCTCGACGCCGCCGGGGCTCGTGTAGCCGGGGGCGAACGCGTCGGCGATCCAGCGCCCGTGCGGGACGCCCTCGATCCGGAACATGCCGTCGTCGCCGGTGCGCGCGAACCGCGGCGCCTGATCGTCGCCGGTCGGCCGGAGCTCGACGGCGGCGACGAGGCCGGTCCCCTCGTCGCGATCGATCACGCGGCCGACGACGATCGCGGCGGGCTCGAGCCGCAGCTCGACGGGCGGGAACGGGCCGCTGCCGAGCCGGTTGAGCCGGACGGCGCGCGCCGCGAGCGCGCCCTGCCACGCGTAGACCTGGTAGCGCCCCTCGGGCAGCTCGGGGAAGTGGAACTCGCCCTTGGCGTCGGTGCGGGTCTCGAGCTCGCCGCCGATGGCCTCGCCGCGCAGCCCCACGGCCACGTTCGGCACGGGGTCGCCGCCGTCGGTGACGACGCCGTCGACCTGCACCTGCCGCGAGATCACGATGCGGACCTCGTCGGACGGCACCGGCACGTACCGGACCTCGGCGGGCACGAGCCCGGTGCCGGTGACCCGCAGCCGGTAGCGGCCGGCCTCCAGCCCCTCGAGGCTGAACCTGCCGTCGGCGCCCGTCGCCGGCGCGACGGTGACGGCGGGCGCCGCGGAGCCCGCGCCGCTGCCGGCGCCGGCGGCTGCGGCGACCGCCCGGGCGAACGGGCCGATCGCGGCGCTATCGGCAGAGCCTGCGCCGATCGCGCCGCCCGCGCCGCTCGCGCCGCCCGCGGCGGCGCTGCCGGCGGAGCCCGCGGCGGCGCTGCCGGCGGAGCCGGCGCCGCCTGCGCCCGCCGCGCTGCCGGAGCCAGCGGCGCCGCCGCTCCCCGGCGCGCCGCGCGGTGTCGTCGACAGCGCGCGATCGATCACGCCCCGCTCGAGCTCGGCGCTCACCTCGGCGCCGGCCACTGGCGCGCCGGTCCCGTCGATCACGTAGCCGGAGAGCCGCACGCCGCCGAGCGGCTCCGGCAAGCCGGGCCCGCGCGGCGCCTCCCGCGCCGCGGTGCCGCCCTCCGAGATCGCGGAGCCGAGCGGCGTCCACTTCCGCTGGTGGTTCCACGTGACCGCGATCGCCGCGAAGATCGCGAGGCCCAGCACCGCGAGGAGGATCACGACGCGGCGCGCGTTCGGCGGACCGCCCGTCGCTCCTGCCGGACCGGCCGCCGCCTCGGGCGCGCCGCCGGGCTCGGCTGTCCCGCCCGCCTCGGCCGCCCCGCCGCCGCCGGTCTCGGCCGACCCGTCGCCGTCGGACCCAGCCGCCCCGTCGCCGTCGGACCCGGCCGCCGCCTCGAGCTCCGGCGGGTCGTCGGACCCGGCGGTGCCATCAGGCGGCCGCGAGGTGCGAGGCGAGCCTCCGTCGTCGGGCCGGTCCTCGCTCATCGCACCAACGATAGCGCGATCCAGGGTAGGCTTCGGCCGTGTCCTCCCTGTTCGCGAACCAGCGCGAGACGAACCTGACCTCCACGGTCGCCCTCGTCGAGGCGGCGCTCACCGAGCTCGGCCACTCCCCGCCCGCGGTGCGGATCAAGGAAGCGACGGCGCTCCACGCGTGGCAGATCCCGAAAGGCTCATCGATGACCAAGGTCACGCTGATCCACCGGACGGACTTCTCGCACCTGCGGGTCTGCGCCACGGTGATGACGCTCGACCGCACGATGGATCGGCTGCCGCTGTTCGCGCACATCCTGAACCTCAACGCCAGCCTGTGCGGCGTCGCGTTCGCGACGATCGGTGATCACGTCATGCTCATGGCCGAGCGGTCGACGCTCGACCTCGATCGCAGCGAGGTCCTCGAGCTGCTCCGGCGGGTCACCACGTACGCCGACGAGCACGACGACCTCCTGGTCGCGCGCTTCGGCGGCCGCCTCGGCGCGTAGCGCGAGATCTGGAGCGGCGAGCGCCCGCTAGCGCGGCTCTTTGACGTCGCGGCCGCGCGGGCCTTCGTCGAGCGCGATGGACGTCAGCGCGTTCGGGCACAGCGTCAGCTCTTGCTGCTCGCGGACCACGCGGCCGCGCGAGTCGATGAGCTTGGCCTCGGACAAGACGCAGAACTCGACCGGGCCCGAGCTGGGCTGGCACGACGCCAGGTAGCCGGTCACGCGGGCCCCGGTGTCGTACTCGATGGTCACGCGATGGCTGATCAGATCGTGGAGCTTCGAGTAGTTCGGCATGCGCGTCCCCCTATATCACAGCTCGCCCGGGTCGTCCGGCTCGCCCGCCTCGGCGTCGCCGCCGCCGCCGGGGGCCCCGCGGCGCAGGGGACCGGAGCGCAGCGACTGGAGCGAGCCGTCGCGGGTCAGCCGGTACCAGACCTGGCGGTGCTTGCCGTCGTGCGCTTGGGTGCACCGGAACTCGGCGCCCGCCACGCCGACCCGGATCCGCGGCTCGCACTCGATGGTGCCGGCGCCGCCGGCCTTGTCGGCGCCCTCCGCCAGCTTGGCGGCGATCCAGCGGCCGTCCATCACGGTCGGGCGCGTGCCGACGAAGATGCCGGTGGCCGCCGCGGCGACGATGAAGAACATGCCGAGCACGGTACCCATCCCGGGGATAGTAGCGCGGATCGGCGGCCGCTCTGGTACACACGCCCGGTGACCGACCAGCCCCGCGCCGGCAAGCCGCAGCAGCAACGCAAGGCCCGGTTCGCCACCGATGCGGACATCGAGCTCAAGGGCGCCTACGGGCCGGGCGACGCGCCAGGCGAGCCGGCGGCGCCGCCGGGCCGCTTCCCGTTCACGCGCGGCGTCCAGGAGACGATGTACCGCGGCCAGCTGTGGACGATGCGGCAGTACGCGGGGTTCGGCACGGCGGCGGAGTCGAACCGCCGGTACAAGTACCTCCTCGCGCAGGGCGGCAAGGGGCTGTCGGTCGCGTTCGATCTGCCGACGCAGATGGGCCGCGACTCGGATCACCCGATGGCGCGCGGCGAGGTGGGCCGCGTCGGCGTCGCGATCGACTCGCTCGAGGACATGCGCGTCCTCTTCGACGGCATCCCGCTCGGCGAGGTCTCGACGTCGATGACGATCAACGCGACGGCCGCGACGCTGCTCGCGCTGTACCAGGCGGTCGCTGAGGAGCAGGGCGTGCCGGCGCGCGCGCTGCGCGGCACGATCCAGAACGACATCTTGAAGGAGTACATCGCGCGCGGCACGTACATCTATCCGCCGGCGGGCTCGATGCGGCTCATCACCGACACGTTCACGTACTGCAGCCGCGAAATCCCGCAGTGGAACACGGTCTCGATCAGCGGGTACCACATCCGCGAGGCGGGCGCCGACGCGGTGCAGGAGGTCGCGTTCACGCTGGCCGACGGCATCGCGTACGTCGAGGCGGCGCTGGCCGCGGGCCTCGATGTCGACGAGTTCGCGCCGCGGCTGTCGTTCTTCTTCAACGTCCACAACAACTTCCTCGAGGAGATCGCGAAGTTCCGCGCGGCCCGCACGCTGTGGGCGAAGATCATGCGCGACCGGTTCGGCGCCAAGAGCCCCAAGAGCCAGATGCTGCGGTTCCACACGCAGACGGCGGGCGTGACCTTGCAGGCGCAGCAGCCGCTGGTCAACGTCGTGCGCGTGACCTTGCAGGCGCTGGCCGCGGTGCTGGGCGGCACGCAGTCCCTGCACACGAACTCGTTCGACGAGGCGCTCGGCCTGCCGACGGAGGAGGCCGCGCGCATCGCGCTGCGCACGCAGCAGGTGATCGCGCACGAGTCGGGCGTGGCGGACTTCATCGACGCGCTGGGCGGCTCGTGGGCGATCGAGGCGTTGACGGCCGAGATCGAGCGCAAGGCGGGCGAGTACTTCGCGCGGATCGCCGAGCTGGGCGGCATGATCCGCGCGATCGAGCAGGGCTTCCCGCAGCGCGAGATCGAGCGCCGCGCGTACGAGCACCAGCGCGCGGTGGAGGAGCGCGCGCGGATCGTCGTCGGCGTCAACGACTTCGTGGCGACCGAGGAGGAGCAAGTGCCGGTCGCCGTCGTCGATCCGCGGCTCGAGGAGGACCAGATCGCGCGCGTGCGGGCCCTGCGCGCCCGGCGGAGCGCGGCCGGGGCGGCGCGGGCGCTCCAGGCGCTCGACGACGCGGCGCAGGGGACGGCGAACCTCGTCGTGCCGATCCTGGGCGCCGTGAAGGCGCTGGCCACGGTCGGCGAGGTGGCGGACGTGCTCCGCCAGCGGTTCGGCGAGCATCTGAGCCCCCGAGCGTGAGCGAGGGGCGAAGCTCGGGGTCTCCACCGCTCCGTTCAGATGCTTGGACGGCCGCATCGACCAGCCGGGTGATGCGATACTCGCCGGCATGCGCCTCGCCCTCGGCCTCGCGATCGCCTGCCTCCTCGCGCCCGCGAGCGCGCGCGCGGGCGTCTACGAGATCCGCCCCGGCGACGACCTGTTCGCGCGCCTCGCGATGCTCACCGCGGGTGACGAGGTCATCGTGCACGGCGGGACGTACACGACGCCGGGGCTGGTCCAGGTCACGTGGGCGGGGACCGAGGCGGCCCCGATCATCGTGCGCGCCGCGCCGGGCGCGCGGCCGGTGATCGCCGGGACGCCGGCCCAGAACGTGCTCGACGTCGGCGGCTCGCACTTCACGCTGCGCGGGTTCGAGCTCCGCGGCGGCAGCCACGGCGTCCGCCTCGCCGCGACCGATCACGCGACGCTCGAGGACCTCGTGCTCCACGACCTCGGCGACGTCGGCATCTCGTGCAACCGGCCGGCGCAGAGCTGCGCGTTCCTCACGATCCGCAAGAACGAGATCTATGACACCGGCAAGGCGGGGACCGGCGAGGGCATGTACCTCGGCTGCACCGCCGCGGCGTGCACGCTCCGCGACTCGCTCGTCGAGCGGAACTTCGTCCACGACACGGGCGGCGATCAGGGCGACGGCATCGAGGTGAAGCCGGGCGCGTCGAACGTCGTCGTGCGCGACAACGTCATCGTGCGCAGCAAGTACCCGGGGATCACGATGTACGGCTTCACCGGCAGCGCGCCGCCGAACATCATCGAGCGCAACCTCGTGTGGACCACGCAGGACAACGGCATCCAGATCGTCGGCCAGGTGCGCGTCCGCAACAACATCGTGCTCGGCGCCATGGGGAACGGCATCCACTCCAAGGCGAGCGACGGCCACGTGCCGCACGATCTGCAGATCCTCAACAACACCGTCGTCGACGCGGGCGTCGCCTGCCTCAAGGCCAACGACTGGGCGGGCGCGAAGGGCCAGGTGGTCGCCAACAACGCGCTGTACTGCGAGGCGAGCGCCGCGATCGATCTGAACGGCGGCGCGCCGAGCGCGATTACGGCCGGCAACGTGGGCCGCGGCACCAGCAACGCGGCGACGGGCTTCGCCCTGGGCCGCAGCCTCGCCGAGGATCTGACGGCGCCGGGGAGCGGCGACGTGTACCCGCGCGCGGGCTCGCCGCTCGAGAACGGCGGCAACGGCGCGCTCGCGCCGAGCAGCGACTTCGATGGCTGCGTGCGCCGCGGCACGATGTCCGAGGTCGGCGCGTACGAGCTCACGACCGCCGCGATGCGGATCTGGCCGGTGACGGAGGCCATCAAGCCGCCGGCGAACTGCGGCGGGGAGCCGCCGGAGGGCGACGGCCCGGGCGGCGGCGACAGCACGCCGCCGGGCGACGGCGGCTGCTGCCAGACCGGCGGCGGCAGCGCGCCGTCGCGGGGCCTGTGCGCCGCGCTGGTCCTGCTCGCGCTCCGGCGACGGCGGCGGCGCCGGCGCCGGTCCGGCCACCGCCGCTGACGCAGATCAAGCGAGCAGCGCCTGGTGTCGGATCTTATCGGGCCGCGGCGGGCCGGGCGCTGTGCGCTGGCGCCCATGGCGGCTCCGCTCTCGCGGCGCCGCGAAACGAGCTAGGATTCGCCCGATGTCGACGAGCACGGCCGCGCCCCGCGGTGGGGAGGCGCAGACCTCCTCGGTGCCGACGGAGCCGGACTCGCGCGCGCACCTGGTCGAGTTCTACGCGAGCGACGATCACCTGGTCGATCGCGTCGCGCGCTACCTGATCGCCGGGCTGCGCGCCGGCGAGCTGGTGCTCGCGGTCGTGACCGAGGCGCGCCGCGACGGGCTCGCGCGGCGGCTGGCCGAGGCGGGGCTCGACGCCGCTGCGGAGATCGCGGCGGGGCGGCTCGTCATGCTCGACGCGCAGGCGGCCCTCGACGCATTCACGGCCGGCGGCGAGCCAGCGCCGGCGCGGTTCCGGGAGCACATCGGCGGCGCGCTCGATCGCGCCGCCCTTGGCGCTGGCGGCGAGCGCACCGTCCGCGCGTACGCCGACATGGTCGACGTCCTGTGGCAGCGCGGCGAGCCGCAGCTGGCCCTGCGCGTCGAGAGCCTGTGGAACGAGCTGGCGACCGAGCGCTCGTTCACGCTGCTCTGCGCGTACGTGATGGGCAACTTCTACCGGGCGAGCGACCGCGAGTCGAGCGAGGCGACGAGCGAGGCGACGACCAGCGCGCAGGCGGGCGTGATCCCGGCGGAGCGCGTCGCCGCGCTCGAGCACGAGCTCGCCCAGCGCACCCGGCTCGAGGCGGCGCTGCGCGACGCGCTCGCGCGCGAGCAGCACGCGCGCGAGGAGGCGGAGCGCGCGGCGCACTTCAACGAGGTGTTCGCCGGCATGCTCGGCCACGATCTGCGCAACCCGCTCGGCGCGATCGCGATGGGCGCGAGCTACATCGCGCGCGCGAGCACGAGCGAGAAGATCACGCGCTCGGCGGCGCGCATCCTGTCGAGCACCGAGCGGATGAGCCGCATGATCGAGCAGCTGCTCGACTTCTCGCGGACCCGCGTCGGGAGCGCCCTGTCGCTCCAGCCGGTGCGGCTCGATCTGGGCGAGCTCGCCACGCGCGTCAAGGAGGAGCTCGAGGCGATCCACCCCGAGGGCTCGGTCGCGCTCGAGCTCGAGGGGAGCGCGGTGGGCGCGTGGGACTACGAGCGCCTCCTGCGGGTGCTCTCGACGGTGATCGGCAACGCGATCGCGTACGGCACGGCCGGGCACCCGGTGACGGTCAGAATCGACGGCCGCGCGCCCGACCGCGTCCTGGTCTCGGTCCACAACGCCGGCGCGATGCCGGCGGACGTCCTCGCGGTGCTGTTCGAGCCGTTCCGCGGCACGAGCCGGCACCGCCACACCCAGGGCTTGGGCCTGGGCCTGTTCATCGCCAAGCAGATCGTGCGCGCGCACGACGGCGCGATCGAGGCCGCGTCGGGCGAGGCGACCGGGACGACGCTCCGCATCAGCCTGCCGCGGGGCGGCCCGTCCCGGCCGGCGGCCGGGAGCGGTGCGCAATGACGGATACGGATGCGGATACGGATGCGGATACGGATTCGGCGGCGACGCTGGAGCGGACGATCGTCGTCGCGGACGACGAGCCGGGGTACTGCGAGTCGATCAAGGATCTGCTCGAGGACGAGGGCTACCGCGTCGAGATCGCCGCGGACGGCCAGGCCGCCCTCGAGATCCTGCGGCGCCTCCCGGGGCAGCCGTGCCTGCTCCTGCTCGACCTGATCATGCCGATCCTCGACGGTGGCGACGTCTACCGCGAGGTGAAGGCCGATCCTCGGCTCGCGCCGATCCCCGTCGTGATCGCGACGTCGGATCCGACGCGCGCGCCGACCGGCGCGATGGTGATGCGCAAGCCGGTGAAGCTCGAGCGGCTGCTCGAGGTGGTGCGCCGCGCGTGCAGCGCGACCTGAGCGCTGGGCGCGGTTCGCGCTCGGGGCTCAGAGCCCGGCGTGCGCGCGGATGCGGACGATGGCGTCGAGCTTGCCCTCGGGGATCGGCTCGCCCCCGGACACGGTCAGCGTCGAGCCGACGATCACGTTGAACGGCGTCTTGTACGTGCTCATCATCGAGATGAGCCGCTCCCGGCCGCCCGCGTTGAACATGACCGGCGTGAGCGGCACGACCGCGCCGGCGCCGATGGGCGGGATGATCGCGATCTCCATCGCCTCGGGAGACTTCGGATCCATCACCGACATCGGCGCGACGTACAGCTTGAGCTCGGGCGTCTCGACGTTCAGCGTGTTCGCGGTGACCTGGTAGCTCACGCTGTCGATCGTCACCTTGATGACGGGCTGATCGTTGATCGACTTGAGCTCCGGCTTCTCCTGGACGAGGTTCACCTCCCGGTAGAGGCCGACGTCGAGCTGCAGCTCGCAGCGGTTCGCGGTGCACGTGCCCGAGCAGTTCATGTCGCACGCCATCTGCGCCGCGGTGTCGCAGATGCTCGGCGCCGTGCCGCAAGGCGTGTTGAACAGGGCCTGCGCCTGCGCCTGATCGACCTGCCAGCCCTCCGTGTCGATGCTGAAGCTCTTGTCGGGGAGCGTGAGATCGAAGTCAGCGACGTCGGAGCTGATCAGGCCGCACCCGGCGGAGGCCGCGAAGAGGAGGGCGAGGCAGGTCCCCGCCAGGTAGGTTCGCGAACGCGAATAAGACAAGGTCATGATGATTTCCTAATCCCTAGTTCCGAGACGAGCGTAGAGAGCTGCCATTCTAGCACTCGGCCTCCCGGGCCACGCCGAAACCACCCCGCCCGTGACCGCGGCTACACTTCCACGCTGGCGCCGGCGTGCGCCGCGCCACCGACGAGCTGTTCGGCGACCGTCCACGGATCGGCGCGCCGCTCGGCGATGGAGCGCGCGAGCTCGGCGAGCCCGCCGCGCTCGTCGATGGCGTGCGCGGCGCGATCGGTGAGCAGCGCCCGCACGAGCTCCTGGAGGTGCACGGACGCGCGCGCCTGGGCCCGCGCCGCGGCGCCCTCGCCGCTCCACGCGCGCGCCCGGTGGCGCTCGATCGCGGCGGCGAGGTCGGTGATGCCGGAGCCCTCGGCGGTGCCGCGCGTCGCGATGGTGCGCACGACCTCGACCTCCTTGCGCTCGCCGTGCGCGCGCAGATCGAGCATGTGCAGGAGGTCGCGCTCGGCGCGGTCGGCGCCCTCGCGGTCGGCCTTGTTGACGACGAGCACGTCGGCGACCTCGAGCAGGCCGGACTTGATCGCCTGGATGTCGTCGCCGAGGCCCGGCACCGTGACGACGACGGTGGTGTGCGCGGCCTTCATGACGTCGACCTCGTCCTGGCCGACGCCGACGGTCTCGATCAGGACGCGGCCGTAGCCCATCGCGTCGAGGACGTGGGCGACGTCGAACGTCGAGCGCGACAGGCCGCCGAGGTGGCCGCGCGTGGCGAGGCTGCGGATGAACACGCCGGGGTCGAGCGCGTGGCGCTGCATGCGGATGCGATCGCCGAGGATCGCGCCGCCGGAGAACGGCGACGTCGGATCGACGCACACGACGCCGACCCGGTCGGCAGCGGCGCGGTAGTGCGCGATCAGCGCGTCGACGACGGTGGACTTGCCGGCGCCGGGGTTGCCGGTGACGCCGACGAGGTACGCCTTGCCGGTGTGCGGGAACAGCGCCTTCAGCGCCGCGAGCGCGGCGGGGCGGCGATCGTCGAGGTCGCGCATGAGGCGCGCGGCGGTGCGGATGTCGCCCGCGAGGATCGCGTCGATCTGCGCCTGAGCCGGCGCTGGAGACTGCGACGGCGGAGACTGCGGCGGCTGGGCGGTGTCGGTCACGGCTTCGCCTCGGGGCTGGGCGCAGGCGGCGGCGCCTTGAAGCGCTGCTCGGGGCCGGCGGGCGTGTAGATCTGCACCGCGCGGACGTCCTCGGCGGCGGTGAACGCGTGCCGCGCGCCGGGCGGGATCTGCACGACGCTCGACGGGAGGACGGCGAGCGGCACGCCCTTCACGGTCATCGTCCCCGAGCCGGCGAGGATGTAGAGCAGCTCGGACTCGGTGGCGTGGACGTGCTCGGGGATCGCGGCGCCCTTGGGCAGCTCGAGGACCGACGCGGCGAGCAGCGGCTCCTTGATCGTCGCCGGCTCGGCGAAGATCGTGACCGCGCCGGCGGGGCGCGGGTAGCGGCGCGCCGCGGCCGCGGGCAGGTGCACCGGCCCGGCGACGCCGGCCTTGGCGGTGCCGGCCTCCGGCGTCCGCAGCGCGCCGGCGCGCGCGGAGCCCTCGCGGCCGCCGGGCGTCATGACGACGACCGCGCGCACCTCGCCCTGGCTCCCGGCGAGCACGTCGCGCGCCGCGCCCGCGGGCACGTACATCATGTCGCCCGCGGCGACGGCGCGCCGGCTCGCCGGACCGGCGCCCTCGACGGTGGCGGGGTGCAGGAAGTACCACAGCTCGGCCCGCGGGGCGGACCGCAGCCCGGTGGCGCCGCCCGCGGCGAGCGCGACCTCGACCATCGACGCGGCGCCGTTGCGGGTGTTCTGCTCGTCGAGCAGGACGGCGACCGCGACCTTGCCCTGCCCCTTCCACGGCACGAGCCGGCGATCGATCACGCTCTGGCGATCGGGCGCGCGGAACCGGAACGGCAGCTGGATCGCCTGGCCGTGGAGCGGCGGCGCCCAGCGGTACACGGAGAGCACCTTCGCCACGCACGCGGCGAGCGCCGGCGTCTTCGTGGTGTCGCGCGCCAGCGTCACGCGCGCGGCGGTGGGCTCGATGTCGATCGTCGCCACGAGCTCGCCCTCGATGTCGATGTCCTCGGCGGCCGACGCGGCCCAGCACGCCTGCGCGGCCTCGTCGAGCTCGTTCATGGCCTTCTGGATCGCGGCGAGCCGCTCCTCCTCGGAGGCCGGCGCAGGGGGCGCTGGCGCCGGTGCCGCCGCGGAGCCGGCCGCGGCCGCGCTCCCCGGCTTTGTGGCCGGGGCCGGCGCAGGGCCGGGGCCGGAGCCAGCGCCGGGGCAGCCGGCGAGCACCGCCGCGAGCGCGAGCGCGGCCACCGTCGGGGCCGCCGTTGGGGCCGCCGTCACGCGACCTTCGGGCGCACGTGGGCCTCGACCCAGTCGATGATCTCGTGCGTGCTGGCGCCGGGCGTGAAGATCTTCGCGACGCCGAGCTCGGTGAGCTTCGGCAGATCGTCCTTGGGCACGATGCCGCCGCCGAACACGACGACGTCGCCGATGCCGCGCTCCTTGAGCGCGTCGATCACCGCCGGGAACAGCGTCATGTGCGCGCCCGACATGATCGAGAGCCCGACGGCGTCGACCGCCTCTTGCACCGCGGCCGCGGCGATCATCTCCGGCGTCTGGTGGAGGCCGGTGTACACGACCTCGTAGCCGGCGTCGGCGAGCGCGCGCGCCACCACCTTCGCGCCGCGATCGTGGCCATCGAGGCCGGGCTTGGCGACGAGGATGCGGAGTTTGCGCGGAGAGTCGGCCATGGCCGCTTTATACGTTGCGGAGCAGGTTGCGCGCGATGACGATCCGCTGGATCTCGCTCGTGCCCTCGTAGATCCGGGTGACGCGGACGTCGCGCAGCGCGCGCTCGACGGGGAAGTCCCGCACGTAGCCGTAGCCGCCGTGCACCTGCAGCGCGATGTCGCAGATCTTCCAGGCGTGCTCGGTCGCGAACAGCTTGGCCATCGCCGCCTCCTGCGAGAACGGCAGGCGCTCCTGCTTGCGCTGCGCGGCGCGCAGCGTCATCAGCGTCGCCGCGTCGAGCCACGTCGCCGCGTCGGCGAGCATCGCGCCGATCGCCTGGTGCTTGATGATCGGCTGACCGAACGTCTGCCGCTCGCCGGCGTAGCGGATCGCGGCCTCGAGCGCGCCGCGCGCGATGCCGATCGCCTGCGACGCGATGCCGATCCGGCCGCCGTCGAGCGCCATCATCGCGAGCGCGAAGCCGCGGCCGGGCGCGCCGAGGATCGCGTCCTCGCCGACGGTGACGCCGTCGAGCACGAGCTGCGCCGTCGCGCTGCCGTGGAGCCCGAGCTTGTCCTCGAGCCGCGCCACGGAGATGCCCGGCGCGTGGCCGTCGACGACGAACGCGCTGATGCCCTTGTGGCCGGCGCCCGGCTCGGTGACGGCCCACACGACCATCGCGCCCGCCTGGCCGCCGTTCGTGATCCACTGCTTGGTGCCGGACAGCCGGTAGCCGTCCGCGGCGCGCACGGCCGCGGCGCGCATCGCCGCCGGATCCGAGCCGGCCTCCGGCTCGCTGAGCGCGAACGCGCCGCACAGGAGCTCGCCGCTCGCCAGGCGCGGCACCCACGCCTGGGCGAGCGCGGGCGAGCCGTTCGCCGCGATCATCTCGGCGACCATGTTGGTGACCGACACCGCCACGGCGACCGACGCGTCGCCGCGCGCGAGCTCCTGCATCGCGAGCGAGTACGCGATCGGGCCGGCGCCCGCGCCGCCCAGCTCCTCGGGGACGGCGATCGCGAGGAGCCCGAGCCGGCCGAGCTCGCGCAGCTCGGCGGCCGGGAACTCGCACGACACGTCGCGGGCCGCCGCGCGCGGGACGAGCACGCGCTCGGCGAAGTCGCGCGCCGTGCGCTGGATCAGGAGCTGCTCTTCGGTGGGCTGGAAGTCCATGGCGCTTACCTACGCTGCGGCGAGCCTGGCACAGAGCCTGGCACTACGCCTGGCACTGCGCCTGGCATTGCACCTGTCACTGCGCCTGCGCCTCGGAGGCCCGGTAGCGGGCCACGAGCTTGCCGACCGCCCCCTTCGGATCGGTGAGCCGCCACGCGAGCGCGGCCTTCTCGGCGCAGTCGCCCCACGCGTCCTCGATCACCGACGCCGCCGACGCGAAGCCGACGCTCTGCGCCTTGCCGCCCGCCCCGACGTAGACGGTGATCGTGACGTCCGTGGGCGGGGGGCCTTTGAGCCCCTTGGCCTTGTCGCACGCGTCGAGCGTGGCGGTCTGGCCGCCGACGGCGCGGAGCGTGCGGTCCTCCTCCCAGTCCTCGACGCCGCCCGTGTGCTGGAACTCGAGCGGGATCGAGAAGTCGGCGTCGCCGTTTTTCGGCTTGTCGAACGTCGCCGCGCGCGCGAGCTCGAGCAGGCACTTCTCGATGGGCCACGCGCCGAGCGTGTTCTCGGACAGCTTCACGGCGGTGACCGTGCCGTCGCGCTGGATCTCCCAGTGGATCGTGACCTTGCCGCCGAGCCAGCGGCGCTTGCCGACGCGGGACATGTAGCAGTCGACGAGCCCCTGCTTGTACGGCGCGAGGCCGGCCTCGACCGCCGCCGGATCCATGCGGCCGCGCGAGTTCGTGAACGTGATGCCGTCCTCCTGCTCCTCGTCCTCGACCACGACGCGCGTCTTCTGCGGCGGCTCGGCAGGCGCCGCCGGCTTGGGCTTGCCGCCGCACGCAGCCGAGGCTGCCACCGCCACCGTGCACGCCGCCGCCGCGGCTGCGAGCCCGGCTCCCCTCACATCGCCTCGAACGCGTACGTGTACGACGTGGGATACGGCTTGGAGACCTCGGGGAAGATGACCTCCTTCACCTTCCCGATCACGCAGTCGGCGAGCATCTGCGACTCGAGCGAGGTCTTGGTGACCTTGACCTCGCCGGCCTTGCCGCCCGGCATGACCGTGACGTTGAGCGTCATCTTGCCGCGCGACTGCCGCGGCAGCTCCTTGGCATCGATCGCCGCCGACAGGCAGCGCGAGACCGTGTTCCGCTTGCGCTCGAACGCGCGCTGGATCTCGTCCATCGTCTCGGGCGGCACCATCTCCCCGCTCGAGTCGCGCGACCCGGACGATGACGACGTGTCACTGTCGCCGCTCTCGTCGGGCAGCGTGCTCGCCTTCTTGCCGCCGCAGGCAGCGGCCGCGGCCGCGGCCCCCACCAGGAGTACTGCCGTGAGCATCTGGGATCGGATCGCCATGCGTGCCTCCTCGTCCAAAAAGAGAACCCAAAGAGCGCCTACTGTCCCTTCGCCAGGTACCCGGCGATCACCAGGCGCTGGATCTCGCTGGTGCCCTCGTAGATCTCGGTGATCTTCGCGTCGCGGAAGTGCCGCTCCACCGGGTACTCCGTGACGTAGCCGTTGCCGCCGAAGACCTGGATCGCCTCGCGCGCGGCGCGGTTCGCGACGTCGGAGGCGTAGAGCTTCGCCATCGCCGCCTCCTTGCCGTACGGCTGCTTTTGGTCCTTGAGCCACGCGGCGCGCAGCGTGAGCAGGCGCGCCGCGTCGAGCTCGGTGGCCATGTCGGCGAGCTTGAACGCGATCGCCTGGTGCTGGACGATGGGCTTGCCGAACGTGCGCCGCTGCTGCGCGTACGCGAGCGCGTCCTCGAGCGCGGCGCGCGCGATGCCGAGCGCCTGGGCGGCGATGCCGATCCGGCCGCCGTCGAGCGTGCTCATCGCGATCTTGAAGCCGGCGCCGACCTCGCCGAGCAGGTGCTCGCCGGACAGCCGCGCGTCGTCGAGGAAGATCTGCGACGACTTGCTGCCGCGGATGCCGAGCTTGTCGTCGGGCGGGCCGACGCGGACGCCCGGGTGCTCGAGCGGGACGATGAACGCGGTGATGCCCTTGTGGCCGGCGGCGCGGTCGTTCATCGCGAACAGCACGCACACGTCGGCGACGGGGCCGTTCGTGATCCAGTTCTTCGTGCCCTGGAGGACCCAGCTGTCGCCGTCCTGGATCGCGGTCGTCTTCTGCGCCGCGGCGTCCGATCCGGCCTCGGGCTCCGACAGCGCGAAGCAGCCGAGCAGCTCGCCCTTGGCGAGCGGCGTGAGCCACCGCTGCTTCTGTGCCTCGGTCGCGAACCGGTACAAGGGATCGCAGACGAGCGAGTTGTTGACCGACATGATGACGGCCGTCGACGCGCACGCCCGCGCGATCTCCTCCATCGCGAGCGCGTACGAGACGTGATCGAGGCCGGCGCCGCCGTACTGCTCGGGGACCGCCATGCCGAGGAATCCGAGCTCGGCCATCCGCTTGACGAGCTCGGCCGGGTGGCGGTGCTCGCGATCGATCTCGGCGGCCTTGGGCAGGACCTCGCTCTGGGCGAACTCGCGCGCGGTCTTCTGGACGGCGAGCTGATCTTCGGTCGGCGAAAAGTTCACGGGATCCTAGTATCTCGCCACCGGCGTTTTGGCCAGTGCCATGCTCCTGCGATAGGCCGCGCGCCGCGCGCCGCCGCGCCGATGTCCGCGGGGCCGAACGCGGCTTACTCGCCCTTGAACGCGGGCTTGCGCTTGGGCTTGGCGACGAACGCGCTCATCCCCTCGCGCTGATCGGCGGTGCCGAAGAGGAGGCCGAAGCTGCGCTGCTCGAGCGCGAGCGCCTGCTCGAGCGGCATCGACTGGCCGAGGTGGATCAGCCGCTTGGCCTCGGCGACGGCGAGCGGGCCGTTCGCTGCGATCTTGTCGGCCAGCGCGCGGACCTGGGCCATGAGCTCGGCGTGCGGCCACACGGCGTCGACGAGCCCGATGCGGAGCGCCTCGGCGGCGTCGATCGACTCGCCCGTCATGCACAGCTCCTTGGCCTTGGCGACGCCGACGCGGCGCGGCAGCCGCTGCGTGCCGCCGAAGCCGGGGATGACGCCGAGCTTGACCTCGGGCTGGCCGAGCTTCGCGCGGTCCGAGGCGTGGATGAAGTCGCACGCGAGCGCGATCTCGCAGCCGCCGCCGAACGCGAAGCCGTTGACGGCGGCGATCCACGCCTTCTCCGACGTCTCGATCGCGCTGCCGAGCGCGCCGCCCATCTGGGCGAACGCGGCCGCATGGACCGGCGTCATGTCCTGCATCTCGTGGATGTCGGCGCCCGCGACGAACGACTTGTCCCCGGCGCCCGTCAGGATCACGACGCGCACCTCCTCGGAGATCTCGAGCTCGCCCGCGAGGTGCGTCAGCTCGGAGATGACCTTCGAGGACAGCGCGTTCAGCACCGGCTCGCGATCGATCGTCACGGTCGCGATCGCGCCGTCGACGGCGACCTTCAGCGTCTCGAAGCTCTCGTAAGACATGGCGTCACGCCTTTCGCTGACCCTGCGGATCGTACTCGTAGAAGCCGCGGCTGACCTTCTTGCCGAGCCAGCCGGCGGCGACGTACTGGCGGAGCAGCGGGCACGGCCGGTACTTGTCGTCGCCGAGCTCGCGGTGGAGCACCTCGGCGATCGCCAGGCACGTGTCGAGCCCGATGAGGTCGGCCAGCTCGAGCGGCCCCATCGGGTGATTGAGGCCGAGCTTGACGCCGGTGTCGATGTCGGCCGCGGTGCCGAGGCCCTCGTAGAGGCCGTAGCAGGCCTCGTTGAGCAGCGGGATCAGCATGCGGTTGACGATGAAGCCCGGGATGTCGCGCGCGCCGATCGTGGTCTTGCCGAAGCGCTTCGCGAGATCGACGGTGGCCTGGTACGTGGCCTCGCTCGTCTGCAGGCCGCGCACGATCTCGACGAGCTTCATGAGCGGCACCGGGTTCATGAAGTGCATGCCGATGACGCGATCCGGGCGCCCCGTAACGGCGGCGAGCTTCGTGATGGAGATCGACGACGTGTTCGACGCGAGGATCGCGTCGGCCTTGCACACCTCGCCGAGGCTCTTGAAGATGGCGAGCTTGAGCTCCTCGCGCTCGGGCGCCGCCTCGACCACGAGGTCGCACCGCGCGAGGTCTGCGTGGCCCTCGCCCGCGCGGAGCCGGCCGAGCGTGGCGTCGCGCGTGCCCGCCTCGAGCTTGCCCTTCTCGACGAGCCGGTCGAGCGCCTTCTTGATCTTGCCGATGCCGCCCTGCGCGAGGTCGGGCACGGCGTCGACGATGATGACGTCGACGCCGGCCTGCGCGGCGACCTGGGCGATGCCCTGCCCCATCTGGCCGGCGCCGATGACACCTAGCGACTGGATCGGCGACTGGATCGGCGACTGGATCAGCGACTGGATCTCGGCCATGATCAGGCCCGCTCCACGAGGAGCGCGATGCCCTCGCCGCCGCCGATACACAGCGAGGCGCCGCCGGTCTTGGCGCCGCGCGCCGCCATGGCGTGGAGGAGCGTGACGAGCACGCGGCAGCCCGACGCGCCGATCGGGTGGCCGAGCGCGACGGCGCCGCCCCACACGTTGACCTTCGCCGGATCGAGCCCGACGAGCTGGTTGTTGGCGACGGACACCACGCTGAACGCCTCGTTGATCTCCCAGAGGTCGACCTGCTTGGCCTCCCAGCCGGCGCGCCCCAGCGCGTTCTGAATGGCCTGGGCCGGCGCGGTCGTGAACCACTCCGGCGCCTGCGCGTGGTAGCCCCACGCGACGAGCTTGGCGAGGACTTTGGCGCCGCGGCGCTTCGCCTCGTCGGCGGACATCAGCACGACGGCGGCGGCGCCGTCGTTGATCGAGGAGGCGTTGCCGGCGGTGATGGTGCCGTCCTTCTGGAAGGCGGTGCGCAAAGTCGGCAGCTTCTCGATGTTGCCGCGGCCCGGCTCCTCGTCGATGTCGACGCTGATCTCGCCCTTCTTGTCGGCGATCTTGACCGGCGTGATCTCGGCCTTGAAGTGGCCCTGCTTCGTGGCGTCGAGGGCGCGGCGGTAGCTCTCGGCGGCGTGCTCGTCCTGGGCGCTGCGCGGGATGCCCTTCTCCTTGGCGCACAGCTCGGCGCAGTTGCCCATGTGCTGGTTCGAGTACGGGTCCCAGAGGCCGTCGCTGACCATCGTGTCGGCGGTCTCGAGCGCGCCCATCTTGGTGCCCTGGCGCGAGCCGCGGAGGATGTGCGGCGCGTTCGACATGGACTCCATGCCGCCCGCGACGCCGACCTCGACGTCGCCGGCCATGATGGAGCGGGCGACGCCGAGCACCGCCTCGAGGCCCGAGCCGCAGACCTTGTTGACCGTCACGCACGGGACCGCCTGCGGCAGGCCGGCGTAGATCGCGGCCTGCCGGGCGGGCGCTTGCCCGGCGCCGCCTTGCAGGACCATGCCCATGTGGACGAGCTGGACATCCGCGGGCGCCACGCCGGCGCGCTCGAGCGCCGCGGAGATGGCGGTGGCGCCGAGCCGGGTCGCGGGCACCGACGACAACGCGCCGAGGAAGCTTCCGATGGCGGTGCGCGCGGCACCGACGATCACGACGTCACGCATGCCGGAGGGGATACCCCGCCGTTTCCAGGTGCGTCAAGGCACGGTCGGAGGGCACTCCCCGTCCGAGGAGGAGCCGGCTCCGCGGCGGGTGCGGCGGCGAGCGCGGCGGCGGATTCGGCGGGTGCGGCGCGAGGTTCGGCGGCGAGCTCGGCGGCGGGTTCGACGGCGGGCTCGGCGGCGGGCAGCAGAGTGCCGAGATCGGTTTCAGCGTGCGCGGCGAGCGGCTGAACTGTGACGCCATCGCGGAGCACGCCGTGCGCCTCCCGAAGGAGGACCCCATCTGGCCGTGTGACCAGAGAAGCAAGGACGAGCTGTTCGCTGCGGTCGCGATATGGCTCGACCACTACGGCAACAGCGGCGCATCCAGCGACTTACTGACCAACGCGTAGCGTGAATCAGATTAACTCGCATATTCACACCACCAGATTTGTGCTTTTGCGAGTGACTTATTTTGAAGAGAGACACTATGATTGCGCTCGAGCTGACTCAAGGGGTGGGTCGCTCCTTCGAGCGTCCGCAGTCATTCCACATCCTCCAAAGGACATTCCATGAGCAAGACGTACATAACACGAAGTGTGTTACTAGGGCTCTCATTTCTGATGACGCTCGGGTCCGCCTGCGTCGATGACAGATCGAGCGCGCCCGAGGCGGACGATGCTCTTGCGAACCGAGTACACCAGCCTTTCTATGTGGCGGTGTTCGATCATGCACCAGACGAGGCCGAGATTCAGGCCGACTTCGAGCGATTCCTGCTCGCGTCCGGGAAAACCGGCACCTCGGCGACACACGATCCGGGGCCAAGGCAGACACCGCAGCAAGGACAAAAGCTGGTGCGGATCGCAGCGACGACCGGGACCGGAGAGTCCGCAGGGACCAGCCAAGCGGGCTTGTTCAAGTTCAAGGGCACCTGGGAGTGTGACGGCGGCGGGACATTCTCCGAAGAATTCGTTCTGAACAATCTGAACGAAGACGATCTGGATCGCGATACGGTCAGTATCTTTCATTACCCCCCATTTCCGGCACCGTGTGTCCGGGACAGGTTTTTACGGGGCAAAATCCTTACGCTCAGCGAGGACGGCTGGTACTGTGTTGCGCTCGATCTCTCCGAAACTAATTACCTGTGGATCACGCGGAACCAGCATCTGCCCTTCGATCAGAGGATAGATTATCCATTCGACACGCCATCGGATTCGAAGCCCGCGACGGATTCGAGCTGGCTCAGTTACTATTAACACGATCGGGGAAGCTCCGACCGAAGTCACACCAGCAGGAGCAGCGCCGGTGCTTGAACGAGCGCGCGCTGGACTCCGCTCGACGGCACTCGGAGTGCCACGCGCTGGAAGCGCTGACGAGGCGGTGCATCGCGCCGAGCTGGTACAGACAGACAGAGCAGCGGGCTCGTGTCGCTGGTCGCCTCAGCCATGTTCGGCCTCGAGCTGGCGCAGCTCCGCCTCGAGCGGGAAGACTTCGTAGCGGCCGAAGCAGGACAAGAGCTCCACGCGCGACATGCCGGCCAGCTCCGCGGCGAGCCCGGAGGAGATGCGCCCGAGCTCGTATAGCTTCACCGCAGCGAGCGTGCAGAGCTCCCGCCCGAGGGCGGCATCGTCCAGCGCCGCAGCAAAGTGCAGCTGATCGGGCACTTCGATCAGGATCCGTCGTGTCGCCATGGCTCTCTGGTCACCAGAACGCCGAGATGGGCTTCAGCGTGCACATGAGCTCCTCGAAGCTGTCGGCGACCTTCTTCATAACGCCTCTTACGCCAGGGACGCCAGGGTCCCCCTGGGCCCCGGATCGACACAGGGAACACAACCAGTACCTCGTCGCAGAAGCTCTGCTCGGTTGCCGATCGTTCGGGCCTCGATGGTATTTCGCGTCGATGTTGACCGCGTACGTCATGTCCGCCTGCTCGGTTGCCGATCGTTCGGGCCTCGATGGTATCGGTCTAAGCGCGAGGGCCGGGGACCTCGCGCACCGAGATCAGCGGGTGATGCGCCTGCCAGCCCTTCGCGAGCAGCCAGGTCCGCGGACGGAGCACGATGAGCGGCAGGTACGTCTCGCGCAGCGGCCACAGGACCGGCGAGTCCTCGAGCTCCTTCCAGTAGAAGAACAGCGGGCCGCTCGAGAACGGATCGACCTTCCACGTCTGCGGGAGCCCCGCCTGATCCTCGCCGTGCCTCCTCCAATTGTTCAGCACGTACGCCAGGGCGTGGCGGACCGCGCGCGGGGAGGTCAAGGGCCGAGCGTGAAAGCGATCGGCGACGACCTTGCCGGTGCGCCGCCCGCCCGTGCGCGCGGTGATCGCCGCGTTGATTCGCTTGGCCGCCGAGATCGCAAAGCCCTGCATCCCGCGGGAGAGCGCCTCCTTGTGGTCCGCCTCGACGAGCAAGTGGAGGTGGTTGCGCTGGATGCTGAGCTGGACGATGCGAAAGTCCTCGCGTCGGGCCGTGACGATCGTTGCCTCGCGGAGCTGGAGGTACATGTCGCGCTGGCGGAGACTCGTGACGTCGGCGACGACGCGGAGGGTGACATGAACCGGGTGCCGGTGATCGTGAACAGGGCGCTCCTGGTGACGCTCGCTGGAGCGCGGCCCGCGGGGCGGCCGCCCTGCTCCGCGGCGCCGGCCGCCGTGTGTCCGGAACACCAGCTCCTGCTGCTCGTGCGTCTTCCGCGCGCGTGCCATATGGGCTCCTTCGACTCACATGGAGCCGAAACTTGAATTCGCCGATATTATAATAGCCCCTGGTGAATCGACAAGTTGAAATATAGGAATAGGAATGGCATTCAGACTGCGTCCCTGACGACTACTCGTGAAGTTTGGCCAGAGGAGCAAATATAAACCGAGTCAATACACGCCAATTTAATACCAGTTTCATCCCGGTGCCCGGTCCATCCGTACGAGGCGCCCGAGAGGCCAACTGGAACGGATGCGGCAGCGCCCACCCAACATGCACGACGATCGCCTCGAGGGTGCACGTCTGCCGAGGGATGCCGAGGGAGGACGGCAGTACGAATGAACGAAGCGACTACCCTCCGGGCCGCCCACGACTCCATGGAGCCGTGGACAGGACGCGTGCAACTGCCGACTACCAGGCTGCGCTGCACTGTTTTGCGTAGAGCGCCCGGCATCGGAGCGCGCGGAGCCCGGGCTGCGCTGCGCGGGCTTTGCGTAAGAGCGCCCGTCGCCAGGACGCGCGGGCCAGGCTGCACTGCTTTGCGTAGAGGCCCGTCGCTGGAAACGCGCAGGGCCTGGCTACGCTGCGCGGCGCGGCTTTGCGTAGAGCACCCGTAGCGGGGCCGCGCGGGACCTGCTGCGTTGCTCCGCCACGTGGCGCTGGGCGGCGCTGGGCCGACGACCGCGTCCGCCACGCGCGATGCCGACGAAGCGGCCCCGGCTCAGGCCGGCGGGGCGTGCGCGCGCGCGCGCGCGACGATGGCGGGGAGACGCTCGAGGACGGCGTCGATCTCGGCAGCGGTCGTGGAGCGGCCGAGGCTGAAGCGGACGGCGGAGCGCGCCTCGCGCGGCGAGAGGCCGAGCGCGAGCAGGACGGGCGAGGGCTGCACGGAGCCGGAGGTGCAGGCGGCGCCGGTGGAGGCGGCGATGCCGGCCAGATCGAGGGCCACGACGATGGACTCGCCGAGGGCGCCGGCGAAGCCGGCGTTGACGGTGCCGCCGACCCGCGGCGCGCCGGAGCCGTGGATACGCACGCCGGGGAGCGCGAGCAGGACGCGCTCGAGGCGATCGCCCAGGGCGGCGACCTCGGGCCAGGTGGCGAGGCCGGCGGCGGCCGCCGCGGCGGCGGCGCCGAGGCCGGCGATGCCGACGACGTTCTCGGTGCCGGGCCGGCGGCCGCGCTCCTGGTGGCCGCCGTCGAGGAGCGGGAGGGCGTCGTCGGGGCCGAGCGCGAGCGCGCCCGCACCGGCGGGGCCGCCGAGCTTGTGGGCGGAGATGGCGAGCGAGTCGGCGGGGATGGCGGCGAGGTCGAGCTTGCCGGCGGCCTGGACGGCATCGACGTGGACGAGCGCCCCGGCGGCGCGCGCCGCCGCGGCGAGCCCGGCGATGTCGGCGAGCGTCCCGAGCTCGTGGTTGACGGCAGCGACCGCCAGGAGCCCGGCTCCCTCGAGCAGCGCGGCCAGACCGGCGGCGGCGGCCGGACCAGCGTCGGTGGCCGGACCAGCGACGAGCGCGCCGTCGGGGGTCACCGCCAGCATGCGGACCTCCCACCCGCGCTGGGCGAGCGCCGCGACGGCGCCGCGCAGCGATGGGTGATCAATAGATGAGCCGACCACGACCCGCGGGCCGCCGCGGCGCTCGATGGCCCCGGCCAGGCCGAGCACCCCGAGCGCGTTGGCCTCGGTGCCGCCGCTCGTGAATACAACCTGTTCGCGGGGCCGGCCTACCAGCGCCGCCACCCGCCCCCGGGCGACCTCGATGAGGTCGCGCGCCATGCGGCCCTCACGGTGAATCGAGGAAGGATTCCCTACAGCTGCGAGCGCCGCGGTCACGGCCAGGATGGCCTCGCGCGCCGCCGGGATCAGCGGCGCGGTGGCATTGAAGTCCAGGTAGATCCGCGGGTTTGTTGACATGCTAGCCAGCCTGTCGACATGATCACGCGAATCGCCGGGGGCTGTCCGCGGCACGAGAGTACAACGTGGCCGACGATGCCGGCGCACTCCTGGTCAGGTCCGGGCTGGTCTCCTCCAGCGCGCTCGAGGAGGCGCGCTCGCAGGTTACGCGGCATGGCGGCACGCTCGGCGAGCACCTCGTCGCGGCGGCGGCGATCTCCGACGAGCAGCTGACCGAGTTTTACCGGCAGCGCCTGCTGGTGCCGCAGGTGAACCCGAACACGCTCGCGCGGCTGTCGCAGAAGGTCATCGCGGCGATCCCGAGCGACATGGCGATCGAGCTGCGCGCGATCCCGGTCTCGCTCGACGGCGACAACAACCTCACCGTCGCGATGAGCGATCCGTCGGATCGCCACGCGGTCGACGAGATCTCGTTCTTCACGGGGACGTACGTCGTGCGCGCCGTCGCCACGCAGATGCAGATCGCGTGGTGCCTCGCCCATTACTACGGCCACATCACGGTGCTCGGCGCGCGGCTGATCCAGCCGCAGCAGGCGGCGACGGAGCCAGCGGCGGCGCCCCCGCCGCCCGCGCAGGGACACGCGGCGACCGCGGACGTGACGGGCGGACCGACGGCGCAGATGCAGGCCGTCGCGGAGCCGGCCGCGGAGGCGGAGGCGGAGGCGCCGGCGACGACCGCGGCCGCGGTCGCGCGAGCCAAGGTGATCACCGGAAAGATCAACGCCACACGCCACCACGCGATCGCGCCGGTCACCGGCCCGATCGACGAGAAGCGGCCGCTGAGCGACGCGCTCGACGAGGCCGTGCTCGAGGCGAAGCGGCTCGACGAGAAGGTCACCGAGACGATGACCGCGGTGATGCCGGCCACCGAGCCGCTCGAGCCGGGCGCGCACGAGCCGCCGCCGCCCGTGCTGAGCGAGTCCGAGCCGAGCGAGTACGAGGACGCGCCCGCGCCGAGCGAGCCCGAGCCGGACGAGCCCGATCCGCCGCCGATCGAGATCGAGGTCCTCGACCCCGAAGAGAGCGTGCGCCCGACGCGGCTGCGCCCGCGCGGCATCTCCAGCGAGCTCGGCGGGCCGGTGCGCCCGCGCGCTGCCTCGATCCGGCCGCCGGTGCCGATCCCGCACCTCGACGACGACGAAGACGACGAGCCGATGATCAGCATCGAGGAGGACGCGGCCGCCGCCGCGGACAGGGCGGCCCACGCGGCCCTGAGCCGCCGGCAAGTCAAGACGGGGCCGCCGGAGCTCAAGGCGCGCGCCGGCGAGGTCTCGCTCGACAAGCGGCCGGATCGCTACGTCGACGATCAGCCGCGCATCATCATCGAAGACGACGCGCTCGTCCCGGTCGGGCCGGTGGCCGGTGAGCTGCGCGCGAGCACCCACCCCGATCCGGAGCCGGAGTTGCCGACCTCGTCGATCGAGATCGACGACACGAGCGTCATGGTCGATCCGAGCCTCGACACGGTGTCCGACGAGATCTCGGCGGAGCCGGACGAGCCGGTGCTGCTCGAGCAGCGCCGGCCGTCGGGCTTGCAAAGTGCGCTGGACGCGGCGGTGGCGGCGGCTGGACCGATCGAGGATGGGCTGGATACCCTCGAGGAAGAGGTCGTGGTGCTCGAGGCGCGCAAGCCGACGCTGACGCCGGCACCCGCGCCGGCGCCGACGCCCGCGCCCGCGCCCGCGGCGACGCCCAGGCCCGCGTCCCCGTCGCGCCCGGGCAAGACGACGCAGACGGGCATCGGCGCGAACTCGGCGGCGAAGCGATCGCGGCGCGCCACGAGCCAGCCGCCCGAGCTGTTCGACGCCACGGCCCGAGACATGGCCGCGCTGTCGCGCATGTTCGACGGCGACGACGAGCTGTCGAACGATCAGGGCCGCGCGCTATGGCGCGACGACGAGCGCACCGGGCAGACGCTCGCGGCGCCCCCGGCGGAGCGCGGCGGTGCCACGAACCCGCGCATCACCGCGCAGCGCGGGGCGGTCACGGCGCCGCGGGCGGCGGTCCCGGCACCCGCCCCGACACGCGCGACGACCTCGCCCCCCGCGGCACCAGCGCCCGCAGCTTCGGCACCGGCCACCCCGGGCGACCCGCTCACGGACATGCCGGCGCCCGTCATCCTCCGGCCGCGCGCCCCCGGGGACCGCACCAAGTCGGTTCCGCCGGGCGCCGCGGAGCGCACCAAGACGGCTCCGCCGGGCGCCGCGGAGCGCACCAAGACGGCGCCGCCGCAACCGCCGGCCGCCGCCAGCAACGCCGCGACCCAGGCGGCGCACGACGACGATGATGAGCTCGCCGCGGGCCCGGCGACCAGCGTGATGACGGCCGTCGAGCTCGATGCCGCCATCCCGCAGCGCCGCGCCGAGGTGGTCCCCGGGCACCTCGAGCGGCGCGTGCGCAGCGCGACCGAGCCGGACGACGACAGCTGGAGCCCGGCCGGCGCCGCGATCCGGCCGGCCTTGCTCGGCGCCGTGCCGGGCAGCGCGGACGACGCCGACGCCGACGGCGCCGGGGACAAGAGCCGGATCCCGCTGCTGATCGCGAGCGTCGCGCCGCTGATCTCGTCGCCGCCGGCGCCGCCGGAGACGTCGCGCAGCGCGCCGGTGCTCGTGGGGGCCTCCGGGCCTGGCCTCGTGCGCGCGCTCAAGGACGCGACGTCGCGCTCCGTCGATCTCATCCGCTCGCTCGAGCGCGCGAAGGATCGCGACGCGGTGATCTCGCTCCTGATCGCGCACCTGGCCGAGTCGCACCGGCGGGCCGGCTTCTTCGCGTTCCGCCCGAGCGCCGAGAGCAAGGCCGGCGAGCTCGCCGTGTTCAAGATCATCCCGGCGCCGGCCGCCGCGCCCGTCGAGACGCTGCGGCTCGATCGGCCGTCGACGCTGCAGGACGTCGTCGGGACGCGCCTGCCCTACCGCGGCCCGGTGCTCGACGAGGCGAGCCGCACGTTCCTCGATGCCGTGCTGGGCGCGTGCCCGCCGGAGATCCTGCTCGTGCCGGTCTCGGTGCGCGAGCGCATCGTCGGCATCCTGTTCGGCGAGCACCGCCTACGCCACACGTTCGACGATCAGCTCGCGCTCGCCGCGCGCGGCGCCGGCATGGCGCTCGAGCGGATCCTGCTCGCGAAGCGCGGCTAGGAGCCAGCTGCGCTAGCGGCGGCCGTCGAGCTCGCGCGTCCGGCGCTCGGCGGACTCCTTGAGCGCCGCCCACAGCGCGGGGAACGCGCCGGCGATCTCGTAGAAGTCGCGCGGCGCGAGCAGGAGCAGCTCGGCCTCGGTGGCCGAGACGACGCTCGCCCGCGACGGCGTGCGCGAGAGCAGCGGCGCCTCGCCGATGTGCTCGCCGGGCCCGATCGCGCCGAGCCCGATCGGCCCGCCGCCGTGATCGGCCCGCACCTCGAGCCGGCCGCTCGCCACGACGACGAGCGACGGGGAGATCTCGCCCTGGCGGATCACGACCGTGCCCGGCGGCACCGAGCGGCGCGAGAACCGCGACAGCACCGCGGCGCGGCGCTCGACGGGCAGCGGCGCGAAGAACGCGAACGCGAGCGCGCTCCGCGTCGTGCTCCCCACGTCGCCGAGGAGCGCCGGCGGCTCCGAGAGCGGCGAGCGCGGCACCAGGCCCGGCCGGTGGATGCCCATCGGCACGTCGCGCGGCTGCGTCTGGTCGTCTTCCTCTTCGTCGCCGTAGTCGTAGTCGTTGCCGGTGCCGCCGGCCGCGGTGACGGCGCCGTCCTCGTCGTGGGCGTACCGCGAGGGCCGCCGCGGGGCCGGCTCGACGGAGGTGCGCATCGCCGCGGCCTGCGCCGCGACGCCGATCAGCGTGGCGGAGATCCGGCGCGCCGCGTTCGCGATCCCGCTGACCTCGGGCAAGGCGCCGTCCTCGGTGCCCGGGCGCGTCGGCGCGTCCTCGGTCGTCGGCAGCTCCCCCTCCGAGATCCGCCGCAGGCGCGACGTCGGATCGGCGATGTGGTGCGGCAAGGCCGCCGGCAGCGGCGTGTCCTCGGACCATGTCGACGGCCGGCGGCGGCGCTTGCCATCTATCTCCGCCGGCTCGGGCGGCTCCGGCGGCTCCGGCGGCCCCGGCGGCCCCGACGCCGCGGCGCCGAGCTCGCCGAGCAGCGCCCGGCAGCGCGCGTCGTCGGGCGCGAGCTCGAGCGCGCTGCGGCAGGCCGCGATCGCCTGCTGCGCCTGCCGCTGATCGCGGTACGCGATCGCGATCGATCGGTACTGATCCACGGCCTCGGCCTGCCGCCCCGCCTGGCGGAGCGCGTCCGCCACCTGGCCCCGGAGGCTCAGGTTCCCGGGCTCCTCCTCGAGCCGCCGCTCCAGCTCCCGCAGCGTCATCACGACGGCTTCAGCTGAACCACCTGGCGGTACGTCATCGACGACGAGGAGCCCTTGAGCGTCCACTTCCCGGCGACCTGCTTGAAGCAGGCGTCGAACGGCTCGCCGAGCGATGGAGCCGAGGACGAGCTCGCGACGGCGCCGGTCGTGTTGAACGTGGCGTACACCGTCAAGCTGATCTCCCGGCTCTGCAGGCCCGAGCTCTTCTTGAGCGCCTGCTCGTAGCACTTCTGGATCGCGCCGCGCGAGCGCTCGACGAGGCCGATGAACTCCTGGGCGCTCGCCGCGGCCGCGCGCTCGTCGATCGGCAGCGCGCCGCCGGCCTGGCCCGGCTTGACGGTCATGTTGGCGCCCTCGATCGTCACGACGATCTCGCCGCCGCCCTTCTGGAGCTGCAGGCGCGCGTTCTCCTCCTGCAGCTTGGCGATGAACTTGTCCTTCTCTTCCTTGTCGCGCCTGCATTCGGCGAGCTGCTTGGCCGTCTCGGGATCGGTCTTGATCACCTCCTTGGGCTTGCAGCCGAGGAGGCCCCAGGCGGCGAGCGCCAGGAGGATCGCAGGAGAGGTACGCATCATTGCTCGGGGTCTTTCGTCGTAGATGCTAAGGGCACGCTGTATCGAACAGAGCTCTGGTCACCGGGTCGCTCGACGTACTCGCGCACGATCCGGCCGTTCACGACATGCTCGCCGACGATACGGTCGACGCGCTCCGGATCGGTGTGATTATACAGAGCCGTCGCGCCGCGCGGGCTGGGCGGCGTCGCAAAGCCGGTGCCCAGCGAGGGCGGCGCGGCCTTCGACTCGCCCACCATCTCGCGGACCAGCACGTTGGGGCCCTGCGTGCAGCGGCCGAAGCAGCTCTGCCAGACCAGCTCGGCGCGCTCTCGAACGTGGTGCGCCTCGAGCGCAGAGCGGAACACCTCGTGGAGCAACGCCGATCCCCGGCGGTCACCGCACTCGGGACCGCGGCAGATGATGATTCGAAAACGTCGAGCGGCCACGCTGGGAGCTTCTCGTGCCTACGAAACCGGCCGGGAGGCCGTCGTTCGAGCGTGACCGGGCTCGGTTTCGCTGTCAATCGCGACGCGCCCGAGACGTGCCTCAAAACGTGGTCCGCGCTCAACATGGGCCGGGCCCGTTTCAGTACAACCGACGCGTGGATCCAGCCGTACTGCCGATCCTGACCTGCCCGCGCTGCCGCGCCACCGCGCCGTTCGCGAGCCTCCGCCACCCGCGCTGCGCGACGTGCGGCCTCGAGCCGTCGACGGCGCACGGCCTGCTCGACCTCATCGACGTCACGATCGGCGAGCCCACGATCGCGAGCACCGAGCAGCGGCTGATGGAGAGCGATCTGATCGCGCGGATCTACGACCGCTTCTGGCGCCCGGCGTTCGTGCGCCTCCTGGCCGGCAAGGGCGCCGGGGCCGCCGTCGGCGGGCTCGCGGGCGAGCTGTTCATCCACAAGCACGGGCTCTCGCTCGACGATCGGCCCGGGCCGTGGCTCGATCTGTCGTGCGGGCCGGGGGCGTTCTCGCGCGCGCTCGCCGCGGCGGCGCCGGGCGCGCTGATCGTGGGCCTCGACATCTCGCGCGCGATGCTCGACGTCGCGGCGCAGCGGACGGGCGGCTACACGAACGTCGTCCTCGTGCGCGCCGACGCGCACGCGCTGCCGTTCAAGGATGGCGCGTTCGGCGGCGTGAACAACGCGGGCGCGCTCCACGCCTACGACGATCCCGAGCTGGTCTTCCGCGAGGTGCGCCGCGTGCTCCGCCCGGGCGGCCTCTACGTCGGCTCGACGTTCGCCGAGGCGCCGTCGCTGCTCGGCCGGCTCGCCGCGCGCGCCGCCGGCATCCGCCGCTTCGAGTCGGGCGAGCTGCGCACCTGGCTACAGCGGATCGGCTTCGCCGATTACGAGGATGTGCGCCTCGGGGGCGCCTTCGTGTTCCGCGTCCGCCGGCCCTGATCGTACATTCCCGCCGTGGAGCCCGATCGGCCCGACCGCAGCGAGGCCTACGGGGACTTGCCCGGCGTGCACGCGGACGAGCCCACGTCGGCCACCGTGGCCGCGTCGCCGCTCGCCATCGCGCAGGGCGCCAGCGTCGTCAGCACGCGCACCCCGGGCGATCGGCCCGCCGGCTGGCCCAGCCTGTCAGCGCGCCCGCCCGCCACCACCGCCGACGCGATCGATCACAGCGAGCAGTCGCGGATGAAGTGGTTCTATCTCTACAGCGTGATCGCGCCGTTCGCCACGGTCGCGTCGACGCTCGTGCTCGGCGGCGATGCGCGCGCGCGGATCCTCCTCTGGATCGGCATGGCGCTGCATGCCGCGTGCAACGGCGTCCTGCTCTGGATGTGGTCGCGGGGCGAGCGCCGGCGGTGGCGGATCGGCGCGATCCAGCTCCTCGGGGTGACCGGGTTCACCCCCGCGCTGTACTACTTCGGGCCGTTCTCGGCCGCGAGCATGATCCTGATGCTCGCGGTCGTGTTCATGGCGCTCGATCGCAGCCACGTGCTCGCGCGGGCGTTCGCCATCGGCTGCGCGGTTGTCCACGCGGCGCTCGCGCTGCCAATCGCGGCCGACTGGATCGAGGACATCGGCATCATGCCGAGCCTGGCCGTCGAGCGCGGCCAGCTGTTCTTCTGCGAGGGCCTGATCCTCGCGTTCCTCGCCGCGGGCTACCTGCTCGGCCGCTGGGCGCGCAAGACGAGCGCGATGGCGATCGCGGAGCTGCACGACGCGATGCGCGTGATCGGCGATCAGCAGCAGGCGCTCGCCGAGGTCGTGGACGAGCAGGCGCGGCAGAACCGGGCCAACGAGGGCCGGTGGACCGGCCAGACGATGGGCTCGTTCAAGCTCGGGCTCGTGCTCGGCCGCGGCGCGATGGGCGAGGTCTACGAGGCCACGTCCGCCGACGGCCGGCTCGCCGCGGTCAAGCTCCTCAACCAGCGCACGACCGACTCGGTGCCGCACGTCGAGCGGTTCCACCGCGAGATGGCGGTGGCGGCGAAGCTCGTGTCGCCGCACATCGTGCAGGTCTACGAGCTGTCGCCGCCCGACGCGCCGGTGCCGTACATCGCGATGGAGCGGCTGTTCGGCATCGATCTCGCGACGCGGCTGCGCACCGAGAGCCGCCTCCCGTCCGACGAGCTCGTCGTCCTGCTCGATCACGTGGGGCGCGCGCTCGAGGTGGCGCGGCAGGCCGGCGTGGTGCACCGCGATCTCAAGCCGCACAACCTGTTCCTCCACGAGGGCGGCACGTGGAAGGTGCTCGACTTCGGCGTGTCGAAGCTCGAGTCCAGCGGCGAGGGGACGCTGACCGGCGACGGCATCGTCGGCACGCCGCAGTACATGGCGCCCGAGCAGGCGTCCGGCGGGAACGTCACGCACGCCGCCGACGTCTACGCGCTCGGCGCGATCGCGTACCGCTGCCTGACGGGGCGCGCGCCGTTCAAGGGCCGCGACTTCGCCGAGCTCGTCTACCAGGTCGTGCACGCGGCGCCGCTGCGGCCCGGCCAGCTCAGCCGGGTGCCGCGCGCGATCGAGGACGTCCTCGCCGTGGCGATGGCGAAGGATCCGCGGCGGCGGTTCCCGTCGGCGCAGGCGTTCGCGCAGGCGTTCGTCGCGGCGCGCCGCGGCCGCCCGGTGGAGCTCGATCCACCGGCGAACGCGTGGCGGCAGTAGGCGGGAGCGGCCGCCCGCCGCGCGCGGCTATATAATGTGGTGACTCGGCGCGTCATAAGGATCTCGGCCACTTACGAGCCGGTCAACGCCAGCGCAAATCTTTAAGCGATTCTGAGCACTTCCGCCCCAGTAACCCCGGAACGGGCTCGCTGATCTGGTTCCAGAGCGTGCTACGCCGAGGACGACGGCCGCATGGTGGGCCGCGCGTTCGGGTTCCACGGCGTGCGCGCGTCGTATGCATTCAATGGCGCACCGGCCGTAACGGCGCGATGCGCGCCCGCCAGATGAACATGGGTCCGCACTGAGTGAAGCTCCGTGGGAGCCCGAACTGGCACCCAGCGACCGGGTGACGCCAGGATCAGGCGCATGAGTCTCCGAGGTGCGGAACGAGCCAACCCTGCCGTGTTCGAGAATCTCGAGCCACATCGGATCCAGATTCGCAAGATCTACACGCCGATGGTCTGGGGCGTGATCGAGTCCATGCGTTCGCCCGATCTCGACGAGATCGGGCAGGAGGTCGCGCTCGACCTGTTCGACCGCGTTGCCGACGAGGCTCTCTGGGCGGTGACCGAGATCCAGCCACTCGACGAGTTGAAGTACTTCAGCCAGCGCTTCATCTCGGAAGCCGTACGAACGCGCTGGTCAGCCCTCTCCGCAGCGAACGCGAAGCACAAGTATCTCTACTTCAAGGGACCGACCGGGCGTGTAGATATCAAGCACGAGCACGTGGTTCCGCGCGACCGCCTGAAGAAGGCGCTCGCGGCAGCAGATTCATCGGAAGCGGTACGCCGAATCCTCGAGCGACCGATCGCCTGCGTCGTCTCCATCGACGAGGACAGCACGCTGCCCAAAGGCGGCATCGGCTGGGAGCGCTACATCGACAAAGTGCGAGTCTTCGATCGCCTCAAGCAAGACTGGGCTGATCTTGCTTCGCTGGCGACGAACCAGACTTGACGAGGCGTCGCTAGGACGCCGGTATCCTCGACGGCATGCTCGGAGCGACCGCGATGTTCACGTGTGGCGAGCGACAATTAGATCTCCCCAGCGACGACAATTAGATCGCCCCATCGCGACGGCGTAGCTGGCCGGTCAGAGGCCCGTGGTCTCCCCGAGGCGGAGGCCCAGGTACCCGTGCGACCAGTG
>Ga0247790_10000040_pt1 | contig 71542 bp, 50 predicted proteins | sample UWRJS171409R4_FD_179913 | JGI IMG/M metagenome (GOLD analysis project Ga0247790, IMG submission 179913) | Soil microbial communities from Arlington Agricultural Research Station in Wisconsin, United States - UWRJ-S171-409R-4 | ecosystem: Environmental > Terrestrial > Soil > Agricultural land...
CGGCCGACGTCGATGGGAATGATCGCCCCGGGGAACAGCACCGAGTTGCGGAGCGGGAGGATGGGCAGCGTGTCGGGAATCTCGACCGGCTGCTCCCCTCCGGCCTTGGCCTTCGTCATGGGTCGAAGCTAGCGACACGGATCCGTAGGCGTCAAGCCGACCTGCCTGTAATGACGGGCAGTTTTCCCCGTCGACGCAAGGCGCGTGCGAGGTGCGCGAATCCGCGCACTCCCGCACGTGGCTATACTGCGGCCGGGAACCGCCGTGGCCACGGTCCAGGAATCGCTGGAAGCAGCACTCCAGGAACGCTGGGATCGCGCGACCGTCGAAGTGTACGGCGACCACCTCTTGGACGTCGGTGACCCGCGCGGCGAGCTGATCGCCCTGGACCGGCAGATCCGATCGTCGGGCCTGACCGGGGAGTTCGTCGCCCGCAAGCGCGATCTCCTGCGCGCGTGGCTCGGCGAGGCGCTCCAGGACGCGTGGGACCCCGCCTGGTTCCGCGACGGCTTCATCGAGCTGCACCTCGATGGGCAAGCCCCCTGGATGCAGGTGCTCCTGCGCGACCTCCTGGCGAGCCCCGCGGGGCCGTACCTCCGGACCCTCCACATCTCGGCGCCCGGTGTCGACGCCGGGCGCGCGCTGGACCTCCTGTGCCGCGGGCAACATCCCTGGCTCCAGCGCCTGGAGCTCCGGCCGCGCGATCACGGCACGGTCATACTCTCGAGCCTGGACGCGTTCGCGCGCGCGACCCCGCGGCTCCTGACGCTGTGCCTGCCATCTGGCAGCATCGGGTTCTTCGCGCCGCAGAGCTCGCTGCAGCGGCTCGAGCTCTACCGGCCTCACCCGCCGCGCCTCGAGCCCGAGCTCGAGCAGTCGAGCGTCGTCGAGCTGGGCGTCCAGCTCGCCGCCGGCGACGACCTGGACGTGCTGCAGCGGCTGCTCCGGCCGGAGCGCTTCCCGGCGCTGCGCCGGCTGGACCTGTCGATCGACGCGGGGGGCGATCGGTCGCCCGTCGGCGTCGCGTGCAGCCTCGCCGGGTGGCTCCACAGCACCGGCCGGCTCACGCACCTCTGCCTGCCGCCGCTGCGCACGCGGGACGACGCCGCCCGTATCGGCAAGCTGCTCGACTCGCTGCCCGAGCTCGCCCAGCTCTCGTTCGGACGCCGCTACCTCGGCGCCGACGCCCACCACGCCCAGCTCGCTCACCCGGCCCTGGCGCCGCTGCCGCCGGAGCGGCCGTGGCCCATCGACGACGCGAGGCTGCGCTGGGCATCCTTCTCGATCTCGTTCGACAATCACTTCTGCCAGCAGCTCGAGCTCTCGTGGAGCGAGTGCCTCGGCATCCTCGAGCCGCGCTTCGAGGATCTCGCGGAGCCGGTCCGCGAGGCGTGGCGCGGGCTGGCACCGGCGCTCGCCGCGCTGGCGGCCGGCGCGAACCGCGCGCGCGCCATCCGGTGCTCGGCGAAGCTGTTCGCGCGGGCGGTGCAGGCGCTGCTCGACGAGCGCCGGCAGGGGCCGTTCTGGACGGTGATGGCCGGGCTCGAGCGATCGCTCTTCCCCGTCGAGATCCGCTGGAACGGGCCGCCTGGAGAGGTGCCGCGCGCAGCCATCCTCGAGCTCCCGGAAGCCCCGGACGGGATCTATCCCATCGGGTTCGATTGGGTCCTGCGGGACAAGGCCCTGGGCCAGGCCTAGGCCTGGGCCGGATCCATCACCACACCGCACACCGCCGGCTGCGGCCGGCACACCGCCGGCAGCTCGTGGCGTACGGCCGGTTCTCGCTCGTCGCGTGCCGGCCAGCCCAGCCTCCAAGAAAAGTCGTTGACGCCGGGGTTGCTGTGGTCTTACCAATTGGTCTTACCACCGATGGCCACCGAAGTGCCCGCGCCTTCCGAAGCCAAGAGCGACGCCGCCGACGCGGAGAATGGCGCCGCGGCCGAAACCGAGATCACCGCGATCGACGCGGTGTTCGAGAAGCTGCTCGCCGACATCGTCAAGGGCGTGCACCCGAGCGGGACGCGGCTGCCCGCCGAGCGCGAGCTGGCGCGCCAGCTCGGCGCGTCGCGGCCCACGCTGCGCGAGGCGCTGCGCCGCCTCGGCGAGTGGAAGCTGGTCGAGCCGCGGCGCGGCTCGGGGATCGTCGTGCGGCCGTACCGCGACTGGTCGATCGAGGTGATCGCGGCGTACCTGCGCCACGGCAAGCCCGAGGCCAGCCAGCCGTCGCTCGGGCAGCTCCTGATCGACATGTTCGCGATGCGGCGCGCCGTGGTGACCGAGGTGATCCGGCTGACCGCGTCGCGGATCCCCAAGGGCGGCACCAAGGGCGCGCGGCTCGCGATGGCGCGCGCGTGGGCCCTGCGCGATCAGCCGGCGTACGTCGCCGAGGACTTCGAGGTCATGCGGCAGATCGCCGAGGCCGCGAAGTTCACGCCGGGGCTGTGGCTCCTGAACCGCGTCGCCGACATCTGGCTCGACGCCGCGTCGGCGCTGCGCCTCGCCGTCCGGACGCCGGACGACTACGTCGCCGTGCACACGCGGTTCTTCGAGCTGCTCGAGGACGGCCAGGGCGAGGCGGCGTGCACGCTGATGGACGAGTACCTCGAGCGCCACGACAGCCGGATCGTCGACATGCTGAAGGTCATCGCGTGACCGACTACCAGCACTCGCCCACGACCGCGGCCGTGCTGCGCTCGCTCGTGCCCGTGATCTGCCCGCCCGAGGCGCACGCGCTCGCCGACGCGATCGTCGCGCACGTGGCGCTCACGCTCGGCGCGTCGCCGCCGCTGGTCCGCGCCGGCCTCGCCGCCGGGCTCGCCACCTACGATCTCGGCGCGCTGCCGCGCTACCGCCGGCGCGCGCGCCACCTCGGCCCCGAGGCGGCGGAGCGCTACTTCGCCTCGTGGGAGCGCGGCCCAACGCCGCTCCACGTCCAGCTCGCGCACGCGATCAACCAGCTCGTGAGCCTGGCCTGCTACGAGCAGCCGGAGATGATGGAGCGCGTCGGCTACCGCCCCGGCCCGTGGATCGAGGAGGTGCGGCGCACGCGGCTCACCGTCCACGGCGACGCCGCGCGGCGCCAGGAGGCGCAGATCCTCGCGCCCGATCCGCTGCGGCCCGGCGCGCGGGTGCGCCCGGAGCGCGCCGCGCGCGGCAAGGAGCCGGCGTGACCGCCGCCGCCCGGGCGGCGGCCCGCCCCGCGCTGCACGAGGGCGCCCGCCCGCCCGGCGTGCACACGCGCCACGACGTCCACGGCGACGCCGTGCTCGACGCCGACGTGGTCGTCGTCGGCTCCGGCGCGGGCGGCGCCACGCTCGCGGCCGAGCTCGCCGAGGCCGGGTTCGACGTCGTGCTCCTCGAGGAGGGCCCGTACTACCAGACGCGCGACTTCACCGCCGACACCTCGGCGATGGTGCGCCAGCTCTACCGCGACGGCGGCGCCACGCTCGCGCTCGGCAGCCCGCCCGTCATGTACCAGGAGGGGCGCGCCGTCGGCGGCTCGACGGTGATCAACGGCGGCATGTCGTGGCGCACGCCCGACAAGGTGCTCGCGCGGTGGGAGCGCGAGGCCGGGCTCGCCGGCATCGCGCGCGCGCTCGAGCCGTGCTTCGAACGCGTCGAGCGGCGGATCCACGTCGCGCCGATGGACGACGCCGCGATCGGCACGGACAACCGGCTGCTCAAGCGAGGCGCGGACGCGCTCGGCTGGAGCGTGATCGGCAACCTGCGCAACCAGAGCCACTGCGTCGGCTCGAACCGGTGCGCGTTCGGCTGCCCCACCGGCGCCAAGCAGAGCGCGCTCGTCAGCTACGTGCCGCGGGCGCTCGCGTTCGGCGCGCGCATCTATGCCGACGTGCGCGTCGACCGGATCATGCGCCACGGCAAGCGCGCGACCGGCGTCATCGGCACCGTCGCCGGCAGCGGCCACCGGATCGCCGTGCGCGCCAAGCTCGTCGCCCTGGCGTGCGGCGCGATCCACACGCCCGCCCTGCTCGCGCGCTCGGGATTCCGCTCGCCATCGGGGCGGATCGGCCACAACCTGTCGATGCACCCGAACGTCAAGGTCGTGGCGATCTTCGACGAGTCGGTCGCGAACTGGCGCGGCGCCCACCAGGCGTTCCAGGTCCGGCAGTTCCAGGAGCAGGGCCTCGTGTTCGCCGCGATCGGCATGCCGCCGTCGGTCCTCGCCATGTCGTTCCCGCACCGCGGCGCCGCGCTCGGCCGCCTCATGGATCAGTACGATCACATGCTGCTCGCCGGCATGCTGTGCGAGGACACGACCACCGGCCGCGTCCGCACGATCGACGGCCGGCCGCAGGCGTTCTACCAGCTCGCGCCCGCCGACGCGGCGAACCTGCAGCGCGGCGTGTCGCTGCTGTCCGAGCTCCTGTTCGCCGCCGGCGCGCGGCGCATCCTCTTGCCGTTCCACGGCGCCGCGGACCTTTCGTCCGCCGACGACGCCCGCCGCCTGCTCGATCGGCCGATCGAGCCGCGCGGCTGGGAGGTCGTCACCGTCCACATGATGGGCACCGCGGCGATGGGCAAGGATCGCAGCCGCGCCGTCACCGACGGATTCGGCTTCGTCCACGACGCCGATCGGCTGATGGTGGCCGACGCGTCGCTGTTCCCGACGCCGATCGGCGTCAACCCGATGGAGACGATCATGGCGCTCGCGACCCGCAACGCCGGCCACGTCATCGATCACGCCCGGAGGTTCTTGTCATGACCCAAGCCGCCTATGCCACTCCTGCCGCTCCTGCTTCGTCCGCCGCCCCCACGCCGCGCCCGCTGCCGCCGTTCCCGACCGCCGCCGCGCTCGCGCTCGAGCAAGCGACGCGCGCGGAGCTCGAGCTCGTCATGCTGCGCGGCGCGACCCCGGACCTCGGCGACCTCGTCGGCTGGGAGTTCCGCGGCATCAACCACCCCGCGTGGGCGCGCCTGGCCGGGATCAAGAAGTTCGTGAAGGGGTTCTTCCGCGCCGAGGACGGCCGCGTGATGGGCTACAACGCGCCCGTCGTCCAGAACGTGCTCGATGGCCGCTGGCGCACCAAACCATCGGATACCGCACCGAAACGCTTCGGCTTTTACGAGGTCGCGCCGGTGGATCCCACCCGCCGCGACAACGCCTACCTCCACTCCGTGCTGCTCGACTACGGGCGCGGCGGCAACCGGCGATGGGACCCGACGAGCGGGCTCCGCGACTACCTCGTCCAGGTCGATCCGGCCAACCCGGACCTCTTTTTGGGCAAGGCGTACTACGCGCTCGGGCCGCTGCGCGTGCACTCGAACTACTTCATCCTCGAGCGGTTCCGCCGCGGCCTCACCGACTACGCGCGGTACTAGTTGCCCGGCGCGCCACCCCGTCTGAGCTGCTGCGCCAGGTGACTTCGACCGGACCCACCCGTGGAGGCGGCCGTGGAGGTGGCCGTGGAGGCGGGTTGCCGGACCCATCCCGGTCTGGCAGCATGAGCCGTCCGATGTCGATCGACGGGGCGGATCCGCTCCGCGCGTTGCGCGAGCGCATCGTCGAGCTGGTCGCGTGGTTCGGCGAGGACGGCCGACGTCTGCCCGACGCCCAGGACGCGTGGCGCCGCGACGAGCTGTGGGATCGCCGCCTGCTCGACGAGGAGACGCGCTGGATGGAGCTGCTCGGGACCGAGCAGCCGCTCGCGTTCGCGCCGCTCGCGAGCTCGCCACCGGCGCGGCTCCTGCTCGAGCTCGAGAGCCTCGACCACGTGGCGTGGATGTACGCCGGCAGCGCGCGCTACGCGCCGGCCGAGCTGCTCCGCCGCGGCAGCCGCGAGCTCTACCTGGTCCGGCTGGCGCGCGAGCGCACGCCGCACGCCGCGCGGCAGGCCGGGCTCATCTACACGCACCTGCGGTACCACGCGCTGATCCCGTCGCGCGTCGAGTGCGATCCCGTGCGCTCGTACCGCGTCCGCGTCGAGACGATGCGCCACGGCGCCGCGCGCTGCGAGGAGGCGCGCGCGCGGGGCTCCGTCACGGTGGCGACGACCAGCTTCGGCGACGAGGCGCCGATCGACTTCGAGGCGCTCTCCGTGCCGACCGAGGACGAGCGCGCGCGCAAGCTGACGAAGGCGATCGCGGACGCCGCGACGCGCGGCGTGGACCTGTTCGTCGCGCCCGAGCTCACGGTGCCGCCGAGCGCGCGCGGCGCGGTGCTGCGCGCGCTGCGCTGGGCGACCGGCCCGGAGCTCGCGCTGCTCGTGCCTGGCAGCTTCCACGAGCGCGAGGACGACGCCGTCTTCAACCGCGCGATCCTCGTCGACGGCAAGGGCAACGAGCTCGCCACGCACCGCAAGCTGACGCGGTTTGGCCGGCTCGAGGAGGGCTGGCTCGAGTCGATCGCGCTCGGCGACGAGATCACGGTAATCGTCACGCCGATCGGCACGGTCGCCATCGCCATCTGCAAAGATTTCTGTGACGACCACGTGGGACGTGTATGGGAACAGCTCCAACCCGAGTGGCTCCTGGTCCCCGCGTACGGCAGAGGAGCGAGCGCCCACGAGACAGCGGCGCGCCGGATCGCACGCATGGCCGGGACGGTCACCATCCTTGCGCATGAGGGCGATCGGTTGCTTCAGGCGGACCAAAATAGCTTCATTCACGTCACCGAACTATTGAAGGGGAACTCCCAAGCCCCCGACTTCTTTGAACATAAAATCCCAATGCAAGATGATCTTCAAAGCAGTTGACCAAGGAACGTTTCGGTGACTAAACTTACTTAAAGAAACTACTTTGGAGAGTTCACATGCTGCTGGAGAAGTCTCCAGAGTACTGGGCGCGCGAGGCCACGATCGAGGAGTTGCAGACGCAGGTTCGCAACCTCGCCACGTGGACGGAGCAGGTAGCGGAGGTGCTGGACTTCGCGTACGTCGAGCGCAGCATGCGCGTGCTCTCCCGAACGCAACTCGACTCGCGGGACGACGCGCTCGCGCTCGCCGATCACCTCGAGCGCGTAGCGCACGACAGCGTACGTCCCGAGCTCGCGAAGCTGCGCCGGCCGTATCACGCGCGGTGGCGGATGCTGTCGGAGATCATGCACCGCTGCGCGACGCGCCTCGAAGTTCCGCACAAGGTCCTCGCGCGCAAGCACGTGCGCGAGATCCTGCTGCACCTCTACCAGGCCGGCGGCAGCGTCGCACAAAGTGACCTGACGCTGATCCCGAACGAGGGGCAGCGCTCGGCGACGCTCAAGCTCATGGAGCAGTGGGACTTGATCGAGCGCCGCGCGGAAGGCACCGCGCGCATCGTCTCGATCACGGACCTCGGCCGCCTCGCGATCGCCGAGGAGATCGCTTCGCGCCAGACGCGCGAGGCGCGGGAGCCGCGCGCACGCACGGCCTCGACGCTCGAGCGTGGCTGCACATATATGTACGCCGTGTCGTGACAGCGTACGTCACCACGTTTTACAGCTTCAAGGGCGGAGTCGGTCGCACCACGTTGCTCGTCAACGTCGCGAACGTCCTCGCTGCGAGAGGCGAGCGCGTGCTGCTCTGGGACCTCGATCTCGAGGCCCCGGGCGTGCACCACTTCCCGGGGCTCGAGCCGCCGGAGCAGGTCTGGCAGAGCGGCTTCCTCGAGTGGCTCGGGCAGACGCCGCCCTGCCCCACGATCGAGCCGACGGCGGCGTGGCCGCCGGAGGTGTGGATGCGGACGCTCGGCGACCGCGTCTACGAGACGCGCGGCCCGCGCGGCCGGATCTTCGTGCTGCCGGCGCACGGCACGAACGCGAACCTCGGCCGCGCGTACGGCTCGATCGACTGGCACGGCCTGTTCGTCGATCTGCCGGCGCACGGGCTGCACCTGTTCTCGCGCGTCCGCGACATGCTGATCGATCGCTTCGAGCCGACGTTCCTCTTCATCGACTCGCGCACCGGCATCTCGGACCTGGGCGGCTTCCTCACCGGCTTTTTGCCCGACTGCACGATCCTCGTCGGAAACTACAGCCGGCAGAGCACCGAGGGGCTGCGCGGCGTGTACCTCGCGCTCGACCGGTTCGCCACCGAGCGCGTGAAGGCCGAGACGCACCGGACGCGCAAGCTCGAGCGCGTGCTCGTGGCCTCGCCGGTGCCGCTGTCCTTGCCGGCGCGCGAGCGCGGGCGCAAGCGCTGGCTCGACGGCTTCTCCGGCGAGGCGCCGCGCTCCCTGATCGAGGTGCCGCTCGTCGAGAACCTCCTGTACGCCGAGGACGTCCTCGTGCGCTCGGCGCCGTCCTCCGACGCGGCCCGCGCCTACCAGGCGGTCGGCGAGATCCTCGCCGGGCTGCGCCAGGTCCGCGAGCGCACCGAGCAGACGTCACGCTTCTCGACGGCGACCCTGCGCGGCGCCTCGCGCCTCGAGCGGCTGCTCACGCTGCTCGGCTACGAGACCGGCAAAGGGGCCGGCAGCGGCCTCGTCGTCCGCCAGCGCACGCTCGCCGGCGCGGTGACGCACCGGATCGAGTACATCGACGGCACCGCGCGCGCCGACGCGGCGTTCCGCGAGCGGCTCGAGCGCCTGCGCGCGACGGCCTCGCCCGGCATCTCGACGCTCGTCATCGCCGACGCGGCCCGCGACGACGCCCGCGACGCGGCGCGCGCCGCCGGGCTCGCGCTGCGCACGATCGCGGAGCTCGAGGACGAGCTCGTCGACCTGCGCGCGTGCGCGGCCGCGGTCCGGCGGACGTTCGAGGACAGCGAGCTGTCGCGCGTCTACGTCGCGCCGCACGCCGTCACCTCCGAGGGCAAGACGGTCGACGGGCTCGAGTACGCGCTGCGCTGGGTGGCTGGCACGGGCCCGCGGCTCATGCTCGTGCGCGGCGATCCGGGCAGCGGCAAGACCGGCTTTTTGCGCCGGCTGGCGTACGAGTTCGCGCTGCGCGCCGAGGCGGAGCCGACCGCGCCGACACCGATCCTGATCGAGCTGCGCGGGGCGGCGGCCGGCGCGACGCTCGAGACCTTGCTGCAGCAGCAGCTGCGATCCGCGATCGGCTGGCACGGCAACCCCGAGGCGATCCTCTACCTGCTCCACGCGGGCCGCGTGATCCTCCTGATCGACGGCTTCGACGAGACGGCGGTGTCATCGCGCGAAGGCGCCGAGGAGCAGCTCCGGCTGCTCACCCACCCGACGGAGCACGCCGGCATGACAGCGCCCGCCAACCGGATGATCGTGGCCAGCCGGGCGGACACGCAGATCGACGCGGTGGCGCTCGATCTGTCGCCGTTCAACCACGAGCAGGTCGAGCGCTTCTTCCGCAACCGGCTCGGGCGCGAGCGCGCGCAGCTCGCCTACGACAAGGTCATGGCCGATCCGCCGAGCTCGGCGAAGTCGATCCCGATGTTCCTCGAGCTGCTCGCGAGCGACACCGCCGCGTCGGCGCGCGAGGGCGGCGCGTGGGCGGCCGAGGCGGGCATCAAGCCCGCCGCGCTGTTCGAGCGCCACGTCGAGCACTGGATCGCGGGCGAGGCGAGCGACGCGCTCCTGCCGATCCAGCGCGCGCGCCTCGTCGAGCGGCTCGCCGCGGAGCTGTGGAAGATGTCGGCCGGCGAGCTGCCGCAGGCGCAGCTCGTCGCGGCGGTGCGGGCGAACGAGCCGCAGCTCGCCGAGTTCGACGCCGAGCAGCTCGATATGGTCCTCCGCAGCGCCCCGTTCGTGACGCGCTCGGAGCACGGCGCGTACGGGTTCTCGCACCGCAGCATCCTCGAGTACGTGCTCGCGCGCCACCTCCTGCGCCGCGCGCAGCTCGGCGTCGACGCGCTGCGCGCCGCGCTCGCCACCGAGCGGCTCGACCCCAGCTGCACGGCGCTGTTCGTCGATCTCGCCGCCCAGCAGGCGACGGTGCGCGACGCGATCCGCCAGATCGTCGACGGGCCGTACACCCCCGACGCCACCGAAAATGCGGTTCGCCTCGCCGCAGCATTCGAGGCGCGGCACTCCCCGTCCGGAGGTGGACGGCGATGAACTTCAACGACAGCATGTTCTACGCGCTGCTCGCCGCGCTCGGTGGCCTGTCGGCCACGGCGGGCTACCTGCTCGGCCTGCGCCGGTTCGCGTCGCGCACGCACGCCGAGCTGCAAACGACCAAGGACGCGCTGGCCGAGGCGCGGCTCGCCAAGGAGGCGAGCGAGCGCGAGCTCCTGCAGGCCAAGACCGCCAGCGAGCGCGCGCTCCTGGAGGCCAAGACGGCCGCCGAGCGCACGCTCGCCGACGCGCAGAGCGCGTCGACCCGGCTCGCCGACGCCAAGACAGCGGCCGAGCGCGCGCTCCAGGAGGCCAAGGACGCCGCGACGAAGCAGACCGGGCGCGGCGCGCCGACGGTGACGCACACCGTGCTGCTCGACGGCGTCAGCAACAGCGGCAAGAGCACGCTGGTCCACCGGCTCGCGTTCCCATGCACCGAGCCGGACAGCCTGCGCAAGATCACCGCCACGCAGCTCGCCTACCGGACGCGGCTCCTGCCGATCTGCTTCGTGCCTCCAGCGGACGCGTCCCGCGAGAGCGCCGAGGCCGGCGACGAGCCGGTGCTGCACGCGCAGGTGCTGCGCGACATCGCCGGCGAGAAGCCGTACGAGATCATCAACATCCTCAAGCAGCTCTCGGCGGAGCGCGAGCAGACCACCGAGCGCGAGCGCCACGGCACCGCGATCGTCGTCCTCGTCTGGGACATGGCCGACACGGCCGGCAGCCGGGCGCGGATCACGAAGGAGCGGCTCCAGCTCGCGTACCACAACGACTACGGGCGGCAGCTGATCAAGCACTTCGTGATCTTTTTCAACAAGCTCGATCTGCTGAACGTTTCTGCGGAGCGGGTGCAGCAGCTCGTCGACGACGAGCGCGCGCACCTCGGCAGCATCACCGACTTCCTCGGGACCGACGTGGTCCGGACGTACCTCGCGGGCTCGGCGCTGCGCGGCGACGGTGTGATCGAGTGCCAGGGGGCGATCTACACGGCGCTCGGGCTCGCGCCCCATTTCCGTGACATCGACAAGGACGGCAGGCTCCCATGACGGTGTCCAACCACTTCGACGTGCGGTGGGTCGACGGATACAGCGCCGTCTCGGACGTCCCGAGCTCGCTGGCGGCGACGATCGAGAAGCTGGCGGCCGAGCTGCCGAGCTCGCACGATCGGATCGAGGTGGCGGTGCGGGATGTCCGGCGTTCGGACGGCGTGCACGTGGCGGTCGGGCTGCTCCGGTTCGTCGTGAACGTGTCCTCGGTGCCGCGGCCGCTCGGGTTCTTGCACGCCGCCGTGCTGCCGGCGGGCTACCGCGCCGATCTGGACGGCTGGCGCGCGCTGGTCGCCCGGCGCTACGGGACGCACCCCGAGGAGCGCATCCGCACGCTCTACGAGGAGCTGGCGGAGTCGACCAAGGAGGGCGGGCGCGATCGCCTGCTCTCGCTGGCGATCCGGTTCGAGGACGTGTGCGAGCTGCTCGAGCCGCTCAAGGACGACGAGTCGCCGATCGGCGGCCCGCGGCTGTACGTGCGGCCGCCCTCACGGCCGCCGAAAGGTAGCTACCCGCGGGCGGCCTCGTCGCCCGGGGTGGGCGGGATCTCCTCCGCGCCCGCGGCGTCTCCGAAGGCACGGCCCTCGCAACCGCTGCTCCCGCTCTCGCCGATGATGCAGGTCGTCAACCTGCCAGACCCGCTCGAGTCGCGCGAGCTGGACGCGCTGCGCGCAGACCAGACGCTGGCGAACGACATCACGCAGCCGATGGACGCCCCGCCGGGGACGGCGGCGCCGCTCTCCGGCGAGCACTCGCAGCACCGCCTCCCGGTCGCGCGCGGCCAGCGAGGGTGGTGGGTGGCGGGCACGGTGCTCGGGGCGGCGGTGCTCCTCCTGGGCGCCATGGGATGGCTGATGCATCGCCACCGCGTGCTCGTCGTCGAGCGCGACCGCCTCGCGGATCAGGTGAAGAAGCTTCCGGATCGCGATGCGTGGGAGCGCGAGCGCAAGCGGCTCGAGGAGGCGCTCGCAGACGCGCTAAATCACACTCCGGAGGCGTGCAAGAAGCAGGTCACGCTGGCGACGGAGAGCTGCGAGGTGTCGCTCAACAAGGCCCGCATCGACGCGCGCACCAAGATCGACGACGCCGAGAAGTCAGTCGACAACCTTCGCAACCAGCTCATGGACCTGTCCACCCGGCTGGCGCTCACCACGAAGGCCAAGGACGAAGCCGAGAAGCAGTACCACGTGACGAACGACGCGCAGCGGCAGCTGACGACCACCCGGGACGCGCTCGAAGCGGAGAACCAAACGCTCCGCGCCACCGCGGAACAGCGATACAAACAGTTGAAGGCGCTCTGCGACGGTCTACAATCGGCGCGCACCAGGCCTCCGACTCCGAAGGAGTGCCAAGGGATACAGTGAAGTGATCGACGCGGATCCGGCCCCGACGAGCGTAGAGGTAGCAATCGCCGCTTCCGCCCGCCGGGCCCGGATGCTCGCCGGCATGCAGTCGATCGCGCTGGTCGCGATCGTGATCGCCGGCTCCCGCGCGGGGTGCGGCGAGTCGGCCGCGCACACCGACGCCGGGATCGACGCCACGAGCGCGGCCGACGCCCTGGTCGCGTACGCGGCCGACGCCGCCGGCGACGCCGCGGCGGTCCGCGCATGCACGAGCGCGGCCGACTGCAGCGCCGCGTGCGAGGGCGGCTACGGGCCGCGCGCCGACGCCTGCGTCCGGTGGGCGGACATGCTGCGGACCGGCTCCGGCGGCGCCAAGCGCGATCGGCTCGCGGCCCGCGATCGGTACCGCAGCACCTGCCGCGACCTGACGGACGCCCTGGCCTGCACGCGGCTCGCCCTCGAGGCGGGCCTCCTCCGCGATCTCGATCTGGCGCCGGACTGGCTCGAGCCGGCGCAGGCGCCGCTCGGCCTGCTCGGCGCGGCCTGCGCGGGGGATCCCGAGCGCGGCAAGCTCGCGTGCGCCGCGCTCGAGCTCCTGGCGCCGATGTCCGCGACCGCGCGCGAGCGGCGCGTCGAGCTGTGCGGCGGCGAGGACGTGGACCGCGCCGGGTGCGCGGCGGCGATCGCGCTCGCGGCGTGCCGCGCCGATGACGCCGCGGCGTGCTACCTCGCCGCGCGCGATCAGCAGCCCACGCGCGCCGAGGCGGCCGAGCAGCTGCGCAAGCTGTGCGACGAGAAGCAGGACCGGCCGGCGTGCCTGTACCGCTACGATCTGTCGCCGCCGGGGCAGCGCGATCAGCGCTCGCTGCTCGCCGCGTGCTCGACGTTCGAGGACGAGGGCAACGCGCCGATCGCGCGGGCGTGCCTCGAGTACGCGCTGATGGAGCCGTTCCGCGCCACGCCCGCCGAGCGCGCGTGCGAGCTCGGCTCGTGCCAGCACCCGCAGCTCCGGCGCGCGCCCACCCTCGCGGTGCTGAAGAAGTCGTGTGACGGCGGGCACGTCAACGGCTGCGCCAACTTGATCTTCGCCCAGCGCGGGAACCCGGCCGCCTGGCGGCCGCTCATCGAGGACATCGAGCGCCGGATGCCGGCCTTCGCGTCGAAGGCGTCGCTCGCGATGCCGGTGGAGGTCGTGGCCTGCCACCTGGGCTCGCTCGATGGCTGCAGCGCCGCGATCAAGCGGATCGGGGCGATCGATCGCGCGCACGCGGCGCGGCTCGCCGAGTTCAGCCAGCGGCTGCTCGATCCGCTCGCGGTGAACTGAGCCCCGAGGCTCCGAGGGGCGAAGCGCGGGGTCACCGCGGCTTCGTTCAGACTCCTGGACAGGCGTCGCGCTCGGGCCGGTTACGGCGCGACGTCGACGCCGACGCCGATCGGGATCTTGACGCTCTTGATCTCCTCCCGCGCCATCGGATCCGGCGCGACGCCGGGCGTCGTGCCGAGCTGGACGACCACGATCTCGTCGGCGCGGCGCACGGCGTGCAGCTCGGTGCCGCCGCCGCCGGTCACGCACGCGACGCCGGTCAGCGCGTTCATCTCCTTCGCTGGGGTGATCCTGCTGCACGTGCCCTTGTACCGACCGAGCGGGTGGCTCACCTGTTTGCCCGTCTCGTCAGTCGTGGCGAGGTAGATGTCGGCCAGCTCACCCTCCTGCGTGATGCCCCAGGAGAGCAGCAGCTTCCGCGGCAGCACCACGGCGCCCGTGTTCGAGGTGCCGGAGGTGCCGGAGGTGCCCGCGGTGCCCTGCGGCTTGCCGCCGGGGCACGCGGCGGTCAGGGCGCAGGCGGCGAGCGCGATCATCAGGCGGGTCATGCGCCTCAAGCTACTATCATCCAGGCGCAGAAGCGCTGACGAGCGGCGATCCGCGCCACGCGCGGCGGGCAGCGCTCGGGTCCGCCGGTCAGAGCGCTGCGCCGAGGAACTAGGGGTAAGATGCCGGGCATGTCCCTGGCCCGGCTGGTCGTCATCGAGGGCCCCGACGTCGGCCGCGAGTTCGAGCTCCCGATGCGCGGCGGCGGCGTGGGCCGCGGCGACGGCAACCTGGTCCAGCTCACGGATCCGATGGTGTCGCGGCAGCACGGGACGATCGAGCTGCGGGACGGCGCGCTGTGCTGGATCGACGACAGCGGCAAGGATCGGACGCGCATCAACGGCGCGCCGGTGACGCACCACCGGCTCGAGGCGGGCGACGAGATCATCCTGGGCACCACGAAGCTCGCGTTCCTGCCGATCGACGGCGTGGCGCTGACGCGCGCGTCGTCGCACGTGACGATGGAGGTGAACAGCCGCCAGCTGCTCGCGCTGACCGGCGGCGACGATCGCGCGCGCCGCCACCTGGCCGCGCTCGCGCAGCTGGGCGATCGCCTGCGCGCGGAGGCGGCGGCGGGGCGCGAGGCGGTGGCGCGCGCCGTGTGCGACGCGGCGCTGACGATGCTCGGCGCGCACCGCGCGTTCGTGCTGTCGTCGTCGCGCCGGCTCGCGCCGCTCGCGGCCGCGGTCGGCACGAACGAGCCGACGCAGCTCCAGGCGCCGGGCGATCTGATCGACAAGGTCGTCCACAACCGCCAGATCGTCACGGCCGAGACGGGCGGGCGCGCGCTGATCGCGGCGCCGGTGAACGGCGCGGGCGACGAGGCGCTCGGCATCTTGTGGGTGGATCGCCGCGGCCCGGCGTGGGACCAGACGGACACGCTGGCGATCGGCTGCCTCGCGCACCTGACGGCGCCGGCGTGGATGGGCGTCGACACGCGCGAGCAGCTGATGAAGCGGGCCGACGCGCTCGAGGACCGGCTCACCGACGGCGACTTCATCGGCCGCTCGGCGGCGTCGCAGCGCGTCCTCGACTTCGTGACGCGCGTCGGCCCGAGCGACGCGGTGGTCTTGCTCGGCGGCGAGTCGGGCTCGGGCAAGGAGATGGTCTCGCGCGCGATCCACCGCGCGTCGCGCCGCGCGAAGGGGCCGTGCGTCGCGGTCAACTGCGCCGCGCTCACCGAGAGCCTGATCGAGAGCGAGCTGTTCGGCCACGAGAAGGGCGCGTTCACCGGCGCGACCGAGCGCAAGGCGGGCCGCTTCGAGATGGCGGATCGCGGCACGCTGTTCCTCGACGAGGTCGGCGAGCTGCCGCTCGGCCTGCAGACGAAGTTCCTCCGCGTGCTGCAGGAGCTGCGCTTCGAGCGCGTCGGCGGCCAGAAGGCGATCGAGGTCGACGTCCGCGTGGTGGCAGCGACGAACCGCGATCTGGCCGAGATGGTCCGCCGCGGCACGTTCCGCGAAGATCTCTATTACAGACTCGCCGTCATCCAGATCGACGTGCCGCCGCTGCGCGAGCGCCTCGACGACGTGCCGCTGCTCGCCGAGCACTTCCTGGCCCGGCTCCGCGGCCAGGCGGCGCGCCGCATCCACGGCTTCTCGCCCGAGGCGCTCGCGGCGATGACGCGCTACGGCTGGCCGGGCAACGTGCGCGAGCTGCGCAACGCCGTCGAGCGGGCGATCGTCCTCGGTGACCGCGAGCTGATCATGCCGGCCGACCTGCCGCCGCAGGTCCTCGCCGCGGCGGCGCCGCCGCGCACGCGGACCTCGTCGCCGACGCCGCCGCTCGGCTCGTCGATCTCGGCGCCGATCGCCGCGGTGCCCGCGGGGCCGGCCCCGCTGCCGCCGCCGGCCGCGCCCGCCCCGCGCAGCGGCGCGGTGACGGGGGCCCCGCCGGTGGGGCGCGCCGGGTCGTCGTCCGCGGTCACGCTGCCGCCGGTCTCGATCGACGCGCCGGCGGCCGGGGCGTCCGCGGCGGGCCCAGGCACGCCGGCCCGCCCCGCTGCGCCAGCGGCGCGCTCGCTGCGCGAGCTCGAGCGTGAGGGCATCCTCGCCGCGCTCACCGCGACGAACGGCAACAAGGCGCAGGCGGCGGCGATCCTCGAGATCGATCGCTCGACGCTCTACAAGAAGCTCAAGGACTACGGCATTGACGCGTAGCGCCAACCAGGCTCGGCACCGGCGCTCGCGGATCCAGGCTGGTGAAAGCCGGTCACTCCGATGCGGCAGCCGGCAACACGCCGCTGTGGCAGCCCTGACACTGCCAAGGTAGGCGTGAGACCAAGCCACCGAAGTTCCTGATGTTTTTGGGCGCGCCTGCGAGGGGCCGCCTTGGCCCGCCGTGTGTAATGCCGTAGTGGTCATGAAGCTCGCGATCGTCATCAGCTCGCTCCTCCTGGCGCACGCCGGGCGCGCGCAGCCGGGGGCGGGCGCCGGGCCGAACGCGCCCCGCTCATCCGCAGGGTGGAGCGGAGCGATGTAGACCGGTTCCGGCTACCAAGCGTTCTATTCCAGCACGCGAACACTGACCAAAGGCCGAGTTTCGAAGGCGATCTTCGAGGGGAGAGCCGGCCTAAAGGCGAGTCGATTTATCGACATGTCGTGAGTGTCCTGAAATATCAGGCGCACCTTATACGTTCTAATTGACAGAGAGGGGGAATCCGGCACCCGCCGGCCCGCCCTCGTCACGCGGGGAGCACGAGCAAGTATCGACGGTCGCGGGGGCGACCGAGGATGCGCGCGCTGCGCACGAGACAAGCGCGCGGCGCACGAGACTCGAATACAACTCTCGACTGCTGAGTCTGCCGGGGTGCACCCGGCATTTGAAACTGCCAGTGTAAGTTCACGCGCCGGACCCCGATTGATAGGAAATCGGCGATGCCTCGCGAGGCCCGGTGGGGGCGCAGGAGGCAGCGGTTCTCGTCGAGCCCGGCGTCGCCTGCATGCACGACCCCCGCGGCGTTCCCTGCGGACATTACAAAACGTATCAATACAGATCGCAATTTAAACACTTAGTTTGAATAACAAAAACACTAGACAATCAACAACCAAGACCTACGGTAAAACCCATGAAGAAGATCAAGACGCGCCTCTCGCTCACCACGACCACCGTTCGCGTGCTCCGTGACGCCGAGCTCTCGGCGGTCCAGGGCGGCGGCGGTGCGCGCACCTCGAGCAACGACCCCCTCGCCTGCTTCGTGGGCGGGAACCTCGTCGCCGACGCCGACAAGCGCTGAGCGCTCGCGGCGCCGGCCTGAGTCGCCGTGCGCCGCGGTTGTGCAGCCGTGCAGTGAGCCCCGCTCACCGGTTGCCTCAACGCGCTGGGAAGCCGGGCCGATAGATATCCGCGGCCCACGCGCCGGGCACAGCTGGCCAGTGCTCATCCCCAGCGCCGAACTGTACCGAGTAGACTGACCTCGGTACCTGCGGGCAGAGCGCGCTGCCCGGCTGCCAGCAGGCAAAATAGCGAGCCGTCTCGCACATATATGCGATTGCGCGTGCATCCGTGCGACTCCCTCCGAAGAGCGCCCGTCCGGACCAGCATGCAAGACGCCAGGGTCTCCACGACCCGACCGAGTCGTTGGATCCGGGCGCGCGGACATCCTGGTTCGCTCGAGCCTCGAGGGGAGTCTCGAGCGGCCCGGAATTTCGCGGCAGCAGGACATGTTTCGCTCAGCACGCGGTGGAAACGATGGCAGGGGAGCATGGGCGAGATGCGACGGGCCGTGAGGGCGACCCGTGAGGGGCGACCCGTGAGGGCGACCTCGGGTGTCGCACGCGACGCGTGAGACGGGGGAGCGGTCGCACTGCGCGACTGCGACTCGCAGTTGCGTAGTCAGGTCGCGGGCAAATCGCAATTCGTGACCGAGAGTGTAAGCGCTCGCGCCAAGCGTCGATGATGAGTGCGCAGCGCGCGCGCAGAGCGGCCGCGGGGAACACGCGCGAGGCGAGCGAAAGGCGCGCAGGGCGCGCGCGCGCCTCGGCAGCTCACGTCGTTCATCGGCAACCTATGATCTTTGCTCGATAAAAACCGCCTGCCCAGCGCGGCATCCACGCCACCGCTGAACGCGACCCATCACGCACATGTGCCACCACGCGTGCGCCGACGGATCGAGCATTACAAAACGAATCACTGCAGATCTGAATTAAAACCGCCAGTTGAATTAAGAAAAACACTAGACAACAAGGAAGCGCGACACACCATGAAACCCATGAAGAAGATCAAGACGCGGCTCTCGCTCACCACGACCACCGTTCGCGTGCTCCGTGACGCCGAGCTGGCGGCGGTCCAGGGCGGTGGCGGCGCGCGCACCTCGAGCAATGACCCCCTCGCCTGCTTCGTGGGCGGGAACCTCGTCGCCGACGCCGACAAGCGCTAGCGATCGCAGCGCCAGGCCTGGGTCGCAGATTGACCCGAGGCCAGGAGCCGATCCCGATCGAACGCCAGCTGCTTCACGGCCTCGCCCATCGGGATCCTGGCGACCTGCAGCAGCGACGCCACGTCCCAGATCTTGACGAGCCCGTCGCTGCCAGCGCTCGCGATCAGCGCGTCACCGCCGTCGATCGCCAGCGCGCTGATCAAGGTTGCGTGCGCCTCGATCGCCTTGCGCGCCCGCCAGCCGGAGCGATCCCAGATCGTCAAGGTGCCGGCGTACGTGCCAGTCACGAGCCAGCTCCCGTCGGAGCTCCACGCCACGTTCGCCACGGGTCCGACGTGGGGGAGCGTGGCCTCGAGCGCGCCGTCACGGCTCCAGACGCGCGCGCTGCCGTCGAAGCTCAGCGTCACGAGCCGGGCGCCGTCGGGCGAGAACCGCGCGACGCTCATGCCCCCCTCGTGATCGAGCCGGATCGCGCGCGAGAGATCGTCGGCGAGGAGCCACCCGGCGGACTTGCCCTCCTGCCGCCGGTCGCTCTCGTAGGCGAACACGGCGCCGCCGTCGCGCGCCACGCTGATCGAGTTCACGGCCCCGAGGCGGCGCTCCGCGGTCTTCTTCCCGGTCGCGACGTCCCAGACGGAGACGGTGTCCCCGGGGCCGCAGATCGCCACGCGCCTGCCGTCGGGGTACGCGGCGAGGCAGCCCACGCGCTCTCCGGCCACGCGCAGCGGACGCTGCACGGCGCCGGTCCCGTCGAGCACGTGGAGGACACCCTGCTTGTCGGCGGCGAGCGCGAGCTTGCCGTCGGGTGACAGCGCGCCCTCGACGATGTCCGGCGCGCGCCACGCCCACTGCCGCGCAGACCCAAGCTCCCAGATCGCGAGCCCCTGCGTCCCGATGCGCGCCAGCCGGCCGGCCTCGATGACCGAGTCGATGTACTCCGCGCCGTCCGCCCCGGTGTCCGCGACGGGCGCGGCGTACGTCCGGAGCCGCGACTGGCGGCTCAGATCCCAGATCTTCGCGGTCCCCGACCAGCTCGCCGTCGCCACCCGCCGGGTGCCGGGCTCGACGGCGACGTTCCGCAGCGACCCGCCGTGGTGAAACGCGGCGGTCTGGATGCCGCGAGCCACGTCCCACACGCGGGCGGTGCCGTCGCTCGAGGCGCTGACGAGCTGATCGTCGGGCGCGAAGACCACGGCGTTCACCTGCGCGGTGTGACCGCGCAGCGTGGTGACGAGCTCGCCGGTCGGGAGGCTCCAGATCCGCACGGTCGTGTCGGCGCTCGCGGTCGCGATCCACCGCCCGCGCGCGTCGACGGCGACGCTCCGCACCCGGTCCTCGTGTCCGACGAGCCGGTGGATCGTCGCGCCGCTCTGCGCGTCCCACACGCGCGCGGTCCGATCGAGGCTGACGGTGATGACCCGCTCCCCCGTCGCGTCGAACACGGCTTGCCAGATCGACGCGGTGTGCCCCTCGAGCTTGGCGAGCTCGCGCCCCTCGAGCGACCACACGGCCGCCGTGCCGGACGCGGTGGCGGTGACCACGCGTGTCCCCGACGGATCGAAGGCGAGGCCGTAGACGGCCTCGGGATCGGCCTTCCACGTGGCGCGCAGCTGGCCGGTGCGGGCGTCCCCGATCACGACGCTCCCGTCGGAGCCGGGGACGGCGACGTGCGCGCCGTCGCCCGCGAACGCGATCCCGCTGGCCGCGCCGCGCCCGCCGGTGCTGGCGATCGAGGCGCGCAGCCGACCGTCCGCGGTCCAGAGTCGGATCGTCCCGGCGGCGTCGGCGGTCGCGACCTCGCCGCTGGGGCTCCACGCGGCGAGGACGGGCGGCACGTGGCCACGCAGGGCGTGCAGCTCGCGCCCGGACGCGGCGCCCCAGACGTGGACGGAGGCGTCCTGGCCGCCGGTCAGGACGCGCGTGCCGTCGGGGCTGAACGCGGCGTACCAGACCTGGCCGGCGTGCCCGCCGAGCGTCGCGAGCTCGGCATCGATCGACTCGCGCGCGCGCGCCCGCATGAACCGGACAGCGGGCGTGTCGGCGCCCATCCGGTACGCGGCCTCGAGCGACTCCCGCGCCGCCTCGGTGTTCCCGACGAGCAGGGCCTGCTGGCCGCGCTCGATGTAGCTGCTCACGAGCTGCTCCTGCACGAGGGCGCGCTGGTGCCGGGCCTCCTCGCGCAGCCAGAACATGACGGCGAGCGCAACCGCGAGCGCCACGAAGCCGGAGACGAGCACGAGCCGGCGGATGCGGCGACCACGGGCGGCGGCCGCGCGGCTGGCGTCCGCGAACGCGCGCTCGATCGCGGTCAGGCCGTGCACCTCGTGCTGGCGCCGCCACCGCTCGAGCTCGGCGAGCGGCTCATCGCGCCACAGGAGGCCGCGCGCGCGCCCGCGCTCGTCCCACTGCCGCGCGGCGGAGCGCACCTGATCGCGCATGCGCACGCTGTCGGCGTCCTCGCGGATCCACTCCTGCGCGCGCGGCCACGCGGCGAGCAGCGCCTCGTGGACGATCTCGACGCGCGCGCCGTCCTCGTGCTCGGCGATCACGAGGAGCCGCGCGGCAACGAGCTTGTCGATCACGGCGGCCGCGTTGGGGCTCGCGAGCGCCTGGCCGAGGTCGGCGACGGAGAGCTGCGCGCGCGTGCCCTCGGCGGTAACGAGGTGGCGGAACGCCTCGCGCACGAGGCGGCGATCCTCGGCGCCGAGCGCGGCGAGCGTCTCCTCGGCGTGCTGGCCGAGCGCGCCGCCGACCCCGCCCATGGCCTCGTAGGCGGCCCGGGTCAGCCGGAGGAAGCGGCGATCGCGCAGCTCCCACAGCCGCGCGGCGGTGAACGAGAGCAGCGCGAGCGCGCCGGGGCGCCCGGCGACGGCCTGCGCCATCTCGGGCGCGAGCTCGGCATCGGACAGCTCGTAGCCGAGGCGGCGCGCGGGCTCGACGATGGTGCGGATCAGGTCCTCGCGCGACGGGTTCCCGAGGAGGAAGACGGAGGCGGCCACGCGCGGGCCGAGCACGGGCAGCGCCGCGGCGCGCATCAGGAAGTCGTCGCGCAGGGTGCCGATCACGCGGATCCGGCCGTGCGAGGACGACGTGAGCGCGTCGAGGATCGCGCTGAACCGCTCGCGCGCGGCCTGATCGTGGCACAGCGTGAACAGCTCCTCGAGCTGATCGACGATGAGGACCAGGAGGCCGTCGTCGGTCGCGTCCGCGAGCCACGCGTCGGTGGCGCCGAACGCGGCGGCGGCGCCGAGCGTGGTGCTGGTGCCCGAGACGGCATTGAACAGCTCGCGGATCTCGCGCTCGGGGACGCCGGCGGCGCCGAGCTTGGCGGCGAGCGTCGCGACGGGCCGGTTCCCGGGGCGCATCGCGACGACCCGCGATCCGGGCGGCAGCGCCGGGACGACGCCGGCGTGGACGAACGAGCTCTTGCCGGCCCCCGAGGCGCCGACGACGATCTGGAGCGCCGCGGTGCGCAGGCGGTTCGACAGCGCGTCGACCTCGCGCTCGCGGCCGACGAACAGATCGGCGTCGGCGGCCGAGAACGGCTCGAGCCCGAGGTACGGCGCGTCGGCCTCGGAGCTCGCCCGCGCGTCCTCGGCCGACCACGCGAACGCGTGCTTGCCGAGCCAGTCCCACAGCGCGGGATCGTGGAGCTCGAAGCCGCGCGGCGTCGCGACGAGGCGGGCCCCGCGGCGATCGGGGCCGTCGAACAGGAACAGCTCGTCCTCGGCGCCGGGCGTGGGCGGCGCGACCTGCGCGAGCGGCCACAGCGCGAGGGTGCTCCGCCCCTCGAGATCGAGCAGCACGGGCTGCCGCTCGGGCGGCGCGGCCCCGCGCGGCGTCACGAGGCGGCGGTGCTCGCGCCGGAGGCCCATCCAGCTCTCGCAGGCGCCGGACCGCGCGATGACGAGCCGGTAGTCGAGCAGGAACGACGCGGCGCGCAGGAGCCGCCCGAGCGCCCCGACGAGCTGCACGAGCTGGGACCGGACCAGATCGTCCCCGCCGCGCGGATCGGCCGCGCGCTCGATCCGCAGCACGGGCTCGAGCGTGTCACCGCCCTCGCCTTCGCCTTCGCCCTCGCCGGCCTCGGTCCGCGGGACGAGCAGATCCACGAGCGGCGGGATCGGGTGCGCCCCGCGCTGCGCCGCGAACCCCTGCACGAGCCGGCGCATCAGGCGGACGCGCTCGGCGTCGTCGAGGCCCCGGCGCCCCAGATCGCGGAGCAGGGCGTCGGCGACCGGATCGTCCGACGCCTCGCGCACCTGCGCGCGCGACGCGAGCACGAGCGCGAGCAGGTACCGCACGAGCGTGCGGAACAGATCCCGCGCGACGTCGCGGGCCTGGTGCGGGTTGCGCGCGCCCTCGAGCGCCGCGATCGCCTCCGCGAGCGGCTGCGGCGCCTCGGCGACCCAGATGTCGCGGATGCCGCGCTCGAGGCGCGGGAGCTCGAGGGGATCCTCCGCGAGCCCCGACGCCACCCGCAGCGCGGCGGCGAGCTCGAGCGCGCTGGCGGGGCGATCGAGTGGGCGCTTGGCGAGCGCGCGCGCGAAGAAGCGATCGAGCGTCTCGGGGAGCTCGCCGCCGACCGGCGGCACGGGCGCGTGCATGTGGAGCGTGGCGAGCTCCGCCACCGAGCTCGTGTGGAACGGCCGCCGCCCGGTGAGCGCCTCGTAGGCGAGCACGCCGAGCGCGTACAGATCGGCGCGCGGGCCGACCTCCTCGCCGACCCATTGCTCGGGCGCCATGTACGAGGGCGTGCCCATCATCGTGCCGACGTCGGTGAGCTCGGACTGGAGCATGAAGCTCGGATCCGTGACCTGCGCGGTGTCGGTGAGCGTCGTCCCGTGCGACAGCGCAGGCGGCGCGGTGTCGGCCACGGAGTCCACCACGGAGGCCGCGCCGTCGGGCTCCTCGATCGGCCCGAGCAGCATCTGCCCGGACCCGACGGGCTCCTCGCCGGACAGCATCTTGGCGACCCCGAAATCGAGGAGCTTGGGCAAGAGCCGCCCCGCCCGCTCGATGACCATCACGTTCGACGGCTTGAGATCGCGGTGCACGATGCCGTGCTCGTGGCCGGTCTGCACCACCTCGGCGATGCGCTCGAAGAACGGCACGAGCTGGGCGAGCGGCAAGGGACCCCGCTGGGCGAGCCAGCGATCGAGCGGGGTGCCGTGCACCATCTCCATCGCGATCCAGAGGAGGCGATCTTCCTTCTCGACGCCGAACGCGTAGACGTGCGCGGCGTAGGGGTGATCGAGGCGCGACGCGAGCCGGGCCTCGCGCAGGAACCGCTGGACCATCACCTGCTTCGTGCGGAACCTGCCGTGGAGCACCTTGATGACGGCCTCGCGGCCGAGCAGCGGCTGCTCGCAGCGGTAGACGGCCCCGTAGGCGCCCTCGCCGATGCGCTCGCGCAGGACGAACTCGCCGACGGTGCGTCCGCAGAGCTCATCACGCACCCCCATGGAGCGGGATGCTATCAGGGTCCTGGCGCGGGCGTCGCCCGCGGCACGAGCTGACGCAGCTGCCACGTCTGGATCTGGAGCGCGCGCCGCACGTCGCGCCGATTGTCTTCCTGCAGCCGCCCGAGGAGCGCGGCGAGCTGCGCGAACCCGACGATATAGAACACGAGCCCGACGATGGTCCCCGTGCCATCGAGCTGGCCCGCCGCGGTGCGCAGCACGAGATCGCCCCCCGACACCCAGACCTGCGGACCGATCACACCGGCGAACGAGAGGATCCACGGGCTGAGCGTGGCGAGCGAGGTGACCGCCGCGGCGAGCCAGGCGGGCATCATCCGGCGATGCGCGGCGAGGATGGTCACCAAAAGGACCGGCGGCCCAGGGCCGAACACGACCGGGCTCACCAGGTAGCTGAACAGCGCGAACAGCGCCAGGTGGCCCACGATCGCGACGTACCGCGGCCACACCGGATACCGCGGCGCGAGCACCTCCAAGGCGAAGATGATGAGCGCCGCGATCGCCGGGCCCACGATCAGGGGCCAGAGGTCGCGCACCCCGCCCCAGTAGAGGAACGGAAAGAACACGAGGGCGGCGAGCGCGCCCACGGTCCCGAAGCGCGTGCTCGTCTCCCACGCGTACAGATCGAGCTGCGCGAGCTCCTCCTCGACCTCGGGCGGGGTCTCCTTCGGCGGCGCGAGCATCAGGCGGCCGACCAGATCCGCGGCCTCGCGGTTCGTCGGATCGAGGGCCAGCGCCCGCGCCGCCGCGCGCATCGCGGTCTGCTGCGCCGGCGTGGTCCCGGCGGCCATGGCCTCGCGCGCGGCCAAAAGCTCGCCGCGCGAGAGCTCCCGGCGCAGGGAGAGATCGCGGTTCCCCTCGAGGAAGCGCTGCACCGCGTTGCCGAGCTGGCGCGCGGTCGGGAAGCGCTGCTCGCGCTCCAGCGCGGTCGCGCAGACGCAGATGGCGTCGAGCTCCGGCGGGATCTGGCGCTCCGGGGCACGCAGCGACGCGCGCGCATCGACGCCGTGGAGCGCGGACGCGATCGCGGGCTGACCGCGCGGGTGCAGCGGCTGGAGCGTGAGGATCTCGAACAGGATGCAGCCGAGCGCGTAGACATCGGCGCGACCGTCGAGGTCGGCGTCGCCGCGGATCTGCTCGGGCGCGATGTAGCCGGGCGTCCCGAGGATCGCGCCGTCCACCGTCTCGGCCACGCCGAGCGTCTCGATGTCCTCGACGCTCGAGCGGTGCTCGCTCTCGCTCACGACGTGCGCGATGCCCCAGTCGAGCACGTAGACCTCGCCGAAATCGCCGAGCACCACGTTGGCGGGCTTGAGATCGCGGTGCACCACGCCGTGCGTGTGCGCGAACTCGATCGCCAGGCACACGTCCACGAACGCGCGCAAGAGCTGGTGCAAGCTGAACTGCTCCTCGACGGCACGCTCGCCGGCGCCCAGGCGCGGGAGCAGATCCGCGAGCGTCGTGCCGGCGAGCTGCTTCATGACGAAGAACGGCTGGCCCAGGTCGCGGTTGCACAGCTCGTAGACGGGCACGATCGCCGGGTGCTCGAGCCGGCCCTGGATCCGGACCTCGCGCAAGAATCGGGCGAGCACCTCGGGGCTCGGGCTCTCGATGCGCAGCCGCTTGATCGCGACGGAGCGGCCGATCTGCTCGTCGCGCGCCGACAGCACCTCGCCCATGCCGCCGCGCCCGAGCACGCCCTCGATCCGGTAGCGAACCAGCACCTCGCCCACGTCCGGTCCAGCGGCCGTGGGCATGGCCGCCGCATCCGAGAGCGTGGGCGGATAATGCTCCGGCAGATCGATGGCCCCATACAGCTTCGTTCGCCGGGACGCACCCGCATCGGCGTCATCGCCATTCACCATGCGCGTATCGTAGCGTCAACGCGATGCTGTCAGGGTGCCGGCGCGCTCGGTGCCCGCGGCACGAGCTGGCGCAGCTGCCACGCCTGGATCTGGATCGCGCGCCGCGCGGCGCGGCGATCGTTGTCCTGGAGCCGCCCGACGAGCGCGGCGAGCTGCGAGATCACGAACGTATAGAACATCAGGCTGACGATGGCCCCCGTGGTGTCGAGCTGGGCGGCCGCGGTGTGCAGCACGAGATCGCTCCCCGACACCCAGACCCGCGGACCGACCACACCGGCGAACGCGAGGAACCACGGAGACAGGGTCGCGAGCGCGGTGGCGGTGGCGACGAGCCAGAGCGGCATCAGCTGGCGATGCGCGGCGAGGATGGTGATCAGGATGATCGGTGGTCCGGGACCGAACACGACGGGGCTCACCATCCAGCCAAGCAGCGCGAACATGGCCAGGTTGCCGGCGATCGCGAGGTACCGCGGCCACACGACCGAGCGCGGCGCGAGCACCTGCAGGGCGAAGATGATGAACGCCGAGATGGCCGGGCCGGCGATCAGGTACACGGGATCGCGCAGCCCGGCCCAGTAGAGGATGGGGAAGAACGCGATGTAGCCGAGCGCGCCCAGCGTCCCGAACCGCGTGCTCGCCCTCCACGAGCGCAGGTCCAGCTGCGCGATCTCGGCGAGGACCTCGGGCGGGGTCTCCTTGGGCGGCTCGATCATCATGTGCCCGACCAGATCCGCCGCCTCGCGGCTCGTGGGATCGAGGGCCAGCGCCCGCGCCGCCGAGCGCATCGCGGCCTGCCGCGACAGCGGGCTCCCGTCCGCCAGGGCCTCGCGCGCGGCGGCGAGCTCGCTCCGCGCGAGCTCCTGGCGGAGGGCGAGATCGCGGTTGCCGTCGAGGAAGCGCTGCACGGCGCTGCCGAGCTGGCGCGCGGTGGGAAAGCGCGGCTCGCGCTCGAGCGCGGTCGCGCGGACGCAGATGGCGTCGAGCTCCGGCGGGATCTGGCGCCCCGGCGCGCGCAGCGACGCGCGCGCGTCCACGCCTTCGAGCGCGGAGGCGATCGCGGGCTGGCCGCGCGGGTGCAGCGGCTCGAGCGTGAGGATCTCGAACAGGATGCAGCCGAGCGCGTAGACGTCGGCGCGGCCGTCGAGATCCGCGGCGCCGAGGATCTGCTCGGGCGCGATGTAGCCGGGCGTCCCGAGGATCGCGCCGTCCACGGTGTCGGTGGCGCCGAGCGACTCGATGTCGTCGAGGTTCGCGCGGTGCTCGCCCTCGCTCGCCACGTGCGCGATGCCCCAGTCGAGCACGTAGACCTCGCCGAAATCGCCGAGCACGATGTTGGCGGGCTTGAGATCGCGGTGCACCACGCCGCGCGTGTGCGCGAGCTCGATCGCCAGGCACACGTCCACGAACGCGCGCAGGAGCTGGTGCAGGCTGAACGGCGCCTCCGCAGCGCGCTCGCCGGTGCGCTCGCTGGCGCGCTCGCCGGTGCGCTCGCTGGTGCGCTCGTCGGCGCCGAGGCGCAGGATCACGTCCGCGAGCGTCGTGCCGGCGAGCTGCTTCATGACGAAGAACGGCTGGCTCGTGTCGTGGCTGCACAGCTCGTAGACGGGCACGATCGCCGGGTGCTCGAGCCGGCCCTGGATCCGGACCTCGCGCAAGAACCGGGCGAGCAGCTCGGGGCTCGGGCGCTCGATGCGCAGCCGCTTGATCGCGACCGAGCGGCCGATCTGCTCGTCGCGCGCCGACAGCACCTCGCCCATGCCGCCGCGCCCGAGCACGCCCTCGATGCGGTAGTGGACGAGCACCTCGCCCACGCCCGGCCCGGTGTCCGTGGGCTCGGCCGCCTCGTCTGCCAGGGTCGGCGGGTAGTGCTCCGGCAGGTCGATGGCCCCGTACAGCTTCGTTCGCCGGGGCGCACCCGTATCAGCGCCGTCGCGATCCGTCATGTCCGCGCAGCGTACAATGGAAGCGATGCGCGTCCGGATGAACGAAGCCATCACGGAGGAGTCGGTCTTGCTCTACGGCGACGACGGCACGCTCGCGGGGATCTCGCGGGCCGACGCGCTGGCGCTCGCGCGGTCCCGGGCGATGGACCTCGTCGAAGAGTGGGAGCGCCCGCAGCCTCGGCGCGCGGGCGCGGTCGTGTGCCGCCTGCTCCGCGTCCAGCACCCGCTGGTCTGGGAGAGCTCCGCCGAGGCGAGCGTAGATCGAGGCGGCGGGCCGGAGCTGGATCCGGATCTCTGGTTTGTCACCGCGCACTGCGAAGGACGGCACTACGTGCTGGGCAACGGGCACACGTTTCGCGGGCGCATCCATGCCTGGTGCCCCGCGAAGCAGCTCGGCTTCCGGGTCTCGAAGTCAGACATCACGGAGTGCTCGCGGGAGACCGCGTATTACGTGCGAGGCCTCCTGGCCGGCCAGGAGCCGGCCGCGCCCGTCGACGATGAGGGCGATCTCCTGCCGCCGGACGATCCCGAGTATCGGGCCTGGGTGCACGCCACGAAGCTGTTCGGCCAGACGGGGAGCTGGAACGAGCGCGTGCGGCTCTGCGAGGTCTGCGGGGCGCGGCTTTGGCCCTCGAACCCGAAGCCCACGTGCTGGGACGCGCACCAGGCGCGGTGAGCGAGCGCGGCCGACGGACGATCGGCCTGCCCTGCCAGCTGCCCTGCCACCTGCCCTGCTACCTGCCCTGCCACCACCACGCCGTGCTCGTCCAGGCCCGCCCCGCCTGCTCGTGGCAGATGCGCGCGAGCGCGTCGACGAGCCGCGGATCGAGGGCGAGGTCGGCGACCTTGCCGCGCGCGATCGCGGCGGCCTTGCCGTCGTAGGCCGGCCACGGCGTGCCGCGCGCCCGCGGCCGGCGCCGCGCGACGGCCCCGGCCCACGTGTCACCGCGGCACGCGGCCACCCCGCGGTGCTGCGTGATCATCGCGCCGAGGCATGAGTCGCAGAGCGCGTCACGCGCGCAGGCGCAGAGGGCCATCGGTCCAGTCTAAGCGAACGCGGCCAGCCCGCGCGCCGACGAATGCCGACCGACGTGTGCCATCGCGATCGGCTACGACGGATCAGTCGCCGCGCGCGAGTCGATCGAGATCGAACGAGACCGCGCTGCCCCTCCCCCGTGTGGCAGCCGAGCGCATCGGATACATCCGCGTCTGATCGTCGTAATCCAGCGAGAACGTCTGCACTTGATTGACGTGGTTGGGCGGCGTCGTGACCTACTCGGGGTTGCCGAATTCATCGTAGGCGAGCTGGGTCACCGCAGTCTCACCGCTTGGCCCGTTTGAGGCGACGCAGGATGACCTGGATTTCCTTGTTGAGGTCCGGATCAGTGCCGAGGTCCATGAGCGCCTTGCGAGCTCGCGGATCTGTCGAGCGCTCAAGCGCACTTAGCAAAAGTAGGCGGCTTGAGCCATGCCGAGTGTCCCGCGCCAGGGAAATAACATCGCTAATCACTTCATCATCCGCGGCTGCGGCAATGGCCACGGCCAACCCATCCTTCGCTCGCTGCTCCTGCTCTTCGCGGTACATCCGTGTCAGGTCGTACCAGCCAGCTGCCTTCGCCTCCGGGACGGCCAGTGCCCGAGCAATGCCCTCCCGTATCGGTGCCGGGTATGGACGACGGAGGTGTGCCAAGAGGATTGGCACCGCATTTGGGTAAGAGCCCGGCGTGTTGACCAAATCCCATGCCGACTGCACCTGGAAGCCCGCTGCTCGCAACTCATCAACCAGTGGCTTTTCGGCGCGTCGGTATTCTGCTTCTCGTTTTTGCCGCTCCTCTTCCTCTCGTGCACGCTTCGCGACGAACTCTGGGTCAGCATTGAGCTTGGCCATCAGCTCAGCCGCGGTGACCTTTTTTTTAGTTGTCATGGGATGTACCGTAAGTTGATGGTGCCGCTCGAAATTTCTCGGGCGAGCGGAGCAGAGAGCTGTGTCGTCGGTCTGACCCAGAGGTCAAAGCGTAACCCATTCTGTCTCGCATATGTTGCGAAATCGCGTAATTGCTGAGTGTAGCTGAGCGAACTCACATTCTTGACCTCGCTGAGCACGGAGCTCGTGAGCCCGTCAGGAATCCTTGTACGACCGGCTACTCGAATCGACACCTTCGGACCAATGTTCGCCACACTGCGGACCGCCGCTTCGCCCGCCTGACCTGCTCGTACGACGCTGGCTCCACTGTGAGCGACACTTCTGGTCGTGGTTGCTTGAATGCTACTTCCTGTAGTCCCATTCCCACTCTCGGAGAGAGCGCGACTGGTCCCCCTGGTGGACAGGGCCCTCACCGTGCCTACAATACCGGCGGCGCCGACGATGCCTTCTTCGATCGCTTGTGCGGTAGGGCCGCCGAGCTGGCCAGCCACCGTTGCGTGTGGGCTGCCGTCGATCACCTGGCTGACGCCGGAGGCGCCGACGTCCGCGGACATCGCCATCAGCGGTCCGCCAGCCACACAGCCGAGGCCGGTATCGCACAGGGCAGCGCCGGCGACGAATCCAGCGGTACCGGCCCAGATCTTCACGGCGCCTGCGGCGCGCGGGGCGACCTCGTCGCGTACGAATCGGCCGACGGCTCTGCCCCCCCGCTTGAGCCACGAGACCCAATCCCGGCCATCTGGATCGATGAAGCCCAGCGGGTTGTGCGCGGCGTACGCGCCAGGGGCGAGCAGCAGCGGCTGGCCGATCGCCCGGTCCGGTGCGTCGTCGAGCAGGATCGGATCGGTCCCCAGCCAGAGGCTCAGCCTGGGGTCATAGAAGCGCTGGCCGAAGTCGTAGAACCCGGTCTCGACGTCGAGCTGCTTGCCGCTGAACAGATAGCCATTGATCGGCTGCTTGGGACCGGCGTCGATCCAGAGCTCGCCGTCCGGGAAGTAGGCGTGCGCGTCGTTGACGGTGCCGTCCTGTGCGGTCACCACGCCGGTCGAGCCGAGGTGATCGGCGTGAAAGTAGAAGGCCGTACCGGAGCTCGGCGGTAGCGGCGGATCGGAACCGCTCGAGTACGCGCGCAGCACGCTCGCGACGCGCAGCGCGCCAGCGAACACGTGCTTGGTGCCTGTGTTGTCGTTCGCGACGTCGAAGTACGGGCTCGCGAACACGGTGTCGCCGTCCTGACCGCTCCGGATCACGCGCAGCCCCGACGCGTCGTACACGTTGCGCTGGTTCGCACCCATCCCGGACACCTGGACGAGCCGGCCATCGTCGTCCCACGTCAGTTGCTGGATCGATCCGGTGGCGGCGCTCCGCCGCGTGATCGGGTTCCCCGAGGGATCATAGGCGAGGTCGAGGTCGCCGACGCGGCTCGGCAGGTGCGGCCGGGCCGCGCCGTAGGTGTAGGCCGCCGCGAAGTTCGTGGCGGTGGGAGACTGCGCGTTGCCGCCGTTGTTGATGAGCAGGTGGACGCGCTGCTTGCTCAGGAGGTTGTGGCTCGCGCTGTACGCGAAGGTCTGGTCGTAGGTCGTCGAGCTCCCCTGCGCGAGCGGCGCCTTGCCGACGGCGCGCGTGAGGCGATCGACCCCGTCGTAGGTGAACGCCACGCTCGAGCCGCCCGGGAGCTTGCCGCTCGCGGGCGGCGGCGGCAGCGCGTCCTCGATCTGGGTCGGGTTATCGGCCGGATCGTAGCTGTACCGCAGATCCTGGACCTTGGTCGCCGCTGGCGCCGGCAGCGTGGTGACGAGCGACGCAAGGCGAACGCGCAGCGGGTCGAAGCTCCACGTGGTGACCACGCCGTTGCCGAACCGCGCCCGCGTGCGGTTGCCGAACACGTCGTAGCGGAGCTCGTCGGCGTAGGTCACCGCATAGCCGGCGCCATGGCCGGTGACCTTGGCGAGCGAGCCGCCGGCGTCGTACGTATGCGTGACCTGCTCGCCGTCGGGATAGCCGATGCGGAGCATCCGGCCGAGCGAATCGCTGGTGAACCGCGTGTCGAAGACCTTCGGCGCGTGGCTCGGGTGCGCCGGATCTCGAACCGTGCGCAGCGTGCGCCGTGACTCGCCGAGCGCGCCGTAGAAGTGCTCCTGCGAGCCGGTCTCGTCGTGGACTTCGGCGAGCCGGCCGGCCCGGAACGCACCAGCGCCCGGGGCGCCGTACACGAAGGTGACGTCGGGCTTCGACGGGTAGTCGATGCGCGACAGGCGGTCTCGATCATAGAGATATCGGACCTCGGCGCCGAGCGCGCGGTGGTTGGGCTCGATCAGCGCGATGCGATTGCCCATCAGGTCATGGCGCTCCTCGATCAGGCCGTAGTCCGGGTTGTCGAACGAGGTCCGGAGCCCCCGCAGATCGTAACCAAGGCGAGTCTGGGCGCCCTCGGCATCGACGATGCGCGACAGCTCCCCGGTAGGGAGATAGTCATATCGATTGATCGAGGACGTCGTAGCGGTCGGGTGCTCGACGAAGGTCCGGACGCGCTCGAGATGATCGGCGAAGGTCTCGCGCACGTGCCCGTTGGCATCGACCGCGGTGATCGCGAACAGCACGGTCCCTGGGCTGTCAGGCGGCGCCGCGAGGTCATAGCGCGCGGTCTCGGTCGCGCCGTCGGGCTGCCGCGTCGACACCGTGCGATCGAGCGCGTCGTATGCCACGCGCGTGGCAGGCGTGACGACCGGCGCGACGAAGCCCGTGCTCGCGCCGGGCGTGAAGAATGGATGATAGGTCGCGGTGACGCGACCGATCGCATCGTACGAGGCGCCGCCGCTGGTGGTCATGCCCGTGATGCCATCGACGACCGCCGTCTTGCGGAGCTGGAGCGCCCGCGCGAGCCCGTCGGTCACGGTGACGGTCGTGATCGGCGCAGGGACGGGTCCGCTGTAGTCCGCGGGGGCCGATGCGCGCGTGATCGTGACCGCGCGCGGCGGGCTGGCCTCGGAGAGGTACTCGAACGAGAGCGCGGGCACGATCGCGTCATAGGGGCCGTGCACCGCCAGCAGGCGCCCGAACGGATCGAGCGTGCGCCGAACCTGCGCGCCATTGACATCGATCTCGGAGGTGGCGACGCCGAAGCGCGGATCGTAGGCCGCGTGCGACGTGTACCCGAAGCCATCGGTAGCGCGCGTCGGATATGTCCGCGTCGGATCGTCGTAGTCCAGCGAGAACGTCTGGACTTGATTGACGTGGTTGGGAGGCGTCGTGACGTGCGCGAGGTTGCCGAAGTCATCGTAGGCGAGCTGGGTCACCGCAGTTCCCGCGCCGGTCGCGACTGCGATCGCGAGTGGAGCACCTTGCGCGTTGTACGTCCCCGAGCGCGAGCGCAACAGCGCGCCACTCGCCGAGCCCGCACGCGCCGTCAGGCTCGTCGGGCGGCCCAGGATCCACCGCGTCGTGTCGTTCGAATAGGCCGCGCTCGTGTACAGGTCGTCATTCGTGATCGCGTCGTCGGCGTAGTCGATCGACTCCAGCACGTGGCCAAAGCGATCGTGCGCGAGATCCTTCATGCGACGCGTCTTGGTGACGCTGCCGCCCTCGGCCCGGAGGTCGTCCTCCTGAGTAACCACCGCGAACCGCGGCGTGCATGCGTCGGCGTCCAGCGATGGATGGAGATGACCGAGACAGCCGGCATCAGGGCCGACTGGCTGGCCATCCGCGTCCAGCACGGGGCGCAGCTCTCGCTGGATCACGCGCCGGCGCAGCAGGCGGCCGAGGCTGTCGCGCCGCGTCTCGGACCTCTGCAGCCCCTTGAGCGCGTAGCCGCCGTTCTCGTACTCGAGCTCTGTAGTAACCCCGTCGGCCCGGCGCGCGGTGATCTTGCCGAAGCCGAAGAATTCCTTCTCGCGCCGGTGATAGAAGCCATTCTCGTACTGGATCGTCGTGACCAGATTCGGACTGGGGAACGCGGAGCCGAGGTCCACGCCGTCATCGACCTCGACCCGCGTCAGCACTTGACGGCTTTGCGGTAACGCCACGGTGTTCCCGACACGGTTGTACGAGAGCGTGATCCTGCCGCCGAGCGGACGATGAATGGCGCGGAGCAGGTTCGTCTTCCCGGTGACCCGGTTGCGCTTGACGTAGATCCGGCCGGTGCCGCTCGAGCTCCCGACACGCAGCACGTGATCGGCCGCGCCATCACCGTCGATATCGAGGAGCGAGAGCTCGTACGTATCCTTGCTCGTGCTCCGGGAGCCGCCGAGCCCGAGCGTCACGTACGGGAGCGGGATCGCCGCCGACGCGCTCTTCGAGCTGCCATCCTGCGAGCCTGTTCCGGCGAGCACGTCAGGGCCAGTCACGAGGAGCTTGTCGAGCCAGCTCGCGACCTTGCTGGGCAACGAGCTCGCGCTGGCAAACACGCCGCCAGGCGATTCGGGCCAGCCAGCGGGAATCGTCCAATCGGTGGCAGGACCGAGATCGCCGCCGCGGTTGAGCTGAACCCGGATCCGGGGCTCGCCGTGCTTCTTGAACAGGAGATCGGGGAGGCCGTCGCCGTTGATGTCGGCGAGCTGGCGCGTGATGCGGGTCGTGCTGGCACGGACCGAGCTGGAGAGATCGAGGAAGCTCCCCAGCTTGAAGCCGCCGCTCGCGTGGACGTTCAGCGTGGTCTCGTGCTGGAGCGCGTGGCGCGTGCTGTCGAGATCGAACCCCAGCGCGAGCCCCTCGACGAGCTCCTCGAAGCCATCGAGCGGATCGAGCAGCGGAGCGGCGACCGTGCCGAACGGCTCGGGACGGCCATAGCGGTCGCCGAGGTTGTACTGGACTTCGATGCCCGTCGCGTCACGCGACACGAGATCCGGCAGGCCGTCGCCGTTCACGTCCACGAGATCGCGGGTGAGCTGCGTGCGCCCGATACCGAGGCCCAGACCGGCGCTCAATCCTAGAAAGCCTCGATCCGGCCCCTTGTCATTATCGACGCTCACCGGCAGCCCGCTGGCGCGGGTCTTCTTGATCACGGCGCGACCGCCGAAATCGATCGCGTACTCGTGACCGTCCCGGCGGCGCAGAGGTAGCCCGGCGGCGTCGAACGCCGCCACACCGCCACCCGCCGTGGCGGCGGTGAATGCCCCCAGCGTGACCCCCGCCGGGGTGAGCACATCGGCGATGCCGTCTCCGTTCATGTCCACGATGTCGGTCGTGGTATCGGTCCGGCTCGCGGAGCCCTGGAGCCCGACGCTCGCGACATGGAGGCGCTCGAGCTCGGCCTTCGCCGTCAGGAAGAAGGAGCGGGTCCCCGAGATCCGGAGGTAGTCCGCCGCGAACAAGCCGCCACGTTGCCCGGTCTGCTCGACGATCCCGATCGGCGCGGCATGCAGCAGCGTCGCGCTCACCAGCGCGTGCGAGCTCGGCGCGATCCAGGCCGGCACGCCTCCGGTGACCTCCGCGCCGCGCAGGAACGCCTCGGGCGCGACCATCGAGCGCGCGATCTGCTTCCGGCGATCTTCAGCCAGGATCGCGAGCTGCCCGAGGTCATCGAGCAGCTGCGCCGGCGCGAATGCTTCCCGATCGTTCCAGACTCCGACCGACAGACCGCGATACCCGCCGTGAAACGGGGATCCGGCCGTCGCGCTGGCCCCGAGCTCGCGTGCCTGTAGCGGAATCGAGCTCGCGTCGCCATCGAGCGTGGCAGTCAGCCAACCACCATCGTCACCGCTGGGCGTCGCGAGCTCGAATGTGATGGACTCGCCCGCCTCGACCGCCAGCGACGGTACGTCGACCATCGCGGCGCAGCTCGCGTGCGTACAATCCTGAGCCCACAAGATCCCGCGCCGATTCGAGCGAGCCGCGACCAGGAATGGCTCGTCGAGGCCGAGGACGGTGACAGGCGCCGGAAAGCTGTCGACCTCCAGCGTCCCGGTGTCCGCGGCGACGTACGGTATCGCCGGCTGCACATTCGCGATCGGCGTGAACATCCCGAATCGCCGCGTGTCCAGCGGCACGGACGCGAACACGCGAGCATCGCTCGAGCACTCGAATCCCGTGCCCTCCAGGTTTGGCAAACACACCTCGGAGTAGGCGGCCAGGGGCGTCTCCGGCGCCCGGCTCTCGATGAACACGTCGGCGGGATCGAACGAGAGGTCCGACTCGGCGCGGATCATGAAGACCTGACCGGGTTCGACCTGGAGCGCGGTCAGATCGATCGGCGTGGTGGTGCTCGCGGCTGCCGCCAGGACCACGGTGCCCGAGACATTCGCGACCTCGGCGTCGCTCGCGTGACACGGCCGGTCGAGCGAGAGTTGCATGGTGCCGCCCGGGGCAGCGAACCGCTGGACGCACAGCCGGACGTCGGCGACCGAGGGGCGCTTCACCGCGTTCAGGTGAAGATCGAGCGTGCCGCGGGCGGGCACCACGAGCGGTGCGGGCGCCCCCGCCACGCGAAGGTCTGTGTCTGTGGCGAACGCGAACACGGGGCGATCGGTCGGATCGCGCGCCGCGTCGGGATCCGCGATGTCGTCGCAACCGAGCGGCGTGCATGCGCGTGAATAGGCAATCTCGAGTCGCGCATCGACCGCATCGACCAGGGTGCCATCCGGCGCGACCGCATCGTCCTCGTTCGTCTGGACGCGCAGGTAGAGCGCATCCCCTGCCACGACGTGAATCGACCGCGGCGAGGGGAACGTGAACATCGCGGTGGCGGCGGGTGCGATCGTCACGCCCTCGACGAGCGCGTCCTGGTGGTAGACCTCGACGCCCACGCCGTCCGCGCCACCTGCATGCGCCTTCTGCACCGTCCCGCGCACCGTGATCGTCCCGGTGAACGGAGCGACCCACCGCACGACCGGATCGCCCGTGAACGTGCGCGCCGCGATGTCGGCGGCGAGCGCAGCCAGCATCGGATCTTTGCGCGGGTCGATGCTGCCGGCGGCACCGAACTGTGCTGGCACGAAGCACGTCCCGGTGCCTGCCGCGCACGGCTGGCCCCGCAGCGCCTGCCCGCCGGCATGGACCACGTCGGTGTAGCCGTCGCCATCGAGGTCCGTGAGGAGCTGGCGTGACCTCGCCGTCGAGCTCGAGAACCCCGCCCCTGCAGAGGCGGCAAAGCCACCCAGGGATGCCTCCAGTCCGAGGCTGACACCCCAGTCGCTATTGCGCTCGATGCCGAGGTCTGCGAGGTCGGTGGTCTCGTCCGTCGCCGCTGCGAACAGCGGCTCGCTCGTCGGGACACCAGCCGGCCGCGACCGGTTGTAGAGCACCACCGTCTGGCCATCGACCTCGAAGACCTGATCCGGCAATCCGTCGCTGTTCATGTCGTACATACCGACGCTCTCGTGGCGGGTGCTGCCGCCCACGTTCGCTCCGGCGGTCGCGCTCACGCCGCCAGGCAGCTCGGCGGACAGCGAGATGTTGAAGCCACCACCGCTCGTCGCCCCCTTGGCCAGCGTGGCCCTGGCGGGCTCCGGATCATCGGCAATGCTCCACTGCTCGATGGCCGAGAACGCCTGTTCTTCGAAATGGTAGTCGAACCGGTGCTCGTGGAACAGCGACGACGGGGCGCAGCTCGGCGTCGTGAACGCATCGCCGCCCGCGGCGCAACCGTGCGTGCCGTACACCCGGATGCTCGACAGGACGGTCTTGTCGAACTCCCCGTGTCCATACGTCAGCACGTACTGCCGGACGAGACCGCCTTGAAAGGTCACGCGGATCGAGCGCAGGAGCTTGCGCGTGACCGTCTTGAACCCGGCCCGGCCGGACACGATGCGATCGGGACGCCCACCGTCGTCGAGATCGAAGTGAACGGCATACGCAGCAGGCAGGCTCGCGTGAGACGTGTACTCGATCCGCGACGGATACAGCTCCCGGAACGGCTCGCCAGGTCCGGACTCTGCATCGGTGGTGTAGAAGAACCGGGTCGTGTTCCCGTGCGTGTCGACGACCTCGCGGAGCGCGAACCGGAACACGCCGCCGTTTGTGTAGCTCGCGAGGGTGGCACCGGCTCCTCCGTACCTGAACAACGTGCCTTCTCGATCGCGAAGCTCGAAGTGGTAGCTCGCCGGATCCGATCCGCAGCGGAGGACGTGGGCGAAGCTCCCCTCGACGCGGAGGCGGAAGCGCTGCCCCGGGCCTCCTGCCGTACAGCCCGGCCCATCGTGCTCGGTGGTCGGAACAAGCTCTGCGCCATCGAGCAAGTACCGCACATGCTCCGCGGCGGTATACGTCGGGACGCCCCAGCGCGTGTCGATTTCGATCCGGGACAGCGGAAGCTCCCATCCGACGCCCAGCCAGCCGTTGCCGCCCGCGCTGGAGTACGAGATCTCGAGCGAGGGCGAATATGCGCCACGCCCTTGGGGCAGCCGGACCGGAAGCGAAACGTGCGCGTCGCCGGTCGGGCTCGGCGCGGGTGGCTCGATGAAGTCGATGTTCGAAGCCGGTGAGGCGGCGCCGATCGAGGTGAGCGCCGTGGGATCGTGGGCCAGCGGCGTCGGGTTCCTGGGAACCGCGAGCACCGCGTTGATCATGATCGTGAAGTGATCGGCTGAGCTCCGCGTGATGCGCTCGCCGAGATCGATGGATCGCCGAGGTAGCTTGCCCCAGCGCTGCGCCTTGAGATCGAAGGAGTATATGTAGACGTCGTCGGGCGTCATGCCCTCGGGGAGCAGCGCAGGGTCGTACGGGAGCACGACCTCGACGGGGCGAGCGAACCGCTGGCCATGAGGCAGGAGCTCGTAGGCGTGGTCCTCGGGGCCTGTCACGTTGATCATGCCGGGATCGAGCGCAGGCACGGCTGCTCTCCCGAGGTGGCGCACTGTGATGTCCGTCGGCTCATCGACGGCGCCGGCGGGGATGTCGACGCCGACTCGCGTGCCCAGTCGGAGCTGTGTCGCGACAAGTCGTGAAGCGCGCGCGACTGCGACGGCGCCGGGCTGACCGAGTTGCTGGAGCCGTGTATTGGCGCTGACGTCGCTCGGCTCAGCCGTCGAAGCGCGGGCCGAGACGAGATCCTGGCGGCGATCGCGCTCGAGGAGCACCTCGAGCGTCTCGCTGGTCCCGTCGGGGAACGCCGCGGTGACAGGCACGCGCCAGCTCGCCGGCGCGTCACTGCCGCGCTTCACCATCCGGCCGAAGTCCCCGGTCCTCGTCCCAACGTCCTCGTCAGCGAACCGGACTCGGATCGCAGTCGTCATCGCGCGAGGACGCGCCACGAAGCCGCCGACCCACGCGACGTCGCCGAAGTGTTCGCGCGCACTGGTCACGACGAGCCGCGGCCAGTCGACACGCTCGGCTGCCCCTGAGCCGATGACGTCCAGCTCGGCGAGCGTCGACGCCTGATCGACGCTGATCGCGAGCTGTGCGCATCGCCGGGCACCGCCGTCGAGCATGAACGCCCCACCGTCCTGCCGGACGTCGAGCGGAGCCGCCGCGCCACTCCGCTCGATGCATGTGACGGAGACCGTGCCACGGATCTGTCCGGACAGGAGCAGGGCATCCGGGGCAATCAGGCGGTCCAGGGTGACCAGGACGCGCGCTCCTGCGGCCAGTTCGAGCGAGGTCGCGAGATCTGCGTCATGCAGCACGGCGCCATCTCTCAGGTCACTGCCGATCGAGATCGTCCTCGCCAGAGCGTTGCCCATGTCGAGCTCGCCGATGATACGCAGTCGCTCGATCGTCGTGCGCCGCGCAGCATCGTCTGGGACGCACAGCGAAACTTCGTTGGCCTCTGGGCGCAGCGACTGCGGATCGATCTCGTCGATGACCTCGGTCGTCCCGGCGCCGGGTAGCCAGCTGCCTCCGTGCTCACCCAGCCCGTTGAGGCTGCGTTTGATCCCGAACCCACGCAGCACGTCCGATGCCTGGTAGGTGATGAAGGCGCGTCGAAACAGCTCGGGTCGCCGCGTCAACGTGACGGAGAACGCCGCGCAGGAGCCGGGTTCGATCTCGACGCGCGCCAGCACTTTCGTCGCGACGAGCGGCTCCGGCAAGTCTTCTGCCGAGAGCTTCGGGATGCGCGGGCGCGGCGCGTCTGCAACTCCCCAGAGCTCGATCTCGGGAACCGCTCCGCTACCTCCGGTCGGCTCGAAGTGCAGCTCGACGACGTCGACCCGCGATGGCATGGATGCAGGGAACGCATGCCAGCCGCGCGATAGCGGGGACAGATCGATCGGGCCCACGCCGAGCGATGTCCCCGCAGCGCCTGTGACCCGTAGCCTGTACGGCGCCGGGCCATACACCTTGATTGCGGCAAGCTCTGTCACCTCGTCGAGCTTTACGGTCACCGATGCGGTGGGCGACGAGAATCCGCTCTCGATGCTTCGATCGAACAGCGACCACGCAGCATCGGAGGAGACGCTGAGTGGCATCCGCTTGACGAGTGGCGCTCGATCGTCAGTGGCAGACTCGGGCAGACAGGTGATTGACGCTGTTGACGCGATTGCGATCAGGCAGCGGACGGTCGCCTTCATCGGGCCTCCAGATGTTCTGGCCGACGACGACGCTATCAGCTCTGCTGGGGCCTGAGGGTGATGCAATTGCCACTCATTCTTTCGCATGACCTTTGGGGCACACTTGAGATGACAGGTGGCTGAGTGTAGACCTGATCCTGCGCTATTCTGATGGTGCGAACCTGATGCTGCTCGTCGAAAACTGGGCGTCCGCGCGCTCCGCACGTAGCACGCGTTCCGCAGCCTTGACAGCGCCGCGGGCCGGGTGCCACGCTCGCCGCTCATGGCCCAGGGAGCAGACTCTGACTACCGGTGCGTGGCGACGATGGAGGTCCCCGCGGACCAGGTCGAGCGCTACGATCAATTGATCTGTCAGGCGGCCTCCGTCTTCAAGGCACACGATTGGCGCCTCCTGGTGCCGGCCCAGAAGACGGATGTCTTCGACACCACCGGGCAGCCGCCCGGGCTCGTGCGGAAGCTGCTCCACGTCTGGTCGATCCCGAGCTTCAACACGCTGCCCGAGGTCATGGCCTACGCCGCTGACAACGAGAGCTACGTCGAGGCCCAGGCGCTGACCATGGGCGAGGCGCAGAACCTCTATACCGTGCTGCGCTGGGACTCACCGATCGGACTGCCTAGCACGCCAGTCAATTCCTATATGCTAGAAACGCTGCACATGATCAATCGTGTGCAGGCGCGCGAAGACTTCGCGACCTACATGGACAACGCCGTCTACAAGATGAATTCGAGCTACGGCTGGAAGATCTTGTTCGCCGGCAACGCGACGACCGGCACCATCAACGAGTACGTCAACGTCTGGGGCATGGCCGAGACGAGCACCCTCGAGGCGGCGATCGCCGAGTACCGCGGCGGCGCGGCCTGGGCGGCGGCGGTGAGCCGGGTCTCGACCTCGCTGTGGTCGCAGCGCCCGCTGCCCTGCTTCGACACGCTGAACGCGCCGGCCGCGGAGTCGGCGGCCGCGGACAAGACGAAGTGAGCCGATCGGCGCGACGCAGATGAAGACGGGAGCATGACCGGAGGACCCGAGCACCCCGACCGCGACCGCGATCCCGCTCCTGCTCCCGATCCAGATCCCGATCTCGTCGCGAAGATCGGCCCGTTCCAGGTCTCCCGGGTGCTCGGCCGCGGCGGCATGGGCATCGTCTTCGCGGGCAAGCACGAGCTCACCGGCGCCCTGGCCGCGATCAAGACGGTCAGCCGGGGCAGCGAGACGCTCCTGTCCTTCGTCCGCCACGAGGCGTCGACGTTGTCGCGCATCCGCCACCCGGGCGTCGTGCAGGTCGTCGGCGTCGGCGTCGAGGCGGGCCGGCCCTGGTACGCGATGGAGCTGCTCTCCGGCCGGACGCTCTCGGATCTGATCGATCTGGGCGCGGCCGCGCTGGGGGGCCCGTACGGCCCGATCTCGACCGACGCGCCGACCGCCGACGCGGCCCCGGAGGGGCTCGGGCTCCGGATCTCGCAGCAGCGGCTCGCGACGTTGCCGGTGAGCCTGCAGGGCAAGGCCGCGACGCTGCTCCACGCGCTGCGCGGCGCGGTGGCGAAGCCCGCCGCGCAGCCGGCAGGACCGGGCGCCCGGCGGGCCGACGCGACGCTGCCCGCGAGCCGCACGGACGCGGCGAGGGCCGCACCGGCGGCGCGGCCGCCGAGCGCGCCGGCAGGACCAGGGCCGGTCGCCTGCGACCTGCCGCGGATGCTCCCGATCCTGCGGGGCGTCTGCGACGCGCTCGCGTTCGTCCACGGCGAGGGCGTGGTCCACCGCGATCTCAAGCCGGACAACATCTTCATCAAAACGGGCGAGCTGCCGGTCCTGGTCGACTTCGGGCTCGCGACGCACGTGGGCGCCGACGGCCGCGACGTGCTCGAGCACATCGGCGGCGTGGCCGGATCGATCGGCTACATGGCGCCGGAGCAGCTCCTGGGCGAGCTGCTCGACGCGCGCTGCGATCTCTACGCGCTGGGGTGCATCCTCTACCGGCTGGTGACGGGGCGCCTGCCGTTCGAGGGCGCGCCGTGGCAGGTCATGGCGGCGCACCTCATGGACGCGCCAGCGCCAGCGGGGCGGCTGGTGAAGCTGCCGCCGGCGCTCGACGAGCTGATCTTCGGGCTCCTGGTCAAAGATCGCGATCAGCGCGTGGGCTCGGCGGAGGCGGTCGACTCGGTGCTCGCGGCGATCGGCGGCGCGCGGTGCCCCTGGCCGGTGCCGCTGCCGGAGCCGCAGCCGTTCCTCTACCGGCCGCCGTTCGTCGGTCGCAGCGAGGTGCTCGGCCAGCTGGCGGCGCGGGTGCGGCGCTTCGGGGGCCTCACGGACGATCCGGAGGCCGCGAACGACGAAGCGCCGGGAGGCGGCCTCGTGCTGATCGCGGGCGAGAGCGGCGCGGGCAAGACGCGGCTCGCGCTCGAGGCGGCCAAGCTCAGCACCGAGGCGAGCGCGGCCACCGTCACCTGCGGGTGCGTGCCCAATGGCAGTCCGTTCCAGGCGCTGCGCGAGCTGTTCCAGGCGCTCGTCGAGCACTGCCTGGCGGGCGGCCCGAGCGAGGTCGCGCGGATGTTCGGTGCGGGCGCGGCAGTGCTGGCGCTCTACAGCGCGGAGATCGCCGAGCTGCCGGGCGTGGCCGCGCTGCCGGAGCCCGAGCCGCTGCCGTCCGCGGCGGCGCGCGCGCGGGTGTTCCGCTGCCTGTGGGACGCGCTACACGCGTACACGTTCGGCCGCCCGCTGCTCCTCATCGTCGACGACATCCACCTGGCCGACAGCCTCACGCTCGGGTTCCTCGCCTACTTCCAGGAGCAGATCGATCGCGGCGCGCGGCCGCGGACCCTGGTGCTCGGCTGCTACCGCACCGAGGAGCGGAGCCCGGCGCTCGAGGCGCTCGCGGCGCACCGGGGCACGCTCCACCTCGCGGTCGAGCGCATGAGCGAGCTCGAGGTCGGGCAGATGGTGCGCGGCATGCTCGCGCTCGCGGATCCGCCGGCGGCGTTCGTCGCGTTCCTCGCGCGGCAGAGCGGCGGCAATCCGTTCTTCGTGGCGGAGTACCTGCGGACGGCGGTCGGCGAGCGCGTGCTGGTCCGCGACAGCCGGGGGCGCTGGAAGATCGCCGACACGAGCGTGCTGACGGAGGCGGTCTGCGAGGCGCTGCCGCTGCCGCGCTCGCTGCGGCAGGTCGTCGAGCTGCGGCTGGGCAAGCTGGCGGCGCGGACCCGCGAGATTCTCGACGCGGCGGCGGTGATCGGCCGGCGGTTCTCGCGGCCGCTCCTCGGCGCGGTGGTCGAGCTCGCGGACGACGCGATCCTCGAGGCGCTCGACGAGATGGTGGCGGCGCAGGTGATCGAGCCGATCGACGGCGAGGGCTACCGCTTCGTCCACGACAAGCTGCACGAGCTGCCGGTCGCCGCGCTCCCGCCGGCCCGGCGCCGGGCGCTGCACGCGCGGGTGGCCGAGGCGATCGAGGCGATCGAGGCGATCCACGCCGACGCGGCGGGCGAGCACGAGGCCACGATCGGCCGGCACTGGGCGGAGGCGGGCCACCCGGAGCGCGCGGCCCCGCGGCTGCACGCGGCGGGCGACGCGGCCCGCCGGGTCCACTCGGTCGACACGGCGATCGAGCTGTATCGCGCGGCGCGCGGGCAGCTCGAGCTCGTGCTGGCCGGGGCGGCGGGCGCCGCGAGCGCCGCGGGCGCCGCGGACGCGGCCGGGCGCGATCAGGCGCGCGAGCTCGACGAGAAGCTGGGCGACGCGCTCGCGTTCAGCAGCCAGCACACGCCGGCGCGCGCGGCCTTCGAGCAGGCGCTCGTCGATCTCGGCGGCGGCACCGCCGCGCCGGGCTCCGAGGCGGAGCTGGTCATCCGCGCGCGGCTCCTCCGCAAGATCGCCAAGACCTGGGAGAGCGTGCACACCTACCCCGAGGCGCTCGCGGGCTACGCCGCGCTCGAGGCGCTGCTCGCGGCCGCGCCGGAGCTCGCGGCCGCGCTCGAGCCGGAGTGGATCCAGCTGATGGTGGGGCGCGCGTGGATCTACTACTGGACGAACCGCGTCGACGAGATGAACGCGATCATCGAGCCGCTCCGGCCGGTGATCGAGGCGCGCGGCACGGCGCTCGATCGCTACCGCTTCTACCTGGCGCTCGTGACGCGCGACTACCGGCGCGATCGCTACCGGATCTCGGCGGAGACGCTCGCGCACGCGCGCGAGTGCGTGGCGGCGGCCCGCGAGGCGAGCGCGCCGAGCGAGATCGCGTTCGCGCGGTTCGTCCTCGGGTTCGGGCTGATCTTCGCCCGGCAGCTCGACGAAGCGGAGGCCGAGCTCGAGGCGGCGCTGCAGGCGACCCGCAAGATCAGCGACGCGGTGGCGGAGACCCGGGCGATCGCCTACCTCGCGCTCGTGCACGCGCTCGCGGGGCACTGGGGCGACGCCGATGCGACAGCGACGGCCACGCTGGCGATGGCGCGCGCGCGCAAGATGGGCGACTACGAGGGCATGGGCCTGGCGCTGCAGGGCCGCGTCGCGCTGGCCCGCGGCGAGCGGACCCGCGCGGGCGAGCTGTGCCGGCAGGCGATCGCGACCTGGAACGCGATCCCGTTCCCGTTCCCGTTCCGCTGGATCGGCGCCCTGCCCTTGCTCGAGCTGGGGCTCGGGCCGGCCCCGTCGAGCGAGCTGGCCCAGCTCGCGCGCGAGCTGACGGCGGCGACGCAGCACCACCTGCCGGATCCGCTCGACGCGGAGCTGCGCGAGGCGAGCGCCGCGGGCGAGCGCGGCGACCCCGGGACGGTGAAGCAGCACACCCGACGGGCGATCGAGCTGGCGCAGCAACTCGGCTATAGTGCGCGGCCATGAGCAAGGTCCTCGTCGTCGGTGCCACCGGAGTCCTGGGCACGCAGATCGCCCTGGGGCTTCTGGCGGCGGGGCGCGGCGTGCGGGCGCTGGTCCGCGAGAGCTCGGATCCGGCGAAGGTCGCGGCGCTGCGCGACGCGGGGGCCGAGCTGGTGATGGGCGATCTCAAGCAGCCGGAGTCGCTCGCGCGCGCCTGCGCCGGGGTCAGCCACCTGATCCTGACGGCGTCTTCGACGCTGTCGCGCGTCGAGGGGGACTCGATCGAGTCGGTCGATCGGCTGGGCAACCTCGCGCTGATCGACGCGGCCAAGGCGGCGGGCATCGAGCGCTTCGTGTTCGTCTCGTTCCCGCGGCACGAGCTTTCGTTCCCGCTGCAGGACGCCAAGCTGGCGGTCGAGGCGGCGCTGGTGGGAAGCGGCCTTGGGTACACGATCCTGCAGCCGCCGCACTTCTGGGAGATCTGGGCGAGCCCGGCGCTGGGCTTCGACATCGCGGGCGGCAAGGCGCGGATCTTCGGCACGGGCGAGGGGCAGAACAGCTGGATCTCGCTCTTCGACGTGGCGAAGGCGGCGATCGCCGCGCTCGATCGGCCGGCGGCGCAGAACCGGGCCTTTGCGTTCGGCGGCCCCGAGCCGCTCTCGCAGCTGGAGATCGTCCGGCGCGTCACGGCGCTGCGCGGCCAGGACCTCGAGCTCGAGCGGATCCCGGCCGAGGCGCTGCGGGCCCAGCTCGCCGGCGCGGACGGCGACCTCCCGCGCTCGTTCGCGGCCCTGATGCTGATCACGGGCGAGGGCCGCTGGGTATTCGATCCGAGCGAGGCACGCGAGGCGCTCGGGATCGAGCTCGCTTCGATCGACGCGTACCTCGCGCAGGCCGCGCAGGCCGCGCAGGCCGCGCAGTGACGTGATGACGGCGAAGGTCGCGCTCGTCTACCCGCCGCTGTGGGACTCCGTCGACAGCCCGCCGCTGGGGCCGGCGGTGCTCGCGGGCGCGCTGCGCGCGGCGGGCATCGAGGCGGGCTTCGTCGATCTGAACCTGGACTTCCACGAGTGGCTGTTCTCGAATGAGGCGCTGGCGTGGCTCCTGTCGCGCGCGCGGGAGGGCGACCACCGCGAGGAGGTGGCGGGGATCGAGCATCTGCTCGGGCTCCCGGCCGCGCAGCGCGTGGCGCGGCCGGAGCGGACGGCCCCGCTCATGGCGCTGTCCTACGCGCTCGGCATGCGGGCGCGCCCGGTGCTCGGCCCGCAGCGCTTCCTGGTCGGCGTCGACTCGTCGAAGGTGCGGCTCGGCGATCTGCTCGCGCCGCGCGGCGAGCCGGAGCCGCGGATGGAGTTCTGGCGCGCGTGGATCGCGGCCCACGTGCGGCCGATCGTCGAGCGCGGGCCGGCGCTGGTGGCGATGACGATCTCGTACGTCGGCCAGCTCCTGCCAGCGATCCTGATCGCGCAGGAGCTCGGGCGCTGCATGACGCCAGCGCCGAAAGTGATCGTCGGCGGGCCGTGGTGCACGCACCAGGCGGTGTCAGGCGTCGACGTGACGCCGCTGTTCTCGGTGTTCGACGGGATCGGCGTCGGGCCGGGCGATCAGGTGATCGTGCGCGCCGCGGCAAGCGCGCCGGAGCTGCCGCGCGACATCCCGGGCCTGTGGTGCCGAGGGCAGCGCCGGCCGGAGCGCGGGCCGGAGCGCGGGCCGGAACTAGATCGACCGGCGCCGACGAGCCCGGACTTCTCGGCGATGCCGCTCGATCGCTACTTCGCCGCGGGCCCGCCGCGCTACCCGCTCGAGAGCTCGCGCGGCTGCTGGGCGGCGTGCCGCTACTGCAACTACCCGGCGCTGAACCGCGGCTACCGGGTCAAAGGGATCGAGCAGATCGTCGCCGAGGTCACCGCGATCCACGATCGCCACCCGGGCGCCGAGATCACGTTCGTCGACGACACGATCCTGCCCAAGCGCGCGCTCGTGATGGCCGAAGCGCTCGGCGGGCTGGCGTCCGCGCGCGGCCACGCGGTGCGGTGGTCGGGGTGCCTGCGGCCCGACGCGGGCCTCACGGCGGAGCAGTGCCGCGCGCTCGCGGCGGGCGGCATGTGGCGGGTGTTCATCGGCCTCGACGCGGCCACGCAGGACCTGCTCGACGGCATCGACAAGCGGGTGACGGTGGCCGAGATCCGCGAGCTGGTCGGCAACTACAAGGCGGCGGGGATCATCGTCGCGGGCAACTTCATCCTCGGGCTGCCGGGCGAGACGCTCGCCGCGCGCGAGGCGGTCCCGGCGCTCATGGACGAGCTGGGGCTCGATCGCGAGCACGTGACGACGTCGCTGTTCGCGCTGGTCCGGGGGTCCTGGTACTACGACCACATCGAGGAGCTGGGCTGGCCGGAGGAGTGGGTGCGGCAGGTCCGGTCCAACGACGTCCTCACGGACTTCTTGCCGGCCTACTCGCTGCGCGTGCTGCAGTAGGCCCCGGCGCCCCTTGTCCCGAGGCGGCGTTCTCGATAACGTGCCTCGGGGTCTCATGGCGGAAAACACGAAGACCGACGAGCCGGCCCAGACCACGACCGAGAGCGCAGGCGCGAGCGGGTCTGCGGGCGGGTCCACGAGCGAGCCGATCACCGCGACTGCCGGCCACCACGACGCGGTCGTGGAAGCCCCGTTCGTCGACGACATCGTCATCTGGGCCGAGAAGCTCGACGTGCCGCGCGTCTTGACGCGCTCGGCGCTCGAAGGCCTGCCGAAGCTGGGCACGTCCCTCTTGCCGGTGGTCAACAGCCTGATCAAGCAGGGCGTGACGCTCGCGGCGATCCCGACGACGTCCGGCATCGGCGCGTCCTGCTACCTGGTCAACCTGGCGACGCTCAAGAAGCCCGACGACAACGGCTAGTCCTGATCCGCAAGCAGCACACGGCCGGCACGCACCGGCTGATCGCGCCGCGCGAGACGGTAGAGCGCGTGCGGCCGCTAGCCGCGAGCATGGGCGTCACGCGGGTCGCCAACGTGACCGGGCTCGACACGCTGGGCATCCCGGTGGTGGCCGTGTACCGGCCCAACGCGCGCTCGCTCGTCGTCAGCCAGGGCAAGGGCCTCGATCTGTGGGCGGCCAAGGCGTCGGGTCTGATGGAGGCGATCGAGGGCTTCCACGCCGAGCACGCCGAGCTGCCGCTGCGCCTCGCGAGCGCGCGCGAGCTGGCCCGCGCGCACGAGCTGGTGGATCTGGCGGGGCTCCCGCGCGTGTCGACGGGCAGCTTCCACGTCGATCGGCAGATCCTGTGGTGCGAGGGCCGAGACTTTGGGTCGGATCGGCCGCTGTGGGTCCCCTACGAGCTGGTCCACACGAGCTTCGTGCTGCCCCTGCCGGCGGGCAGCGGCTACTTCACGATGAGCAGCAATGGCCTGGCCTCGGGCAACCACGTGCTCGAGGCGGTGAGCCACGGCCTGTGCGAGGTGATCGAGCGCGACGCGCTGGCGCTGTGGGACGCGGCGGGCGGCAGCGGCGCGACGCGCGGGCGGATCGATCCAGGCAGCGTCGACGATCCGGACTGCGCGCGCGTGCTCGCGGCGATGCAGGGGGCGGATCTCGAGATCGGCATCTGGGACATCACGAGCGACGTCGGCGTGGCGACGTTCGCGTGCGTGCTCGTCGATCGCGGCCCGGGCGACACCGGGCAGGTCTACACGAGCCACGGCTCGGGCTGCCATCCGAGCCGCGCGATCGCGCTCTTGCGGGCGCTGACCGAGGCGGCGCAGACGCGGCTCACGTTCATCGCGGGGACGCGCGACGACGCCGACCGCGAGTTCTTCGAGCGCGCCCGCGATCCGGCGCGGATCGCGCGGCTGCGCGCCGAGCTCGACGCGCCCGGCGAGGGCCGGAGCTTTGGCGCGGTGCCGAGCCGCGAGGCGCCAGACTTCGAGGACGACGTGCGCTGGCTGCGCGAGCGGCTGGCGGCGGCGGGGCTGGCGCAGATCGCGGTGGTGGATCTGACGCAGCCGCGGTTCGGGATCCCGGTGGTGCGGGTGATCGTGCCGGGGCTCGAGTCGCTGCACGGGATCCCGGGGTATGTCCCCGGCGCGCGGGCGCGCGCGCTGCGCGAGCGGCTGCGGGCGGGCGACGCGCCGTCCGGGGCGCCCGCGTGACGTCGTCGCCGCGTGTGGTCGTGTTCCTCGGGCCCACGCTCGGGCTCGATGACGCGCGGCGCGAGCTCGATGCGGTCTACGTGGGCCCGGCCGCGCAAGGCGATGTGCTGCGGGTGGTCGAGAGCGCGCAGCCAGCGGCGATCGCGATCATCGACGGTTACTTCGCGAGCGTGCCGACCGTCTGGCACAAGGAGATCCTGTGGGCGCTCGCGCAGGGCGTGCGGGTCTACGGCGCGTCGAGCATGGGCGCGCTGCGGGCAGCCGAGCTCGAGCCGTTCGGCATGGTCGGCGTCGGGCGGATCTTCGAGCGCTTCCGCTCGGGCGAGTACGAGGACGACGACGAGGTCACGGTCGTCCACGGCCCCGCGGACGCCGGCTACCGCCCGCTCTCGGACGCGATGGTCGATCTCCGCGCGACGTTCGAGCAGGCGGTCGCCGAGCAGGTGATCGACGCGGCGCTCGGCGCCGAGCTGATCGCGAGGGCCAAGGCCACGCACTACGTGCGGCGCAGCTTCGCGGCGGTGCTGGCCGCCGCCGAGCGTGCGGCCGCCGAGCGCGCGGCTGCAGGCGCGAGCCAGCCAGCCGCCGCCGAGCGCGCGGCTGCAGGCGCGAGCCAGCCAGCCGCGCAGCTCGCCCAGCTGCGCGCGTGGCTGCCCGCGCATCGGGTCGCGCAGAAGCAGCTGGACGCGCTCGCGCTCCTGCGGACTTTGCGCAAGCTGCTCGAAGCTGACGAGCTGACGCCATTCGAGCCGAGCTTCCGCTTCGAGCACACCGACGCCTGGGAGCAGCTCGCGCGGCGGAGCGGCCACCGGCAGACGACGAGCAGCCTCGATCCGCGGATCACCGGGCCGCTCCTCGACGAGCTGCGCCTCGCGGCACGGGGTACGTACGCGGCGGCCATCGATGGCGCGCTCGCTCGCGCGCTGGCGACCACCGAGGCGCGGCGCGACGAGCTGGTCGTCGACGAGGTCTTGCTCGGCGAGGCGGCCAACAGCTTCTTCCTCCACCGGGGCACGCTGAGCCCCGAGGCGATCGCCGCGTGGATGGCCGCCGAGCAGCTCGACGCCGAGTCGCTCGCGCGCTTCCTCGAGCGCGAGGCTCGCCTGCACTGGGCGCGGACGCAGCACGCGGCCGAGCTCCTCGTGCACTTGCCGGATCAGCTGCGCGCGACGGGCGCGCTCCTGCCGCTCCTGCGCCGCGCGCGAGAGAAGCAGCGGCTGCTCGCGCAGCTCGGCGGGGCGCAGATGCTCACCGTCGACGAGGCCGAGGGCGCGGCGCTGCTCGACTGGTTCTTCCGCCAGCGCTGGGGGCAGCCGCCGCCGGGCAACGCCGACGCGTGCGCGCAGGTGCTCGGCTTCGAGAGCGGCGAGCGCCTCTTGCGCGCACTCATGCTCGAGCGCCGGCTCGCCGACTCCGTCGCCGGACGCGGCTGACCTAGCCGAGCGAGCCTCGGCCCATGCGCACGAGCGCAAGCTGTCGCGGTGACAAGCCCGCCTCCGAGGACAGCGCGGACGCGCTAGGCTGGTCCGCGATGGCCGCCATCCGCGAGCTGCTCGCCGCATCGCCGGTATGGCTCGCGCCGATGGAGGACGTGTCCGACGCGCCGTACCGGAGGATCTGCCGATCCGTCGGGGCGCACGTGTGTGTCACCGAATTCGTCAATGCCGTGGAGCTCCTCGGGCGCTCGAAGCTCGCCCACCGCAAGATGAGCCTCGACGCCGAGGACGGCCCAACCGCGATCCAGATCTTCGGCGCGGATGCGGAGCGCCTGCTCGGCGCGGCGCGGATCGCGGCGGCGGCCGCGCCTGCCTTCATCGATGTCAATTGCGGCTGCTGGGTGCCGCGCGCCCTCGGCAGCGGCGCGGGCGCAGCGTGGCTCCGGGATCCGGACGCGATGGTCGCGATGGCGCGCCGGATCGTCGCGACGACCCAGCTGCCGGTGACGGTGAAGACACGAATCGGCTGGGGCCCGGAGTCACATATGCCAATTGTCGATCTCGCACGGCGGCTCGAGGATGCGGGAATCGCGGCGCTGACCATTCACTGCCGAACAGTACAGATGGGGCATCAGGGCGCGGCGGACTGGAGCTGGGCGCGCCGCGCGCGCGAGGCCGTGCGCATCCCGGTGATCGTCAATGGCGATATCCGCACTGCCGCCGACGTCGCGCGCGCGCTCGCCGAGACGGGTTGTGCCGGCGTGATGATCGGGCGCGGCGCGATCGATCACCCGTGGATCTTTCGCGAGGCGCGGGCGCTGCTCGCCGGCCAGGCGGTGGCCGCGCCCACGGACGACGAGCGCGTCGCGGTGTATCGCGCGATCGTGACCGCCAACGTGGCCCAGCGCGGCGAGCGGCTCGGCGTCGCGGTGTCCCGGCGCCACCTCGGCGTGCTCGGGCCGCTCGCGCCGCCGGTGCGCGCGCCGCTGTTCGCCGCAGCCACGCTCGCGGGCACGCTCGCCGTCCTCGAGCGCGCCGCGGCCCTCGCCCGCGCGGCGTGACGCGAGCGACGCGGCCTGCGAAGATGCAGCCATGGCCGACCGCGACAACCCCGACGAGTCACGCCGGCAGATCGCGCGGCGCGAGCGACGCGACGCTGGCGAGCAGTCGGCGCGCGTCGCGAACAAGCTGATGAAGCTGCCCGACGGCGTGGTGAGCAAGCTCGCCGTGGACGAGGACCTGCGCGACGCGATCGCGCGCGCACGCGCAGTGACCTCCCCGGGCGCGCGTCGACGCGCCGAGCGGGCGCTCGCCGGCGACCTCCGCGGCGCCAACCTCGATGAGCTCGAGGCAGGCATCGCGAACGTGCAAGCGACGGGCGCCGCCGACCCGCGGCTGTTTCACCAGGCCGAGCAGTGGCGCGCGCGGTTGATCGAAGAAGGCAGCGCTGCCGCAGCCGAGTTTCCGGGGGGCGCGACGGATTCATTGCTGGCGCTGATCCAGCAGGCGCGACGCGAGCGCGACACGGGCAAGCCGCCCGGAGCGGCGCGCGCGCTGTTTCGTCACGTGCTCGCCATCCTGAAAGGCGCAGCGTAGAGCGACACCCTCCCCTTCAGGTCCGCGGCGACCTCGACGAGCCCCGCCGAAATGCAGAAGAGGCGCCGGACCTCGGGTCCGACGCCTCCTGGAGGCGGCCCGCGGCGCGGGCTCACCGATCAAGCAGCGTTAACCGACTAGCGGTACAGGTTCCACTGCGAGTTGATGCGCGTGGACTGGCCCGCGGAGAACGTGTTCATGCAGCTGTCGTCCGTGTAGTCCATGAAGTTGCGGATCGGGTCGGTGCCGGCCACGCTGGTGCACGTGTCGCGGCCCGTCGGGCAGCCGAAGGCCGGGCTGGACTCCGCCGGGGTGTCGGAGACGGAGTCGCCGGAGCCGGTACAGCCGCCCTGGAACGTGTGATAGAGGCCGAACCAGTGGCCCGCCTCGTGGGTCAGCGTGTCGCCCAGGTTGTACGGGGACGCGCTGCCACCCGGGACGCTGCCCTCGAGGATGACGACGCCGTCCATCTTCGGGTTGCCGGCGTAGCTCGACGGGAAGGTCGCCCAGCCGAGCAGGCCGCCGCCCATGTTGTTCGAGTAGACGTTGAGCGCGTTCGACCCGCCCTTGCGGAGCGCGTTCTTCATCTGCGACTCGCACGAGCCGCCGCTGCAGGTGTACCAGGTGCCGTTGTTCGTCGTGTCGGTGCTGACGAGCGAGAACGAGAAGCTGGTGCCCGCGTACGCGGCGTTCAGCACGGAGATCTGGGAGCTGATCTGCGACGCGGTCACGCCACCCGTGCCGCTGCCCGACTTGATGATGTGCCAGTACACCGGCACGACGTGGGACGCGGTGCCAAAGGCAGTCTCGTCGAGGGCCGCCATCCGGGCCTCATCGATGGCGCGCTCGGAATCGGAGAGGTCAGCCGTCGCGCAGCCGCGATGCGCGATCGCGCTGCCCGGCTCCTGAACGCCCGGGTTCTCGGGGCCGCCCGGGGCGATCGTGTCTTCGTCTTCGCCGCTACAGGCGATCAGACTGGTCGTGGCGAGCGCGGCGAGCCAGAGCGTGTGCTGCTTCATTTCGAGTCGGTGCCTCCTGGCGCGGTACATTCATGGACGTAAGAGAATCCGTCAAGCTTATTTATCTGCATCGGTATAACGACATCGACACTCACAGCTGTACACGCACCACCTCGAACGGCAGCCCCGGCGCCGTCATGTCGAAGAGATGGCTGAGCTGGCCCTCGGAGACCCACGCCGTGCCATCAATCAGATCCAGCGAGGTAGGATCGCGCAATCCATCCTTGAGGATGTCAATCGCGCCAGTGGTCAGATCAATTCGCGAGACCGCGCCCGCGCCCTGCTCCACCACGATGGCGCGCCCCGCGCGCTCGATCCGGAGGCCGTCCGGCCCCACGAGCGGCCGCGTCCTCGGCGATCTCGTTGCAGAGGCCGCCGGTGCGCCCGTCGCGCTGCGCCGGGAAGTGATGGCGGACGCGCTCCGCGCCTGTGTCCGGATCGATGCCGATGACGGACGGCGGCAGGTCGGTGCCGTACGTGCCGTCGCAGATCCAGAGCAGATCGTCCGATCGCGAGACCTGCATGCCGACGGCGCTCTGGCCGAGCGTGCCCGCCGCGACGAGCTCGACCGGCGTGGTGGCGCCGTCGTCGACGCGGACGATCTGGCCGGTGGGGATGCTCGCCACGAACATCCGACCGGCGCGGTCGAACGCGATGCCCTCCGGGTAGAACGTCTCGCCTCGAAGGTGCGCTCGCCGGGCTCTCCGCGGAAGCCGCACGCATGCACACACTCCGTGCATCCGTGCACGCGAGCAGCATCCCGGCGCGTGTGCACCGGCACTCGCGCGCTTCCTCCCGACGAAGGTATCGTGTGCATCCGTGCACGCAGCTCGTGCACCGCTGCCTGTACCCGCCGCACCGGCGTCCGCTCTACGCGTCGCCCGAGTACCTGCGGCGGCGCGGCATGCCCGCGGCGGGCGCGGCCGATCCGCTCGCTGCGCTCGCGGGCCACGACCTGCTCGTCCCCGGCGGCGAGCTCGCGAAGCTGCCCGAGGCGCGCCTGCTCGCGCGCGTCCCCGGCGCCCGGATCGTCCTGTGCTCGAACAACTTCCCGGCCCTCGTCGAGGCCACCGTGCTCGGCCACGGCATCGCCCCCATCTCCGACTCTGGGCCGACCGCGTTCACACCGGCAGAGTGGCCATCGAGGGTCGCCAGAGCATTGCTCCGTCGCCAGGTCCCACACTTTGAGTGTTCCGTCATCCGACGCCGAGACACGCGCTTGCCGTCCGGCGCGCGGCACCAACCCGGGTTGGGGCCCAAAAAGACGCTCTACCGGCTACAGCCGCGGATCGTGGAGGACCGGATCGCCTTCCTTCGGCGCGCCCCAGACCGCGATGATGTAGACGACCGAGTGCTCCTCGTCGTGGATGTAATAGACGAGGTGCCGCGTCTTCTTCATGACGAGACGACGGACACCAGGAACCGCGGTTCGATGGAACCGCACACCGATGTCGGGCGATGACTCGAGCAGGCTCACGCACCGGGCGAGCTCGTCGATGACGAGCGTCGGAGCCGCCCGGCGATTTCGCCTCCACCACTCGTTGATCTCCGCGAGTTGCTCCTCGGCGGAGTCCACCATGACGACGGTGGTCATCCCCGGCGCAGGTCGGCCAGGACGTCGGCCGCTGGGCGGAACCGGCCGGCCTTGATCGACTCGAACCCCCTCGCCAGCGCCTCGTTCAGGCGAGCCTGCTCGGCATCGCTCATGTGATCTTCCGGCTCAGCCAGGCAGAGATCGATTTCACCGTCCGGCAGCCCCGGAGGCGCTTCCCCGCTGATGCGGCCATTCTCGACGCGAACCCGGATCGCCTTCATCGAGACAGCGTAACCGCGCGCCGCGGAAGACGCTACCCCGGCGACCGGCCGCCCTGCTCCAGCGGCGTCTACAGGCCGAGTTTCGACGCCGCGCGGTACCAAACCGGCGCGGCACCAACCGGGTAAGGCACCCACGAGCCGGCGCTCAACGGCCCGCAGCGGCGCGGGCCGCGGCTTCTCGACCGGCATCCACCATCCACCCATCCACCGCTCGCCAGCGGTCGCGTACGTCGCTACCATCTCGTCAATGGACAAGAGGCAGAGCCCGTTCTATCCGGGGCATCTCGTGCCCGTGGAGCTGTTCGTCGGGCGCCAGAAGGAGATCGAGCGGATTCTTCAGAGAGGAGTCGGACAGGTCGAGGGAGGCAAGCCCATCTCGATCTTCGTGCAAGGCGAGTACGGGATCGGGAAGAGCTCGCTTGCGCGTTATGTGCAGCTCATAGCCTCCGAGAAGCACCGGTTGCTCCCGATCTACGCAAGCCTCAGTCCGGCCCAGACCCTCTCGGACCTGGTCGTTAGCATCGTTGAAGGCACGATGCATTCTGGCCAGATCCATCCGTCACGAGGCGAACGGATCAAGACCTGGCTCGCCAAGTACATCGGCAAGCAGGAGCTATTCGGGTTCAAGGTGAATCTCGAAGCGCTCCGGAACGACGCCCCGAAGCTGACGAGCGTGCATGGTCTCCTCGATTTCCTCGGCGAGGCGCTCGCCAGGGTGACCCCTGCCGGAACGAGCGGGATCTTCCTGGTACTCGACGAGATCAACGGCCTGGCATCCCAACCGTGGTTCGCTCAGTTCCTCAAGAGTCTCCTCGACACGAATGCCTATGCCGGCAAGCCGCTCCCGCTCCTCCTGATGATTTGTGGGACGGAGGAGCGAAGAGGGCAGATGATCGAGAACCACGAGCCCGTCGCGCGTATCTTCGACGTGATCGACATCGAGGCGCTATCGGAAGACGAGATGCAAGAATTCTTCGAGCGCGCCTTCGAATCCGTCAGCATGAAGGTGCACGACGATGCCATGACAGTCTTGACGCATTACAGCGCGGGCTTCCCGAGGGTCATGCATCTCATCGGCGACTGGGCGTACTGGACCGATCAGGACCTCGTCGTGGACAACCAAGACGCCCTTAGCGCCGTGATCGATGCAGCCGAGGATTTCGGGCGCAAGCACGTCGACCAGCAGGTGCTCGCCGCGCTCAGGAGCCACGATTACCGATCGATTCTCGGCAAGATCACCGACAACGCTCGTTTCTCGAAAAAGGATGTCGAGGGCAAGCTCGACGAGTCGGAACGCAAGAAGTTTGGCAATTTCCTGCAGAAGATGAAGACGCTCAACGTACTTCGCTCCGGCGAAGTTCAAGGCGAGTACATCTTCAACATGCAACTCGTCCGGATCTACCTGCTGATGAAGAGCGCGGAGCTGCAAACGAAGACTCGCGGCAACGAGTCCACTTGATTCCCCATGCCGGTCAGATCGTGCCCCGGCGAGCCCGGGGCATGCGCCGCTCCTCGACGGCGAGGACGAGATACTCGAGGAGCCGCGGGGTCCGTAGTCGATCGACCAGGCTCTGCGCCAGGTCTGAGATCGGCGTCTCGGGGCCGCCGAGCGCGTCGATCGAGAGCACGAGCGGCTGGCCGGCCTGCGTGTAGCCGGAGGCGCCGATCAGGTCCGAGAGCTCGCCGACGAAGCGCGCGAGCGCGGCCCGGTCGGGGACGCTGTCCACGATCCGCTGGCGCAGCCGCGCCGGCGAGGGCAGCGTCATCGCCTGCATCGTCGACGACGCGGCATCGGGCGACGCGTATGCGAGCACGAGCAAGCGCATGCTCATCGGCATGTCATAGAGCACCGTCTGGGCCTGCCCGAGAGTGCGAGCACCGGCGGAGACCCGCGCCGCGACGTGATCGGCGAGCCGCCCGAAGGTGACGAGCCCGCCGACCGCCGACTCGCCCAAAAGCCCGCGGAGCAGGTGCTTCGCGAACAGGCTGTGAGTGTCCCCGTCGGGGACGAGCGACAGCTCCGTGGCCTTCGACGACGACACGATCGCGCGGCCCTCGCGCGCCAGGAGCGGCGCCAGCGCCTCGTGCTCGAGCCCAGGCGTGAAGGCCGGGAGCGCCTGCGAGACGGCAGCCCCGGCCGCGTGGCAACCATCGAGGAAGACGAGGAGCCTCCGGGCGCCGATCGCGGCGAGCTTCTCGACCAGCGTCGAGGCCGCGATCGCGGTGCCCGCGAGATCGGCGGGGGCCGTGTCGTGGACGAGGAAGCAGGCGTCGGCGCTCCCGGCGAGGCGACCGCCGTGGCCCGCGAAGTACACGAGGACGGTGTCCTGATCCGTCGCGTCGCGGGCGAGCTGGTCGAGCGTATCGAGGATGGCCGCGCGCGTCGCCTGCGCGTCGATGAGCGAGGTGACGCGATCTTCGGGACACCGGCACCGGGGAGACACCAGCATCTGGCGCAGCGCGGCTGCGTCGTTGCGGATCGCGTCTGGCAATGAGGGCATCGCGTGGTAGTCGGTGAGCCCGATGACGAGCGCACGTCCCTGACCGAATGCAGACATGAAGCCTCCCCGCGCGGAGCGTACACGAAGGTGCATGTGAAATCGGGTGAGCCGCGTGCCACGATTGCACGATGCGCTGGCTCCTCATCCTCGGGCTCCTGGCTCGCGCCGCGGCGGCGGAGCCGCAGGCGCCGCCGCCGAAGGTGACGCGGCCGACGGTGTCGGAGACGGGAGTTTGCCTCGTCGTGCCACCGCTGCTGCCTGCATCGCCGCCGACGATCGCCGCGCCCCCGTGTCATCGGCCCTCCGCCGCGGTCGCCGCGAAGATCAAGGCGGCGATCGAGAAGCGGTACACGCCGCAGTACGAGCGCGGCAAGCCGGAGGTGACGCTCGGGTGCGACGGCCTCGGCCCGCAGATCCGCGAGATCGTCCTCGAGGCGGGCGAAGGCCACGGCGGCGGCCTGACGCTGTGGCGCGCCCGCCGCGGCACGGGCGCGAGCTACGACGTCCACGGCATCCGCTTCGCGAACCGCGCGACGCCGCCGCGCAGGCCGCCGCTCGAGCTCGCCGCCGGCCGCGTGGAGCTCCCTGAGCTGGAGATCGCGCGCGGCGCGCTCGCGGCGACGGTGCGCGAGGCGGCGCAGCCGGCACCCGGCGACCTCGGCGGTACGGTCATCACCTCGCGCGACTTCCACGTGCTCGTGCGCCTCACCGACGACAACGGCCGCGTGCTCGAGCGGACGTTCACCGGCTACGCAGGCACGACGGATCAGGATCGATACATCGGCCTCGAGCTCGCCCTCGAGGCGCTCGGCGGCATCACCGCGGTCGCGGAGCGCGGCGGCCCGGCGACCGAAGAAGATCGCCGGCTGTTCGCGGAGCGCTTCGCGGCCGCCGTGCCGCGCTTCGACGATCCGCTCTCCTGGTGGGTCACGGAGCGCTACATCGAGCTCGCGCGCTACGTCGGATCACCGCCGACGCTCGCCGGCCTGCTCACGCGGCTCCCGGTGACCAAGCCGGATCGCTCGAAGCAAGACGCGCGGGCGAACGCGATCGCCGCGATCGCCGGAATCACCGGCTGGGACGCGCGCACCTCCCCTTCGCTGGAGGACGCGGCCACGCGGTACCTCGCCGCGTGCAAGCCGCAATGAGCAGGCGCGGACCGGGCGCGGACGCGGGCGCGGACCGGGACCGGGCCGGGCGTCAGCGCGGGTTCTTGCGGGGGCGGCCGCGGCGCCGCGGCTGCTCGCTCTGGCCAAAGTCGAGGTCCTCCGCGAAGCGCTCCTGCACCAGGTCATCCACGGACGTGTGCATGGAATCCAGACGGCGAAGCTCCTCACGCTCGAACTCGGCAAACGACGTGTAAATACGCGGAATACCAGACATCTTCGCTCCCTCTGTGAGATCCCTCGAAGAGGACATGCCCACATGTCCTACATCTGGTCACACCATAATCGCGATCCGAATCCGGACCAAGTTTTTCTCGCCGGGAGGAGCGCCGCGGACCCTCAAACCCCCCCAAACGAGGGGCGGCCGAGGGGTCGGCGGAGGGTCGGCCGTCACAGGCACGTGTTACCTCGGCGTGCATGACCCGGATCGTCGCGGTCGCTAACCAGAAGGGCGGCGTGGGCAAGACCACGACCGCGATCAACCTCGCGGCGTCGGTCGCGTCGCGCGGCTATCGCGTGCTCCTGGTCGACTTCGACCCGCAGGGCAACGCATCGTCGGGCATCGGATACCCGCGAGACAAGGTCGAGCTCTCCATCTACGACGCGCTGATCGGCGAGGTCGCGATGGAGGACGTGATCCGGCCGACCGAGATCACGACGCTGTTCCTCGCGCCAGCGACGACAGACCTCGTCGGCGCGGAGATCGAGCTGATCTCGGCGGACAAGCGCGAGCGGTTCCTGGCCGACGCGCTCGCCGCGGTCGCCGAAGATTACGACTACGTCGTCATCGACTGCCCGCCGTCGCTGGGGCTGCTCACGCTGAACGCGCTCGTGGCCGCCCACGGCGTGGTCATCCCGATGCAGGCGGAGTACTTCGCGCTCGAGGGGCTGTCGGCGCTGAACGCCACCATCGAGAAGGTGCGCGCCGCGTACAACCCCCGGCTCAAGATCGACGGCGTCCTGTTCACGATGTTCGACGGCCGGCTCAGCGTCGCGAACCAGGTCCGGGAAGAGGTCGCGCGCTTCTTCGGCGACCGGGTGTTCGGCGAGAACGTCCCGCGCAACGTGCGGCTCTCCGAGGCGCCGAGCCACGGTAAGCCCTGCCTCCTGTACGACCTGCGCTGCCCGGGGACCAAGAGCTACCTCGCGGTCGCGGACGAGTTCATCGATCGCACGTTGATCGTGGACGTCCCGAAAGTGACGCGGCAACCAGAGGCCGGGGCACCTCGGTGATGGCAGACGCCAAGAAGCGCGGGCTCGGACGCGGCCTGTCGGCGCTCATGCCGACGGGGCCAGCGCCCTCTGCGCCCGCGAGCCCGGCCGCGGGTGCGCCGGGGCCGGCGGGCCCGGCGGCGCAGGCACAGGCGCAGGCTGGCGGCGGGCCGGCGCGGCCGCGGACGTACTTCGCCGCCGGGATCGAGGACCTCTACCCGAGCCCGGAGCAGCCGCGCCACCGCTTCGACGAGGTGAAGCTCGTCGAGCTGGCCGACTCGATCCGCGTGCACGGCGTCATCGTGCCGCTCGTCGTCCGGCCACGGCCGAGCGGCGGGTACTTCCTGATCGCCGGCGAGCGGCGCTGGCGCGCCGCGCAGCGGGCGGGGCTCCACGAGATCCCGGTGGTCGTGCAGGACGTCGCCGAGAGCGTCGCGCTCGAGCGGGCGCTCGTCGAGAACCTGCAGCGCGCCGACCTGGGCCCGCTCGAGGAGGCGGCCGCGTACCAGCGGCTCGTCGACGAGTACCACCTCTCGCACGAGGAGATCGCCGAGCGGATCGGCAAGGATCGGAGCACGGTCGCCAACGCGATCCGCCTGCTCAAGCTGCCGCCGCCGGTGCGCCAGCTGGTCGAGGACGAGCGGCTGTCGATGGGCCACGCCCGCGCGCTGCTCGGGCTCGAGGAGGCGGCGGCGATCGAGCGCGCCGCCCGCGACGTCGTGGACCGCCAGCTCTCGGTCCGCGCGACCGAGGCGCTGGTCAAGAAGACGCGCACCGCCGCCGAGCGGCCTGAAAAGCCGCGCGAGGAGCCGAAGTCCAAGGCGAAGTCGGCATCGGTGCGCGATCTCGAGGAGCGGCTGACCCGCACGCTCGGCGGGCCGGTCACGATCACCGAGGACGAGCCGGGCAAGGCGGGCCGGCTCGAGATCCGCTACCTCGATCTGGATCACCTGGACCGCCTGCTCGATCGGCTGCTCTGACCAGGCGCGCTCGGGGGCGATCTGCCCCAGGGGGCGGCGTCCCGGGGTGCCGCAGCCACGCGCGCGCCCCCGGCGGCCCGCGCGCCCTGCAGATTTCCTGACGACGGCGTGCACGGCGCGTGGAGATACCGCTCGCGATGCCGTAACTTGGACCGCGAGGAATGCCGGAGCGCGAGCATGTCCGGATGCCCTACTCGGTGCTGGTCGAGTTCCGCACGCCGTCGTCGTTCCTCGTCGCGTACTCGGTGAACCTGTCGCGCGGCGGCCTCTTCCTCGAGACCGACGCCGACATCCCGATGGGCGCGCCGGTCACGATCGATTTCGGCATCCCGAACGGGGGCCAGATCAGCCTGAACGGCACGGTGTCGTGGCGGCGCGGCGTCGAGAGCTACGACGGGCCGCCGGGCCTCGGCATCGAGTTCGTCGACATGGCGCCGCAGTTGGGCGCGCTGATCGATCGGCTGGTGGCGGCGTTCACCGGGGTGCAGATCCTCGTGCTCTCGGGCGATCGCCAGGACCGCGCGTCGATCGCGCGCTCGATCAAGTCGATCATCAGCACCGCCGAGGTGATGCAGGCGGCCGACGCGAGCGTCGCCACCACGATCATGTCGAGCGAGATCGATCTGGCCGTGATCGACCTCGACTTCGACGTCGAGGGCGGGCTCGCGACGCTGCGCACCGCCAAGGCGCAGGTGCCGCCGGTGCCGGCGGTGGTGCTGACCGCGAACCCGAAGCAGTACGAGCACGCGCGCGCCGCGGGCGCCGACGAGGTCATCTCCAACCCGCCGCCGTTCGCCGAGCTGCAGGTCGTGCTCGTCCGCGCGCTGTCCAAGCCGGCGTTCGTCCGCGGCTCGCTCACCTGAGGCGGCGGCGACGCGCCGCCTCGATCGTGTTCTCGAGCAGGCACGCGATCGTCATCGGGCCGACGCCGCCGGGGACCGGCGTGATCGCGCGCGCGCGCTGGACGGCGGTGCGGAACTCGACGTCGCCGACGAGCTTGCCGTCGGCAGTGCGGTTGATGCCGACGTCGAGCACGATCGCGCCCTCGCGGATCCAGTCGCCCGCGACGAGCTCGGGCCGGCCGGCCGCGGCGACGACGACGTCGGCGCGGCGGACCTCCTCGGCGAGATCGCGCGTCCGCGAGTGGCACATCGTCACGGTGGCGTGCGCGTTCCCGAGCAGGAGCGCGATCGGCTTGCCCACGAGCAGGCTGCGGCCGATCACGACGGCGCGCGCGCCGGCGAGCTCCGCGCCGACCTCGCGCAGGAGCCGCATGCAGCCCTTCGGCGTGCACGGCGCGAACGACGGCTTGCCCTGCGCGAGCAGCCCCAGGCTCACCGGGTGCAGGCCATCGACGTCCTTCGCCGGATCGATCGCGCGGATCACCGCGTCGGCGTCGAGGTGCGCGGGCAGCGGGAGCTGCACGAGGATGCCGTCGACGTCCGGATCGCGATTGAGCGACTCGACGAGCGCGTCGAGCTCGGCCTGCGTGGTCTGTGCCGGCAGCGCGTGATCGCGGACCTCGACCTGGGCCTCGCGCGCGGCCTTCGTCTTGCCGCGCACGTAGATGGCCGATGCCGGATCGTCGCCGACGAGCACCACCGCGAGCGTGGGCGCGATGCCGCGGCCGCGCAGCTCGCGCGCCGACGCGGCGACGTCGGCCCGGAGCCGCGCCGCGATCGCCTTGCCGTCGATGATCTGCCCGATCACGTCGCCTTCGCGGCCGCGGCCGACGTGGTGCTGCCGCCCGAGCCTGAGCCCGAGCCTGAGCCCGAGCCCGAGCCCGAGCCCGAGCCTGAGCCCGAGCCTGAGCCCGACGAGGAGCTGCTGCCGCCGGAGCTCGCCGCCGCGGGCGCGGGGGTGCTCGCGGCCGAGCCGCCGCCCTTGTCGGCCGGCGCGGCGTCCCCGCCCGCGTCGGACTTGCCCTCGGACTTGCCGCCCTCGGCGGCCGGCTTCTGCGACGGCGAGGAGTAGAGGTCCTTGTACCAGCCGCTCCCCTTGAGCTGGAACGCGGTGCGCGAGATCAGCCGATCGAGGCTGCCTCCGCAGGCCTCGCACGTCGTCTTGTCCGGATCGGACATCCGCTGCTGGTACTCGAACTCGCGGTGGCAAGCTTTGCACTGATATTCGTAAACGGGCATGAGGACTTACTCCTGAATCGGGCGCGCGCTGGGGCCGTAACCAACAGAGCGATCAACGGAGCGATCAACGAGCGACACGATGCGCACGCCTAGCTCACCGTCAACATCGAGCAGCTCGCCGTGGCCCACGAGCTGGCCAGCGGCCCGGACCTCGTAGGGTCCCGCCAGGGGACGCCCCAGCGGGATCACCTCCCCGACCGCCAGCTCCGAGATCCGCCGCAGCGAGAGCCGCGCCGTGCCGAGCTGGACCGTCAGCTCGAGGTGGGCCTCGTCGGGCAGCGCCATGTCGCGGCGAACATAACCGGTCGCGACCTCCGCAGCCATGGCCCCGGGAGCGGCGACGAGCCCGATCGCGCCGTCCCCGATCTCCAGCGCGAGCCGGCCGGGCGCGCCCTCCAGCAAGATGACGTCGCGCGGCGCCAGGGCGCGCACGGCGGCCCGCGTGATCGCGCAGCGGCCGGCCACCAGCGGCAGCGCGATCGACCACGCGGCCAGCTCGCGCTCCGGCGGCGCGCGCAGCTCCAGATCGGGCGGCAGGTACGCGACCACCGTCATCGGCCCGTCCGGCAGCTCGAGCAGGAGCTCGATCCGCGGGCCGCCCCGATCCGCAGGCGGACCCGCGAGCGGCCAGACCTCGGCGGCGGCCCCGGCGTCCTCGATCGCGGCCGCCACGGCGAGCGCAAAGATCGCGTGCTCCACCACCCCGAGCGGGCGCGGCGCCGGCAGCTCCGCGGCCCCGCCGAGCAGCCGCTCCGCGAGCGCGCGCACCGGTGCCGCCGACGCGGCGAGCACGATCGATGCGCCGCCCGCCCGCACCTCGGCGAGCGCCGCGTACGGATCCATGCCTCCACCAGTCCCAGCCGCGCTATGCCCGACGAGCCGGATCCGCACCGGCCCGCCCGCGAGCTGCGCCACGCGCGCGCCCGGCGGCCGCGCCGCGATCCAGCGCGCCATCGCCGACTCGAGCGCCGCCTCCCGCCGCGTCACCCGCCGCAGGCCCTCGAACGGAAACGGCGAAAAACTTGGCCGGCTCTCTGCCATTGGTAGTCTTACATCCTACATCTCTCTACAAGAGGACGCGCAGTGCAAGATCGACGACTTGGGTTCCGGATCCCGTTCGAAGCGATGGTCACCTCCTATGTCCACGATCGGCCGGTCCGCGGGCTGGCCGCGAATCTCTCCGACAGCGGCCTCAGCATGTCCGCGGTCTCGATGCTCGCGCCGCCGCCCGGCATGCTCGTCGGCCTCGAGCTCGAGCTCCCCGGGATCGACGACTCGATCTGGGCGCTCGGCCGGATCTGCTACCGCAAGGATGATCGGCTCGCGTCGGGGCTGGGCGTCCGCTTCGTCGAGATGGCCAGGAGCCAGGCGCGCACGGTGCGGGACTTTTGCATCGACATGCGCCGCCGCCACCTCGGCTCGATGCTCGCGCGCATCCGCGCGACCGCGTAGCCGCCACCGCTTCCGGGCCGCCGCTGAGCCCGTAGACGGCACGGGCACGCGCCCGAGCGAGCGGCTATGCTCGCGAGACATGCGGCGCCTCCGGGTCCTCCTCGCGTGTCTGATCGCCACCGCCCCTGCCCTCACCGCCGCCCCGCGCCTCGCGCACGCGCAGGGCGATGACTGGGGCGTCCGGCGCGATCCGTTCGATCTGAAGGTCATCGCGCAGCACAAGGGCTTCCTCGCGCGGAACCCGCACGACGCCGTCGCGCTCGCGAACCTCCTCAAGACGTACCGGCAGTACCGGACCGCGGAGCTCTTGCGCGACGAGTACACAAAGCAGCTCGAGAAGAACCCCGACGACTGGGCGACGCTCGTCGTGCTCGGCCACATCCAGCACAAGATGGGCGACGATCAGCGCGCGCTCGACTACTGGAACCGCGCCGTCGCGCAGAAGGCCACCGACGGCGCGACGTGGGTCGAGATCGGCGCGATCCACAAGGGCGCCGGCCGGAACAAGGACGCGCGCGCCGCCTACGACAAGGCGCTCGCGAGCGCGACCGGCAAGGACATGAAGAAGAAGGCGCTGCGCGCGCTCGCCGACCTCGCGCTCGCCACGAACGACATCGACGCCGCGAACGCGTACTTCAAGCAGTTCCTCGATCTCGAGCCGGGCAACGCGCAGCTCTGGCTCGAGCGCGGCGACGCGATGCTCGCCGCCGGCAAGCGCGACATCGCGCTCGAGAGCTACGCCGCCGCCGAGAAGCTGCTCGGCAGCGATCCGTCGCGGCGCATCGAGGTGGTCTCGCGCCGCGGCCAGGCGCTCGAGGGCATGGGCAAGGACGACGAGGCCATCGCCGAGTACCGCCGCGCGATCAAGATGGCCCCCAAGGGCTACTACCTCGAGATCGAGCTGACCGGCCGGATCGTCGACATCTACCGCAAGAAGCAGGCGCTGCCGGCGCTGCTCGCCGAGTACGAGAAGGCCTGGCCCGAGGGCGCGCGCGGCCACTTCGAGTGGTCGACGCTCGGCAAGCTCTACGAGGAGACCGGCGCGCAGGACAAGGCGATCGCCGCGCTCAAGAAGGCCGTCGCGAACGCGGCGTGGGAGCTCGACACGCAGCGCCGGCTGATCCACCTGCTCGAGAACTCGGGCAAGGACGACGAGGCGCTCGCGCAGTACGAGGCGGTCGTCCGCGCCGCGCCCGGCGAGGCGCGGTTCCAGCTCGAGCTGGCCGAGCGCTACTGGCGCCGCATGCAGGAGAAGCGCGCGCTCGACGCGCTGGCGCGGCTCGAGGCCCGCTTCCCGACCGACGCCGGCGTCCTGTCCGCGATCGCCGACATGTACCAGCGCTGGGGCAAGGAGGAGCTCGCGATCGCCGAGTACGAGCGGCTCGCCAAGCTCGAGCCCGACGATCCGGGCCACCTCGTCACGCTCGGCGAGCAGTACTGGCAGAAGAACGACCGCGCGCGCGCGATCACCACGTGGAAGAAGCTCGCGAACACGGGCAAGGCGAGCGGGCTCGCCAAGCTCGGCGAGGTGATGGCCGAGCACAACATGCCGACCGACGCGCTCGCGAGCTACGCCAAGGCGATCAAGCTCGACGAGAAGAACCCCGAGCACTACAAGGGCCGCGCCCACGTCTACGAGTCGCAGAAGATGTGGGCCGAGGCGGTCGCCGACTGGGACCGGGTGCTCTCGCTGCTCGGCACGAAGGTGACCGATCGGCTCGCCCGCCGCGAGGCGCGCAAGAAGAAGGTCACCGCGATCACGAAGTGGGGCGGGCTCAAGGAGAAGCAGCTCGTGTCCGAGTGGGAGACCAAGTTCGCCAGCGGCGACCTCGAGGCCGGCTACTACCTGGTCGAGTACTTCGGCAAGCCGGGCAAGGCGAAGAAGGGCGAGCCGGTCACAACGCTCGAGAAGCTCAGCAAGCGCGTCCCCGACGACGCCGAGATCGTGCTCGACCTCGTCAAGCTGTACCGGCTCGCGCGCCGCTACGACGACGCCGTGGCGCTCCTGCTCGCCCTCGCCAAGGCGCAGCCGAGCCGCGAGCGCGACGTCTACCAGACGATCGCCGAGATCAAGACCGAGGCCCGGAAGGACGACGAGGCGATCGAGTGGCAGCAGAAGGCGCTCGCGAAGAACCCGCGCGATCCATCGGCGTACGAGCGCCTCGGCGAGCGCTACGTCGAGATGCAGCGCTTCTCCGACGCGATCGCGGCCTACGAGAAGGTGCTCGCGCTCGATCCGCGCAACTCCAAGGCGCAGTTCGCGCTGGCGCAGCTCTACATCCAGAGCGCCCAGCCGCTGCGCGCCGCCGAGCTCCTGCGCGCCGTCCTGCGCAACTCGCCCAGCGAGGAGGACGTCGCGCGCGCCGGCCGCGAGGCGATCGATCTCGAGGAGATGACCGACTCGCTCGGCCAGCTCGAGAAGGTCTTGTCGCCGCTGTCGTTCATGATGGCGCACAAGCCGATCTACCGGCGCATCCTCGTCGACCTGTACCTGCGCTACGTGCCCCGGCTCGTCGAGCGCGCCCGCCACGGCACCGAGGACGTCCGGAAGGGCGCGCGCGCCGAGCTCGTCCGCATCGGCGGCCACGGCCTGCAGCCGCTCCTCGAGGCGCTGCGCGACGAGAAGGACGCGGCGCAGCAGCGCGTGGCGGTGGCGGTGCTCGGCCACCTCGGCAACAAGGGCGCCGCGGCGCCGCTCGTCCACATGGCGCGCCAGGAGCCGGCGAAGGAGACGCGCCACATCGGCACGCTGCAGGAGTCGCTCGATCGCGAGGTCCGCGTCGACGCGCTGGTCGCCGCCGGCCGGCTCGGCGATCCGAAGGTGCTCGCCGACGTCCTGCCGCTCATGGAGCACCCCGAGCTGGCGATGCGCGAGGCGGCCACGTTCACGCTCGGCCGCTCCGGCGACAAGCGCGCGGTGCCCGCCCTGCTCAAGGCGCTCGGCGATCGCCGCCCGAGCGTGCAGACGCTGGCGTGCCTCGGCCTGTCGCAGATCGACGATCCGCGCGTCGTCCCGGCGCTCGTCGGGACGCTCGGCGAGGCGCGCAAGGAGGACGCCACCCGCGCCGCGTGCGCGTACGCCCTGGGCGCCCGCCGGAGCGCCGCCGCCATCCCGGCCTTGCTCGGCGCGCTGACCGACAACCGCGGCGAGGCGCAGCGCCTGGCGGCGTGGAGCCTGGGCCAGCTCGGCGACGCGCGCGCGCTCGGCCCGCTGATCCGCGCCTACTACGCGCGCGCCGGCCGCTCCGCCGACGAGCTCGTGTGGGCGATCGGCCGGGTCGGCGGCGGGGGCCTGCCCGCCGCGCAGCCCGGCCCGATCGGCGAGTACCCGCAGGTCCGGGGCAAGTACGATCCGATCGCCGCCGTCCTTGCGCTGCCCGGCCCGGTGTCCGCCCCGGCCACGCCCGGCAAGCTCGTGGCCGACCACGCCGACGACATCGCCCGGGGCCTGCTCGACGCGCTCGGCGAGCACCGCGACGTGATCGTCTCCGTGCTCGCGGACCTCGACGGCGCGCCGGCGCAGCTGTCCCTGGGCGCCCTGTCGCCGCAGGCCACCGACGCCAAGGTCGCGGCCGCGTACGCAAAGATCGGCGAGGCGATCGCCCCGGCGATCGCGGCGCAGCTCGCGAGCAACGATCCGAAGGTGCGCGCGCTCGCGGTGTCCGTGTACGCCAAGCTCGACGGCGGCAAGGTCCAGGGCGCCGACGCGGCCGTCGCCAAGGCGCTGGCCGATCCGGCGGACCAGGTCCGCGCCGCGGCCATGAACGCGGTCGCCGTGCTGGCGCAGCGCCGCGGCGCCCGGCCGGCCGAGCTGGTCGCCCAGGTCGGCAAGGTCCTGGGCGCGGCCCCGTGGACCGATCGCCGCGTCGCCGCGATCGCGCTCGGCAAGCTGGGGGCGCAGGGCGACCCAGCGGCGCTCGTCAAGGCCGCGGCCGATCCCTCTAGCTTCGTGCGCGAGGCTGTGGCGACGGCGCTCGGGGGCCCGCCCGGGGGGGCCCCGGGGGTGATCCCTGGCGGGATCGACGCCCTGCTCCAGCTCTCGCGCGACGAGGTGCCCCAGGTCCGGTCCTCGGCGGCGCGCTCGCTCGGTCCGCTGAAGGACGAGCGCGCGCAGAAGCGGCGCGGGGAGCTCCTGGCCGACCCCGACCCGGCCGTCCGGCGAGCCGCGGGCGGGACCTGACCGGTGGCCCCACCCGATCTGTGGAGACCCCAGCTTTTGACGGGCTCTTTCACGAGAGGGTAGAATTTCCGACTTGATGGATGTGGGCCTCGTCTGCGACGCGTGCAGCGCGCTGACCCCGATCGGGGTGCCGCAATGCAAGCGATGCGGAGCCGACGTCGCGCTCGACCCGCGCCCCCGCGTGAAGAGCACGCCGATACCGACGGCTCCGACGGTGGAAGGTAGCGTCGCGTGCAGCAAGTGCGGCACCAACGTCGCGCCCGGCAATCGCTTCTGTCCGAGCTGCGGGACGCGCGTCGCCACGCCCGTGAGCTTCGAGGGCGTCGAGACGCGCGTCGGGCCGCGCCCCGCGGGCAGCAGCGACCCGGCGACCGGCTCGCAGAAGCCGGGCCGCAGCACGCAGTTCTTCGGCGGCGCCATGCAGGCCGCCCGCGCCAAGCTCACGCTGATCCGCGGCGACGGCGAGGACGGCATCTCGTTCACGCTCGCCGGCCAGGAGCACCTCGCCGGGCGCGGCGAGGTCCCGATCGCGTTCCCCGACGATCCGTACCTGTCGCCGACGCACGCGAACTTCGTCTACGCGCAGAACGAGCTGCTCGTGAAGGACGAGGGCTCGCTGAACGGCATCTACGTGCGCATCAACGGCACCGTGGAGCTGGCCCCCGGCGGCCACGTCCTCATCGGCGAGCAGGTGCTCCAGGTCGATCCCGCGCCGCAGCCCGAGGACCTGCCCGACGGCGACGGCACCTATTACTCGGCGAGCCTCGCGCGGCCCGCGACGCTCGAGATCCGCCAGAACCTGCGCGGCGGCCAGATCGGCTGGGTGTTCCGCGTCGACGGCGAGGTCGCCACGCTGGGGCGGGAGGGCAACGACATCAACTTCCCCGAGGATCCGTTCATCTCCGGCCATCACGCGGAGATCCGGCTCTCCGGGGGCGTGCTATCGGTTACCGATCTGGGATCGCGTAACGGCACCTTCGTGCGCATCAGCGGCGCGCGGGTGCTGAAGCACGGAGACTACGTGTTCTTGGGCCAGCAGCTACTTCGCGTCGAAATCGTCTGAGGCCTCGTTCCGGGGAGCCCACCAATGACCGTCTGCAATCGTTGCGGCAAAGAAAACCAGGACCATTACAAGTTCTGCCTCGGTTGCGGGGCAGAGCTGACGGCCGCGCCGAAACCAGGCGGCGACATGGGCATGATGAAGACGATCATGGCGGAGCAGAGCTCGGGACCGATGCCGGGGAGCGGACCGATGGGAGGACCGATGGGGGGCCCGATGGGCAGCCCGATGGGCGGCCCGCCGCGCAACACGCCGATGGCGCCCCCGCCCGGCCGCCCCGGCGCTCCGGTCGGCGGTATGGGCGCGATGCCGAGCGGCATGCCGCCGCCGGGTCCGCTCGGCGGCCCGGCGATGCCGCCGCCGATGGGGCCGCCGCCCGGGGTGCCCGGCTTCTCGCCCGGCTTCGCGCCGGCGCCCGGGGGCGCGCCGGGGATGCGCCGGTGCCCGTCGTGCGGCAGCGACGTGCCGCCGTCGTTCCGCTTCTGCGGCACGTGCGGGTTCCGCATGGACGAGGGCTCGGCGCCGATGCAGATGCCGCAGCCGCCCGGCGGCGGGGGCATGATGGGCGCGCCGCTCGCGCGCGCGCGGCTGTCGATGACGCTGATCCGGCCCGACGGCAGCGAGGGCGGCACGCACGACCTCCGGCCCGGCGAGAACAAGCTCGGCCGGAGCTTCGGCGCCCTGTTCGAGAACGACGGCTACCTCTCGCCCGTGCACGCGCAGCTCGACATCCGCGCCCCGAACGCGGTCGTCCGCGATCTGGACAGCCTCAACGGCGTGTTCGTGAAGATGACGCAGGAGGAGGAGCTCGCGAGCGGGCAGATCCTCCGCATCGGCCAGGAGCTCCTGCGCTTCGAGCTGATCGCCGCGCCCGAGCCCACCGCCGACGGCACCGAGCTGATGGGCAGCCCGAACCCGGGCTACTGGGGCAAGCTCACGGTCATCATCGGCCGCGACATCACGGGCGCCGCGTTCCCGCTGCTCGGCGATAGCGTGACGCTCGGCCGCGAGCGCGGCGACATCAACTTCCCCGACGACGGCTACGTCTCCGGTCTGCACGCGCGGATCACGCTGCGCGACGGCCGCGTGTTCCTCGCCGACCTCGGCAGCTCGAACGGCACGTTCATCAAGGTCAACGGCGAGCGCGGCGTCGGGCACGAGTCGTTCGTGCTCCTCGGGCAGCAGCTGTTCCGGCTGAACCTGGCGTAGCAGGGCGCGCGCGCGCCGGGCAGCCCCTACTTCTTGGGCGCGGACCGCTTCTCGCCGCCCTTGTCCTTGCCCGGCGCGAGGTCGTCGACCGACATGCCGCCGCCCTTCTCGACGTACGTGAACGCGTTCGGGATGCGGAGCTGGCCGCCCGGCTCGAACATGACGAGCACGTCGACGACCTCGCCCGGCTTGCCGCCCGGCGTCCGCACGATCAGCTGCTTGTCGCTCGCGAAGCGCACCACGGAGCCCTTGCGGTAGCCGGACTGCTGCGTGCCGAAGTAGACGTCGGCCTTGCGCGGCCCGTCGGCGACGAAGCGGTTGCCCTTGATCATGACGTACGTGTCACCGTTGATGTCACCGCGTTCGGGCTCGATGCCGGTGACCTTCAGGGTCTTGTCCGAATCGCCGCACGCCGCGGCTGCGAAGCCCAGGCAAACGAGGAGCAGGGGGAGCGGGCGGCTCGACATGGAATGAACGTACCCAAATTGCGGGGCCGGCGCCAATCCATCGGAAGGGTTCCACGCGGTCGGCACCCGAGGACGCACCCGAGGACGCACCCGAGGACGCC
>Ga0247790_10000041_pt1 | contig 71461 bp, 58 predicted proteins | sample UWRJS171409R4_FD_179913 | JGI IMG/M metagenome (GOLD analysis project Ga0247790, IMG submission 179913) | Soil microbial communities from Arlington Agricultural Research Station in Wisconsin, United States - UWRJ-S171-409R-4 | ecosystem: Environmental > Terrestrial > Soil > Agricultural land...
GCTGCAGTTCGAGCGCATGGTCGGCGAGGACGAGAAGCTGTTCGGCTCGGTCACGAACCGCGACATCGGCGATCAGCTGAAGAAGGCCGGCATCGAGATCGATCACCGCTGGGTGCAGCTCGACGCGCCGGTCAAGGCGCTCGGCAAGTACGAGACCTCCGTGCGCCTCTCCGCGGGAGTGATCGCGACGCTCAAGTTCTGGGTCGTCAGCAAGGACAAGTAGTCGCTCGCGCTCGGCCGGACCGAGCCTGTCCTGTAGAGTGAGCCGATGGCGCGTGACCGGCGGGTCCTGCCGCACAACCTCGACGCGGAGGCGTCGATCCTGGGCGGCATTCTCCTCCGCAACGAGGTGCTGACCCAGCTCGACACGCTCGAGGTCGACGACTTCTACGACATGCGCCACAAGATCGTCTTCGGGGCGATCCGGGCGCTCGAGTCGGCCGCCAAGCCGATCGACGTCGTCACGGTCGAGAACGAGATCGAGAAGCAGGGCAAGCTGGACGCGATCGGCGGCATCGCGTTCCTCGGCGAGCTCGCGCTGCGCGTGCCGACGGCCGACAACGTCGTCGCGTACGCCGAGATCGTCTCGGACAAGCACCAGGCCCGCAAGCTGATGCTCGCCTCGAGCGAGATCGCCGAGAAGGGCTACGAGGACAACCTCGAGGTCCGCGACTACCTCGACGAGGCCGAGGCCAAGATCTTCGAGGTCACGCAGCGCCGCGACAAGAGCGGCCCCGAGATCCTGAAGAGCCTCGTCAAGAAGGTCTTCAGCTCGCTCGACGAGCGCTTCAAGGCCGAGGGCGGCATCACCGGCGTCCCCACCGGCTTCGCCGATCTCGACTCGCGCACGGCCGGCCTGCAGCCGACCGAGCTCATCATCCTCGCGGCGCGCCCCGCGATGGGCAAGACGTCGTTCGCGATGTCGCTCGCGCAGAACGCGGCCACCTCCGCCGGCTGGCCGTGCCTCGTGTTCTCGCTCGAGATGTCGTCGACGCAGCTCGCCGAGCGCATGCTCTGCTCCGAGGCGCGCGTCGACTCCTCGGCGCTCCGCCGCGGCCAGCTCCAGCGCCAGGACATGACGAACCTGACGTACGCGGCCGCCACGCTCGCCAAGGCGCCGATCCTCATCGACGACACGCCCGCCCTCTCGCTGCGCGAGCTCCGCGCGCGCGCCCGCCGCTTCCGCTCGAACAAGGAGCTGTTCGGCGGCAAGAAGACGGGCCTCATCCTCATCGACTACCTCCAGCTCATGCGCGGCTCCCCGCAGGCCGCCAAGGCCAGCCGCGAGCAGGAGATCAGCGAGATCTCGCGCGGCCTCAAGAGCCTCGCGAAGGAGCTCGACTGCCCGGTCCTCGCCCTCTCGCAGCTGAACCGCAGCCTCGAGCAGCGCACCGACAAGCGCCCCCAGCTGAGCGATCTGCGCGAGTCCGGCGCGATCGAGCAGGACGCCGACGTGATCCTCTTCATCTACCGCGACGTCGTCTACAACAAGGAAGCCGAGAACCCGCACATCGCCGAGATCATCATCGGCAAGAACCGCCACGGCGCCACCGGCACGGTGGAGACCCACTTCGAGGGGCGGTACACGCGGTTCGAGAACCTGTCGCAGCGGGGCGACGGCCCGCCGCCGGGCTACTGAGGACGAAGAGGCGCGGAGATGAGCGAGATCTCGCGAGGCATCGGCGATCTGGGGCGCGGGCTCCGGTTCTTGGGCGCGCGCCCGTCGCTCTGGAAGTGGGTCGTGGCGCCGTCGCTCGTGACGCTCCTGCTCCTCGCCGGCGCGGTCGTGCTCGTCGCGCGGCTCGCCAGCTCGCTCGTCGCGAAGGTGACCGGCTGGCTGCCGGACTTCCTCGCCGGCGTGGGGAGCGGCGTCATCTGGATCCTCGTGGTGGCCGGGCTCTCGCTCGGCGCGCTGCTCGTGTTCGTGGCCGTGGCCGGGATGGTGGCCGGCCCGTTCTGTGAGCTGCTCTCCGAGGCGATCGAGGAGCAGGTGACCGGGCAGCCGGGGCCGCCGTTCTCGCTGGGGGCGTTCCTGCGCAGCGTGGTGACCGGGCTCGCCCACGGCGTCCGGCGGCTCCTCGCGTCCCTGGCCGGGGTGGTGGTCCTGTTCGCGATCGGGCTCGTGCCGGTCGTCGGGACGATCGCGGCGGTGGCGCTCGGGGGCTGGTTCGCCGCCCGGGCGGCGGCCTACGACTGCTACGACGCCGTGCTGTCGCGGCGCGACCTGCCGTACGAGGGCAAGCTCGCGTACCTCGCGCGACACCGCGGGCGCACGCTGGGGCTGGGCGCCGGGGTCGCAGGGTTACTGCTGATCCCGGGGGTCAACCTGGTGGCGCTCGGCGTGGGCGCGGCCGGCGCGACGCTCGCCGCGCTGGAGCTGGACGGGCGGGCGCTGCCCCCGGCCCGGTGAGCCGACGGTGCTAAGATGCCGCCCGTGCCAAACCCGCAGCCGGGGACGCTCGTGGGCTCGTACCGCGTCGAGACATCGATCGGCTCGGGCTCGATGGGCGAGGTGTTCCGCGGCGTCGACACCGGCCTCAACCGGCGCGTCGCGATCAAGATCCTGAGCGAGAAGCACCGCGACAGCCCCGAGCTGCGCGCGCGGTTCGTCCGCGAGGGCCGCGCCGTCGCCGCGATCAGCCACCCGAACGTCGTCCAGGTGTTCGCGACCGGCAGCTTCGACGAGCGGCCCTACATCGCGATGGAGCTGCTCGACGGCACCGATCTCGGCTCGGGGATCGAGAAGCGCGGCCCGCTCGACTCGCTGACGGCCGCGCACGCGATCATCGATGCCGCGCAGGGGCTCGCGGCCGCCTCGAAGGCCGGCCTCATCCACCGCGACGTCAAGCCGTCGAACCTCGTGCGGCTGGCCGACGGCCGCGTGAAGGTGACCGACTTCGGCCTCGCCAAGCCGATGGATCCCGGCTCCGAGCCCGCGCTGACCGCGATGGGCGTCGTCGTCGGGACGCCCGACTACATCGCGCCGGAGCAGGCGCGCGGCGAGGCGATCGACGAGCGCGTCGACATCTACGCGCTCGGCGGCACGCTGTACTTCCTGCTCACCGGGATGCCGCCGTTCCGCACCGGCAAGCCCGCCGAGGACAAGTACCTGAAGGTCGTCGCGCGCCACCTGCGCAACCCGCCGCCCGACGCCACGGTCGCCAACCCCGGCAGCGACCGGGAGCTCGCCGAGCTCGCGCGCCAGATGATGTCGAAGAAGCCCGCCGAGCGGCCGTCGTACGACGAGCTGATCGCGCGGCTCACCCAGATCCTCGCGCGCATCGATCCGAGCGCGGCCCCCGCGCTGATCGCCGCGCGCGACCGCTCGCGGCCGAACACGCTGCCGAACAGCCTCGGTCCGGGCCGGGCGCCGCCTCCGTCCGCGTTCGAGGATCAGCCGACGTTCAGCGAGGCCGACGCGGGCCGGCTGCAGCTGCAGCCGCAGCCGCGCGCGTTCCCCGTCTGGCTCGTCGCGGTGACGCTCGGCGCGCTCGCCCTGTTCGCGGCGGGGCTCGTCGTGTACCTGCGGCGGCCCGAGCCCGCGGCCCCGGCGCCCGCCCCGGCTCCGGCTCCGGCTCCGGCTCCGGCTCCGGCTCCGGCTCCGGGCGGCAGCGGCGCGGCCAGCGGCGCCGCGGCGGCGCCCGCGGTCCCGGCCGGCGCGCTGCTCGCCGGCACCCGGCCCGATGGCACGCAGCTCTACGTCGATGCCAGGCCCGTCACCGCGGCCGCCTTCCGCGAGGTGTTCGCGAAGTACGATCCGGCGGCGAAGGCCGACGAGCCGGCCAAGAACGTCTCGTACGACGAGGCGCGCTCGTTCGCGCTGACCCGCGGCGGCCGGCTGCCCACGGCCGAGGAGTGGGACGCCGCCGCGAAGACTCCGGGCTTCGTCAGCGACGACGCCTTCGAGTGGATCGACTCGCCCGGGGACATGAAGTCGACCCGCCGGCGCGGCGGCGTGAACCAGGTCCGCGCCGACACCAAGCACGCCGACGTGACGTTCCGCATGGCGCGCGAGCGTCCGCCCGCGCCGCGTCCGCCCGCGCCGCGGCCGTAGCGCCGCTGCGCCGGTGCGCTGTTACAGCCGCGCCGCCAGCGACACGACGATCGCGAACTCGGGGTCAAAGCCCAGGCCGTTGAGCTCGACCGGGAGGATCAGCCCGACGCCCGGGCTCACGTTGCCCGAGTGGAAGCGCGCGCCGAGCGCGAGCGTGGTCCCGCTCTCGTCCTGCACGTCGTCGTCGTTGACGACGCTCGTGACGAGCTCGGCGAGCAGGTGCGCGGACCCGAGATCGAGCCCGCCGCCGACGTTGATCCGGAAGATCGGCGAGTACTGCGGCGCGTTCTCCTGCTCGTCGAGCGCGAGGTCGAGCCCGACGTCGGCGCGCCAGAACAGCCGCCCCGAGCGCCCCATCGGCGACACGCCGAGGCGGACCCACGTCGAGTTCGTGACGCGCTGGACGAAGTCACCGTAGCGCGGCGAGGACGCGAGCGGCTGGAACGACGCGGCGTCGTCATCGGACGCGGTGGGCAGCGCCACCCCGCCGTGCAGCACGATCGCCGCGTTGCGGGAGAAGTACTGCGCGTAGAGGCCGCCGAGCTCGACGTTGCCGAGCGCGAGCGCGCTGTCGTCGATGATCAGCGGGATCTCGACGGACATGTACGAGAGCGGCAGCGAGAGGTAGCCGCCGAGGCCCGTCGGGGTCACGTACTGGCCGCTGATCGCGAACCCGATGGCCGTGAGATCGGTGGCCGTCGGCTCGTCGTACTTGACGAAGGCGAAGTCGACGTCGAGCTTGGACTCCGGCGTGTGGCGATCCATCGTGAGCGGATCGAAGACGGTGTCGGGGCCGTCGGCGAGCGCGGGGGCGCCGGTGCCGGCGCCAGCGACCGCGGCGGCGGCCAAAACGAAGGTGGCTGCGAGGCGAGTCATGGTCCCGATCATGGCGTCCTCCGAGGAGCGGGACAAGAGAGGCACCTACCGCAGAACGATGTATAGTCCGCGGCCTCATGTCCGAGGTGGATCGTCTCGTCGAGCTCATCACGCAACGCGTGCAGGAGCGCCTGGCCGGAGGGCCCGCCCCGGGCGCCGCCAAGCTCGCGCTCGCGCCGCGCGACCGCGGCGACTGCGTCGACGACTCGGCGCCCGGCGAGGACTGCGCGAGCTGCGGCGCGTGCGTCGTGCGGCGGCCGTGGTCGGTGCGCGCGGCCGAGGACGCGGGCGCGATGCGCGTCGGCGCGGCGCTCGGCGTCGGCGCGGTGCCCGCCGATCTCGCGCGGCTGATCGATCACACGCTGCTCAAGCCCGAGGCCACGCGCGAGGAGATCGTGAAGCTGTGCGAGGAGGCCAAGCGGCACCGCTTCGCCTCGGTGTGCGTCAACACGACCTGGGTCCCGCTGTGCCGCTCGCTGCTCTCGGGGACCGACGTCATGGTGTGCGCCGTCGTCGGCTTCCCGCTCGGCGCGATGACGCCCACGGCGAAGGCGTACGAGGCCCGTGAGGCGATGCGCCAGGGCGCGCGCGAGATCGACATGGTCATCAACATCGGCGCGCTCAAGTCGCGCGACTACGAGACCGTGTTCGAGGACATCTGCCGCGTCGTCAAGTCGGCCTCGCCCGCGGGCGTGAAGGTGATCCTCGAGACGTCGGCGCTCGGCACCGAGGAGAAGATCATCGGCTGCGCGCTCTCCAAGCTCGCCGGCGCGGCGTTCGTCAAGACATCGACCGGCTTCGGCAAGGGCGGCGCGACCGTCGAGGACGTCGCGCTGATGCGGCGGATCGTCGGCACGGACGTCGGCGTGAAGGCGTCGGGCGGCGTGCGCACCGCCGAGGACGCCGTGAAGATGGCGCAGGCCGGCGCGAACCGGCTCGGCGCCTCGGCGTCGGTCGCGATCGTCACGGGCGGCGGCACCGACGGCAAGGCCAAGGGCTACTGAGCTGGCGCGCTTCGTCCGCGGCGGCCAGCTCGTCGAGCTGTGGCTCGCGCCGCGCCGCGGCGAGCCGCCGGTCTTGCACCGGCGCACCGGCTTCCTCGGCAGCTCCGAGCGGCAGGGCGAGATCGTGCCGCTGGTCGGCCCCCACCCCGAGGACGAGTACAGCTCCGCCTGCGAGTGGTACCGCCGGCAGGGCTGGCGGCGCGAGCCGCTCGCGTTCGACGAGCCGACCGAGCCCGCCTTCGAGGCCGCGCTGCGCGAGCGGCTCGACGCGGAGACCGCGCTCGTCTACGCCGACTGGCTCGCGCGCCACGGGCACCCGCGCGCCCCGCTGATCGTCGTCCAGCACGCGCGGCGGGCGCGGCCGGCTGCCGAGGCGGCTGCCGAGGCGACCACCGACGAGCTCGCCGCCGAGGAGGCGCGCCTGTTCGAGCACCACGCCGACGTCCTGCTCGGGACGCTCGGCGCCCACCTCTACGAGGTCCAGCTCGACGCCTACGGGCTCGAGCTCACCTGGGAGCACGGCTTCATCACCGCCGCCCGGGTGAACCGGGACGGCCTCGGCGACGCCGAGCCCGTCGTCGACATGCTCCTCCACCACCGCTCGGCGCGGCTGCTCCGCGAGCTCGTGATCGGCTGCCACCAGGGCGGCGATCAGGACAACCGGAAGATGGCCGAGGTCCTGCTCTACGCATCGCCGACGCCTGCGCCGCCGCTGCGCAAGCTGCACCTCGCCGACTTCGACGACTCCCAGTACGACGGGATCGACATCTCGCGCTGCCCGCTCGGCGATCTGTCCGGCCTCGGCGAGATCTACCCGCTACTCGAGGACGTGGTCCTGAAGGGCCGCGGCGACGTGGAGCTCGGCGGGCTCGCGCTGACGCGCGCCCGCCGCTTCGCGCTCCGCACGAGTACGCTGACGCGGCGCACGCTCGGCGCGATCCTCCGCGCCCCGTGGCCCGAGCTCGTCGAGCTGGAGCTGTGGTTCGGCGACACCGCGTGGCACTACGGCGCCGAGTGCACGCTCGACGACGCCCTGCCGCTGCTCGGCGCGGACGGCTTCCCGAAGCTGCGCGCGCTGCGCATCATGAACGCGCCGTTCATCGACGAGCTGTGCCCGCGGCTCCTCACCTCGTCGCGCGTGCGCGCGCTCGAGGTGCTCGATCTGTCGCTCGGCTCGCTCGGGGACGCCGGCGCGGACATCCTCGTCGGCGGGCGGGACGCCCTCGCCCACCTCCGCGCGCTGAAGATCACCGAGTCGTGCCTCCGGCCCGCCGCGCGCGCCCGCCTGCTCGCGTCCGGGCTGCCCGTCGACGAGAGCCCCGTGTCGCCGGCCCGCACGCCCGCCCGCTCCAAGGCCGGCCGCTACACCAGCGTCAACGAGTGAGGCGCCCGCCCGCGGCGCGTGCGAAGATGTCGCCGTGCTGCCCGTCCAGCTCATTCGCAAGAAGCGCGATGGCCGCGCGCTCGACGACGCCGAGCTCCGCGCGTTCATCGCCGGTGTCACCGACGGCTCGATCCCCGACTACCAGGTCGCCGCCATGCTGATGGCGATCTTCTTCCGCGGCCTCGACGAGCGCGAGCTCGCCGCGTGGGCCGACGCGATGACGCGCTCGGGCGACGTGATCGACCTGTCGTCGATCGCGCGCCCCAAGATCGACAAGCACTCGACCGGCGGCGTCGGCGACAAGATCTCGGTCCCGCTCGCGCCGGCCGTGGCCGCGTGCGGCATCGCGGTGCCGATGGTGTCGGGCCGCGGGCTCGGCCATAGCGGCGGCACGCTCGACAAGCTCGAGTCGATCCCCGGGTTCCGCGTCGATCTGCCCGTCGACAAGTTCGTCTCGCTCGTCGACTCGATCGGCGTGTGCCTGATCGGCCAGACGGCGCGGATCGCGCCCGCCGACAAGCGGCTGTACGCGCTGCGCGACGTGACGGCGACCGTCGAGTGCCTGCCGCTCATCGCCTCCTCGATCATGTCGAAGAAGCTCGCCGAGGGGATCGACGGGCTCGTCCTCGACTGCAAGGTCGGGCGCGGCGCGTTCATGAAGACGATCGAGGACGCGCGCGCGCTGTGCGGGCTCATCCGCGACATCGGCCACCGCGCCGGCAAGCGCGTGACGTGCTTCTTGACCGACATGGAGGCGCCGATCGGCCGCACGATCGGCAACGCGCTCGAGATCCGCGAGTCGATCGAGGTCCTGCGCGGCGGCGGTCCCGCCGACACGCGCGAGCTCGTGCACGCCCTGGGCGCCGAGATGCTCGTGCTCGGCGGCGTCGCGGCCACCCCCGAGGAGGGCGCCGCAAAGATCCGGCGCGCGCTCGAGGACGGCTCGGCGCTCGAGGTGTTCCGCAAGGTGGTCGCGGCGCAGGGCGGCGACCCGCGCGTGTGCGACTCGCCCGGCAGCGTGCTGCCGAAGGCCCAGCACCGCGACGAGCTGGCGCTGCCGCCCGGCCGCGTCACGGCGATCGACTCCGAGGCGCTCGGCATCGCGGCCGTGCTGCTCGGCGCCGGCCGGCGCACGAAGGAGGACGCGATCGATCCCGCCGCCGGCCTCGTCGTCGACGCCTACCTCGGCGAGGTGATCGAGCCCGGCGCCGCGCCGCAGCTCATGCTCCACCACAGCCTGCCCGCCGGCGACGCGCGGCTCGCCCAGGCCCGCGAGATGATCGAGCGCGCCTTCACGATCGAGCCCGCTGATCGGCCCGCCCCGCCCGTCCGCGCCTCGCGCGTGATCGAGGTCCTGCGGGAGGGCGCGCTGTGACGGCGCCCGCGCCCGGGCCCGGGCTCTACGATCAGATCCAGGACGCCGCGCGCGCCATCCGCGAGCGCGGCCTCGGCGAGCTGCGCCCGCAGGTCGGCCTGATCCTCGGCTCCGGCCTCGGCGGCTACGCCGACAAGCTCGGCGAGCTGCCCGGCTTCGGGCCGCCGCGCGCGTTTCCGTACGGCGAGCTGCCCGGCTTCCCCGCGTCGCACGTGCCCGGCCACCGCGGCCGGCTCGTCGTCGGCGTGCGCGCGGGCGTCGCCTGCATCGCGATGCAGGGCCGCGTGCACATGTACGAGGGCCACTCGGCCGCGGCCGTCGCGTTCCCCGCGCGCGTGCTCATCGCGCTCGGCGCGAAGGTCCTCATCATCACAAACGCCGCGGGCGGCCTCAACGCCGCCTGGCAGCCCGGCACGCTGATGCTGATCCGCGATCACATCGATCTGCTTCGCGATCACCCGCTGCGCGGCCCCAACGACGATCGCCTCGGCCCGCGCTTCCCGGACATGACGAAGGCGTACGCGCCGGAGCTGCGCGCGCTCGCGCGCGAGGCCGCCGCGGGGGCCGGCATCCACCTCGAGGAGGGCGTGTACGTCGCGATGCCCGGCCCCGTGTACGAGACGCCCGCGGAGGTTCGCATGCTGCGGGGCCTCGGCGCCGACGCCACCGGGATGTCGACCGTCCCCGAGGTCGTGGTCGCCCGCCACATGGGCGCGCGGGTGATCGGCATCTCGTGCATCACGAACCAGGCCGCCGGCATCACCGGGCAGGAGCTCTCGCACGAGGAGGTCACCGAGACGGCGACCCGCGTGCGGGCCACGTTCGAGTCGCTGCTCGACGCGATCCTGGCGCGCCTCGCCGCGTCGCAGGAGCTCGGGTGAGCGAGCGCGAAGGTGGCGCCGGTGCCGGTGCCGGTGCCGGTGCCGGTGAGCGCGCGATCGATCGCGAGCTCGAGGAGCGCGCTGTCGCCGCGCAGCCCCTCGCCTACGCGCCGTACTCGCGGTTCCCCGTCGGCGCGGCCGTGCGCATGGGCGGCAAGACGTACGAGGGCGTGAACGTCGAGAGCGCGTCGTTCCCGCTCACCGTGTGCGCCGAGCGCAACGCGATCGGCGCGGCCGTGCGCGACGGCGCGCGGCGGCTCGAGGCGGTCGTCGTGTGCAGCAACGCGTCGCCGCCGTCGGCGCCGTGCGGCGGCTGCCGCCAGGTCTTGCTCGAGTTCGCGGCCGATCCGGCCGCCGTCACGATCACGGCGGTAAATCCGCAGGGCGAGCGCCGCACGTGGATGCTCGCCGAGCTGATCCCGCACGGCTTCTCCGGCCGCGAGCTGCCGTGAGCGCCGCGGCCGCAGGCGGGCCATCATGAGCGAGGTCGTCTTCCAGGGCGGGACGATCCTGACGATCGATCCGCAGCACCGCGTGCTCGCCGGCGACGTCAGCGCGCAGGGCGGCGCGATCGTCCACGTCGGCGGCTCCTACACGCCGCGGTCGCGCGACTACGAGATCGTCGACTGCAGCGGCTGCATCGTGATGCCCGGGCTCGTCCTGGCGCACGTGGAGACCTGGCAGACGCTCGCGCGCGGGCGCGCCGACGGCCTCTCGCGCATGGACGCGCTCCGCGACGTGCTCGGGCCGTACGAGGCCGCGCTCGACGAGGACGCCACGCGCGTCGCCGCCGAGCTCGCGTGCGCCGAGCTCCTGCTCGGCGGCACCACGGCCATCCTCGACGCCGGCCCGGTCCGCCACACCTCGGCCGTCTTCGAGGCCGCCGGCCAGTCCGGCATCCGGGCGACGATCGGCAAGGGCCTCGCCGACGCGCCCGACGCGCCGCTGCCGCCGAAGCTGCGCGAGCCCGCGGGCGCGGCGCTCGCCGAGTCCGCGAAGCTCGTCGCGCGCTGGCACGGTGCCGCCGAGGGGCGCCTCCGCTACGCGTACGCGCCGCGCGCCGCGTGGGCGTGCACCGACGAGCTCCTGCGCGAGGTCGCCGCCTCGGCGCCCGCCCGCGGCGTCCGCGTCCACCTGCCCGCCGCCGAGGGCGAGGCCGAGGCGCAGCTCGCGCGCCGCCGCTTCGGTGCCGAGGGCATCGCTGCGCTCGACGCGCTCGGCCTCCTCGGCGCGCACACGACCATCGCGCACGCGACCGTCGCCTCCGACGCCGAGCGGCGCCTGCTCGCGGCGCGCCGCGCGCACGTCTGCCACTGCCCGACGGCGGACGCCAAGCTCGCCGCCGGCATCGCGCCCGTGCCCGAGCTCATCGCTGCCGGCGTCTCGGTGGCGCTCGGCGCGGGCGGCGCCCCGGCGAGCGGCAACCTCGACGGCTTCGCCGAGCTGCGCCTCGCGGCGCTCCTGCACACCCACCGCGCCGGCCCGCGCGCCCTGCCCGCGCCCGAGGCCGTGCGCATGGCGACGCTCGGCGGCGCCGCCGCCCTGGGCCTCGCCGACCAGATCGGCTCGCTCGAGGTCGGTAAGCGCGCCGACCTGATCGCCGTCGACCTCGCCGCCCTGCACACGGTGCCCGCGACCGCCCCGTGGTCCGCGATCGCCTACGCGGCGCGCGCCTCCGACGTCCGCCACGTCGCCGTCGACGGCCGCCTCGTCGTGCGCGACCGCCGCCTCGGCACGCTCGACGTCGGCCGCGTCCGCGACCGCGCGCGGCGCGCCGCCGCCCGCCTGTTCAAGTAGCCTTCGGGCATCGCTGAGCCGCTGGCCGGGCCAGCGACTCGCCAGCGCATCACCACAGCGACTTGCCGTCGGCGGACCACGCGTGAAGCTTGTCGCCGAACGCGACTGCGACGTTGCTCGCCGAGCCTGCCACCCAGCCGACGACTGATTTCGGCATCGGAATCCGCGCCGACCACCGCGTGTGCCCGTCGAGACCGTACATGCCGAGCGTCACTAACCGCCACGCGCCTGCCTTCGCCTCGACGGTCACGACCGCGGTGGCCGCGCCGATGCTCGCCAGAGCATAGAGCGAGTCATAGCGCTTCGCGCGCGCGGCCACGGTCGCCTTGCCGCCCCTGAACTCGACGAGCACCAGATCGTCGGGCCCGTCGCCCACACCGTGTCAGCACGCGGGCCAAACACGAGGTGGATCGGCGACAGATCTGTCACGAACGTCGTCTTCGCATCACCGGGACTAAGGCGCACGAACGCGCCGCTCTCGAGGAACACCGGGCCGTCGACCAGTGTCTCGGCCGCGCGCATGGTGATCATGCCTCTAAGCTCGATCTTCGCGCCCACCTTGTACACGCCCACCGCGACCGGCGACGCGACGTAGAGCAGCTCCGGCGTTGTGACGAGCCGTTGCGCGTCGTTGAATGACGACGCGTACGCGGTCTGGACCTCACGCGCGGTCGACGCGTCGGCCGCGATCTCGAGCAGCCGCGCGCGTCGCTTACCGAGATCGTTCGCGACCGCGACAATCGTCGTGCCGCGTACACCGAGCATGACCGAGCGATCCGGGATGTCGCTCGACGCGACCTTCGCGTGGCGCGGCAAGTCCCAAGATCTCCAGGTAGCCGCCGCGGAACCAACCGACACGCGTGCCAGCGACGACGAGCTTCGGGCCGGCGGTCTGCGGTTACACCCTGTTGACTTCGGTCGGTAGCATTCGTGTAGCTTCGGGTTGCGTGACCGGTTTCTGCTGCGGGCTCGCATCGACGCCGCACGCGAGCATCGCGATGGCCGAACAGAGCATGAGGTATCGTACACTGCTCAGTATTCGGACGCGATCAGATCGACCTGCTGCGGCGTCTGCGCGCGCGCTGCACGATCCCGGAATTCCTTGATCTTTGTAGCATCAACGCCCTTCTTCCTGAGCCGATTCGCAGCCGCGCTGGTGGCCTTGTCGGCGTGGAAGATGTCCTTTCGCATGATGTCATACTGTCTCTTCTGCGCCTTCTGGTCACGGATCGCGTCGTCGAGTTGATCTTGCTCGTTCTTAAGGCTCGTCTGCAGCTCGACAATCTCCTTGGGATCGGACGGCGACTTCGCCCGCGCGGTCGCAAGACGGGTCGCCACGACATCACGCGCGGTCGTGCGATCGATGACGCGCTTCGCCGGCGCGTCAATCAGATCCTTCGCGAGCTTCTCCGGCGCGTTGATTGCCTTCGTGTAGTGCTCGGCGAAGTGGTCCTTGTGGTTCGTGCGCGCGTATAACCAGGTGTCTGAGCCGTCCTTCAAGTTCGGCGTCGCGCCGGTCGCGTCCGATGGAATCGCGCCGTCGTCGACCGCGAGCACCTTGCCCTCGTTGTACGGGTCAGGCACGTAACGCTTGCCGTCCTTGCCGATGATGTCCTTGTCCTTCTTGCCGTCCTTGCCGTCCTTGCCGTCCTTGTCCTTGTCCTTGTCCTTGTCCTTGTCCTTGTCCTTGTCCTTGTCCTTGTCCTTCTTCAGAACCTCAATGGCCGCGGCCGGGATTCCGGCTTTCCGCATCTGCTTTTCGCTGACGTCGGACTGCCAGCCCGCCGCGGCCTGGTAGCGCCTGAACACTTCGGAGTTCTGGTCGTGAACGGCGTGGCCGAACTCGTGGTTGAGCACCTGCTCGAGTGGTTTGATCTCATCGCCGGTCTTGGACAGCTGCTGGCCATTGACGTCCTTGAGCTTCGGATCCGCGAGTTCGTGCAGGTCGCCGGTATGGCCATAGGGGCCGGTGACGCCGGGGTTGTAGATCGTGATCACGCCGTCGCGGTACTTGCCGCCGGCGAGTGGGCGCTCTTTGTCGGCGATGTCACGATTGATCTCCATATTGCCATTGATATGCTCCTTGGGCATGTGCGCGAGCGCCGATTCGATCTCATCGAGCCCGCTGTCGGTCCACGCGAGCTTCTGGCCGTCGGTGTTCTTGTCCTCTTTGTTCGTCAAGTTGACGTTGTACTTGAGCTCGATCTGGTGCTCGTGCTCCTTGCGTCTCTCGAGCTCCTTGATGTCGGCCTCTGTCAGCGTGCCGGCCTTCTGCTTCTCCAAGAACGCGATCTCGTCGTCGACCTCGTCCTTGGTGTCGGAGACGGTCTCGTTGCGGACCTTGTTCTTGTAGAGATTCTTGCGCTGTTGCTCGTTGGACTCGATCGGCGACCACCTGACGTCCGCGGTGGTCTTCGCGTCGTTCTCGACGTGTAACTTGTGGTACTCGCCCCACAGCTTCAGCTTGCGCTCGGGGTCATGCGTGTTGTCGACGCGCGACTTGAGCTCCTCAAGGGACTGCTTCTTCGCCTCGTCACGCCGCTCCGCGTTCGGCACGCCCTTGGCGTGCCCAGCATGCGTCGCGTCGGTGTGAGCAGACACCTCGACCTCTGTGACGCCCATGCGGTGTCGCACATCGTGTGCTGCCGCGTGTAACTCCGGCTCCTGCTGAGGCTCAACGCCGTCGTCGATCGCGTCGGCGACCACGTTCATCGACGACGCAGCCTCAGCGGCGGTCCCGCCGATATCGGCACTGATGCCGCTGATGTCGTGCCATCCAAACGAACGCCGGATCGCATCGTCGTGCGGCAGTATCGATGCGTGGCCGGACACATCGCGTTGCTCGGCGGCGACTTCCAGGTCGCCTTGAAATGAGCCGGATCGGGCGGCGGCGAGGACATCACTCTGTCCGCTGACGTCACTGCTGGATTGCACAGCAGCGCCCGTTTCGAAATAGAACCCAAACGGATCAGTGGTCGCGCTGTTGGCTCCGACCCTGGAGCCCGCCTCATGGTCGTGAAGACGTGTAGGCTGGACCGATTTGCCTACCGGCCCCGTAGGGCGCAGCAAGCTGGTCAACGTCTGCTTGCCCGGGGAGGCCGACCGCTGAACTGTGTTGGAATCGTGTCCATGCCCGCGCTCCGTTCGCCAATCTCGCCTCATGTGCACAACATACCAAATTACAACCCGAAGCTTCCTTCCGGCGAGGCAATAGCGTTTCAAGCAGCGGGAGATCGTGGCGCCGCCGTTGCTAATCGCTGCACCAATGTTGCCAATCGCTGCACCAATGTTACCGATCGCTGCACCAATGTTACCGATCGCTGCACCAATGTCGCTGATCGCTGCACCAACGTTGCCGATCACTACACCAACGTTGGCAGTCGCGGCGGCAACGTTAGCGGTCGCGATGCCAACGTTGGCGGTCACGGCGACATGGCATGGTGATCGCGATGCCAACGTCGGCGGTCGGAGCGGGTTCTCACACACATCCACCCAGCTGCGCCCGCAACGGCGGGCTGCGGCGCGCCGGTTCGGGTAGCTTCGTCTCGTGCGTCCCTCGTTCAACACCGCCGGACCGTGCCTCCCCGGCGAGCACTACATGGTGCCGCCGGAACGCAGGCTCGGTCCGGCGCTCGAGCTCATCGACGAGGGCAAGTACTTCACGCTCACCGCGGGTCGCCAGACCGGCAAGAAGACGAGCCTGCGCTGGCTCGTCACGCACTACCGCGACACCGGGACCCACGCGGCCATCTGGGTCGACTTGCAACTCGCGCGCGAGGAGCCCGACCCGGGCGGTGGCGTTCGATGCCATACTGCGCTGCCTCGACCGGTCGGTCGAGAACGACCTGCCCGAGGTCGGCATCCCCGCGAAGCGCGCGGGCTATCTCGCCACTCCGGCCACGGCCCTGGTCCTCTATCTCCGCGACCTCGCGCGCCGATGCCCGCTGCCCCTCGTGGTGCTGTTCGACGAGGCGGACGGGCTGGTCGGCAAGACCATGGTCAGCTTTCTCACGCAGCTCCGCGCCGGGTACATCGCGCGGCCCGAGCAGCCGTTCCCACACAGCGTCGCGCTCGTCGGGATGCGGCAGACCGACGCGCTCACCCTGCCCACGTTCACGCGCGTGGACGTCGAGGATCTCCTCGCCCAGCACACGGCCGCCACCGGCCAGCGCTTCGAGCCTGATGCCATCGCCCGCATCTTCGACCTCTCCCAGGGCCACCCGTGGCTCGTCAACGCGCTCGCCGACCACGCCGTGCGCCGCGAGGCCCCCGACCGCGCCACGCCGGTCACTGCCGCTCACATCGAAATCGCAAAAGAGCGGATCATCCTCGATCGGCGCACACACATCGACTCGCTGATCTCCAAGCTGCGCGAGCCGCGCGTGCGCCGCATCCTCGATCCGATGATCGCGGGCGAGCGCACCCGGGGTGACGAGCTCGACGACGACTTTGCCTATGCCATCGGGCTCGGGCTGCTGCGCCGGAACAATGACACGTACGAGATCGCCAATCCCATCTACCGAGAGGTCATCCCGCGCGCGCTCACGTATGTCGATCAGGGGCAGATCCAGATCCCGACTGCGCCCTTCGTACAGACCGACGGCTCGCTCGATCTCCCGAAGCTGATGGCCGCGTGGCAGGCATTCTGGCGAGAAGACGGCCACCTGGCCGCGGAAGGCTTCCATTATCGCGAGTCCGGCCCGCACCTCATGCTGATGGCGTTCCTGCAACGGATCATCAACGGAGGCGGCCGGATCGAGCGGGAGTACGCGCTCGGCCGCGGTGCGCTCGATCTGATCATCGAGTGGAAGAATGCCCGTCACGTCATCGAGGTGAAGGTGCGGCGTGACTCGCATACCGAGGAGAGAGCCATCGAGCAGATCGTGGCTTATCTCGATTCCATGGGCCTGACCGAAGGCTGGTTGATCCTCTTCGATCTCCGCAGCACCCAGTCGTGGGCCGAGCGGCTCTGGACCAAGGACGTCGAACACGCAGGCAAGCGCATCCACCTCGTCGGGTGCTGACATTCACATCGGCGCCGAGTAACGATCATGGTGTCATCAGATTCATCGACCGAGACGTACTGGCGACTCCTCGCGATCGGTCTCGATCCCGACCAGCGCGATCCTCAGCTGTACGGCCTGATCTTCGAGGGCGAGACGGATGTCCCCTGATGATCGACGGCCGCATCGCGTTGCTTGCAGATCCGAAGCGCGCGGCCCCGCTCGTTCAGCAGTACGGTGCGCCCGCTGACAAGATCGATGTCGAGCGGCCGTTCTTCTGGTGCGACGTCGCGCAAGCGCTGTACCTCCTGTCAGCTGGTGGGATCGATCACGGCACTGCCGTCCTCGACGCAGTGAACGCGCTGCTCACGCTCGTCGCCGCGACGGACCTCGAGATGGTCGATAGCCGGCGGCGGGCGCTCCATGACATCGCCAACTACTGCACGACGAGCAAGGACCTGACGAAGTACTTCGAGGAGGTGGGCGATCACTCGCGCCGGGAGCTGATCGATGCGGTGCTGTGGTGCGTGGGCGCGGTCACCGTGAAGTCACGGATCATCTAGCGCGCTTGCACAGCGGGGCGGCTGCGAGCCGAGGCAGGCATCAAAGGCTGTAGCTGAGCGTCAGGCCGATGCGATCGCTGCCGCAGCTGCGCTCCCACGACAGCTCGGCCTGATGGGAAATAGCACGGCCAGTCAGGCGAGCTCGCCGCCCCGGCCGGTCTCCGCGACCTCGCCGAGCACCTGGAGTCAGTTGGCGCCGACCGCCACGCACGCGCTGTGCTGGCCGGAGATCTGGGTCGAGTCACGTCCAGCAAGCTACCGGACAGGTCCGGCATGTGGTTAGATGCCCGTGATGAACACTGGGCCCCATCACTCGCTCGACGAAGTAAAGAAGCTCGTCGCAGCGGGCGATTTCATCGTCATGAAGGGGCGAGCACTCGATCTGCTCGTTCCGCCGCTCACGTATAACGCCGCCCTTGGATTCGTCGCCGCGGCCATTCAAATGCTGACGATCGACAATTTCTACAAGAGCGTGCAGCTCACCTATGACGTCGCCGACGAGTACGGGCTCACCATCGACGGCGTGGGTTGGTACATCAAGGTGTGCATCGACCGAACGATCCCCGAGGTCGTCGTGATCTCGTTTCACCCACCGCAACGGCCGATGCGGACAAAAGCAGGACTGGTCAAGGCATCGTAGGTCGTCCCTACGTGGACGCCCACAACGCGTCGAGCTCCTGCAGCCGACGCTTCGGATCCTGCGCGAGGAGCGCGAGCACGCTCACGACCTGCGCGCTCGCATCGCCACGCCGCCCCCGCAGGCGAGAGAGGTACCCCACGGAGAGCCCGAGGAGCTGCTCGAGCCTTCGCTGCGGGATCTGGGAGATCGTCAGGATCTTCTCGAGGGCGGCATCGAGACGCTTGTGGAGCGCGGCGGCGTACGCCTCCTGGAGGGCCCCGTCGAGCGCCTCGGCTGTCTTGCGATCGATCCACTCGTTTCCACAGTGATCGCAGGTCGGGATGGCCAGCGTGCTCGGAACAGGCAGGGTGGCCATGTTCCGAAATGGCATCCGGCGGCCCTTCTTTGCGAGCGGGCGAATCATCCCTTCTCCACATTCACGGCAACGGCGTGGCTTGAGCTCGCTCATGAACCTCGACCTCTGTCATAAGAGTGCGTGGGACTGAGTCCTATGTCAACCGTCGAAGCTCTGAAGCATGAAGGTGAGGCCAAACCCTGGAATCGCTCTCAAAGGCCGTAGCTGAGCGTCAGGCCGACGCGATCGCTGCCGCAGCTGCGCTCCCACGACAGCTTGGCCTGATGGGAGAAGACCACGGCAAGCAGGCGCGCTTGCGGTTGCGGCCGGTCTCCGTGGCGACCTCGCCGAGCGCCTGGAGCCAGTTGGCGCCGAGCGCCACGCGCGCGCCGTGCCTGCCGGGGACGCCAGGGACGGCGGCGAGCATCAGGCGATCGTCGAGATCAGTGCGCAGGTACGCGAAATTCGCGAAGTTGCTTGGAATTACGGATGGCTCGGGATCACAGATGGCGTGGCTTTGCCAAGATCTGTCCGAGCCTCGACACGTGGTCTATCTCATCCGCGGGCGGCACGGGCGGCGCTACTTCTTCTTGCCGACTTCCTGCTTGCCCTCGCCGTCGAGCTCGATCCACTTCGAGTCGCGCGAGCGCCACACCTCGCCCTGGATGCTCGACTTCGCGGCGGGCCGGGGCGCCGCGTTGCCCTCGGCGCGCGCGGCATCGACGGCCTGGTCGGCGCGCTTCTCGATCGTCTGCACGAGCTCCTTGGGCATCCGCTTCACGCCGACGTTGAACTTGTTCTGCGGCGACGGGCTCGAGCGGTGCGAGTCGATGCAGAACACGTCGAGGACGACGTCGACGGTGGCGCCGGGCGCGATGTCGAGCTCGCTGACCTCCTTGCTGTCGTTCGCGATCTGCATCGGGCCGACCGCGCCGAGGCGCTGCGGCGCGGAGTCGGGATCACCCTCGGGCACGAAGTAGAGCCCCTGCGCCGAGAACTTCTGCGCGGTCTTGCCGGAGTTCCGGATCTGCACGTGCAGGCGGCCGTTGGTCGAGCCGTCATACTGGACCGCGCGCATCTCGAGCTTCACGCCGGGCACCGCGCCGAACTTGGTCTCGTGGCGGACCGGGGTCGGCTCGACGTACGGCCGCGGCATGCGCCGCTGCCGCTCCGGGGCGCGCTCGGCGAGCGCGGTCCCGCCGATCAGGAGGACGAGCAAGGACAGCAGGGCGACGAGCGGGTTGCGACGAGCGGAGGAAGGAGAGGAAGGAGAGGAAGGAGAGGAAGGAGAAGAAGAAGCAGTGTGGCCGGACATGGAACCCTCTGGGCTGGTTGGTCCGACTGACGTCTCGATCGATCAATCGATCTACGCAGGTGCCCCCGGGGCGACGACGAGCCGCCCGCGCCCGAGCCATGCTGCGGGGTTGCGCGGCCGCCCTACACAACTTTTACAGAGCGGCGGCGATCGTACGGCCACGCGGCCGCGCTCGCGTCGCGGCGATCCGCGCCTGCATCCCCGTGTACGCTGCGCCCCATGTCCGTCGCGCGGCTGCGCCTGCTCCTCCCGATCGCGCTCTGGCTCTCGTGCTCTGCCCCGCCCCGCCCCCAGGCGCCGATCGAGCCGCCAGCGACGCCGGGCGCCGATCCGGGTGCCTCGGCGGCGACCCCGGTCACCCCCCCAGCGCCGGCCGCTGCGCCCACGCCCGCGGCGAACCAGGCGGTGACGGTCAAGCGCGCCGTCGTCGCTGCGATGACGCGGCCGTCGGGCTCGCTGATCACGACGACCGCGCCGGACGGCACCCTCACGATGCAGCTCGTCGTGCTGGTGAACGGGCGCGGCCCCAAGGTCGATACGACGCTGCGGCTCGCCCCCGACGGCACGATCGCGTCGCTCGCGGCGACGGGCAAGCACGAGTTCGGCACGAAGGTCGACGAGCGGTTCACGCGCGAGGGTCAGGGCGCGGCGGCCGTCGCGCGCTGGAAGAGCGAGGAGGAGGCGGGAGAGCGCGCGGCGGCCGGAGCGGCGTTCTACGTCCCGCTCGCGTCGGTCCCCGTCGAGGGCCTGCTCGTGCAGGCGGCGCTCAAGGCGGGCGGCAAGCTCCCGCTGCTCCCGGCAGGCACCGCGACGCTCGAGAAGATCGGCGAGCTCGAGGTGGCCGCGGGCGGCGAGCGCCGGCGGGTCACCGGCTACGCGATCTCGGGCCTCCAGCTGGGCCCGACGTTCACGTGGATGAGCGCCGACGGCAGCTGGTTCGGCACGGCGAATGTGTGGCGCTCGATCGTCCCGGAGGGCTGGGAGCCCGCGATCCCGCCGCTGATCGAGCGGCAGGAGGCGTGGAAGCGCGAGCGCGATCAGCGGATCGCCAGGGCGCACGCGCACCGGCCGCCGAGCGCCGGCCTCGCGTACACGAACGCGCGCGTGCTCGACGTCGAGCGCGGCCGGTGGCTCCCGGGGCAGACGGTGGTGGTCGTGGGCGACACGATCAAGGCGGTCGGGCCGACGGGCAAGCTCGCGATCCCGGCGGGCGCCGAGGTCATCGACCTCGCGGGCCGCGCGATCGTGCCGGGCCTCGTCGACATGCACGCGCACCTGGACGCGGCCGACGGGCTGCTCGCGATCGCGTCGGGCGTCACCACGGTGCGCGACGTCGGCATCGATCCCGACGATCTCGACGACTTCAAGCGGCGCTTCGACACGGGCGCCGCCGTGGGGCCGCACGTGGTGCGGTTCGGGTTCATCGAGGGGCGCAACGAGAAGGCCGCCGCGAGCCGCGTGACGGCGGAGACGGTCGAGGAGGCGAAGGCCGCCGTCGACTTCTTCGTCAAGCGTGGGTACGACGGCGTCAAGATCTACAACTCGGTCAAGCCGGAGCTGGTGCCGGTGATCGCCGCCGCCGCGCACGCCAAGGGGCTGCAGGTCACCGGCCACATCCCGGTCCACATGCTCGCGCACGAGGCGGTGAAGGCCGGCTACGACGGGATCGAGCACGTCAACATGCTGTTCCTCAATTTCTTCGCGACGCACGAGACGGACACGCGCGACACGACGCGGTTCACGCTCGTCGGCGAGCGCGCGGACGCGCTGGATCTGAAGAGCAAGCCAGTGCTCGAATTCTTCGAGCTGCTCCGCACGAAGCGCACGGTGATCACGCCGACGCTCACGGCGTTCGAGGACCTGTTCGTGGGCGAGCAGGGCAAGGTCCCGCCGGGCCTCGAGGAGCTGGTGGCGCGCCTGCCGGTGGTGCCGCAGCGCCGGTTCCTGCTGGGCGGGCTGCCGATCGGAAGCCCCGCCCAGCGCGAGCAGTACCTCGCGGCGTGGGGCAAGCTGCTCGCGATGGTGAAGGCGCTGCACGAAGCGAAGATCACCGTCATGATCGGCACGGACTCCATCGGCGGCCTCATGGTGCACCACGAGATGGAGCTGTTTTCGCGCGCGGGGATCCCGAACGCGACGGTCCTGCAGATAGCGACGCTCGGCGCGGCGCGCGCGATGCGCACCGACGGCAAGGTGGGCACGATCGCCGCCGGCCGGCGCGCCGATCTGGCGATCATCGACGGCGATCCGCTCGCCGACATCCGGGCGATCCGCGCGGTCACGAGCACGATGCGGGCGGGCGTCGTGTACCCGTCGGCCCCGCTGTACGAGGCGGTCGGCGTGCGGCCGTTCGGGGCGAAGTAGCGGGCGCGGCTGCGGCTCGGCGGCGGCGCGGTACCGGCGGCGGCGCGGTACCGGCGGCGGCGCGGTACCGGCGGCGGCGCGGTATCCTCCTCGGCGCGGATGCCTGCTGGCGTCGGTGACGGCCGGCGCCGTCACCGATGGGACGGGCCGTCAGTCGCGACCGCGCGATTCGTGAGGAGCGATACGCGAAGTGCGCCGAACCGCTGATCGCGCGTGCGACGTACGGCGCGCAGGTCGTGGCGTGTCGCTTGCGATGGGTCTCGCTCAGCCAGAAGGAGCCACGCTTATGATGACCCGCCCCGCGCTGTACTTGCTCGCCTCCACCCTCACCGCGGCGATCGGCTGCACCTCGGACCTCGAGCTGCCCGCCGATGACACCGCCGACGCGCCCGATGCGCCGCCGGCCGCCGCGTGCACGGTCACGCCGATCGACGTCGATCGCTCGCTGTTCGTGAGCCCGACGGCGCCGCCGGATCAGGCCGCGCTCCGCGCGCGCTTCTCGGTGTCGCGCATCATGAATCACATCCTCGCCAGCTCGGGGGCCGGGCAGCCGGCGAGCGGCGCCGAGCTGTTCCGGCGCTGGTGGGACACGCAAAACAGCAGCGCGAGCGCGGCGTTCGCCGACAACCCGCACTGCGACGACAACGGCGGCCGGATCAACGGCTTCCCGGTGGCGTGCCAGCGCAATGAGGGCATCCTCGCGCAGGCGCAGCCCGACAGCCACTTCCCGGTCGCGCTCGTCTACCGGCCGGATCTCACCGCGAGCGACGGCAGCACGTGCGGCGAGGCGCGCATCGTGATCGCCAAGCCGGCCGACGCTGGCGGGCGGAACTTGGCCATCTTCGAGGCCGCGATCCCGAACCCGGAGCCGGGCTGCGGCGTCGTCGGGTGCCGCAAGGTGGCCCAGTTCTGGGCCAACCTCTCGACGATCGACAGCTTCCCGCAGCGGCTCGACGCGCTCGAGCGGTTCTACTTCACGGGGCTCGATCCCGCGCTGGACGGCGTGGCCACGCAGCCGGTGCTCGACGCGGCGAACCTGGGCCTGCCCGATGATGCGGGCGCGCGCCACGGCCAGATCCGCACGAATCAGTTCATGGCGGGGCCGCGCCCGCCGGCGTGGCAGCTCCGCGAGTTCCAGCTCGCCCGCACGTGCACCGCGCCGGGGAGCTGCAAGCTGCTCTTCGAGCCGGTCACGGTGAAGACCAACCCGTTCGGCGTCCTGTTCAATGATCTGGCGCCCGAGCCGCGCGGGGCCGCGTTCCGCGACGAGTTTGTGGGCCAGGTCGGCGCGCTGGCGGCGCCGGAGCTCACCGCGATCAGCATGTCGATCGGAAACGAGTTCAATGCCGGGCAGAGCAACTCGCAGGGGCCGGAGAACCAGTACGGGCTCCACTTCGGGCAGGGCAACCCGGGCGGCTTCCGGACGGCGATCGCGGACGAGCTCGCGGCGCTGGGCAGCCCGCTCACCGCGGACAACATCGTCGCGCGCGCGACGGCGCAGTCGTGCGCCGGGTGCCACCAGCTCAGCAACGGGGCGTTGATCGGCGGTATCGATCCGCTGGGCAACCCGCTCCGCTGGCCGCCGAGCGCCAACTTCGTGCATGTGGTCGAGAACGGCGTCCGCTCGATGGCGCTGAACCGCGTGTTCCTGCCGCGGCGCAGGCAGATCCTCGAGCAGCTTTTGGCCGATACGTGCACCGGCACGTGCGCCGCGCCGCGCGTGGCGGATCCGACGCCGATCGCGGGCCAGGCGATGGTGCACTGAGGGCGCGGCGGGCTCAGCTCCGGCCGTACCAGGCCTTCACGCCGTCGTGATCGCGAACCGCGTCGTGGACGCGGACGAGCTTGGGGGAAGCCGCGAAGCTCGTGGCCGGGATGTGATCGAGGGTGCCGCTCGTCACCCAGCGCACGACCATGTAGAGCTTGAGGTCGATGACGTGGAGCTTGGCGCCGGCGAAGAAGGGGCCCTCGCTCGTCAGCTGCCGCTCGGCGAACGCGGCCCACGCCGGGATGTAGTCCCCGGCCAGGGTTTGGCGTGCGGCGCGCTTGTCGTCGTCGTTCATGCGCATCGAGGGGCCGAGCGTGGTGCGCAGATCCTCGACGTGCTGCATCATGGCCTCGTGGCGCGCGGCCTCGAAGTCGTCCTTCGGGTGCAGGTCGTGGCGCCGGCCGATGAGGACGAGGATTGCGTTGGACTGGGCGAGCGGCGGGTGCCCGGGCAGCTCGAGCACCGGCATGCCGCCAAACGGCGTGGTCGGCTTGAGGCCGGGCCAGTCGGCGCCTTTGATCCGGACGTCTTCGAAATCAACCCCGGCGAGGTGCAGCGCGAGCCGGCACTCCTCACCGCGACTGGCCGGCGCGTCGAAATACGTAAGCTTGGGGCGAGGCTGGGTCACCACCTCAAGCTACTCGCCGGCTCTCAGAGCGTCCAGCGGCGCGACGCCCGACCGCGCCCGTACCGGGACCGCGCCCGCACCGGACCGAGCCCGCACCGGGGTTTCTGTACCAGGGTTTCCGACCGACCGTACCGACCGAGCCGGGGTTACCGACCGAGCCGGGGTTACCGACCGAGCCCGACGACCGAGCCCGACGACCGAGCCCGCACCGGGGTCACTAACCGAGCCACCGACCGAGCCGCACCGACCGAGCTCGCACCGGGGTTACCGACCGAGGCTACGCGCCGGTTACTGAGTCCGCACCGGAGTTAACCCGACGCCGCGGGCACCAGCCAACCGCATCACCACATGCAGGTCAGTCGCCGTCTCGCGAACGGCAATGCAATATTGTCCTGAACGATGACAGCAATCTGAAAAGCCAGCGACAGCTCAAGTTTCCGCGATCGAGACGTACGCGAACCGCCGGAGCCAGTACGTGCCGGGCGGGAAGGCGACGACTTCGCCGTTCCGCCAGCCCTCCCGCGCCTTCGTATACGCGTCAATGAACTCTCGATTGCGCAGAAGCGCCTCCATGCGAGCCCACTGATTCCGTGCCGCAACGCGTGGCTTCAAGCCGCCACGCGGCTCGATGCTCGACGGCTTCCCTTCCCACGACTGCTCGAGCACGGCCCGTCGACCGCAGATGCGCTTACCGGTGCGTCGCCGCTCAGCAGCAACCTCTTCTTCTACGGCACGCACGCGTTGCCTCAGCTCTTCCCGGAGCTCTGCCGCCGGGCCAAGCTCGGCTGGAATCGACAGCGCCATCACGACGGCTTCCGGCATGGACCCGTCGCGGCGAAAGAAGTGCCGAGGCCGTACCGCGCGCAGCTCCCGTCCCGACAAGAGGTCGCCCAGCCCGTTCACTCCCGGCCAGTGATGCACGCGCTCGACCAGGTGGTCTTTGACCGGATTGGTCGCAGTGTAGACCAGCTTGTTTATCACATCCTCACGGCCAGTCAGCTTCACCACGGACACCTGCTCGGAGGACCAGAAGTTCTCCCACCGGCGACGCAGCACGTTCTGACTGCGCGCGAGCATCTTGTGGAAATGTTCCACAAACTCGGGATACCGCCCCTGTTCATCGAAGATCACCGTGTGATGATGGTTCGACATCGCGCACGTCAGCAGCACTGAGATCTGGTATCGCTGCGCCGCCTCGATCAGGCAGTAAGTGAACGCGTTATTGGTCTCGGGATCGGGGCGCAGTAAGAATTGCCGCTGCGTGCACCGCCGCGTGATCATGTAGAACTGGCCAGGAAGCACCTGCCGGGGAAGCGACATATCCCCGTTGACCTACCAAGAAGTAGGCCAGCCATTTGCGCACCGGATTTCGCGCCCTTGGCTTCGATCTTGTCCGGAGTACGGCCGGACACGTCCGGCTTTCGGCCGGACAACGTCTTGGCCAAGCCCTCGCGAAGTAACCCCGGATGGGTCCGGAGGATGGGTCCGGAGATGGGTCGGGGCTCCGAAGCTCAGATGTTGATCCTCGATCTCACCGTCTTCACGTCCAGGCCCAGCGCGTCGAAGTCGGCCGCGCGCGCCCGGAGCAGCCCCACCAGACGCGGGTGCATGTCCCCCTCCTCGTTGGCCAAGATGAAGCCGTAGCTAGTCTTGGACAGCATCCAGGAGATCCACAGCATCTCGGTGGCTCGATCCGGCGGCGGCGCGACGTCCGGATCGTCGCCGGACACGAGCTCGCCGGACACGAGCCCTCCGTCCTTGCCCCAGCGGAGCCCGAGACAGGCATAGCGGACCTCGCCGGCATCCTCCCATTGCAGGTTGTTGGCCCAGGTGTGCCGGAAGGTCGCGAAGAAGATCACGTAACGACACAGCTCTTTGAGCGCGTCGAGCTCGCCGGGCCGGGGGGCGTCGCTGTGCGTCACCGGGCTGACCGCCGGTGGCGCCGGCTGGACGGTCTTGGCGTCCAGATCCATGCGCTCGGACCGCTCGAACCACGGCGCGCCTCTCCCCGGAACGCGCGCCCGGAGCCAGCGGCAGACAAAGGCGGGCACCGCGTGGGCCACGAGATCGTCCGAGAAGCGATGCACCTCCCGCCACTCTGCCGCCACCGCCTCGCCGTGCTCGGCGAAGAAGGCGTCCACGTGCTCCCCGAGCAGCCGCCAGAACAGCTGCGCGGCGCGGGCGTAGCGGTGGCCATCGCAGACGGGCGCGGCGGGCGAAAATCCCCGCCAGTCGTAGCTGCCCATCAGGTGCAAAAGCCGTGTCGATATCCCGTTTTGTGTCAGCGCGCTGGCGCGGGTGATGTATCCCTGGGACCCGATCAGGAACTCGTTGGCAGACTGATTGATCAGCACCACCTCGCGCAGGTGCGGCCCCAAGAGCCAGCGCACGGGGTTGCGCCTCAGGTTCCGGTACACGGCAATTGCGTATTGCTCGATATTGAAATGACATTGCCCGAGGTGATTGCCTAGCTCGGTATCCAGCGTCAGGCTCACCCGCGCGAGGTGCTTGGCGGCCTCCCAGTCCGCGCCGTCCGCCGGGGTTACCGAGCGACGCGTGATCGGCGAGCCCGGCGCCGTCGCCCCCGGCGCGCGTAGCCCGAGGATGATGCGCACCGGCAGCACGCGGTCGCCCACCAGGCGTAGCCGCAAATCAACGTCGGGTAAGCAGTGGATGCCATCCTGCTCGTACGCGTTCCACGGCAGATAAATCCGGAAGGCGGCGGGATCGCCGGGCTCTTCGGGATCGCGATCCAGGATCGTCGCGAACATGCCGTTGAGCAGGCGCTCCCCGAAAAAGGCATCGCTGCGCGAGGACCCCGGCGCCTCGCGCTCCATGCGGACGGTCATTGACTCCGGATAGTCGTCTTGAATCTGGATCAGGCCGGGCGAGGCTCCGAGGTTGTGCTGGAGGAGGTGTCGGCGCTTGACGAGCTCAATCGGGAGAACCGCCTTCAGCATCGCCAGAGAGCGCCCGGGCGCGTAGCCCGTCGGCGGGGTGCCCTCCTCGGTGACAAGTAACCTCGGTAGGGGTGTCGAGGGATCGTACTCCCAGTAGGGCAGCCGCACGGTCCCGAAGTCGTAGTGCAGGCCGCCGTGGTCGTCAGGGCCGCGCTCCGAGCCGATGTGCCGCCAGGTCTCGACCACCTGCCCGTCCTTGCCAAAGGTGTGGTGGGGCTCGAAGAACCGCAGCTCCAGGTCGGGCAGGTCGCCAGGGCCGGCGGCGGCAGGATCGTAGCGGACCGCGAAGCGCCCGTCGGCGTCCGTGAAGCCCTCGCCGAGGAAGTCGTCCGGCGTGCTGACGTCTCGATCCCACAGCTCGACCTTCACGTGATGCAGCGGGATCGGCCCATGAGAGCCGTCCTGCGCGAAGACCAGGCGGCCGACCGCGATCGCCGGCAGCGCGACAGGCGCCCGAAGCGCGCGGACGCGCGGCGCCAGCTTCCGAGTAACGGCCCGGCGTGCCTCGGGATCCAGGCTCGCATACCACCGCGCCAGCTCGTCGGGCTCGAGGGGGGCCGGCTCGGCGCCTCGCCGGCGGATGCCCAGCGCCGAGAGCAGGCGGCGCAGTACGGCGAGCCTCACGCAGCGCCTCGCGTCAGCTGGGACCTCCTCACGCGCCGAGGAGCGCGTCGCCTTGCAGGGCGGATCTGGTTCACCGTACCGTCCGCGATTGTCACCCACGGGGATCCCATGACCATTGAGTACAAGATCGCGATCCGGACCGGCACCCGGTTCGGATCGGGAACGGACGCCGAGATCAGCGTCGTCCTGGTCGGCGATCAGGGCGAGAGCGAGCCGCACGCGCTGGACAGGCGCTTCCACAACGACTTCGAGGCCGGCGCGGAAGATATCTATGTGGTCGAAACTCGTAATGTCGGAGACCTGATTCTTTTGCGTTTTATTAACCCCGGAGGGATCGCAGGCGACTGGCACCTCGACTCGGCCCGGGTCACAACCGGCGACCGCAGCTGGTATTTCCCGTACTTCCGGTGGCTCCCGAGCCACGCGACGACCGAGGTCCTCGAGGGCACGGCCCGGCTCCCGCAGCACGCGCGCAGCGAGCGCGAGGCGGCCGCGCGCAGCGAGCAGCTCCGGGCGCGCCGCGAGCTGTACCCGTGGCGCCCCGCCGAGGCGACCGCCGGCCTGCCCGGCGCGCTCGACGTCAGCGAGGAGCGGCCGCTCCCCAAAGACGAGCGCTACCGGAGCGTGGGCGTGAACAGCATGGAGGGCGTCTTCGCCAAGACGATGGCTGCCTTGAAGCTGCACACGCCCGTCCTGACGAAGGCCTGGAACGCGATCGTGGATACCCTCGATCTGTTCAGGAGCCTGGAGCTCCCCCAGCTCGCCCGGAGATGGGAGGACGACCTCGAGTTCGCGCGGCAGGCCACCCAGGGGGTCAGCCCCTATCACATCGAGCTCGTCACCGCGCGGCCTCCGGGGTTTCCGCTCGCGGAGGCCGACGTGCGCGGATTACTCCCGCGCAAACTAACCCTGGAACAGGCGCTGGCGGGCCAGCGGATCTTCCTGATCGACTTCGGAATCCTCGATGATATCCAGATGTTCCGGACGGACGACGAGCAGCGCTGGGCACCGCCGGCCCGCTGCCTGCTGCTCCTGGGTGACGACCGCCAGCTCCGGCCGCTCGCGATCCAGCTCGGCCGCGATCCGGAGCGAGATCTGGTGTTCACCCCCAACGACTCCGCACACGACTGGCTCGCTGCGAAGATCTATGTTCGCTGCAGCGAGGGCAACACCCACCAGATGGTGGAGCACGCGCTGCGCACGCACTTCGTGGTGGAGCCGTTCGTGATGGCGACGATGCGGAACCTCCCCGACCCGCACCCCGTCTACAAGCTCCTGCGGCGCCACTTCCGGTACACGTTCGCCATCAACGAGATGGCGCGTACGGGCCTCCTCGCCGAGGGCGGCGTCTTCGACGAGATCATCGCCACCGGCGGCCCCGCCAGGGGGCACCTCCAGCTCGGCCGGAAGGGCTACACCCGCTGGAAGCTGCGAGACAACCAGCCGCGCCTCGACTTCGCGCGCCGCGGCGTCCTCGATCCGGCGGTCTTGCCCTGCTACCCGTACCGCGACGACGTGCTGCCGCTGTGGGACGCGATCGAGGAGTACGTCGGCGCGGTGCTGGGGCACTACTACCGATCCGACGCCGAGCTCGCGGCAGACGCCGAGCTGGCTGCCTGGTGGGCGGATCTCACGAGCCGGGGGCTGCCGGTCGAGAAGCTCCCGTGCGCGGAGCTTGCGCGCGTCGCCGACCTCACCGAGATCCTCGCGACCGTCGTGTTCACGGCGAGTGTCCGGCACGCCGCCGTCAACTACCTGCAATACGAGCACTACGGCTACGTGCCAAACGCGCCGCTGAGCCTGCGCCGGCCGCCGCCGGCGCAGAGAGGCACGCTCAGCCTCGAGGACTTCGCGGAGATGCTGCCGACGAAGTCGCAGACGCTGCGGCAAATCGCCCTGGGCCGGACGCTCGCCAGCTTCGGCGAGGACGAGGAGTTCCTGCTGCACGAGGGCGGGTGGCGCGAGGCGTACTTCCAGGAGCCCGCGCTGATCGCGATTCGCGATCGCTTTCATGATCGGTTGCGCGCGCAGCTCGCCGCAGTGAAGGCGCGCAACGCGGGGACCGACTTCCCGTACACGGTGTTGCAAGCAGACCGGGTCCCCTGCGGGATCACGATCTGATCGATCGAGGAGATGGGAGGAGCTTGCCCGTGCCAAACCCGGTCTCTCGCGGCGTGTTCAACCTGCTCTTCGGGGGTCGGCGCAAGGCGCTGGGCGCCGCCCTCCCCGGCCCCGAGCCCGGCCTCCTCGGCACCGCGGGCGACTTCATGGGGGCCCCGGCCTGGGAGGTCTGCGCGCGATACGCGCGCGAGTACGGCGGGGTGACGCAGATCTGGCTCGTCGGCAGCCCGGGGCTCGTGCTCAACGATCCCGATCTGATCGAGCAGGTGCTCGTCTCGCGCGCGACCGAGTTCGAAAAAGGCTCGATCGTCGAGGCTTTGAAGCCCGTGGTGACAACCTCGGTCTTCATCACCCGGCGCAGCGAAGGCTGGGCCGAGCAGCGCCGGGCAGACCCGTTCGAAAAACCCTGGACCGAGGACTGGCTGGCGGCCCAGGTGGGCCCGATGCAGGCGGCGATCGCGGCGGTGATCGAGCCGCTGATCGGCGGAGCGTCGCTCGACCTCGTGCCCGTGCTGCGCCGGCTGACGTTCGACGCCTTCGCGGTGGCGGTGGTCGGCGAGACGCTCCCGACGTCGGTGTTCGACGACTTCATCCTGCTCGCGACCGCGGCCGATGCCCGCGTCAAGGCGGTGCGGCCGCTCGGGCTCGTCGGCAAGCCGCGGGGCTTCCAGGCGGCCTTCGAGCGCTTTTACGGCCACTTCGCCGACCGCGTGGCCGCGGCGCGGCGGGCGCCGAACCCCGCGGGGGTCGATCTGATGTCGCGGACGTTGCGCGAGGTGCCGGGGATTGTGGATCGGGTGCTGGCGGACATCCTCGCGCACTCGTTCTTCGGAGGGCTGTTCTCGGCGAGCACGACCCTGGCGGGCGCGCTCCACCAGCTCCACAAGGAGCCGGCCGCGGAGGAGCGCCTCGCAGCCGAGGCCGCCGCGCTGGCGCAGGCCGGCGGCCTTTCGCTCGAGCGCCTGCGCGGCGCGCGCTGGATCGAGGCCGTCACGTACGAGGCGCTACGGATTCTGCCGGCGGTTCGCGTGTTTGCGCGCTCGACGCTGGGGGAGACGCAGCTCTCCGGGGTTACTTTGCCGGCGGGCGCAACCGTCCTGATCTCGAACCAGCACCTGCACCGCGACCCGGCCCACTGGCGCAATCCGGACACCTTCGACCCGGCCCGCTGGCTCGATGGCGGTATCGACCGCGATCCGCTCGGGAGCGGTCACTTCTTCCCGTTCGGGCGTGGCCCACGAGCCTGCGTGGCGGCCTCGTTCGGGATGGTGTTCCTCCAGACGGCGCTCGCGACGATCGGCGCGCGCGCGAAGGTCGTGCTCGACTCGGCGGCGCCGTTCGAGGAGGGCTTCTTCTTCGGAGTGGTCCTGCCGAAGGGCCTGACGAGCCGGTTCACCGCGCGCTGAGCGCGATCATCAACCGGGGTTGCGCGGCTGACCGGGGTTGCGCGGCTGACCGCCGTCCTCCTCGCGGAGCCGCGGCGTGCTCTCGAGCTCGATGCGCTTGCCCCGGATGTCACGGTAGTAAGCCCGGATCCGATCCATGTCGGCGCGCACGTCCGAGGTGGTGCGCAGCAGCGGCCCCAGCCCACCGACCTTCCGCTCGAAGTCGAGGAAACCCAGGACCACGGGCACCCGGGCGGCGCGCGCGATCTGATAGAAGCCGGACTTCCAGTACTCCACCTTCTTCCGCGTCCCCTCGGGCGGAATGGCGAGGATCAGCTCGTCCGCCGCCGCGAAGCGCTCGGCGACCTGCTGGACCAGGTTCTGCGGCGCCCGGCGATCGACGGGGATTCCGCCGAGCGCCTTCATGAGCGGGCCGAACGGCCCCCTGAACAGCGTGTGCTTGCCCATCCACGAGATGCGAAACCCCATGACGTAGGCTGCCGCGAGCATGAACGGGAAGTCCCAGTTCGACGTGTGCGGCGCGGCGATGATGATGCACTTCTTCGGCGGCACCTCGCCCTCGACGCGCCAGCCGAACGCCTCCAGCCAGGTCCGCCCCAGCCAGCGCTTGGCCTCGGTCCACATGCCCTGCGGCGACGCGGGCGCCCGGAGCGCGTCATCGAAGAGCGGCGGCGACGTGGCGTGCGCGTCGCCGCGCGGGGAGTCGTCGGTCATGCCGCATGTAACCAGGTTTCGGGTCCAACATGGGCCAACGCGGCGGCCAACGCCGCGGCCAACGCCGCAGCCAACGCGGCGGCCCGCGATCCCCGATGACGATAAGCTGATCCAGTCAGCGCCCATGTCGAGCCCACCCGAGCCACCCGGGCGCCCCGAGGAGCCAGCCCGCGACGCCCGCGACGCGCGCGACACGCGCGCCCCCCGCGATGCGCGTGAGCCGGTCCTCGCGCTGCTCGAGCGCCACGGCTGGAACGCGACCTCGTTCCAGATCATGGAGCGCGGGTTCCGCTACTGGTTCGACGGCGTGGACGCCTGCGTCGGGTACGTCGACACGGGACGCGCGTGGGTCGCCGCGGGCCCGCCGATCGCGCCGGCCGAGCGGCTGGCCGAGACGAGCGCGCGCTTCGTGGAAGCCGCGCGCGCCGCGGGGCGCCGGGTCTGCCTGTTCGGCACCGAGGAGCGCTTCCGCGAGGCGGCCGGCTGGCGCGCGCTCCGCATCGGCGAGCAGCCGCTGTGGTCGCCGGCCGACTGGGACGACGTGCTGCGCGGCCGGCGCAGCCTGCGCGAGCAGCTGCGCCGCGCGCGCGCGAAGGGCGTCACCGTGCGCATGCTGCCGCCCGAGGAGCTGGCCCCCTCGCACGCGACGCGCCAGGCGCTCGAGGGGCTGATCGCGCGCTGGCTGGCCGCGCGGACAATCGCGCCGATGGGCTTCCTCGTGCAGGTGGATCCGTTCACGTTCCCCGAGCGGCGCCGCCTGTTCGTCGCCGAGGTCGCCGGGCGCGTCGTCGGCTTCCTCGGCGTCATCCCGATCTACGCGCGCAGCGGCTGGTTCTTCGAGGACTTCCTCCGCGATCCGGACGCGCCGAACGGCACGATCGAGCTGCTCGTCGACGCGGGCATGCGCGCCGCCGCCGCGGAGCGCGTGTCCGTCGTGACGCTGGGCCTCGCCCCGCTCGCGGGCGACGTCGGGCCGTGGCTGCGCTCGGCGCGCCGCCTCGGGCGCGCGCTCTACGACTTCGAGGGGCTGCGCGCGTTCAAGGCGAAGCTCGAGCCGCAGCGCTGGAGCCCGATCTTCTTGTCGTACCCGGCGGGCGGCAGCGCCGCGCGCGCGGTGATCGACACGCTGACGGCGTTCGCGCGCGGCGGCCTCCTGCGCTTCGGCCTGCGGACAATGCTGCGCGGCCCGGCGATCGTCATCCGGCTGCTCGCGGCGCTGCTCGTCGTCTGGACGGCGGTGCTCGCGCTGCCGTGGAGCGCGCCGTACTTCCCGTCGCCGGCGTGGCAGTACGGCTGGGTCGCCTTCGACGTGGCGCTGTGCGGCGCGCTGTTCGCGCTGGCCCGCAGGTGGCGGCAGCCGCTGGCCGACCTCGTCGCGGGCGCGGTGACGGCGGACGCGGCGCTCACGCTGGGCGAGGCGCTCGTGTACAACGCGCCGCGGGCGCGCGGGGTCGCCGACCTGTGCGTGATCGCGGCGGCGTGCGTCGCCCCGGCGTTCGCCGCGGTGCTCCTGTGGAACGCGCGCGTCCACCGGGCGCCGCGGGACTGAAGGCGCGGCGGCTCGGCCGCGCGGCGCCGCGGCGGCGACCCGGCGTCAGCGCGGCGGCGGGTGGACGTAGTCGCCGAGCGACGAGCCCCGCGAGCGGTTGTCGACGTCCTCGGCGCCGAGGCCGGCGGCGTGATCGTCCAGATCGACGATCCGGAAGTCGAGGCTGAATCGCGTCCTGCCGGTGGCCTGCGGCAGCGTGGCGTGCAGGTGTGCGCCGCTGAACACGAGGTTCTCGGCGGCGCGGCACGAGAAGCCGGCGGCGCGGCCGTAGTCGGCGCCCGCGGCGGCGCGCGGGTAGCTCGCCGTCACGCCGGCGGAGAGCTTCTGCCAGCCGATCTTGAGCTCCCAGCCGTCGCGCACCCAGTCGGCGTAGTCGAAGATCTCGCTGTCGTTGTCGACGGGCGCGCGGAAGCGATCGGGGTGGAACACGAACGTCTCGTGGGCGTCGAGATCGTCGAGCGGGATCCACCACGCGATCAGCGCGCGCGGGTGCGCGTACCACGTGTCGCGGTGCGGGTGATAGACGGGCGCCGCCCGCGCCTCCTCGTGGCCGCGGTGGCGGACCACGCGCAGCCGCAGCGGATCGAACGCGACGCGCGATGGATCGAGCCCGCCAGCGGCGACCACGGCGCGGAGCAGATCGTGAAAATGACGCTCGAGGTAGAGCTCGCGGCGGAGCGCGCCGATCCGCTGGAACAGCTCGTCGTTCGGCATGCGCTGCGGGACGTCGCGGATCTCGGCGGGCGAGCAGCCGAGCACCTCGGCGAGCCGCGCCCGCGCCGCGGCGACGAGCTCCTGCGACGCGGCGGTGGGCGGCCCGAGGAAGACGTCGCCGGCATAGAGCGCGGCGCGCAGCGCGCCCGCGCCGGCGGGCGGCTCGCGCCGGATCGCCCACACCGCAGGCGGCCCGGGCGATCCAGGCGATCCGGGCGTCACGATCGGGCCTCCGGGCGCCGCGCGACCACGATGCAGCGCGGGCTGTCGAGCGTGATCGACCGGCCGTCGATCCCGCCGAACACGCGCGCGCCGGTGAAGCCGGCGTCCTCGAGCAACGAGACGAGCCGATCGGGCATGTAGAGCCGGAGCGTGCTCGGCCGCTCGACGCGGCGGCCGCCGGGCCCGACGAACGTCCACTGCTTGTGAAGCAGGCCGCGCGTCAGATCGAGCCAGCTCTCACGCAGCATGAGGGTCTCGCCGCGGCGCGTGATCTCGTGCGGGCGGAACGCGGCGAGCAGCCCGGGCACGTTCGGCATGTCGATCGCGAACCGGCCGCCGGGCGCGAGCGCCTCGTAGGCGCGGCGCAGCATGCGGGTGTTCGCGTCGTCGTCGGGCAGGTAGCCGAAGCTCGTCCACCAGTTGATCGCGGCGGCGCACGGCCGCGGCGGCACGTGCTCGAACGCGTCGCCGACGGTGAACGTGGGCTCGACGCCGGCCGCCCGCGCGCGCTCGCGGGCGCGCTCGACGTAGCGCGGCGACTGCTCGACGCCGATGACCTCGGCGCCCCAGCGCGCGAGCGGGATCGAGAGCCGGCCGACGCCGCTGCACTGATCGAAGACGCGATCGCCGCGCGTCAGCGCGAGCTGCTCGGCGAGGAACCGCACGGTCGCCTCGATCTCGGCGTCGCTCGTGCCTTCGAGCAAGACGTCGGCCAGGAGATCGTCGTAGAGCTCGGACCACCAGTTGCTTTCACTCATCGGGCTTCCTCCTCCTCGTCTTCAAAGGCGGCGAGCGCGCGGACAGCGGCGAGCGCTGCCTCGCCGCGCGCCGCGCCAGAGCCGCGGACACGCTCGTAGGGCCGCCCCGCGTCGCGCAGAGCGCACTCGCAGCGGGCGGCGAAGTCGGCGCGATCCTCGGGCAGGTACCGCACCAGATCGTCGATCCACGGCAGATCGACGTCGCACAAGAGCGTCAGGTCGTAGCGGCGCGCGCGCGCCGCGGCGACGAGCCACGCGGGCGCCTCGCCGAACATGTACTCGGACCAGACGACGGTCAGCAGCGGATCGGTGTCGCAGACGAGCACGCGCGCCGCGTCGCGGGCGAGCGCGTCCTCGAGCGCGATCTGGCCCTGGCCGATCACGTCGATGTCGGGCCGCGCGAGCACGCCGCCGCGCGACTCGAGGTACGCGCGCGCGAACTCGGGCACCCACACGGTGCCGCACGCGCGCGCGAGCTCCGCCGCGAGCGTCGACTTCCCGGTCGACTCGGGTCCGAACACGCTGACGCGGCGGACGAAGTGCGGCCGCACGCAGCGCGGCAGCGCGCCGAAGTGGCGCATGGGCGCGCGGCGGATCGCGGTGCCGCTCACGGGGAACACCGCGCGGTCCGGATCGACGGGGATCCACGTCGCGGAGAGCTCGGCGGCGAGGCGCAGCCCGTAGCGGTCCGACGTGAACAGCCGGTGCACGGGCCGGCCGGCGCACGCGCGCAGGCTCGCGCGCCACAAGGGCCAGAAGTCGGGGTGCTCGGCAGGCTCCTGCGGGAGCTCCGCGGTGTGGTGCACGACGGCCGCGCGCGGGAACAGCTCGCGCATCCACGCGACGCGCAGCGCGCCGTCGATCGGCTCGCGCGGGAGCGACGCGACGACGATCGTCAGCTCGTCGCACATCCGCGCGGCGACCTCGCACAGGTGGACGTGGCCGCGGTGCGGCGGCAGGAACTTGCCGAGGACCAGGCCGTGAACCGGGCCGTGAGCCGGGCCGTGAGCCGGGCCGTGAGCCGGGCCGTGAGCCGGGCCGTGGGCGGTCATCGGGCGGGCTCCGCGCGGAGCGCGCCAGCGGCGAGGCGCGCGAGGAAGGCGCGATCGGCCGGCGGGGCGGGCACGCCGAGCTCCGCGAGCAGGCGCGCGGTGCGCTCGGTGTCGAAGTCCGCGCCGGTCGCGAGGAACAGGTCGAACGGGGCGAGCCGCGCGCGATCCGCGGGCGCGGCGTGCACGCGGCCGAGCGAGACGTACGCCATCGCGATGTCCGGATCGGCGAGGCGCACGCGGGCGCGCTCGGCCCACGCATCGGGCGAGAGCTCGGCGAGGGTCGCGCCGGCATCGCGCAGCGCCGCGACGAGCGCGGGCAAGGACGCGCTCCCGACGCCAGCGACGTGGTGCACGGCGTCGGCAAGCGCGGCCTCGGCACGGAGCGCGAGCGCCGCGACGGCAGCAGCTGCGTACGGAAGCGGCGTGAGATCGACGCGCAGCTCGGCTCCGCCGGCGGGGACGGCGCCGAGCCGGGCGAGCCCGCGCAGCGTCATCGCGAGCTGCTCGCCGGCGCGCGGCGCCTCGGAGACGAGCAGGCCGAGGCGCGTGATCGTCGTCGGCGCGGCCCGCCCGCGCGCGGCGCGCGCGATCGCCTCGGCGGCGAGCTTGGTCTGCGCGTACCCGCCGCGGGCGCGCGCCGCGGCGGCCGGTGCGGCGTCCTCGGCGTGGCGGCCGGCCTGGCGATCGGTGCCGGCGAACACCGACAGCGTCGAGACGTGGTGCCACGCGACGTCGCCGCCGGTCTCGACGAGCCGCGCGATCTCGGCGGTCCCGTCGACGTTTCCGGCGGCGTGCGCGTCCCAGCCGGCGGAGAGCTCGACGTGCGCCGCCGCGTGGACGACGGCGGCGACGCGGCCGGCGAGCGCGCGCCACGCCTCGGGGGAGAGCCCGAGCTCGGGGCGCGCGACGTCGCCGCGGAGCACCTCGATGCCGCCTGCGTCCTCGCCGAGGCGACGGCGCGCCGCGGCGTCGTCGGGCGCGCGCACGAGCGCGAGGAGCGGCCGTGGATCGCGCGCCTGCCACTGCCGGATCAGCGCGCGGCCGAGCGTGCCGGTGGCGCCGGTGACGAGCACGCAGCCGCCCGCGCCGCCCGCGCCGCCCGCGCGATGCACGCGCGCCGCGGGCCGGCGCGCCGCGAGCCCGCGCTGCTCGCACTCGGCGACGGTGAGCGCCGCGGGCGGCGGCGCGGCGCGCGCCCGCTCGACGAGCTCCGCGAACGTCGGATCGCCCGCGAGCGCGGCCGCGTCGAGCGCGATCCCGCGCGCGGCCGCGGCGGCCTGCAAGACGAGCGCGGCCAGGGAGTCGCCGCCCGCGTCGCGGAACCGCGTGCCGTCCTCGGCGTCGACGCCGAGCGCGTCGCGCCACAGGGCGGCGAGCTCGGCCGCCAGCGGGCCGCCGCCCGCCGCGGGCCGGGCCGGCAGCTCGCGCCGCACGAGCGCCGCGTGATCGATCTTGCCGGTCGCAGTCCGCGGCAGCGGGCCGGCCACCATCCGCGCGGGCACCATCCAGGGCGGCGCCGCCTCGCGCAGAAACGCGCGCGCCGCGGCGATCGCGGCGTCCTCGCCCTCCCCCGCCGCGAGCTCCACGAACGCCACGAGCCGCGCGCGCCCACCGGGCACGACCGGCCGCACCAGGGCGGCGGCGTCGCGCACGCCCGGCGCGCGCCGGAGCACCGCCTCGATCTCCGCGAGCTCGACGCGCCGGCCGCCGAGCTTCGTCTGGCGATCGACCCGGCCGACGAACGCCAGCGCGCCGCCGTGCGCCTCGACGCGATCGCCGGTGCGGTACATCCGCACGCCGTCCTGCTCGACGAACCGGCGCGCCGTCTCCTCGGGATCATCGGCGTAGCCGAGCGCGAGGCACGCCCCGCCGATCCACAGCTCGCCGTCGATCACGCGGTACACGACGCCGGGCAGCGGCGCCCCGATCGACGGCCGCGTCCAGCGCTCGGGGTCGACCACGACGAGGCTCGAGCACACGGTGGCCTCCGTCGGCCCGTACACGACGACGGCGCGCAGCCGCCGAGCCAGCTCGCGCAGCGGCTCCACCGAGCACGCCTCGCCGCCGAGCACGACGACGCGCAGCTCCGGCGGCGGCCGCTCCGGCGGCAGATGCGCGAGCAAGGCCGGCGGCAGATCGACGTGCGTGATCCGCCGGCGCTCGAGCTCCCCGCGCAGCGCCGCCGGCGTGGCCAGCACCTCGCGCGAAGGGATCACGAGCGTCGCGCCGGCGGCGAGCGCCGTCCCCCAGTCGGAGATCGACGCGTCGAACACGGGCGCGTGCAGCCACAGCGCGCGCGCCCCCGGCTCCAGCGCGAACGCGTCGATCTGCGCGCGCAGGAGCGCCGGCAGGCCGCCGTGGCCCACCATCACCAGCTTCGGCGCGCCGGTCGATCCGGAGGTCGCGATCAGGTACGCCAGCTCGCCACCGCCACCGCCACCGCCGCCGCGGTGCGCCGCCGCCGCCGCGCGGACGCGCGCGCGGATCGCGTCGCGGCGCGCCGCCGGCTCGGCCGGATCGATCGGCACCCACGCGGCGCCCGCGAGCCACGCGCCGAGGCAGCCCGCGACGAAGGCCGCGGAGCGCTCCGCCGCGAGCTCGACGATCTCGCCCGGCGCAACCGCCGCGGCCGCCTCGCGCGCCCGCGCGAGCAGCGCCGCGTACGTCACGACCGTGCCGTCCGGCTCCTCGATCGCGGCCCGCCCGCCGTGCCGCGCCGCCGCCGACAGGATCAGGCGGATCGCGCTGCTGCCGCGCTCCTGCGCGTCAGCGCTGATCGCGCTGCTGCCGCGCTCCTGCTCGTCGGCGCTGATCACGCTGCTGGCCTCGCGCGCGCTCACGCCCGGTACCTCGCCTGGAGGATCGCCGCCGACAGGATCAGCATGAGCGCCGCATCCCAGCCCTGCAGCTCGGCCTCGGTCATCCACGAGAGCTGGTCCAGCACCTCGACGAGCCGCGGCCCGTCGACGAGCGGCGAGCGCTGCGCGTACGCGCGCAACGTGTCCTGCACCAGCGCCGGGGCGAGCCGCGCGAGCGGCGGCGCGAGGAACGGGTGCTTGGGCCGCTCCAGCACGGCCGCGGGCACCACGTCCCGCACTGCCCAGCGCAGCACCGGCTTGTCGACCGCGCCCCCGGCGAGCACGCGCGGCGCGATCGCGAACGCAAGCTCGGCGATCCGGTGATCGAGGAACGGCACGCGGCCCTCGATGCCGTGCGCCATCTCCATCCCATCGCCGAGCGTCCGCAGGATGTACTGCGCGAGCGCGGTCTTGGCCCACGTCGCGGCGGCGACGTGCAGCGCGGGCGCGCCCACGAGGCGCCCGCCACCGAGCCGCGCCGCCAGCTCCGCGAACGGATCGACGCCGGCGAACGACCGCCGCAGCTCCGGCGCGAGCAGCTGGCGGACGCGGCGGCCGAGCGTCGCCTTCGCCGCGATCCACGTCGGGACGCACCCGAGGTGCGCCTGCACGCCGTCGGTGGGGAGCCCCTCGCCGGCCGGCAGCATCACGCCGGAGGACGGCGCGTGGTACCGGGCTGCGGCGCCCGCGCCCGCGTCGACGCGCAGGTGCGGGTACCCCGCGAACAGCTCGTCGGCCCCCTCGCCGGTGAGCGCCACCTTGTAGCCGGCGTCGCGCATCGCGCGCGAGAGCAGCCACTTGCCGGCGAGGTGGCCGTTGATCGCGAGGCCCTCGCCGTGCGCGACGGCCTCCGGCCAGGTCGCCGCGATCGCGGCGCCATCGAGCTCGACGACGGTGTGCGGCAGCCCGAGCGCGCGCGCGGTCGCCGCGGCGATGGCGCGCTCGTCGTACCGATCGACGCCGGTGCCGGCGCCACCGGCCCACGCCACCGTGAACGCGCCGGAGACGCCGCCTCTGCGCGCGGCGAGTGCCGCGACCGCCGTCGAGTCGATGCCGCCCGATAGCTGGACGCACACGCGCGCGTCGGCGCGCAGCCGCACGGCGACCGCGTCGTCGAGCGCCTCGCGCAGCCGCGCCGCGGCGTCGTCCACGCTCTCGCAAGTCACCTCGCAGCCGGCTGGCAGCTCCCAGTACCGCGCGAGCCGCGGCTCGCCGCCGTCCCACGCGAGGATCGTCCCGGGCTCGAGCTGCGCTACGCCGGTAAACAGCGTCCGATCGGGCCACAGGTACTGCGTGTGCGCGGCGTGGAAGAACGCCTCGTCGTCCCAGCGCGCCGGCACGCCGAGCGCGAGCAGCGCCTTGGCCTCCGACGCCAGCGCCACGCCGCCGCGCCAGCGCGCCCACACGAGCGGCTTGATCCCGAACCGATCGCGGCCGGCGAGCAGGCGCCGCCGCCGCCCGTCCCACAGCGCGAACGCCAGCTCGCCGCGCACGCTCTGCACGAGCTCGTCGCCGAGCTCCTCGTAGAGGTGGACGAGCACCTCGGCGTCGCACCGGCTGCGCAGGCGGTGGCCGCGCGCGGCGAGCCACCGCGCGTGCTCGTCGTGGCCGTACAGCTCGCCGTTGACGACCGCGACGATCGATCCGTCCTCGTTCGCGATCGGCTGCGCGCCGCCGTCGGGATCCACGACCGCGAGCCGCGCGTGCCCGAGCGCCACGCGGCCATCGGTGGACCGCCACACGCCGCGGCCGTCAGGACCTCTGTGAGCCAGCGCCGCGATCGCCGCCAGGGCCCCGCCCAGGGCGCGCGCCGCACCACCGCCCTCCACTGGCTCCTCCGTTGGCTCCGCCGTTGCCACCGCGACGATGCCGCACATTTAGTCGCGCTCCACCCCGGGCTCGATCGCGAACATCTGCTTGTGCGACTCGCCCGCGCGCGCCGCCGCGAGCACCTCGGCGAACGCCTCGAGCGGCCTCGGCGGCGCGAGCAGATCGTCGATCGCGATCGCGCCGCTGTGTAGCCAGTCGATCGCGGCGGCGAACGAGCCGTGCGACGCGCCGCGGACCACCAGATCGCGCGCGACCAGCTCGCCGATGTCGAGCGCGATCGCGCGCCGCGCCCGCGACTTCAGGATCAGCGTGCCGCCCGACGCGAGCAGCGGCAGGAGCCGCGCGGGATCGCCGTCGTGCTCGATCGCGACGTCGAACCCCGACCCGCTTCCGTCGCCGTCGACGCCGCCGCGCCGCGCGACGATCGCCCCGTGCGCCGCCAGCACCCGCGCCGTCAGCTCGGCGATCCGCCCCGCGCCCGCCACCAGCACGCGCGCGCCGCGTTCGACGAACGGCAGCGCCCCGAGCGCCGCCGCGACGGGCTCGACGTACGCGCCGCGCAGGAGCGGCAGCCCCGGCGGCAGCGGCACCACGGCGGCGGCCGGCACGCGCACGCGCTCGGCGAACGCGCCGTCCTCGTCGACGCCGAGCCACCGCGGCGCCACGCAGCGCCGGCCCGCCGCGCACGCCGCGCACGCGCCGCACGGCGAGAACGGGATCGCCGTCACCGGATCGCCGGCGGCGAGCCCGCGCACCGCGGCGCCGAGCGCGCGGACGCGGCCGGCGAGCTCGTGGCCGAGCACACGCCCGGGCGACACTGCGATCGCGCCGTCGGCGGCCGCCAGATCGCTCCGGCACACGCCCGCGAACGCCACGTCGATCACGACCTCGTCCGCCGCTGGCACCGGCTCGGGCACCCGGGCGAGCCTCGGCCCACCCTCCTCGCGGACGATCGCGCGCATCCGGGGAACTATACGCCCGCGGCGCGCGCGCCTGCGCGCCGTCGATCAGTGGCCCGAGAAGCCCTGCACGACGGGCCCGGATCGCCCCGATCGCGCGCACAGGATCTCGCCCTCGCCCACAGCCGCGCCGCCTCCGCTGTAGGCGAACCACACGACGCCCTCGCACCCCTCGCCGCTCGAGATTCCCAGCTCGAGATCGCCCGCCGGGTTGATCGTCGTGATCTCGAACGGCCCGCGCACGATCGGCGCCGGCACGCCCGGCGCGAGCGTGACGACGTGCGTGGCCGGCCCCGCCTTCGCGGGCGGCAGCGCCCGCTGCGTCGCCGGCGCGCCCGGCCCACCGGGCGACGACGCGCCCGGCCCTCCGAGCGACGATGCGCCACCGCCGCCGCTGCACGCCGCGGCGAGCACCGCGAGCCAGATCCACCGCGCCATGGCAGCGAGACTACTCGATCCGTCCGAGGTCCGTCCGAGGTCCGTCCGAGGTTCGTCCGAGATCCGTCCGAGATCCGTACACGATCCAGGTTCCGGCGCCCCGCCGCCCCGCCGCCCCGCCGCCCCGGCGCCCCGCCGCCCCGCCGCCCGCCCGCCGCTACTGCTTCGGGTACTTCTCCTCGAGCTCGGAGATCCGGTGCCCGGCCCGCTCCGCGTCGAGCTGGCGCATGATCCAGTCGAGCTTCTCCTCCTTGCGATCGTCGCCCTCCCGCGAGGCCGGCGAGCCGACCGCGAACAGGAACATGAGGCCCGCCACCTGCCACAGGAGCTGCAGGAACTCGGACTGCCAGTTCTCGAGCGTGGCCTCGCCGGTCTTCACCAGGTACTCGGCGATCTCCACCGGCTGGTGGTGCGCGCGCGCCTCCTCGGCGTAATCGAACCACGCGAACAGCCAGTGGCCGACGAACGAGATCAAGAACAGGAATCCAGTGACCCAGAGATATCCCCATTTGGAGCGCATCACTCTACGGGTGCTCCTATGTCCTGGATGGAGCATTTCCCGCGCCAGCGATGGGCATGCGCGCTGCAAGGTGTCGGCGTATGGACAACGCCAAGACCGAAGCTCACCTGAACGCGCTCGACTTGCTCGTCGAGCAGCACGACACCATCGAGCAGCTCATCGCGCAGCTCAGCGATGATCGGATCGCGGACGAGCGTAAGGCGCTCCTCTTCCGCACGCTCTCGGACACGATCGTCGCCCACGCCGCGGCGGAGGAGAAGATCTTCTATCCGGCCGTCCTCGCGAAGGAGACGGACGCGCTCGTGCGCGAGTCGCTCCACGATCACGCGGCGATCAAGCGCGAGCTGGCCGATCTGGTGATGTGCGAGCTGGATGATCCCAGGTTCGCGGCCCGGCTCCAGATCCTCGAGGCGCAGCTCGAGCACCACGCGCGCGATCAGGAGGAGGGCGTGCTGTTCCCCCGCGTGCGCGAGCTGATGGACGACGAGGAGCTCGAGCGGCTCGGCGCCGAGATGGCGGCGCTGTTCGAGCAGCTCCTGTCCGAGCAGCCGGCCCTGGGCGTGCCGCGGCAGGTGTACCGGTCCGCGACGGTGCACCTCGTGTGACGTGCGATTTCGCGCGCCGCGGGGGAACGTGCGCGCCCACCGGACAGGTTTCCCAGGACCACGCCCCCGCCTCAGTGCAGCGAGATAAAGTTTCCATCGACAGCCGCGGCACGGCGATGGCAATGCGGCCGATCATGGGAACCATAGGCACATCCATGGCCCCCGTACGCATCTGGGCACCGAGAGCGAAGCGGATCGAGGTCGTGCGCGGAGATCGCCGGATCGAGGCGACGGCCGAGGGCGGCGGCTGGTGGCGCGGCCCGCTCCTCGCGCCCGACGATGACTACGCGATCAGCATCGAGGGCGGCGCCCCGCGGCCGGATCCGCGGTCGCGCTGGCAGCCAGCCGGTGTCCACGGCCCCTCGCGCTGGATCGAGCCGCGGATCGCCACGCACCGCGCGCCCGCGATCCCGCTCCGCGACGCGCTGATCTACGAGCTGCACGTCGGCACGTTCACCCGCGAGGGCACGTTCGTCGCGGCGACGACGCACCTCGATCACCTCGTCGAGCTCGGCGTCACGCACGTCGAGCTGATGCCGATCGCGCAGTTCCCCGGCCACCACGGCTGGGGCTACGACGGCGTCGACCTGTTCGCGGCGCACGCGCCGTACGGCGGACCGCCAGGACTGCACGCGCTGGTGCGCGCCTGCCACGAGCGCGGGCTGCGCGTGATCGTCGACGTCGTCCACAATCACCTCGGGCCCGAGGGCGCCTACCTGACCGAGCTGGGGCCGTACAAGACCGCGGCGCACCGGACGCCGTGGGGCGACGCGATCAACCTCGACGCCGAGGGCAGCGGCGAGGTGCGGCGGTTCCTGATCGACAGCGCGCTCGCGTGGCTCGCCGAGTACGGCGCCGACGGGCTGCGGCTCGACGCGCTGCACAGCCTGTTCGACACGTCGGCGCGCCACTTCGTGGCCGAGCTCGTCGACGAGGTGCGCGCGCTCGAGCGCCGGCTCGAGCGGCCGATCGCCCTGATCGGCGAGTACGACGATCACGATCCGCTCGCCGTCACCGAGCGGCCGCGCGGCTGGGGCCTCGACGCGCACTGGAACGACGACTTCCACCACGCGGTCCACGCGCTCCTCACCGGCGAGCACGCCGGCTACTACAGCGACTTCGCCGCCCCCGGCACGCTCGAGAAGGTGCTCGAGCGCGGCTACGCCCTCGACGGCTGCCACTCGCCATTCCGCAGCGGCGTGCACGGCAGGCCGTACGGCGACCTGCCGCGCGATCGGCTGGTCGCGTATGTCCAGTCTCACGATCAGGTCGGCAACCGCGGCGCCGGTGAGCGCCTGCACCACCTGTGCGGCCTCGAGCGTGCGCAGCTCGCGGCCGCGCTCCTGTTCGTGTCGCCGTTCGTCCCGATGCTGTTCCAGGGCGAGGAGTGGGCCGCCTCCACGCCATTCTGCTACTTCGCCGACCTCGAGTCGCCCGAGCTGCGCGAGGCGGTCCGCCGCGGGCGCGAGGCGGAGCACGCCGCGGCGGGGTGGACCACGCCGCCGATCGATCCGCTGGATCCGGCGACGCGCTCCCGCTGCGTGCTGCCGTGGGCCGAGCGCGTCCAGCCGCCGCACGCGCAGATGCTCGGCTGGTATCGCCAGCTGGCCGCCGCACGCCGCGCCCACCCCGAGCTGCGCGATCCCGCTCCCGGCGCGACGCGCGCGCGACGCACCGGCGATGTCCTCGAGATCGAGCGCGGCGCGATCGCCCTCGTCTGCAACCTCGGCGACGCACCGGCGCGCTTCGCAGGCGGCATCCTGCTCGCCTCTCGGAGCCTCACCAGGAACGAGCTTCCACCGCTCACCTGTGCTCTCGTCCGTCGCTAGATCGCGCGCCCGCACCGGGTGAGTCCCGTTCCCTGCGAGCGCCGCGCGCCCACATCCGGGCACCCGCGTTGCACCGCTCGCGGTCATGAGTGACGACAAGAACAAGCGTGGAAATCCAGATCGCAATCGAATCTCGCTGGAGGAGGAGTACGAGGTCCGCCACTGGACCGAGTCCCTCGGAGTCTCTCGGGAAGAGCTGGAGGAGGCGGTGAAGTCCGTCGGCAACAGCGCCGAGAAGGTCCGCGAGCACTTCAGGAGCCGGAGCGGCGGCCAGGGCGGCCAGGGCAGACAGGGCGGCCAGGGCGGCCAAGGCGGCCAAGGCCGTCAGGGCGCCCAGGGCGGCAAAGACGGCCCAGAAGAGCGCTGACCGGAGAGGTGCGCGCTCGCGCACGCTCCGGCCCCCCGCCGCAAACGGCATATCTACTGCAACGGCGATGGATCATATGTCGGATCTGCAGAAGCTTCGGACCAAGCTCTGCCGCGAGCTGGCGCAGAGCGAGCAATCGGCGCGCGTCCACCCGCGGCGTGAGGCACGCCGGCTCGGCAAGGTGCCGCCCGCCGCGGCGCTGCGCGCGGTCGCCGATCACGCCGACGAGCTGCGCCCGCGCTTCGAGGCGCTCCTGCGCGACGACCAGCCGGTGGGCCTGCGCCTCGGCCGCTGGGCGGGCCAGCTGTTCTCGGCGCTGCGCCACGGGCTGTTCGATCGCATCATCGACACCGAGCGCTCGTTCCGCGGCACGCTGCTCGGGCTGCGCCACGGCGTGGACACCGCGCGCCTCCTGCGCGAGGTGGCACAGCGCCTGGGCGACATCTACCTGGTCGCGTTCTGCGACGAGCTGCTCGCGCGCCGGCTGCCCTTGATCGCGCGGGCCGAGGGGACCCTGTCGTGGTTCGCGGACCAGCCCGCGCACGCGCTACGCTCCGGGCTCCGCCAGGCGCTGCCGAGCGGCACCTGATCGCCGCACGCCCAGCGCATGGCTCCCCAACGCCGCGCCGCGCGCGGTAGACTGCGGCCCATGCACGCGGCCAGGTTCGCGGCCAGGTTCACGCCCGCCGCCGCCGCCGCCGCCGTGGCCGTCGCCGTGGCCACCCTCGCGCTCGCCGCGTGCGGGCCGCGCCCGGCCCCGCGCGATCCGAGCTCGCGGGCGCTGTTCCGCGACCTCGAGCGCCACGTGACGGTGGCTGCGACCACCGGCTGGAGCATCGATCGGCTCGAGATCGAGGGCATGATCGAGAGCACGCTCGACTCGGTGTGCCGCGTCGACCCGCTCGCCCGCCGCTCGCTCGCCGCGTGGCTCGACTCCGAGATCTCCCGCCTGGGCGGCCCGGTCGAGCAGGCGTGGCGCGCGCGCGGCAAGGATCTGGCGCGGGTCGAGGACCTCCTGGTGCTCACGCGCGTGAAGCTGCTCCTCACCCGGGCCGAGGAGCTGGCCGGCGACTGCCCGTTCTGGCTCGAGCCGCAAGAACCGTTCCGCGGCCGGCAAATCTCGGAGGCGCGCTTCGTGCTGTCGCTCGGCGGCGGCGGCAAGGGCACCGTCGTCACGCAGGGCGACCGCGTCGATCTGAACGCGGGCGGCGCCGGGCGCGCGCTGATCGGGCGCGCGTTCACGAGCGGCCACGCGCTGTTCGTGGGCGTCGAGCTCGGCGCGAGCGCGTCGTTCCCCAAGGACGAGACCGGCGAGCGCGGCGCGCTCGTGCTCGGCGCCGACCTCGTCACGCCGATCGTCTACCGGCGGACGCTCACGAACGCGTACTTCGAGATCGAGGGCGGCTGGCTCGGCCGCTCGACGGAGGACGACTTCAGCGCGGTCGACCACGGCGTGCACCTCGGCTTCGCGATCGGCGCCCGCGCCCTGCGCACCCGGTTCGTCTTCCCGGGCGCGGCGTTCGGCCTGTCCTGGGAGCGAACCTTTCAGGCCGGGGAGGATGTGACCTTACTCAAGGTCGGCGCGCGCGTGGCGTTCGACCTCGATATGTAGCCCGCTCCCGCTCGACGTGCTAGACAGCTGGCTCGTTCAGCTCCGCTCCGGCCGCCGTGGCCGGCCCCGAGAGCCAGCCGAGAGCCGGAGCACGCATGATCCCAACTTCGTCCCCCGACGTCCCTCGCCTCCGTGGCCGCCCGGAGCGCATCTTCGTCTCCGTGGACGAGAGCACCGGCCGCTCGACCATCTCGTTCGCGCCCCCCGACTCCGGCGATCCCATCCAGCACGACGATGACAAGTCCGGCGCGCGGGCGATGCAGGACGCCAAGGCGCTATCGTCCCGATACCCGGGGGCCACGATCCACGGCCCGCACTTCCACGCGGCGCGGCCGCCCCGCGCCCGCGTCCGTTCGCGCAGGGGTTAGCCAGGGTTTCGGGCTATCCTCAGCGCGATGCTGCTCACGCGCGAGGAGATGACCTTCGACTTCGGCGGGGCCAAGCTCGATCCGGTCCGCGATCGCGAGCTGCTCGGGTGGATGTTCAACCAGTTCCTCTACGGAGAGATCACGGGCATCCAGGTCGGCCACTGGCTGTACGACGCGCCCGACCTCGAGGCGGCGAAGTTCCTCGCGCGGCAGTCGCTCGAGGAGATGCAGCACGTCGACAACTTCCTGCGCATCATGACGATGCTCGGCTGCCAGCCCCAGCCGGCCCACCCCGCGGTCCGCTTCCTGGCGACCGGCATGATGGGCGGCTCGTGGGCCGAGCACGTCGCGCTCGAGATGGCGCAGGGCGAGGGCTTCGTGCTCCAGGCGTTCTACGCCGTGATCGACACGCTCGATCACAAGCCGTCGGTCGACATCTTGCGGCGCGCCGTCAAGCAGGAGGAGCGCCACGTCGAGTTCGGCGAGCAGCAGACGCAGAAGGCGATCGAGCACCGCCCCTGGCTGCGCCGCCGCCTGCTCGGCCTCTCGCTCGTCTCGATGTGGGGCGTGCGCCGGCTCGCCCGCTTCATGGAGAAGCGCCTGCCGAAGGATCACCCGGCCCTCCGGCAGCTGCCGGCCTTCCTCGAGCACGCCAACCACTGCGCCGAGCTCCGGCTGCGCCGCATCGGCCTGCTCACCGGCCCGCTCCGCGAGCTCTCGGGCGCGCGCCGCGCGGCGCTCGTGGCCGAGGCCTACGTCGGCAAGGCGCTCGGCGGCCTCGCCTCGCTCGTCACGCTGCCGCTCCGCGTCCTGCCGCTCTGGCCCAAGAAGAAGCGCCTGACCGAGACGTACCTGCGCGACGCGCACGTCACCGGCTTCCGCCTGCCGGCCGCGGGCGAGACGGCGCCGCAGGAGCCTTGACGCTCCCGTCGTCGCACGTGATCGCGAGCGGCTTGGGCGAGACGAGCGCGGTCCCGAACACGAGCGACGTCAGATCCACGATGTCGTAGCGCTCGCCGGCCGCGTCCGGCCCGTCGTCGATCGGCTGCGACACGTGGCCCTGCACCAGCACCCAGCGGCACTCCTCCGGCTTGTCGCTGCAGCTCCGCTCGCGCTCGTCCGCCTTCACGGTGCGCCGCCGCTCGAAGATGAACGTGCCGCGGACGCGCGCCTTGCCGGCGGCGATCCCCGGCCGCGCCGGCAGCGTGGCGATGAAGTTGCCGACCCAGTACGCCACCGTGCCGGGGCTCCCGATCGTCCCGACGCGCCGATCCTCGGCGCGCAGCGAGAGGCCCGCCAGGTTCGACGCGAGGACATCGACGGAGTGCCACTCGTCGGTGACGTCGATCCCGAGGATCGTCGCCTCGGGCCCCGTCGACATCGCCGCCTCGCTGCGGGCCGCCCGGAACTGCGCCTGGGCGAGCACGCCCGACAGCTCGTCGACGAGGTCTGGCGACGCGACCGCCGACTTCATCTGCGCGCCCCGCAGGCTGCCGTCGCGAGCCGGCGCGGGGACGCGGCCGAACGACAGGTGCTCGAACACGAAGACCCAGCGATCGCCCTCGCGGGCGAACAGCGCCGTCAGCCGCAGCGGGATCGCCGCCGTCCGCCCGCACAGGTGGACCCGCCACGAGATCTCGTCGAACGCCCACGCCGCCGTCCCGTCCTGCGCCAGGTGCACCTCGAGCCGCTTCGAGCGCGCCTCGGTCCACGTCCGCGAATCGACCTCTAGCGGCCACCGGCTCGACACTCTCCGCTTGCCGCCGAGCTCCGGCCCAACCAGCTCCAGCCCAACCAGCTCCGGACCGACCAGGACATCGTCGGGGCCCACGCCGATCCATGCCGGACCGACCCGCGGATCGATCATCGACGTCTCCACGTCGGGCGTCTCGTCGCGCTCGTACGACGTCAGGATCTGGTCCTCGAGCTCGGCCCGGATCCGCGCCCGCTGATCGCGCTCGTTGATCGCGTTGATCTCGCCCGGCTGCACGATCGTCGGCTGCGTGCGGCCGGGGCACGCCCCGAGCGGCACGAGCGCCGCGAGCGCCCCGAGCGCCCCGAGCGCCGCGACCGCGAGCCGCGCGGCGCTGCCGGTGCTGCCGGCGCTCACGACACCTCCCCGAGCGCGTCCTCGCGCGTGTCGACGTCGCGCACCAGGCCGGCGTCGTCCAGCTCGACGGCGAGCGCGTCCGCCGCGGCGAGCACCGCGCGCGCCCCGCCCGGCCCCGCGGCGCCGCCGACGAGCTGCGGCCACAGCTCGCGCGCGACGAGCGGCGGGTGCCCGCCGCGGCCCTCGAACCGGGGCTGCGCGACCTGGTGCCCGCCGCGGGCCAGCGCCGCGGCGATCCGCGCGAGGCTCTCGGCGCGCACGTGCGGGTGATCGACGGGCCACAGCCACGCCGCCTCCGCGTCGCCCTCGCCGATCGCGGCGAACCCGATCGCGACGGAGCTGCCCATGCCGCGGCCGGGCTCGCCGTTGACCGCCACGCGCAGCCCGAGCGCGCGCGCGTGCCCGGCGACCGCGTCGCCGTACGGCGGCCCGATGACGACGACGCCGTCGCAGAGCCCCACCGCGCGCGCCGTCTCGACGATCGTCTCGAGGTACGTCCGCCCGCCGAGCGGCAGCAGCGCCTTCGCGGCGCCGCCCATCCGCGTCCCCGATCCGGCCGCGAGGATCACCGCGCCTAGCTTCATCCCTTCGAAAGCTAACACGCTCACCCGAGCCGCGCGGCTTCCCCATATCGCGGCGGTCGTGCCACGCAACGCGCGGGTTCGCATCGTCGGGGCGCGTCGTCGTCGTCCGTGAGCATGAACCACACCTCGCCGCGATGTTCGCCTCGACATCCAGGAGCGTATCGTCGGCCGGCTATGACGTCGCGATCAACAGCTCGATCGTGAACTCGCTGCCCTTGTTCTCGCCCGCGCTCACCACACGGGCGCGCCCGCCGTGGAGCTCCACCAGCCGCCGCACGAGGTTCAGCCCGATCCCCAGCCCGCCCTGCGCGCGCCCCAGCGAGTCCCGGCTCTGCACGAAGATGTCGAACACGTGCGGGAGCACATCGGGCGGGATGCCGATGCCGTTGTCGCGCACGCGGATGACCAGCACCCCCCGCCCCGGCTCCGGCTCCAGCTCGAGCTCGATCACGCCGCCGTCCGGCGTGTACTTGACGGCGTTCGTCAGGAGGTTCGTCAGTACCTGCACGAGCCGGCGGTGATCGCCGAGCACGCGGGGCAGCGGCTCGGGCATCCGCACCACGAGCCGGTGCCCGTGCTCCTGGACCAGCGGGCGCGTCGTCTCGAGCGCCGCCTCCACGATGCCCCCCGGATCGAGCGGCACGCGCTCGATCTGCATCTTGCCCTGCGTGATCCGCGACAGATCCAGGAGCTCGTCGACGAGCTGCGTGAGCAGCGCCACCTGCCGCTCCATGATCGCCCGCGCCCGCGCCCGCTGCTCGGGATCGTTCTCCGCCCGCCGCGCGACCTCGAGCGCCACGGTGAGCGGCGTCAGCGGGTTGCGCAGCTCGTGCGACAGCGTGGCCAAGAACTCGTCCTTGCGCCGATCGGCCTCGAGGAGGCCGGTCTCGGCGAGCTTGCTCGGCGTGATGTCGAAGCCGACCGCCGCCACGCCGTCGCTCGACGGCTCGATCCGGAAGTCATAGGTCCGCGGCCGGCCGTCGACCGCCAGATCGAGCTCGGCCCGCTGGCCGGCCCGGCTCGCGACGACGTGGCGCACGATCGTGATGAAGCGGTCGGCGTGGCCCGGCGCGAACATCTCGAGCATCCGCGACGGCTCCTGCTCGGTCCCGAGCGCGAACGCCCACCGCACGCGCTGGGTCGCGTCGAGGCTGAGCGCGACCATCGGGGCCGCGTGCAGCGCGAGCTGCAGCCGCTCCTCGCTCGCGCGCAGCGCCGCCTCGCTGCGGCGGCGCGCCTCGATCGCCTCCTTCAGATCGGTGACGTCGACGAACGTCATCACCACGCCCTCGATCCGCTCGTCCATCGCGCGGTACGGCAGGAGCCGCGCGAGGTAGCGGTGGCCGGTCCGGCTCTGCACCTCGCGCTCGACGGTGCGCAAGGACGTAAGGACCTCGCCCGCCAGATCGGGCAGCTCGTCGATGTTGAGCCGGTGCGTGAGGTGGACGAGCGGCCGCCCGATGTCCGAGGCGATGACGTTGAACAGGTCCTTCGCGCGCGGCGTGAACCGCTGGATGTTGAGCGAGCGATCGAGGAACACGACGCCGATGTCGGTCGACGTCATCAGGTTCTGGAGGTCGGAGTTCGCGCGGCTGACCTCGTCGACCTTGACCTTCAGCTCGTGGTTCAGCGTGATCAGCTCCTCGTTGGCTGACTGCAGCTCCTCCTTGCTGGTCTCGATCTCCTCGCTCGCCGAGCGCATCTCCTCGTTGAGCGCGAGTAGCTCCTCGTTGCGGGCCTTGAGCTCCTCGAGCGCGATCTCGTACTGCTCGATCGTGGAGCGGAGCTGGTTGCGCGTGCGGTGCAGCTCGTCCTCGAGCTCGCGCACGACCGGCTCGATGCCCACGTCGCGCGGCAGCGGCCGATCCTCGAGCGAGCTGTCGAGCTCGTGGAACATCACGAGCATCGTGTAGCGCCCCTTCTCCGGCAGCTCGATCGCCTGCACGCGCAGCTCGATCGCGCGCGCCTTGCCCTCGTCATCGAACCGGACCACGCGCGAGTCGCCGCCCTGGTTCTGCCGCGCGGTGTAGATCGCGGTGCGCAGGTCCGGCCGCAGCGACGGGTGGACCAGGCGCAGGAGCTGCCGCGTCGGCTCGCCGCCGCCGAGCCGCAGGAAGCGCCCGGCGTGCTCGCTCACGTGGACGATGTCGAGGTCCTCGTTGACGAGCACGCTCGGCGGCGCGTAGCGCTCGACGAGCCGGTGGTGCAGCTCGCCGAACGAGCCGACGCGCTCGCTCACGGTCACCGGCAGCGGCATCGGCGGCGCGGGCAGCCAGCCGGTCGCGTTGACCATCGTGTCCACGCCGAGCGAGGTCGGCGCCTGGCGGCGCGTGTAGAGGCGGTGCTTGGCATCGAGCACGCCGAACAGGAGCGCCACGTTCTCCGCGGACTCCGACGACCCCAGCATGAGGTAGCCGTCCGCGCGGAGCCCGAAGTGGAACAGGTTGAGCGCGCGGTCCTGCGCGTCGCGGTTCAGGTAGATGAGGAGGTTCCGGCAGCTGATCAGATCGAGGCGCGAGAACGGCGGATCGCGCAGGATGTTGTGCGGCGAGAACAGCATGATCTCGCGCAGCTCCTTGCTGACCCGGTAGCCGCCTCTCTCGGCCACGAAGTACCGCGCGAGCCGCGCCTCGGAGACGTCCGCGCTGATCGACTCGGGGTAGCTGCCGGTGCGCGCCTCGGAGAGCGCGTGCTCGTCGATGTCGGTCGCGAACACCTGGAGCTGCGGCGGCTCGGCGAGCCGGGCCGCGTGCTCCGCGAGCAGGATGCCGATCGAGTACGCCTCCTCGCCCGTGGCGCAGCCGACGACCCACACGCGCACCTGATCGCCGGGCTGCTTGCCGATGAACAGCTTCGGGATGACGTTGCGCTCGAGCGCCTCGAACACCTCCGGATCGCGGAAGAAGTTCGTGACGCTGATGAGGAAGTCGCGCAGGAGGTTCATCAGCTCGCCGGGGTGCTCGCGCAGGTGCTGGTGGTACGCGACGATGCTGTCGGTCCGGCACACCTGCATGCGGCGCGCGACGCGGCGGTACAGGGTCGCGCGCTTGTAGGCGCTGAAGTCGTGCCCCGAGCGCGTGCGGAGCATCACGAGGATGTCGCGCAGGGTCTCGGTGACGACCCCGGAGCTCTCGCGATCGTCGTCGTCGAGCGCGGCGATCGCGCCGGCGCGCTCCTGGCCCTGATCGAGCAGCCGCCCGACGATCTCCGCGCTCGGCAGGACCAGATCGACGAAGCCCGTCGCCATCGCCGCGCGCGCCTGATCGCCCTCGGGGCCGTCGTCGGGCGTGACCGCCATCGTGAGCCCGCCAGCCCCCTTCACCCGCTTGATGCCGAGCGCGCCGTCGCTCCCCCGCCCGCCGATCGCGACGGCCACGCCGTCGCGGCCGAGCTCGTCGGCCAGCGAGCGAAACAGCTTGTCGAGCGACCACCCCGACCGCGACGCCGCGTCCACGACGAGCTCGCGGCGCTGCAGATAGCAGTCGACGTCCGCCGGCAGCACGAACACGCGATCGTTCTCGAGCGTCGTGCGCCCGCGAACGGCGGTGATCGGGAGCATGCTGATCGAGCGGAGTAGGCTCACGAGATCGAGCTCGGTCGGACACGCGATCACGATCGCGAGCCCGAGACGCTCCGGCAATGTGCGGATAATCTGCTCGACGATCGACACGCTCCGGCCGCCGAGGATCACGACGCGAAGGCTAGACGGAGTCACCTGCGGGCGCATACAGAGGGCGGCATAGTCACCACAGCGCGCGGCGTTCGCCACCCCTCAGCGACGAGATCGTGAGTACGAACCCGGCTCAGAAGAGGAAGGTCGGCGCAAAGAAACCATCAGCGTCGAGCCCCCCGCGCGCCCTCCCGCGTGCGCTGTCCGCTCCAGTCCGGTTCGGTCGTCCCTCGACGGTAACCGCCACACGTCGCTGCATGCCCATCGCCAACTGCTGCAGCGGCCACCCGCGCCGCGGGCACCGACCGCGCTGCGGGCACCGCCCGCGCCGCGCCCAGTGCCTCCGCCGGCAAGCCGCCAAGCCGTTCGCCAAGATCTGTCCCCGTCCACCGACCTACATCGGGCTCACGACACGCGTGTCAGGGGCGTACGTTTCGTGCACGCCGCCGGCGCGGCGTAACCTCGGAAGATGCGACGTGAAGCGCCGCACGCGCTGGCACGTACGTCGCACAAGGGGTGGTCAGGGAGGCTTCCACATGAAGCGGTGCTTTGGCTTGCTCTTCTCAATCGCCGCCGCAGGTGCCTGCGGCGGCAGCGATCTCGATCCCGGCGCGGGCAGCGATCCGGGCGAAGGTACATCCACGCTGCTCGTGGACGGGAACGTCACCGCGCGCCCGCGGCTCGTGAACGCGCGCGCGCGCGGCGAGTTCGACACCGAGATCAGGGTGCGCGTCTCGCTGAACCAGCTGCCGGTCACGGCCGGCACGGTGGAGGTGACGAGCGCGGGCGGCACGGTCGCGCTCGCGTTCGATCCCACGAGCGAGGGTGGGCGCTGGGTCGGGACCGCCGCCGGCTACGACGAGGTCTACATCCTCGACGTCCGCTCCGGCGAGGACTTCGTCGAAGGCGTGCGAGTCGACGGCCCCGACATCCACGTGTTCACGGCGCCGACGGCCGGCCTGACGGTCGACTCGACGCAGCCGCTGCGCGTGACGTGGGACGCCGATCAGACGGCGGACTCCGCCTCGATCGATACCGAAGAGCTCGATCGAGTGTCGATCACCGACACCGGCGAATACATGCTCGCCGCGGGCGCGCTCAAGGCCGAGAAGGACAAGGCCCACGAGAACACGCTCGAGCTTGTGCGCACCAACCGCGTGACCCCGGCCGGCGCCGTCGGCGGCTCCGAGCTGAGCGTGGGGATCGAGAACCGGATCCAGGTGGTCGCGCAGCCGAACCCGGCGCTGTAGCTGTAGCATCGCGACATGGCACGCCTCGCGCTCCTGGCGGCGATGCTCGGGTGCGCGTGCGCGTCCGAGCCGGGGGGCGGCGCGCGCCCGCCGGTCCCGTGCGGCGCGGAGGTCTGCGCGCCGGGCCAGCTCTGCGCGACGATCACGGCCGGCCACGTCTGCGACACGAACCCGGACGCCGGCATCGGCGAGTACGCCGTGCTCCGCACGTACTGCATGGATCCGCCGACGACGTGCGGCGCTGTGCCGAGCTGCGACTGCATCGGCGGGTGCGCGCTGGCGAGCGGTGAGGGGCGGCCCTGCCTGAATGTCGCGGACGGGTACGTCAGCTGCGGCTGCTTCTAGCGAGGCTCGCGAGGAGCTGGCCGAAGTCTGCGCGCCCTCTGGCGGAGCTACGCGCGCTCGGCGCGGCGTCGGTCCGGCGTGACGCGCGATCATCGGCTAGATTCAGGGCCATGGGTGCTACTCCGTTCACGCGCAACTACCGCGATCACAGCAACGATACCGGCTTTCAGTTCGAGTTCTTCTGCGACAAGTGCGGGAACGGCCACCGCTCTTCGTTCAAGGCGAGCGCGCTCGGCGTCGGCGCGAAGATCGCCAAGGGGCTCGGCAGCCTGTTCGGCGGCAGCAAGATGTGGGCGGCCGGCGCCGCAGCCGATCATATGAAGGACGGCCTCCGCGGCGGCGCCTGGGACGACGCGTTCAGGAAGGCGATCGAGGAGATCCGGCCCAAGTTCCACCAGTGCACGCGCTGCGGCCGCTGGGTCTGCCCCGACGTGTGCTGGAACGGGGAGCGCCAGCTCTGCGAAGGCTGCGCGCCGAACCTCGCCGAGGAGGGCGCGCACCACCAGGCCAACATCGCCGCGCAGCAGCTCGCCGAGAAGATACGCAAGGTCGATCACGTCGCCGACATCGATCCGGCCGCGCCGATGCTCGCCCAGTGCCCGCACTGCAAGAGCCAGCTACAGCCCGGCGCGAAGTTCTGCGCCGGCTGCGGCAAGCCCGTCGGCGGCGCGGCAGCCGCCAAGTCCTTCTGCGCCGGCTGCGGCGCCCAGCTCGCCGCTGGCGCGAAGTTCTGCGGCGGCTGCGGCCAGCCCACCTGAGCCCCCGAGCGCGAGCGAAGGGGGCGAAGCTCGGGGCCCCCGCTGCTCTGCGGAGGTGCAACCGCTGTCTCCAGCGGCGAACCGATCGAGGAGCCCGCGCGACGAGGGGCGAGCAGGCCCGGAGATACAGATTACGGCGCAACTCCACTCGACGCTCGATCAGCAAAGCGACCTGAACGGCCCCGCGCCAGCCCCGCGCCTTCGCCTCGAGCGCCGGGCCCTCGGGATCCCCGCGGCGGGCGCGAACGACCTGAACGGAACCGCGCCAGCCCCCGAGTCTTCGCCTCGAGCGCCGGGCCCTCGGGATCCCCGCGGCGGGCGCGAGCGACCTGAACGGCCCCGCGCCAGCCCCCGAGTCTTCGCCTCGAGCGCCGGGCCCTCGGGATCCCCGCGGCGGGCGCGAACGGAGCCGTGACGGCCCCGCGCTTCGCCCCTCGCTCGCGCTCGGGGCTCAGAACAGCCGATCGAGCGAGATCTGGAATCGATCGCCCGGGGCGCCGGGCATGCGATCGTCGCGCAGCCAGGCGAGCCGGTAGCGCAGGCCGAGCTCGAGGCCGCGGTAGGTGACGCCGGCTTCGGGCGTGAGCGCGTGGAGCCGCGCGGCGTCCTCGAGGACCACGGCCTCGTAGGCGACGCCCCACCAGGCCCCGGCGCGCGCGCGGTCCCGCGTGGTGCGGTGGCGCACCGAGAAGCGGGCCTCGTAGACGCGGGTGAACGTCGCCGTGCGCGGATCGAGCTCGAGGTGCTCCTCGAACCGCGGGCCAAGCTGCACGACGCCGCGCTCGGTGGGCAGCTCGATATCAGCGCCGAGCTGGAGGATCGGGCTGCCGCGGCCGCCCGCGCGCTGGTAGCCGGCGAGCAGCCAGATCTGGAGCCAGTCGATGTCGGGCGACAGGCGCTGGTAGCCGGCGGACACGGTCCACGACGACGCCTCGCCGCCAGCGGTGTCCCAGCTAGTGCGCTTCACGCGCAGGACGTCGAGCTGGTAGTGATAGCGGATCCCCTTGGGGAACGCGCGAAACGCGAGCGCGGCGGAGATCGCGGTGCGGCGCTCGAGCCGACCGTCGTCGGGCCAGGTGAGCCGCGTCGCCACGCCGAGCGGCACCGCGAAGAACGAGTCCTTGTCGATCTTGGCGCCGGTCGGAGCGACCTCCCCCTCGACGTCGATCGCGCGATAAGGCCGCCGCTGGAGCTGCGCCAGATCCGAGGGCTCGATCTCGGTTCGCCGCGACAGGGCGGAGTCGAGCGACAGGTGCAGGCCGGCCTCGCCGGGGCGGCCGAATGCCGCGAACGCAGTGGTCTGCCACGCGAGATCGGCGATCCAGTCGCCGGTCTCGTGGACGCGCAGGAGGTCCGCCCACAGCTTCGTGCGGGCGATGTTCGCGTAGCCGCCGCGCACGCCGAGATCCGCGCCGAGCCGCAGGCCGCTCGCGAGCTTTGGCTGCAGCTCGTCGGTGGACGGGTTCGCAGTCTGGACGCCAGCGAGGAAGCCGGCGAGCCAGCGGTCGTCGCAGTACCCGACGCAGTCGTCGAACCCGTCGGCGCGATCGCGCGTCCGGTCGTAGAAGTCGTCGAGGGCCGGGCGCGAATCAGCCGCCGCGGGCGCCGGGCGCGCGGCGGCTGCAGCGCACGCGGCGGCGCAGGCGCCGACGACGCAGGCGAGCCGGAGGCGCCGGAGGCGGAGCAGCCAGAGGCACAGGGAGTGCCGGACGCGAGTCATCACGGGATCCGGACGGCGCGGGGCGGGCGACAGTCGCACGCGAAGCCGCGCGCCGGGCGTGGCAGCTGCGATCGTCCCTGGTTACCAGAGCTTGCAGGACGCTCGAGCGACAGGGACGGCTTCGAGAGACCCATGACACGACACGACGCGGCGCGGGCGAGCTCGTGGACCTTCGTCGACCTGGCTTGGCGCGAGCGTGGCGCGAGCGTGGCGCGAGCGTGGGCGCGAGCGTGGCACACCACAGCCGAGCAGCCGCTGGCTCGGCGACCTCGCTCGGTGATCGACGCGCCGATCGACGCGCCGCACGCCACGCTGCACGCCACGTCCGGTCTCACCAGTATCCGCGTTGGCGTTGCCCTTCGTCGAATCGTTGCTGAATCATTGTTGCGCTGCGTGCGATCTGGACTCGTCTCGTGCTGAGGCGAGGCGCGACATAGGTGCCGCTCCTGCGGATGCACGGCTGAGCACAGAGCCCCGGCGCCGCCTCACGAGGTGAATGCGCGAGGGCGCACAAATACAAATTTCATACATTCATAATCTCCTTATGCGGGAATTGAAAAATCTCATTCAACTTGCCGAGTGAAAAATCACTGTCACAATAACGGCGAAATCAAGTTACTGAATCTCGCACACTGACAAGCGCCCAGATGAAGCGACCGTCCAAGACGAGCAAGCCCATGCAGCAGATGCAGATGACGTTCCGCACCCACGGCGGACAGCGCCGAGGCGCAGGGCGACCACCCAAGGGGCCGCGAGCCAGCGAGCGCCACAAGGAGCGGCCGATTCACGATCACCGGCACCCGATCCACGTCACGGTTCGCGTGGCCGCCGACGTCGCGAACCTCCGCCACCGCGACATCTATCTGCAGCTGCGCGAGGCCACGATCGTGACCGCGAAGCGCGAAGACTTCCGCATCGTGCAGCTGAGCATCCAGCGCAACCACCTCCACATGCTCGTCGAGGCGGACCACAAGGAGGCGCTGTCTCGTGGCATGCAGGGCTTCTCGATCTCGGCAGCCAAGCGAGTCAATGCCGCGATCACCGCGCGCACGGGCATGCGGCGCACCGGCAGGGTCGTCGCCGATCGCTTCCACGCGCGGCCACTCACCTCACCGCGCGCCGTCCGCCACGCCCTGGCGTATGTCCTTAACAATTGGCGGAGGCACGGCGAGGACCAGGCAGGACTCCCGCGGACATGGAAGGTCGATCCGTTCTCGAGCGGCCCGCTCTTTTTCGGCTGGAAGGAGCTCGAGCACTCGCCGGTCCTGTGGCCGCTGCGCGAGACGTATCTCCCGCTCATCGTGCTGCGCCCGCGCACCTGGCTGCTCGCGAAGGGCTGGCAGGAGCATCATCCGCTGATCTCGGTGCGCGAGGTACCCGGCCCTCAGACCACGCCGCGCCGCGCAGCCTGACGCGCGAACCCGCCGCGCCGCCCTATAGTCCGAGGCGTCGGACCGCGTCGGCCAGGTCCGCTCACACACGGTCCGAGCGTGCTAACACACGCAACGGCTATGTCGACGACGCTCCGCACCTCGCGCCGCACCGGCCGCCTCGGCGTCATGCCAGCGCGCACCGCACGCATCGCGCGCACCAGGAGCGCGGCGAGCGCAGCGCGCACCAAGGGCGCGGCGGTCGCTGTGCTCGCGGTGGCTGCGGCTGCAGCGTGCGGGTCCGGCGCGCCCGCGCGGGACGACGCCGCGCCCACGACGGACGCCGATGCGGCCGACCGCTGGGTCGAGGTCGACCGGATCGCGCGCGACGCGTTCGCGGCGCAAGGGATCGCGGGCATGGGGCTCGCGATCTACGACGCAATGGATCGCAAGGTCTTCGAGCGCATGTACGGGGACTTCGCGCCGGATCGCCAGGTCGCGGTCGCGTCGGCGTCGAAGCTCGTCGCGGGCATGGTCCTCCTCGACGTGGTCGGGCGCGGCATGCTCTCGCTCGATTCGACGACGGGCGGCGTGCTGGGCTGGACGGGCCCGAACGCGGCGATCACGCTGCGCCAGCTCCTGTCGTTCACGTCGGGCCTCCCGCCCGAGGCGGCGTGCACGCGCGAGGTGCAGACCACGCTCGCGGAATGCGTCCAGACGATCGCGGGCACGACCGCGGTCGCGCCGCCGGGCACGCGCTTCGACTACGGCTCGGTCCACCTGGCGGTCGCGGGGCGCATGGCCGAGGTCGCGACGAGCAAGCTGTGGAACCGGCTGTTCGCGGACACCCTCGCCACGCCGCTCGGGCTCCCGGCCTCGGACCGGTACTACACGGCGCCGCGCCAGGCGCTCGGCCTCATGAACCCGCTGGTCGCGGGCGGCCTGCGCGCCTCGATGAACGACTACGCGCAGCTGCTCGCCACGGCGTTCCACCGCGGCAGCTACCGCGGCCTGGCGATCGGCACGCCAGCGCTGTTTGATCAGCAGGCGATCGCGCCGTATCCGGGCGCCGTGATCGGCCAGTCGCCGTATGTCTCCGTCGGCTACGACTACCGCTACGGGCTCGCGGCCTGGCTCGAGTGCGCGACCCCGGCCGCGGGCTGCGCCACGATCTCGTCACCGGGCGCGTTCGGCTGGACGCCGTGGCTCGATCGCGCGGCGGGCTTCTACGCGATCCTCGGCATGGAGATCGCGGGCACCGGCGGCGGCACGGACGGCGTGGTCTCGTTCTCGGTCCACCTGGCGCAGGAGCTCAAGCCGGCGATCACGGCCGCGCTGGGCCCCGCCGCCGCGCCGTGACATGCGGCCAGGTCAGCGCTCCTCGACGGCGGGTGCGGGCTGTCCAGGCTCGTCGCCCGAGGCGGCAGAGGCGAAAGAGCCGCCGCCACCGCCGCTGCCGTCGGACGCGGCGGCGGCGTGCGCCGGGTGGCGCCAGTCGCCGGCGCGAGACTCGCCGCGGCGGCGCAGCGCGACGAGCTCGGCGGCGATCGCGACGGCGATCTCCTCGGGCGTCTCGGCGCCGAGATCGAGGCCGATCGGCGCGCGGAGCCGCGCCCAGCGGGCGGCCCCCTCGGGGCCGTCGAGCAGGCCCTTGGCCTCGAGCCGCTTGCGGAAGCGGCCGACCTTGCCGCGGCTGCCGATCATGCCGAGGTAGCCGATGGCGTCGTTGCCGATCAACCGCTCGAGCAGCTGCTGATCGATCGCGTGATCGCGCGTGACGATCAGCAGGCGATCGTCGGCGCCGAAGCCGCCGAGCTCGCGCTCGATCTCGGCGGCGTCGAACGACTCGATCACGCGCGCGGCCCACGGCGGGACGGCCTGGGTCGCGCCGGTGTCGCCGTCGTCGCAGACGATCACCGTGAAGCCGAGGCCCGCGAGCAGCGGCCCGAGCTTGCGCGCGACGTGCCCGAGGCCGAACACGACGGCGCGCTCGCCCGCGCCGATCCGATCGACGAGGATGTCGCCGTCGAGCCGCGGGTGATGGAGCGGCGGATCGCCGGGCAAAACATCGCGCACGGAGAGCGGCTCGCCGCTCACCGGCGTGAGGAGCACGCGCACCGCCGCGGCCTGCGCGAGCTCGGCGAGCGCCGCGCGCGACGGCGCCGCGGGCGTCAGCACGACCTCCATCGAGCCGCCGCAGCACATGGCCAGATCGCGGACCAGGTGCTGGCGCACGACGCGCGGCGGCGCCCCGCCCGCCACCTCGCGCGCCGCGGCGGCGACGAGCTGCTCGATGCGGCCGCCGCCGACGGTGCCCCACTGCTCGCCGTCATCGGCGACGGCCATGCGGGCGCCGAGGTGGCGCGGCGTCGAGCCGTGCGCGCCGATCACCGAGGCGATCGCGACGCCGCGGCCCGCGTCGAGCGCGCGGAGCGCGGCGGCGAGCACGTCGGGGCGCGACACGGCAGGGAAGCTAGCACGGCTCAGTTTTTCGAGGCGGCCGCCGCCCGGGGCGGGTCAGCGGGGGAGCTGCATCAGGTGATCGATCAGCTCGCGCAGCCCGGGGCCCTCGGCGCGCTCGGTGACGTAGGCGGGCTTGTGCGGCAGCTCGTCCCACCACGCCTTGACGTTGGCGACCCCGACCGAGGTCGGGAAGCCGCCGAACATGGGCGCGTCGTTGAGCGCGTCTCCGACGAAGACGTAGGGCGAGAGATCGCTCCCGTCGCCGCCGAGCACCTGGCGCACGACGGTCAGGCACGCCGACAGCTTGTCGAAGTGCGGCGGGCAGAAGTTCACGTGCACGCTCGAGCGCACGGCGGTGAAGCCGGCCTTGCGGATCATCGCGACGCAGGTCTCCGCGTCCTGCCGGGTCAGCGCCACCTCTTCGTTCCAGTCGATCGCCAGGTCCACCTCGCGATACTTCGAGTCGCTCGACAGCCGCGCGCCGGGCACCTTCGCCATCACCTCGATGACGACGTCGTGCATCCGGCGCCGCCACTCGGGCAGGCTCGCCGCGGGTACGCCGTAGAGCTTCTGCAGCTTGCGCCCGTCGCGCACGAACGTGACGCCGCCGTTCTCGCTCACCACCGCCAGGACGGGGGCCGTCAGCATGAACGCGTGGGCGAACCCCGCCGAGCGCCCGGTCACCATGATCACCGGCGTGCCGGCGTCCGCGAGCCGCTCGAGCGCCGCGTGCGTCGCGGCCTCGATGCGATGGCCGGTGGTCATCGTACCGTCGACGTCCGAGAACAGCGCGCGTACAGGCCCGCGCAGATCGGAGAGGGGCCGCGTCATGCGGGGCGCTTCATAGCGCGCGTCAGGCGATCAGGCGAAGCCCGACTTCTTCGGTCATCATCGGGACCGTGACGCGCATCGAGCGATCGCGCTGCCGGCCGAGCCAGTCTTCCAGGTCGCTGTGGTTCAGGCGAACGATGCCGCCCACCTTGAACACCGGGAGCGGATCCGACGGACGCCGGGCCATGTACCGGCACCACCGCTCCGAGCGACCGAGCGCAGTGGCGATTCCCTTCCAGGTCTCGACGAAATTCGACATACCGTGCCTCCGTGACCGACCGGCTGTGCAGTGGCTGTGCCGGGGTCCGACCAACCGCGCAACCCGACGATTTCACAGGAGCAGGGCCCTTCCGGGGGGATCGGGGTGCGACGGACACTCAACACCCGTCATCAGTTATCGACGCAAAAGCTGACACAGTTGTCGCAACGTTGCCGCACCCTGCGAAGGGCGTTACGCGGTGGTGCTGGCAGATCGACGCGGTGCCCAGTATCCTCGCGGGACATGCGTGGGTTCCTGCGGCTTTGCGCCGCTGCTGTCATCCTCGTGGGCGGTGCGGCCGCGCACGCGGCTCCGCAAGAGGTCTACCCGCTGTCCAAGGTCCACCGCGGGCAGACGGGCTACGGGATGACGACCTTCGCGGGGAGCAAGCCCGAGCGGTTCACGTTCGAGGTGATCTCGGTCGTCAGGAACTTCCTGCCGAAGCAGGACATCATCCTCGTCAAGTCGGACGATCCGAAGCTGGCGGTGTCCGGCTTCTGGCAGGGCAGCTCGGGCAGCCCGCTCTACATCGACGACAAGCTCGTCTGCGCGTTCTCGTACGGCTTCCGCTTCAACAAGATCGCGATGGGGGGCTGCACCCCGATCGATTACATGAAGAAGGATGGCGAGGCGTACCGCCGCCGCGCCGCGGTGGCGCTCGGCACGGGCGGCAAGCTGGTCACGCCGGTCCCGCAGTCGGCGACGATGGCGGACTGGAAGCGGCTGACGCCCGAGGTCGACGTGACGGCCGCGATGGCGGCGCTGGGGCCGGCGCGCCGGAGCTGGCTCCTCTCGGCGCCGCTGCCGGCGCCGGTCGCGCAGCCGGGCCCGGTCGATGGCCAGCTGATGACGGCGTCGGTGCCGCTCTCGGTCACGGGCTTCGGGCCGGCGGCGTTTGGCACGCTGTCGCAGCTGTTCGCTGACTCCGCGGTGGTGCCGGTGCGCGCGGGCGGCGCGTCGGGCACCGCGAGCACCAAGAAGGAGGGCGGACCGACCGAGTTCGTGATGGGCGGCTCGATCGCGGTCGAGCTGATCCGCGGCGACATGGCGGCCGCAGCGATCGGCACGGTCTCCCTGCTCGACGGCGACAAGGTCCTCGCGTTCGGCCACCCGATGTTCCAGACGGGCGAGTTCTACGCGCCGGTGTCGACGGTCAACGTCCACACGATCGTGCCGTCGGCGCAGAGCGCGTTCGTGATGGGCACCGCGCTGAACGAGATCGGCTCCCTGGTCCAGGACCGGCAGGCGGCGATCATGGCGGACCTGGGGATGCGCACGCCGACGATCCCGGTCGGCATCACGGTCACGCGCGCCGCGGGCAAGCACGTCGAGACGGGCTCGTTCGCGGTCGAGATCCTCGACAGCAAGTTCCTGACGGCGCAGCTCGCGGGCGCCGCGGTCATGAACGCGGTGCAGCACTACCTGCCGGATCGCGATCACGTCACCGCGCGCGTCGACTCGACGGTGCGGCTCAAGGGGCTCGAGCCGATCTCGTTCGTCGATTACATGTACGCCAACGACGGCGCGTCGAGCGTCATGGGCGGGGTGCGCGGCCTGCGCGTGATCGTGCCGCTGCTCTTGAACCCGTACGCGCCGGTGAAGATCGAGCGCGTCGACGTGAAGGTCGATCTGCGGTTCGAGGCGAACTTCGGCGAGATCAAGGAGCTCCGCCTCCCGACGGCGGAGCTGATCTCCGGCCAGCGCAACTTCGTCGAGGTGCGGATGACCACGTGGAACGGCTCCGACGTCTACGAGCGCGTCCCGGTGGACGTGCCGAAGTCGCTCGCGGGCAGCATCGTCCAGCTCGAGGTGACGGCCGGCGACAGCGCCAAGCTCGACGCGGCGCCGCCGGTCGACCTGCCCTCGCTCCTGGCCGCGTTCCGCAAGCTCATGCCGGGCAACGTGTGGGCGGCGACCTTGAGCCCGGCCGACGAGGGCATCGCGGTCGATGGCAAGCTCGTGCGGGATCTCCCGCCGAGCGTCGCCGACAAGCTGCGCCCGCAGAGCCGCACGCAGCGCGTGCAGCCGTACAAGCCGATCGCGCGCACGGTCGCGCCGGCCTCGCGCGTCGTCGAGGGCGCGCAGTCGATGCTCGTGCGCGTCCGCTGAGCGCGGCGCGCGCGTGGTCCAGGGTTACTTCGTAGATCCGATCGTCTGATCGCCTGGGGGATTTTTCGTGAAAGTCATCCGCATGCTCCCCGCCCGCCGCACCGCCGCGGCGACGCTCGCCCCGCTCTCCATCCTCGCGCTCCTCGCCGGCTCGGCCGGCGCCGTCGTCACGGCCACGTGGACGATCGAGACGTACCAGCAATTCGAGGCGGGCGACGCGACGTCCGCGTTCATCACGTCGACGGGCGAGCTGCGCCCGGGCTGGGACACCAAGCGCACGGCGCTCGAGGGCGACTCGGTGTGGTCGTCGCTGCGGCTCGCCGACGGCAGCGTCCTGCTTGGCTCCGACGCGGGCGGCGCGATCTACCGCGCGTCCGGCGACGCGGTGAAGAAGCTCGTCGCGGTGCCGGGCGCGATCGCGATCGTCTCGCTCGCGCAGACGTCCGACGGCGCGGTGTGGGCGGGCGCGATGCCGGGCGACAAGCTCTGGCGGATCGACGTCGGCAAGGGCGCGGCCACGGCGGGCCCGCAGCTCAAGGACGCCGAGACGATCTGGTCCCTGGCGGCGGCGGGCGACACGCTGTACGCGGGCACGGGCCCGTCGGGCAAGCTGTTCGCGATCAAGGGCGGCGCCGCGCGCGAGGTGTTCGACACCGACGACAAGCGCGTCACGTCGATCACGGTCACCTCCGATGGCGGGGTGTGGTTCGGCACGAGCGAGCGCGCGCTCGTGTTCCGCCTCGATCCGAAGGACGGCAAGGCGCGCGCGATGGCCGACTTCGCGGGCAACGAGGTCACGGCGCTCGCGCCGTACCGCGATGGCGTCGTGGCCGCGGCGAACGATCTGGCCGACACGCCGAGCCCGGGCGGCAAGACGGCGGCGCAGGTCGAGGCGGCCGAGAAGCCGGCCGCGCCGAAGGGCCAGGCGCCCAAGCTCCCCGACACGGGCACGAAGCCCGGCGCCGACAAGGATCCGCCGTTGGTCACCGATCTGGGGCGCAAGGGCGCTCGCAAGGGCAAGGGCGCGCTGTTCCGCATCGGCGCCGACGGGCGGCTCGATCAGCTGCACGCGCTGACGGCGACGTACTTCACGTCGGTCGCGGTGGCGCCGGGCCCCGACGCGGCGATCTACGCGGGCGCGGCGGACAAGGGCCGCGTCTACCTGGTGGAGGCGGACGGCTCGGTGGCGACGGCGTTCGACGTCGACGAGCGCAGCGTGTCGCAGCTGTGGTTCGAGAAGAGCCTGCTCGCGTTCGCGACCGACGACGCCGCGGCGCTCTACCGCTCGACGGGCCGCGCCTCGAAGGCGAAGTACGTCTCCGACGTGCTCGACGCCAAGGCGGTGTCGCGATTCGGCCGGCTGTCGTGGGCGGCGAGCGGCAAGGTGAAGATCGAGACGCGCAGCGGCAACACGGCGAAGCCGGGCGTGGGCTGGAGCGAGTGGCAGGCGCCCGGGCAGGTGAGCCGGATGGGCGGCGGCGCCGAGGGCGGCAAGATCCAGAGCCCGCCGGGGCGCTACCTGCAGTGGCGCGTCGCGCTCGAGGACGACGCGGCGCGCATCCGCAAGGTCACGAGCTACTACGTGCCGCAGAACCAGGCGACGCAGGTCCAGGAGGTCACCGCCGAGCTGGCCACGAAGGAGAGCGGGCCGACGCTCAAGGACTCGGCGGGCAAGCCGCGCAGCCCGCTGCTGAAGCTCAAGTGGAAGATCGAGAACCCGGACAGCGACGAGACGCAGTACACGCTCGAGGCGCGCCGCGACGGCGAGGCGAACTGGCGCCCGATCGCGACGGGCAAGACGCCGCTCACGTCCACGTCGTGGGAGTGGAACACCGAGACGTACCCGGACGGCTGGTACCGCGTGCGGGTCACGGCGACGGACGCGGCGGCGAACTCGCCGGATCGCGCGCTCACGTCGAGCGCGCAGACGGCGCTGTTTTCGATCGACAACACGCGGCCGGCGATCGAGGGCCTGACGGTGACGTACCCGCGCGCCCAGGCGCGCGCCGCCGACGCGCTCAACGTGCTGACGGAGATGGCGTTCTCCGTGGACGACGGGCCGTGGCAGCTCGGCGCGACGGCCGACGGGCTGTTCGATGACGCGACGGAGGAGCTGCGGATCGAGCTGCCGCCGAGCCTCCCGCGCGGCCCGCACACGCTCGCGGTCCGCGTCGCCGACGCGGCGGGCAACATCGGCTCGACGTCGACGACGTTCGTGATCAAGTAGCGCGCGGACGCGGCCTAGCCGCGGTTTTAGCCGCGGCTACGGGCCGCCGAACATCGAGCCGGCCATCGAGAGCATCATGCGGGTGATCGTGTCGACCTGCGCCGTCGTCATGTCGACGCGCAGCGTGACGTCGGTGCCGTCGGCGCCGACCTCGACCTTCTCGGCCATGCTCTGCACCGAGCCGATCTGGGACTGCCCGAGCGCGGCGAGCTGCGTCGCCTCGTCGGGGGTGCCGAGGCGCATGCGGCCGGTCATCGAGAGGCCGTTCGCGAGCGAGGCCGAGCCGAGCACGGCGCGCGGCCGGACGCCGAACGAGGCCAGCGCGTCGAACGCGCGCGCGGCGCCGTTCACGACGCCCCAGATGGCGTCCCGCGCGTTGACGAGCCCCCACAGCTCGGTGAACGCGCGCGAGCCGCGGAGCGGCGCGCCAGACATGAGCGCCGCGTCGAGCTTCGGGCGCGACGTGGTGAGCACCAGCGTGGTCGCGCCCGCGAACGCCATCACCGCGGGCGGCTCGTTCGGGCCGTCGCCCGGGATCGTGACGACGCCGCGCTCGACGGTGATGCCGGGGCGGCTCGGCAGCGCGCGGCCGATGCATGCGAGCGTCTTGTCGCGCGGCAGGCCGCGCACCACGATCACGCCGTCGAACGGCTCGGCCAGCTTGACGCCGATGGTCACGCTGCGCAGCGCGTCGAGCGGCTCGTACCCGCACGCGGCGCGGATCTCGCCGAGGCGCGGGCCGATCCGGCCCATGATCTGCGACTCGAACTGCTTCCACAGCGGGCTGCCGACGACCTGGCGCACGTCGACGCCGAGCACGAGCTCGGCATCGACCGGCAGGAACGCGAGCGCATCGCTGCTGGCGGTGGCGGCCGCGGCCGCGCGGCCCTCCTCGGTGCGCGCGCCGGTGACCCCGTCGGGCGCGCGATCGCGGTAGCACGCGGCGAGCGCGATCGAGCCGAGGGCGGCGGCGGCGGCCAGCGGGACGAGCTTCATGTCCCTGGGTATCACGGGCGGAGCGGGTAGCGCACGCACTTCTCGAGCAAGGTCCCGTCGGCGCGGCGCACGCAGAGCTCGACGTCGCGCGCCACGGTGAGCACCGCGTAGTGGTGCTCGCGCGAGACCTTGATCATGCCGTCGTCCTCGGCGCAGCGCGGCCGCCCGGGGACGCCGCAGCGGATGTTGTAGAGCGCGGCGCCGCCGCCGCCGCTGACGACGTAGCGCACTCCGTCCTGCTCGCCGCGCTGATAGATGTGATCGTGCCCGGAGAACAGGAGGTCGACGCGGTGGCGGGCGAGGATCGGCACGTAGCGGGCGCGCGCGACGGCGTTGCCGCCGTGCGTGCCGCGCGCGAACGGGCCGTCGTGGGTGAGCGCGAAGATCGCGCGCACCCGGCGCGCGCGGGCGGCGGCGAGATCGGCCTCGAGCCACGCCTCCTGCTCGAGCCGATCGTAGGAGTTCGAGTCGAGGAAGACGAAGTGGATATCGGCGACGTCGCGGCTGTACCAGTACGCGCCAGCGGGGCGATCGGGCGGCCCGGGCGGCAGCGCGAACACCTCGCCGTCGCGCCGATCGGGGTGCGCGCCGTCCCAGCCGAGGTCGTGGTTGCCGACGGTGGGGTAGTACGGGACCTGCGCGAGCAGCTCGCGCGTGACGGCGAAGAAGCGCTGCCAGTCGGCCTCGTCGGTGCCGCGCAGCACCATGTCGCCGGTGACGGCGATGACGTCGAGCCCCTCGCCGAGCATGTGGCCGATGATGCGCGTGTGCGTCGCGTGGCCGCCGCGCGTGTCGCCATAGACGCCGATCCGGACGACGGCGCCCGGGGCGGGCTGCGTGCGGAACGACGCGCGCGGCGAGCGCGTGGCCCCGGCGATCACGCGGTACGAGACGACGCCGCTGGCGGGCAGGCCGGTGAGCGCGAAGACGTGGCGCCGGCCGGCAGGGCTCGTGCGGCGCTGCGAGAGCTCGCCGTCACCGGGGCCCCACTCGAGCACGGCATCGACGCCGGGATCGGTCTCGACGGCGATGGTCGCCGTCGTGGCGCCGGTCTCGGCGAGGATCGGCCCGCGCACGATGCCGCGCTCGCGCCGCCCGATGAGATCGACGGAGACGGTCGGCGCGGCGCGGCGGCCCCACGGGTGGAGCTCGAGCGCCAGCACGTTGTCGCCGCGCCGGAGCAGGCCGGGCCCGACGGGGATGTAGAACGTCTCCCACTCGGGGCCGTGCTGCCGCGTCGCGAGCGTCATCGCGTCGCCGCGCGGCAGCGCCTGGCGGACGACCTCGAGGCCGTTGATCCAGACGGCGACGCCGTCCTCGTAGCGCAGCCGCAGCTCGAGCATCTCGTAGCCCTGATCGGCGGGGCCGAGCGAGAACGTCGTGGCGCCGTAGGCGACGGCGATCCGCTGATCCTCGCGCGGCGCCGCGCCGATCGCGGCGGCGGCGACGTCGGCCGGCACGTCGTACGGCCAGCCGCGCGGCTCGGGCGCCGGCTCGCCGAGCAGGGTGACGGGCGCGGCGGCGCGCCCGGCGGCGACGGCGAGGCCGCTGATGGCGAGCGCGCCGATCTGCGGCGTGATCCGCGGCGCGGTGACGACCTGCCAGCGCCAGGCGGCGCCAGCGCCGACCAGCGCGGTGCCGCGTGAAGACGGCGGCGGCGGCGGCGCGTCCTCGCCCTCGCCTGCCGCGAGCGCCGCGCTCGCGGCGGCCGCGGCCGCGGCGGCGCAGAGCAGGCACACGACAGCGCGGGAGCTCACGGCCTTCGAATATGGCACGCAAGCGGGGCGGCGAGCTTCGCCCAGCTATCTGAACGAAACAGCGAAGGCCCCGAGCTTCGCACCCTCGCTTACGCTCGGGGGCTCAGGCCCCGAGCTTCGCCCGTCGCTGTGCTCGGGGCTTCGCCCTCGCTGCGCGAGGCTCAGGCGCGCGCGCGTCGCTCGGCCGACCTGGCCAGATCGACCAGCTGCGGCAGCGAGTACGTCTCGAGCTTGGTCAGGAAGTCCTGATCCTTGCCCTTCTTCTGCGCGGCGCCGATCGCGGCGATCAGCTTCTCGCGGCTGCCCCACTTCTTCTTGACCGTCTCGCTGGCGGCGGCGAGCCGCAGAAGCTGGCGGTTCGACGCGGTCCGCAGGCGCGCGGCGATCGCGTCGGCGTCATCGTCGGGGCCGACGATCGACGCGGCGATCTGCTTCGCGAGCGCCTCCTTCGAGCCGTGCGCGGCGGTCAGCCGGCCGCGCGGGTGGCGCGGCCCGGTGACGACGGGCGGGGCCTTGACCTTGGGCGCGGGCTTGGGCGCGGCGGCCTTGGCGCCGCCCTTGGGCGCGGCGGTCTTGGCGCCGCCCTTCGGCGCGGCCGACGTCTTCGCGGCGGCCGGGGCCTTGCCGCGCGGGGTCTCTTTCTTCTTGGTGGCCATGGAGTGCTCTCTTGCTAAGGCGCAGGCGGCGGCGGCGCCGAGCCGGCTGCGGGCGGGGAATCCTGCGCGGGCGCCTGCTCCCCGTCAAGCGCGTTCAACACCCGATTGACGTCGTCCATCGTGAGCGGGACGCGGACCCGGACCCGGTCCCCCTGCGGCTGGATCGAGATTTTTTGCACGACCTTGGCGAGCGACGCGGCCTGCGCGGCCCAGGACATCCCGACGAGGTTGGCGTTCAAGAGCGATGCCAGCCGCTTGGCGTCCTCGGCGGACTCCATCAGCACGGCCAGCTCGCCCGCGAGCCCGGTCGTCAGATCGAACGAGCCAGCGAACGCCTTCGCGCCGGACTTGAGCGTGTTGTTCGAAGCGCGGATGAGGCCGGCCTTGAGCCGATCGGCGGCGCGCCCGATGATCCACACGGGCGCGCCCTGATCGACGAGCCTGATCCACTGGGCGAGCTCGGGGTTGGCGAGCGCCTTCTGGCCGGTGCCGACGGCCTCCTGCACGTACGCCTCGTTGTTGCCGAGGATCACGGTGTCGGGGCGGCCGAACGCGATGAACATCGATCGGTTGCCGTCCTTGACCTGGTAGAGCGTGCGGCTCTGTACGGGCTGGCCGGGCTGGCCGCTCGCGCCGGCCTGCGGGGGCGGCGCGGTCTGCCCGGGCTGCACGACGAGCGAGCCGCCGCCCTTGCCGACGATGTCGCGCACGCACTTCACGAGATCGGCCTCGACGATCTTGCCGGTGGCGATCAGGAGCATCGGCCCGGTGCCGAAGCGGCCGCCGGGCGGCGCCGGGCCGAGCGCGATCATGGCCCGGTTGACCTGCTTGACCTCGAGCTTGCAGGACTCGCGAGATCGGAAG
>Ga0247790_10000042_pt1 | contig 71433 bp, 55 predicted proteins | sample UWRJS171409R4_FD_179913 | JGI IMG/M metagenome (GOLD analysis project Ga0247790, IMG submission 179913) | Soil microbial communities from Arlington Agricultural Research Station in Wisconsin, United States - UWRJ-S171-409R-4 | ecosystem: Environmental > Terrestrial > Soil > Agricultural land...
ACCGGACTGGCCCCCCGCGCCCGAGGCTGATTCGCTAGGTGAACCCCATCAATCAGCCTGCCTCAAAAATTGATCTCCTCCATCAGAGGACGTGCTCGCTAACACGAGGAACCGGAGCGGTCGATCGAGGAGGTCTGGGGCAAGGATGGCGTTCCGGTAGCAGTGCACTACATGGACAACCAGCGCTTGTGGACTAAGTATCTCTGGGTTCACGGCCGGTCCATCTGGCCGATCGTAGTGGAGTTCGTGCCACGCTTTGGCGGTCCGACGTCGGCCGAGCTATGCAAGGAGCTCGCGGAAGCCGAGAACCGACGTGAGCTGATTGTTGCCATCGTTCAGCTCGCCATCGGCTGGTCTGACGCCTTCGACGCGGACGTGATGGAGATCTTCAAGCACTACGCCAAGCACGACGACTCGGGAGTCCGTATCGCTGTCGTCCAGGGCTGCTATTCAACAAGTGGCCTCGAGCTTTGCCGCTCCTCGAGGATCTCGCCAATAACGACTCGTCGGCCGACGTTCGCGACTTCGCGCGCAAGGTTTACGATAACGTCGCCAAGGCTAACCAAGGGCAAGATGGCGGTCCAGGCTGATGAAGGTCTTGCGCGGCGGCAAGGATCCCGACATGGTCGCGGCGATTCGCTGGGATCAAGGAGAAGCCATGACGCGATCGAGCCTGGACCGGGCCCTGCCCCACCACCACAGGCCCCAGCTCGCTTTCCTCGCGGCTGTCCTCGCGGCGGCCTGCGGCGGCGGCGTGAAGGGCCCGGCCGGCGCGCCGGTCGGGCAGAACACGCAGCCCGGGGCGGGCGCGGGCGTCGAGCTCACCACGGCCGAGGCGGTGCTCGAGGCTTCGATCGCCGCGCAGGGCGGCCGCGAGCGGATGGGCAAGCTCCGCGCGGTGCGCCAGGTCGGCACGTTCGCGATCCCGCAGATGAGCATCAAGGGCGCGCTGACGATCGTCGCGGCGCCGCCCCGAAGCTCGCTGCGCACCGTCGAGCTGCCGGGCCTCGGCAAGAGCAGCCAGGGCGTGAGCGGCGACGTCGCGTGGGAGGTGGACCCGATCACCGGCTCGCGCGTGATCGACGGCGAGGAGCGCGCCCAGCTCCTGCGCGACGGGACGTTCAATGCCGCCCTCGCCTGGAAGGAGCTCTACCCCAAGGCGGAGCTTCTGGGCGTCGTCGACCTCGCGGGCCGGCCGGTCTACAAGGTCGTGCTCACCGCGGCCGACGGCGACACGCAGACGCGGTACTTCGCGAAGGACACGCTCTTGCCGGCCGGCGTCGAGATGGTCGCGCGATCGCAGCTGGGCAAGGTGCCCCTCATGATGGAGCTGTCCGACTGGCGCGACGTCGGCGGGATCAAGTACCCACACAAGCTGACGCGCAAGGAGGGCCCGCGGACGATCGAGATCCGGATCGACAAGATCGAGCTCGATCCCGCGCTCGATCCGCAGACGTTCGCGCTGCCGCCGGAGATCGCGGCGCTGCCGAAGCCGGCATCACCGTAGCGGCGGCCCGTCGGTGAGATGATCCCTGAGAGCGGCGCCCTGTCACGCTCCTGGTATCGTCTTCCACATGGCCGACCATCCTCCGTTCGCTCTTGCGTGGCTACGGCAACGGGAGCACGGAGCTGCTGCGGTCGTCGCGATAGAAGCGGAAGAGCTGCGCCAGCTCGATGCAGATGAAGCGCTCTGCCTGTCCGATGCCCTGCTGGAGGCTACCCCGCTCGAAGCGGTCGATCCCAGGCGCCGCACATGGTCGGGGCTCGTCGAGCAACAGCGTCTGTTCGCGCGCGCCCGTCGGTGAACGGGATCAGCCGAGCTGCTTCGCGAGCCGGCGGGCGACCTGGAGCGCGGGGATGCCGGTGACGCCGCCGCCGCCGTGCGTCGCCGACGAGGCCTGGTAGAGGCCGCGGATCGGCGTCGTGAAGTCGGCGTAGCCGGGGGCGGGGCGCATGTGGAACATCTGGTTCGCCGAGAGCTCGCCGTGGAAGATGTTGCCGCCGATGAGGCTGTAGCGCGTCTCCATCTCGTGCGGGCCGATCACCTGGCGGTGCAGGATCGACGAGGTGAAGCCGGGCGCGAGCTCCTCCATCCGCGCGATCACGCGATCGGCGTAGGCGTCGAGCGCCGCGGCGTCGGGCGCCGCGGCGAAGCCGTGCGGCACCCACTGCGTGAACATCGACATCACGTGCTTGCCGGGCGGCGCGAGCGTCGGATCGAACACGCTCGGGATGCAGATGTCGGCGAACGGCACGCGCGCGGCGGCGCCGGCGACGGCGTCCTGGAACGCGCCCTCCACGGCGTCGAGCGACTCCGCGAGGACGATCGTCCCGCCGTGCACCTCGGGATCGAACCCGGGCTTGCACCGGAAGTCGGGCAGCCGATCGAGCGCCAGGTTCACCTTCACGGTGCCGCTCCGCGACCGCCAGCGCTCGATCGCGGTGACGAAGTCCGCGGGCAGATCGGCCCGATCGAGGTGGCGCAGGAACGTGATCTTGGGGTGCGTCGTCGCGACGACGATGTCGGCGTCGAGCTCGTCGCCGTTTCCGAGCGCCACGCCGGTGACGCGGCCGTCCACCACCTTGATCTTCGCGACCTCGGCGCCGGTCCGGATCGTCGCGCCGAAATGCTCGGCGGCGGCGCGCATCGCCGCGGTCACGCCGCCCATGCCGCCCTCGGGGAAGCCCCACGTGCCGCGCGGCGCCGCGCCCCCCGCGCCGTCGCCGTCGCCAGCGGCCCCGCTGGCGTCGCCGAGCTTGTGGTGCAGCATCACGTACGCGGTGCCGGGCGAGCGCGGGCCGGCCCACGCGCCGATCACGCCGCTGACGGAGAGCACGCTGCGGACGGCGTCGGACTCGAAGCGCTCCTCGAGCAGATCCGCGACGCTCATCGTCATGAGGCGCGTCACGTCGGCGACGCCGCGCTCGTCGAGCTTGCGCAGCCGCCACGCGAGCCGCAGCGCCGCGAGGAGATCGCGCGGGCGCCGGCTGCCGAGCCGCGGCGGCACCTGCGTGAGCAGCGGCCCGAGCACGCGGGCGAGCCGGCCGAGCCAGGCGTCCCACGCCTCCATCTCGGCGGCGTCGCGCGCGGAGAACTTCGCGATCTCCGCGCGCCGCCGCGCCGGGTCCTCGCACATCATGAGGTAGCGGCCGTCGGCGCGCGGCGCGAAGTACGGGTGCTGCGGGTAGACCTTGTAGCCGAAGCGCGCGAGCTCGAGCGTATTCGCGACCTCCGGCGGCATCAGGCTCACGACGTACGACAGCGCCGTGATCTTGAAGTCGGGCCCCCACGGCTGCTCGGTGATCGCCGCGCCGCCGACGACCTCGCGCCGCTCGAGCACGGTCACAGACAGCCCGCGCTTGGCGAGCAGGCCCGCGGTGACGAGGCCGTTGTGCCCGCCGCCGATCACGATGACGTCGGCGCGCGGGTTCACCAGATCCCGAGGTTGCGGATCACGAGCAGGGTCCCGGCGCCGACGAGCGCGGCGGCCGGGATCGTGAAGATCCACGCGTAGACGATCCGCGTCGCGACGCCCCACCGGATGCCGCGCGCCTTCGTGACCGAGCCGACGCCGACGATCGCGCTCGTGATCGTGTGCGTCGTCGAGACGGGGACCTTCAGGAACGTCGCGACGAACAGCGTGATCGCGCCGGCGACCTCGGCGCAGAACCCGCCGACGGGCTTTAGGTGCGTGAGGCCCATGCCCATCGTCTTGACGATCCGCCAGCCGCCGATCGCGGTGCCGAACGCCATCGCGGAGTACGACGCGACGAACACCCAGTACGGCGCGGGATCCTTGGGGCCGAGCATGCCGCCAGCGAGCATGACGGCCCAGATCACGCCGGCGGTCTTCTGCGCGTCGTTGCCGCCGTGGCCCATCGAGTACGCGCCGGCCGAGAGCAGCTGGCCGATCCGGAACGTGCGATCGACCTTCTGCGGCCGCATCTTCCGGAACAGCCAGTAGACGAGGAACATGAGGAAGCTGCCGAGGACAAAGCCGATCACCGGCGCGAGCACGATGAACTCGAGCGTCTTCGAGATGTTCTTCCAGTTGAGGACGTCCACGCCGCCGTAGGCCATCCCGGCGCCGGACAGGCCGCCGATCAGCGCGTGCGAGCTCGACGACGGCAGGCCCCACAACCAGGTCAGGAGGTTCCACAGGATCGCGCCGGACAGGCCGCACATGACGACCCAGACGAACGCGGGATCGGCGGCCCTGATGTCGACGGTCTTGGCGATCGTGTTCGCGACGCCCTGGTGGAACACGAACAGCGCGATGAAGTTGAACACGGCCGCCCACAAGACCGCGGCGCGCGGCGACAGGACGCGCGTCGAGACGATCGTCGCGATCGAGTTCGCCGCGTCGTGGAAGCCGTTGATGATGTCGAAGATCAGCGCGGCGACGATCGTCGCGATGACGATGGCATGGGAGTCCATGGCTCTAGCCGTGCTCGAGGATCACGCCCTCGATGATGTTCGCGACGTCCTCGCAGCGGTCGGTCGCGTTCTCGAGGTTCTCGTAGATCTCCTTCCACTTGATGACGATGATCGGATCCTTCTCTTCCTTGAACAGCCGCGCCACCGAGCGCCGCAGGATCGCGTCCGCCTCGTTCTCGAGCCGGTTGATGTCGATGCAGAGCTTGAGCGTCACCTGCGGCTCCTTCATCGAGCGCAGGCCGCGCATCGCGGCCTCGACCTGCAGGGTCGCCCGGTGCAGCACGTCGGCCATGTCGCGGACGTCGGGCGTCATCACCGTCACCTCGTAGAGATCGATGCGCTCCGCGGCGGCCTCGACGAAGTCCATGACGTCGTCCATGCGCGTGATGAGCCGGTGGATCGAGTCGCGATCGATCGGCGTGATGAACGTCTTGTGGAGCGCCTCGACGCAGCGGTGCGTGATCGTGTCGGTCTCGTGCTCGATGTCCGAGATCCGGCGGCACTTCGTCGGGATGTTGGCGCCCGTCGTGACGAGCGACAGGAGCTCCTTGGTACCCTCGATCGTGAGCGCGGCGTGCTGCTCGAAGAAGTCGAAGAAGCTGGTCTCGCGGGGCAGGAATCGACCGAACATGCGGCCTCCTTACGCGGAGCGGTAACACAACTCCGGCAGGAGCGTCACGGAGGTGGCCCGCCGGGCGTGTGGGACCCCGAAAAAAGAACCGGCCGCGGCATCATTGCCGCGGCCGGCCCACCATCCTCGGTTGAATCGGCTCACCAGACCGAAACACCGGTACAACCAGAAGCTCTCGTCCGGGCGATAGTGCAGGCGCGGTGCCAGGCGGGCGGGCGCCCGCGGCACGAGGCTTCGCGGGATTGCGCGGCGCGCGGGCCGCCGCGGCGCTGGCCGGCGCCTCGATCAGCCGGCTACCGCGAACGTCAGGCCGGCGCGGCGCAGCCGGTCGAGGAGCGCGCCACCCATCGCCAGGGACGGCGTGGTGACGCCGCCGGGGGACGTCAGCGGATCGAGCGCGAGGCACAGCGCCGACTCGCCGAGCATCTTCGCGGTCGAGCCGTAGCCGGGATCGGCCCGATCGGACGCGGTGTAGACGAGGACCTCCACGGAGCCGTTCGTGCCGGCCTCGGCGACGAAGCGGGTCTTCCAGTGGCCGTGCTCGCGGCGCTCCCGCGACGGGCCCTCGCCGGGCTTGGGCAGGCGCTGCGCGAGGAGCTCGCGCAGCCGCTTGTGGCGGAGCGCGAGCGAGATCCCGCCGAGCCCGGCGGTGACGGCGGCGGCCATCACGGCGCCGCGCGCCGAGCCGGGCGTCGACATGACCTCGCGGTAGACGAAGCCCTCGCCCCAGGGGAGGCCGGCCAGGGCGTGCGCGCGGCGGACGACGCGCGTGTTGACCTGCGCCATCAGGAACGGGACGGTGAACATGCGCAGGTGCCGGTTCCAGCCGATCGACGCGTCGTCGGGCGCGGGCGGCCGGGGCCCGCGCGGCTCGGGATCGAGCGCGTACGGATCGCCGACGAGGCGGCGGACCTCGAGATCGTGATCGGCCGCGGCGGCGAGCTCGAGCCCGCTCGCGGCGGTGCCGCCGGAGATGCCGCCGCTGGCCTCGCCGAACAGCGCCGTGACCCGCTGCGCGGGCCGGCCGAACCGCGCGATGAACTCCTGCTGCGCCGCCCATGTGCCGAGGTCCGACGGGATCGAGTCGAAGCCGCAGGTGTGCACGATGCGGGCGCCGGTCGCGGCGGCGCGCGCGTGGTGGCGATCGATCATCCGGCGCATCCACGGCACCTCGCCGGTCAGATCGCAGTAGTGCGTGCCGGCCTCGGCGCACGCGGCGACGAGCTCGCTGCCGTGGCGCGCGTAGGGGCCGACGGTGGTGCACACGACCTTCGTGCGGCGGGCGAGCGCGTCGAGCGCCGGCCGATCGTGCGCGTCGGCGACGAGCACCTGCACGCTGAGACCGAGCGCCTCGAGCTTGGCGCGATCGCGGCCGGCGATCGCCCACCGCGGGCGATCGGGCGCGCGCGCGAGGTACTCGGCGACGAGGCGCCCGGTGAAGCCGCTGGCGCCGAACAGGACGAGATCGAATTCGCGAGTAGTGGTGGTCATGGGTCGGAATGGGCGTTAGCGCGTCAGGGTCAGATCATCGGCAGGCCGCGCCAGGGCGCGAGCGGGAAGGCGGCGTCGAGCGCGGCGAGGGCCGCGGCGTCGAGCGTCACGCGGTCGGCGCCGGCGATCTCCTCGGCGTGCGCGACGCGGCCGGTCTTGGGGATCGCGAACACGGAGGGCCGGCGCGTCAGGTACGCGAGCGCGACCTGGCGCGGCGTGGCGCCGAGCCGGGCGGCGACGGCGTCGAGCGCGGCGCTCTGCGGGAAGCCGTCGCCGCTGCCGAACGGGCTATACGCGACCACGGCGACGCGGTGCTGCTCGCACCACGGGATGACGCGGTGCTCGATCGTGCGATCGAGCAGGTGATAGAGGACCTGGTTGCAGGCGACCTTGCCGGGCGCGATCCGCCAGACCTCGTCGAGATCGGCGTCGTCGAAGTTCGAGACGCCCCACGCGCGGATCTTGCCCTCGGCGGCGAGGGCCTCGAACGCGCCGATCGTCTCGGCGAGCGGCACGGCGCCGCGCCAGTGCAAGAGGTAGAGATCGAGGTGATCGGTGCCGAGCCGGCGCAGGCTTGCCTCGCACGCGCGCTTGCACGCCGCGGCGCGCGCGTGCTGGGGCAGCACCTTCGAGACGAGGAACAGCCGCTCGCGCCAGCCGGCGATCGCCGCGCCGACGATCTCTTCGGCCTGGCCGTCGCCGTACATCTCGGCGGTGTCGATGTGGACCATGCCCAGCTCGATCCCGCGCCGGAGCGTCGCGATGGCCTGGGCGCGATCGTCCTGCTCGAGGTTCCAGGTGCCGAGGCCGAGCACCGGGATCTCCACGTCGAGCGGGCCGAAGCGCCGTGTGCGCATGGCCGGCATCCTATCCCGAGCGCGAGACGCTAGAGTCAGGGCGTGTCGTCGTTCGTGGATCGCCTCGCGCAGCGCCTCGCGCAGCGCCTCGCCGCTGGCGCGGCGGCGGCGGCGGCGGACGCGGCTGCATCGGGCGCATCGGGCGCGCCGCCGCGGCGGGCGGCGGTGGCCGCCGTGCTCCACGACGAGCCGGACGGGCCACGCGTCCTGCTCATGAAGCGCGTCGAGCGCGCCAGCGATCCGTGGTCCGGGCACATCTCGCTCCCCGGCGGCGGCTACCACGCGTCGGACAGCTCGCTGCTCGAGACGGCGATCCGCGAGACGCACGAGGAGCTCGGGATCGAGCTTGGGTCCGCGCGCGTGCTCGGCAGCCTCGTGCCGCTGCACCCGCGCGCGGCGGGCCCGTACGGGATCGAGGTCACGCCGTTCGTGTTCGCGCTCGATGCCGCCCCCGAGCCGGTGTGCGGGCCCGAGGCGCTCTCCGCGTTCTGGCTGCCGCTCCAGCTCGCGGCGTCGGGCACGCTCGACGAGACGTACACGTACCAGAATTCACAGTCGACGTTCCCGAGCTGGCGATACGACGGCCACGTGATCTGGGGCCTCACGTGGCGGATCCTCGGCGAGCTGCTCGCCGCCGGCCGCGAGGAGTAGCCAGGCGCGCCCGCGCGCGCGTGTCACCAGATCGGTGGCGGGAAGCTCGGGCCCGGCTTGCCGTGCAGGTGGCCCTGGATGAGATCGATGCCGGCCCCGATGATCGCCTCGCGCTCGGCGACCGTCTCGACGCCCTCGGCGACGACCTGCGCCCCGAGCTCGCGCACCAGCGTGGCGATCGCGCCGACGACGCGGCGCTTGGGCGCGTGGAGGTGGAGGTCGCGCACGAGCGACATGTCGAGCTTGACGACGTCCGGCTCGAGCGTCGCGAGCGCGCCGAGCGCGGCGTAGCCGGCGCCCAGATCGTCGAGCGCGACGCGGTAGCCGAGCCGGCGCAGCATCTCGATGCGCGTCGGGCCGGCGAGCGGATCGATCCCGATCCGCTCGGTGATCTCGAAGACGATGCGCGACGCGTACGGGATCAGCGGCCCGTTCGGATCGAACAGCTCCTCGTCGACCAGCTCGAGGCCGTGGACGTTGACGAACAGGAGCACGCCGGGCGGCGCGGCGACGGCGGCCCGCGCGACGGCGGCCCGCACCGCGCGCCCGAGATCGTGGATGCGGCCGAGCCGCTCGGCGGTCGCGATCAGGACGTCCGGCCGCTGCATCGAGTCTTCATCGGTGCGGACGAGCGCCTCGTACGCGAACACCTCACCCTTGCGGATGTCGACGATCGGCTGGAACGCCATCCACGAGCGCGCGAGCGCGCGTTCGAAGCGGGCGATCACCTCCTCGACCTGGCCGCCCTGCGCGGCCTCGAGCTCGCGCGTGATCTCGTCGGCGCGCCGACGCATGCGGGCCACGCCGTGGCGGCGGGCGGCGCGCGCGACCGCCGACCCGAGCGTCTCCTGGGTGAACGGCTTGACGATGTACGACACGGCGCCCGTCTCGATCGCGCGCACGGCGCCGTCGAGCGACGGCTCGCCGGTCATCAGCAGCACCGGCAGATCCTCGTCGTAGCGGCGGATCGCGGCGATCAGCCCGAAGCCGTCGAGCTCCGGCATGTGGACGTCGGAGACGACGCAGTCGAACAGCTCGCGGCCCTCGCGCATCGTCTGGATGGCGGCGCGGCCGTTCTCCGCCAGGGTCACGGTCCAGCCCTCGGCGACGAGCTGGCGCTGGATCGCCCGGCGCAGCATGGGGTCATCGTCGACGAGGAGCACGCGGCCCAGGTGTGCGCGGCCCATCTCAGTCGAGCCCCGGCAGCTCGCGCGCCCCCTCGCCGCCGTGGACACCGTTGCGGACCAAGAACTTCGACCGCATCCGGCGACCTTACCGCATTGCGCGCGCGTCGATCTATTCGCTATTCGGCTTGCGCGTCTCGGCGCGTCTCGGCGCGTCTCGGCGCGTCTCGGGCGTCGCGTCGCGTCTCGGGCGTCGCGTCGCGTCGCGCTCGGCCCGACGGGTGCCGCGCGTCGCGTCGCGGCTCCGGAACCCACCGCGTGGTCGATCTGCCGACATCTGGGCTTTGGTAGAATGCCGGAGCTGTGACGGCGGGACGCGCATCTCTTCGGGTTCCCGGTCTCGCCCGTCGCCGCACCGAGCGTGCCGCGTGACCGATGGCGTCCCGGGACACGTCGACGAGAGCGGCGCGCCGTGCACGCACCACGCGCCGGTGCGGCCGGAGGTCCTGGTGACGCTCGCGCTGGTCGGCTCGCGCGCGACCGGATTCAACCACGACTTCGCCTCGAAGCTGCAGGGGCTCCTCATGATGCTCGAGGATCTCGTCGAGCGGCTCGCCGAGCGTGGCGAGCCGGAGCTCCACCGCGCGGCACAGGAGGCCTCGGCCGCGGCGCAGGATCTCGCCGAGCTCGTCACGGTGAGCCGGCAGCTCACGCGCAACCCGGGGCCGTCGCGCCGCCCGCTGCGCGATCTGATCGCGGCGAGCTGCGCCCGCGCGGGCGTGGAGCTGAACACGCAGCTCGTCGACGCCGAGGTCGAGGCCGTCATGCCGCACGCGATCCACGCGGTGGCGCTCGCGATCGAGGTCGCGGGCGGCCCGGGCCGCGCCCGCGCGCTCGACGCGGAGTGCCGCCGCGTCGACGGGCGGATCGAGCTGGTGGTGTCGGCCGCGAGCAAGACGACGACGTACGCGAGCGAGTTCCTGGCGCTCGCCGCGGCGATCCTGCGCCGCGACGGCGGCGACGTGCGGTGCGGCGCGGACCGGATCGTGATCTGGCTGCAGGCGGCGTAGCGGCGCGAAGCGGCGCGAGGGCGGCGCGTGGGCGGCGCGTGGGCGGCGCGAAGCGGCGTGTCGCTCAGGGCGCGGCCGCGATCAGCGCGCGCTCCTCGGGCGACAGCTCGTACACCGCGAGGACGGCCGCTTCGATCGCCGCGTCGAGCTCGCGCGCCGTGGCGGCGGCGCGATCGTCGTCGTCGTCGTCGGTGGCGGTGGCGCGCGCGGCGCCGCCGTCGTCGCCGCCGCGCCGGGCCCGCAGCGCGTCCTCGATCGCGAGCCGCTGCGCGACGAGCGCTTCCAGCGCCGTGCGCGCTGCGGGCGCGGGCACAGCGATCGGCAGCGCGCGCACGTACTCGAGCTTGGGCCGCACCGAGCCGTTCAGCGCGGGCGGGAACCGCCGCCGCGCGTACCAGCCATAGAGCGGCGAGTTCAGCACCGCGAGCAGGTACAGATCCGCTGACGGCAGGATCCACACCGTCGTGTCGGGCACCAGCTCGCCGCCGCGATCGATCGCGCACGCCGGCCCGGTCTGGATGTCCTGGTAGAAGAGGCGCGGCGCGCGCGCGGCGGCGAGCGGGCCCACTGGATCCTGCAGCTCGTACCAGCGATAGGCGCCGGGCTTTCTGCCGGGCCACGGCCCGCGGTGCGCGGGCGGGCGCGGCTCGAGCGCGGCGCGGAACTGCGCGAGGTGCGCGGCGACCCGCGGCAGCGCGGCGAGCGACGCGCCGCGATCGACGAGCAGGATCCAGCGCGAGGGCGCGTCGGGCAGCCAGCGCCGCACGTCGCGACCCTTCACGAACGGGCGGATCAGCGGCGCGGCGGCGGGCTCCTCGGCGAGCAGCCGCGCGCGCGTGGCGGCGTCGATCACGAACGCCCGGTTGCACCCGGTCACGACGCCGCGCATCGGCCGGCCGCCGAGCACCGCGCCGAGCGCCGGGTGCGCGCGCTCGAGCCGCTCGATCAGCGCGCGCTCCGCCGGGGCGTCGATGTGCCACGGCGCGTCGCGCCACCGCTCGCGCGCGTGCGGCGTGCCCGCGTCGCGCAAGGCGTCCGCGACGGAGACGGCGGCGTCCTCGACGCGCGCCGCGCGGATCGGCCGCCGGCTCGGCGCGCCGACCGTCCCCCACACGATCGACGGGAACGCGTCCGCGCCGGCGAACAGCGGCGCGCGCGCGAGGTCCACGATCCCCTCGACGCTGCCCTGCGCCGCGAGGAACGCGCGCAGCGGCCGGGCGTACGCGGCCGTCAGCCACTTGCTCGGCGTGATCAGGCAGTACCGGCCGCCGCGCCGCGCGATCCGGTGCGCGAGCTCGAGGAAGTAGACGTAGAGATCCGCGACGCCGTCGTAGCTCTGGAACGTGCGCGCCGCGGCCTTGCCGGGCGCGCCGAGCGACTCCTGCCGGATGTACGGCGGGTTGCCGACGATCGCGTCGAAGCCGCCGCGCGCGGCGGCCTCCGGGAACGCGGCGGCCCAGTCGAGCGCGAGCGCGTCGCCGACGTGCAGCGCGCGGGCGTCCGCGCCGAGCCGCTGCCGCGCGACGGCGACGGCGGCCGCGTCGACGTCGACGCCAGCGATGCAGCGCGCCACCACGTCGCGCCGCGCCGCGGCCAGGAGCGGGGCGGGGTCGGCGGGCGGGGCGCCCTCGCGCAGCCGCGCGGCGGCGAGCGCGGCGGCGAGCACGGCGACGACCTCCTCGAGGAAGGCGCCCTCGCCGATCGCCGGATCGCAGACGCGCAGCTCGAGCAGCTCCGCCGCGGTCTTGCACGCGCCCGCGCCCGCGCCTGCGTCTGCGCCGGGGCTCGCGAGCAGCGGCGCCAGCGCCAGCTCCACCATCGGCCGGGCCACGGACGGCGGCGTGTACACGACGCCGCGCACGTCGTCGCTGCGGGCTGCCGGCACGGCGCGATCCTACAGCGGGCCGGCGCCCGAAACGACGAAGGCCACCTCGCGGTGGCCTCGTCGTCGTCTTCCCGGTGGAGCCAAGGGGGATCGAACCCCTGACCTCTAGAGTGCGATTCTAGCCGCCGCAAATGATCCCGATGCGTTGCGAGCGAGGATTTTCCCCAGGGTGTCGCTCACCGTCGAGAACCGCGGGGAAGGGTCGGACGCGGGCCGTATCGTGACGCTTCAACGCCCTAGTACCGCGTCTCAGAAGTTCTGACCGGTTGCCGAGCGCTCGAATCTCGACGGGTTTCGGGCCGGTACCCGATCGGTCAAAACTTCTGAGACGCGGTACTAGGCGTGGGGGTTGACAAGTCTCGCCTCGTCTGATCCGTACCCGTCGCATGCCAGTAGCCCATGCCCCGCCGCCCCTGATGGTGCCGGTCGCCGACGTGCGACGTCTCGACCCGTCCTGGCCCTGGGAAGTTGATTCCACCTACGCACTCATCCGCGCCGGCAAGCTCACCTGTGTCCGCGTTGGGAGGCGCGTGTTCCTCCGGCGCGAGGACCTCACGACGTTTGTCAGCCGACACTCGACGAGTTCCGGCGCGCGGTGATGAGCGCGCTCGGTGCCGAGATCGAGGCGCGGATGCGCCGGCTGATCCGCGAAGAGTGCGCGCCGCCGACCACGCGCTCGCCGCCGCGCTCGCCACTGGCCACGCGCTCGCCGCCGCCGGGCCCGTGGTCCTCGGCGCCGCCCTGGACGCGTTCGCCGCGGCGCGCCCAGTTCAGCGCTCGTGAGTGCGCGAGTTCGCGCGCCTCGCGATCGAGATCAGGATCCTCCGATCTTCGTTGTCGAGGGTAGGCCATATCTCGATCAGCTCGTGAAGGAGCGCGTCAGTCTCGATCTTGCCATCGCTCGCAGGCGGCGCCGGTGGGGGAAGGTTCAGCGCACGGTGCACGCGCGGTACCAGACGGCTCGACTCGACCTCGGGACCTAGCAGATCAGAGATCGCTGTGCTTGATACGGCAATGAGGCGGGCGAGGTCAGCTTTGCTTGCGTCGCGTGCTTTCATCGTGGCCAGGATCGACTCCTTCCACCTTGGCGGCGTGGGCCACGATGGGCCCGATAGTCGCCTCTGCTTGGACATGTCCATCCCTGATAACACGCGTGCATGAGTCGGGGTGGCTGGACATCACCGGCGGTGGCCCTCGGCGAGGCCCACGAGCCCAGCGGCGGCGGCGGCGCCGCCGCCGCTATGAACGCTGCGCTACAAGCTGGTCAAGGGCCGCGAGTGCTCCGGCTTGGAATGACTTTCGCCGTCCGAGTGGACACCGTGTGATCATCTCACGGCATGAAACGCGACAGAGAGCAACGATCGAATAGCAGGCGTACCTAAACCGCTGCAGATCGGAGGCTCCACCTACCGCCAAGGCAATTTGCGCGCTCACGTCACTCATATCCTCAGGGTACTTCTCACGCAGCGATGGCAGGCCGTTCACAGGCCTCCAGGGGTGCCACGCTGAGCGCGTATGACGATAGGTCACGTCATTCCGTATACTGGAGAGCCACGTTCCATTCAGATGTGGCGCTCTGCGTAACAGTCTAGCCAGTGCAGATATCTCATTGGATATTTGCTGTGCTTCACGCTGCGGCAAGCGCTGATTGGACAACACATCTCCTGCGCGCGCATCAAGAAAGTTTACAAACAGCGTCCACAATTCGTCATGCGATCCCTTAGAATGAACGATCTTGTCAAACTTGAGCCCTCTGCCATATGTCGGATTCAGAGGAGCTTGCGTCACGATATAAAACCCCGAAGTAACAAGAGCCGCCGGGTGTCCGTAGAGCTGTGACACTTCTTCAATTGTTGACGCGTGCCCCTTCTCCAAATAGGTCAACCCAATGCCACACATCCTCAAGAGCGCATGAGCCGCATAGAAAGCCGCGTAGTACCATTGGATGAGTTGCCAGGCGCGAGAAGAGGGCAACCGTGACACATCTGTGATCGTGGAACTGGTCTCCGCGGCAGCCCGTGAGAAGCGAGCTGTTTCGCTCGCGAATGCATCGCACACGAGCATCTCGTCGCTGTAGTTGAGAATGAAACCGCTCGTCGTCGGGGCAACGTAGACCTGAAATGACGACTCGTTAATCCAATGACGGATTCCATCGGTCAGCCTCGGGTTCCCCACAACTTCATGTAGTCGCGGAAGCCAGACACGACGGAGTGCATCCCCCCATGGCAGCATACGAACTAGAGGATAAAGCCGCGTTGCAAGCCCCGTTGGAACGAATCGAGTATCGGGCCTACATTCGCGCCAGGCTTCTTAAGCTTTGCGGCAGAGATAGTGTCGTACGCCTGCGAGAGGACCTCTTCGAAGTGCGCTAATCTGTAGTCGCTTCCGTGACGATCCTTTACCCGCTGAGCGACGGCAGCAAAGAGTTTCATCGCCGCCTTAAAGAAGGGCGGCTTGACAATAGAATCAGACGCTCCGCGCCGTCCGAGGCATGCGATGTGTGCAGAAATGTAGGAGGCGAGTGAGTCGTACACTTCGTCTGCTTCGCTCGAAGCGAACAATGGGAGGAGCGGCCTCACGCTCGCATTAAACGTGACGCGCGAAATCTTATTGGTCTTGCGTTCGTGTGGACTAAGAAGTCCCGATAGTGGGCTATCGGGGTTATCATTGAAGCGGTCAAATAGAGCATTAAGCCGTGCCTCGTCATCCGTCTCGTATTCGGCGAGTTTCTTGATATCGAGAAGGAGTTCATTTGGAACAGGACGCTGTTTAGTATTGATGTCGATAAAAATACGAGATTCGTCGCGCCGGGACAGATTCGGATAGACAACCACCGGAACGCGCAGTGCCGCCTTTGCGAGAGAAAAGCCATATACACGATGTTGTCCGTCAAGAATCAGAAACGATTCAGGAGAGTCGTTGAATTCGAGCGTCTTCCTGGGACGAATATAGATAAGATCGGAGGACGCCTGCGCTGACAATACAATGCTCGTGGGAATCGTACCCAGACCGGCATCGATGTATGTCGCAATCTCCTGTGCTCTCTTCTTGTCCAAGAGCCGCTGAAAGCCGCCTTTGGGATCGGAGTCCCGTGTTGATACAAAGCAAGTCCTTCCAAGAACGTCGCTAGGCATCGTCAGCGTGAAGAACCGATGATCGCCTTGTGTGACAAGACTCGCGGAATATGACAGGCGAGAAGCCATCTCGATTGGAGACGTTATCACCGAATGGTCAAGGAGTGATCGCGTTCTGCTCTCGTAACGACCCGGAACTTCAGCGAACACCGGCCGCTCCAACCGACGGCCGGACGCCATTCCGAACGCGCCGAGCTCGGCCTCCCGCCGCCGCCATCGCGTCGAGGGCCCGTTTGCGACGCCGACCTGGACGCGTTCGCCGGCACCGTCGCGATGGCCGACCGGCCCGCGCGCCGGGGCGCTAGCTCGCGCGCCGCGAGCCGCCCCCGCGGCCCTCGGCGACACGGCTCCCGGCGGCCAACGCGCTCGCGGAGCTCGCCGAAGGTGCGCGCCCGCGAAGGTGCGCGCCGGCTCGCGCCGGAGCGCGCGGCCGACCACGTGCCGCACGGATCGGCGCCCGCGTCCGCGCGCGCCAGGGCGCCGCCGGGACCGCCTCGCGCAGCCATCGAGAGCGAGCGGGCCGGGCGCTTGTAACCGGCGGGCTCCATGACCGCGAGCGCCAAGCTCGCCGCCGCCATCGATCACCCGGATCACCCGGATCACCCAGATCACCTGGCTCGGCCGGCTTGGGATCTTCGAAAGTTGCAGAACGCGAGGAAGGGGCGGCATAACCGCCAGCACGGCGTAGCTCAGCTCGCGCGTCAAGGACGGCAACTCGCTGCGCGTCAAGGAGGCGCGCGCCTGGTACCAGACCGCGCTCTACCGCGCGAACCGCGGCGACGAGGGCGCGATCGCGGCTCTGGTGGCGTTGCTGCTTGGCCCACGAGCGAGTGAGGTCGTCTCTCGGCGTGTTTACGACGTCGACGAGGACGACGCGCCGGCTGACCTGCTGTGGATCCCGTGCAGCAAGACGCCGGCCGGCGCACGCTCGAAGTCCCCGCCGTGCTGCGCCCGCTGCTCCTGAAGTGCGCCGAGGGCAAGGCGCGCGAGCGGTACCTGTTCGAGGCGGAGGACGGCAAGCCACACTGGCGCGACTGGATCCTCCACAACGTGCACCGCCTCTGCGACTTGGCCGGGGTTCCCCGCGTGACCGCGCACGCGCTACGCGGCCTGCTGGCGACGCTGACGGCCGAGCGCGGGCTCGCCGGCCACCTGATCGCCGCGACGCTCGGGCACGAGGACGAGCGCACGACGATGAAGGCGTACGCCGCGGTGGGCACGGCGGCGGCGGGCATCAACCGCCGCGGGCTCGTGGTGCTCGAGGGCGGGGCTAAGTCGCAGGCCCCGACCGTTCCCTGACCGTTCCCCGACCGTTCCCAGCGACTCGGCGCCCGAAACGAAAACCGCCCGCATCTCTGCGGGCGGTTTCGTGTTTTCCTGGTGGAGCCAAGGGGGATCGAACCCCTGACCTCTAGAGTGCGATTCTAGCGCTCTCCCAGCTGAGCTATGACCCCAGGAACAGGCGGTATGGGTATCAGCGAGGGGGCACCCTGTCAAGGCGGGCCAGATCACTCCGCAGCAGCCGGGGGAATCGCGAGCTGGCGATCCACCTCCCGGACGAGGTCCGAGGCGGGCGCGGGAGCGCCGCTGGCGACCAGCGCCACGGCGCGGGCGATCACGCCGGGGTCGCGCAAGATCCGGCGGTGGCCGAGGTCGCTCGTGACCTCGAGGCGCGCGCCCGGCCACACGGCGGCCAGCGCCTCGCCGTGCGCCAGCGGCACCTCGCGATCCTCGCGATCGTGCACGATCAGGAGGGCCGCGTCGCGCGCGGCGGCGAGCGGCTCGATGGCAAGCGCGGCGAGCGGGATGCCGGTCCTTGCTTCGAGGCGCGCCGCGAAGCCGGCGCGGTCGGCCTCGTCGAGCGAGAGCTCGCGCGCGAAGCGCTGGACGCTGTCGTGGATGAGCGCGTTCGGCGCGATCATCACGTTGCGCGAGGCGTCGAGGCCGCCGCGCCCGTGCGCGAGGAGCACCGCCGCGGCGCCGAACGAGTGCGAGATCGTCGCGTGCACCGGGCCCGCCGCGGCCGCGACCGCGACGAGCGCGTCGGCGAAGTCCGGCAGGTACGCGCGGTGCCCCGCCGAGTCGCCGTGGCCCGGCGCGTCGAACGCGACCACCGACAGCCCGGCGGCGACGAGCGGCTCGACGAACGCGCCGAGCTGCGCGCCGCGGCCCTCCCAGCCGTGGACGAGGAGCACCGCCGGCCCCTGGCCCCAGCGCCACGCGGCGATGCGGCGCGGCTGGCCGCCCCAGCGGGGCGCGCGCAGCGTCGCGTCGAGCCGGAACGGCCGCCCCGCCGCGAGCACCGCCTGCTCGCGCGGCGGGCGCGGGAACCGGCGCGGCGATGTGAACAGCCGTTCGGCGAGCCCGGCCCCGAAGTCCTCGGAGACGAGGTACGCCGTCTGGAGCGCGACGCGCGCCAGGCGCAGCTTGCTTCGCGAACGAACGGTCGTTCTATTTTTAGATAGCAACCTGGGAGAGGACGAGGGGGCAGACAGCACGGGAGCCTCCTATGAAGTGGGGGGCGTAGGGGTGCGGGCGCGCGGGTCCGCGGCGCGGTACGAGGCGAGCAGCCGCTCGAACGCGCGGCACGTCCGCTCAAGCGCGGCGGGCTCGTGGAGGAAGCGCGAGAACGTGTGGCTGCTCAGCATGACGCCGTAGATCTCGAACGCGAGCTGGTCCGGATCGGTGTCGGCGCGCAGGTGGCCCTCGCTGACCGCGATCCGCACGGCGGTCGCGATCGCGTCGACCCAGTCCTTGCATGCCTGCACCAGCGCGTCGCGGGGTGGGCCGGGGCGATCGTCGAGCTCGGCGGTCGCGCCGACGAAGAAGCAGCCGCCGGGCCGCTGGCCCCAGGCGAGCCAGTGCTCGAACAGGGCCCGGACGCGCGGCTCGCCGCGCGGCTCGCGGAGCGCCGGCACCATCACCTCCTGCACGAACTGCTGCGCCGCCTCCTCGACCACCGCCACCTCGAGCGCCTCCTTCGAGCCAAAGTGCGCGAACAGCCCGCTCTTCGACAGGCCGGTCGCCTCTGCGAGCCGGCCGATCGTCAGCCCGGACACGCCGACCACGTTCGCGAGCTCGAACGCCCGCGCGAGGATCGCCTGCCGCGTCGCTTCGCCCTTGGCCACGGGCTCAAGATAGAACGGTCGTTCTATTTTGGCAAGGGTAACCCCGGAGCGGGGGGCGTCAGGTACACCTGGAGCGGCCGCCATGCCCCGGGAACGACTCGACAAGCTGCTCGTCGACCGCAATCTCGCGGCCAGCCGGGAGCGGGCCCGCGCGCTCGTCATGAGCGGCGCCGTCCTGGTCGCGGGGCGGCCGGAGACCAAGCCCGGCACGCTCGTCGATCCGGGCGCCGAGATCGTGCTCCGCGCCGAGGATCACCCGTACGTCTCGCGCGGTGCGCTCAAGCTGGAGAAGGGGCTGGACACGTTCGGGATCGATCCGGCCGGCGCGGTCGCGCTCGACATCGGCGCGTCCACCGGCGGCTTCACCGATCTCCTCCTGCGGCGCGGCGCGGCGCGCGTCTACGCGATCGACGTCGGCTACGGGCAGCTCGCGTGGTCGCTGCGCCAGGATCCGCGCGTCGTCGTGCTCGAGCGCGAGAACGCGCGCTCGATGGACCTCGGCCGCGTGCCCGAGCCGTGCGACCTCGCGGTGATCGACGTGTCGTTCATCTCGCTGACCCTGGTCCTGCCGCGCGTCCGCGAGCTCCTGCGCCCGCCGCCCGGCAAGCCGATCGTCGCGCTCGTGAAGCCGCAGTTCGAGGTCGGCCGCCGAGAGGTCGGCAAGGGCGGCGTTGTCCGAGACCCGGACGTCCGGCGCGGCGCGGTCGAGCGCGTGCGCGCGTGGGCCGGCGAGCACGGCTTCGCCCCCGGCGACGACGTCGAGTCGCCGATCACGGGGCCCGCGGGCAACGTCGAGTACCTGCTGCTCCTCCGCACGGCGTGAGCGCGGCAGCGTCGCCGCGCGCGCCCGACGGCAGCGGCGTGCGCCCGGCGGCAGCCATCGCGCGCTTGGCGGCGCCGCTTCGCCGCCTCGCCCGCCCGCCTCGTGTCTGTCGTCTCGCCGCCGCCTCCGCGTGCTGCGCCAGCGCTCCGGCCGGCGGCTGCTCCGCGCCGCGCGGCAGCGGCCGCGCGGCAGCGCATCGCCCTCAGCGCGCGCAGAGCCGCGCGCGCAGCGTCGCGATCACGCGATCGCAGTCGCAGTCACGCTCCTCGGCACGAGTACCCGGGCCTGCCTCGCCCGGCTCCAGCTCGAGCAGGAGGGCCAACCCCTGCTCGGCTCGCGTATCCAGCGGTAGCTGCAGCGCTCTAGCCAGCTGTGCCTTCAACATTGGGATCCTCTCGTACCATCAAAATCCGATGCGTGTCTTCATCGCACGGATAGGACATTCACCGAGGGTGCATCATACATACCTACGCCTACAGAGTCCAATCTATGGAGATCACTGCAGGCTTCGCTCTCGTCAATGGTTGGGATGGTGATTCGAGCTGGGGCCGCGCCGGGGTAGCGGGTGACGGCATTCACGCGGACCGGACCGATCTCGCCTGATCTGGCGTGGGCGCGCGGCTTGCCCGCGTGACACCGACCACCGCCGCGGCGCGGCATGGTCGCTGCGATTGCGCGCCGCGGCGCGCTTGGCGCGCGGGGCCAGGACTTCGGGCGCGCAGAGCCAATGGGCATCACGCCGGAGCGCTTACCACGGGCTCGACGAAGCACCAGCCGCGAAGAGATGACTCCATGACGCAGCCGCAGCCGCAGCCGCAGCCGCAGCGACCCCATCGAGCCCACGCCCTGTCCCTCCGCCCGATTCTCACGGCCGTCACGGCGCTCGCCGCCGCCGGCGACGCTCCAGCCGCGCGGCGTGATCACAGCGTCAATTCCCGCCTCGTCGCGATCGAGCAGGCGGTCGCCGCGCGGGTCGCAGCCGCGCGGCGTGATCACAGCGTCAATTCCCGCAAGCGCACGACACGGATGCCGCTGCCAGCGGCGCTGCAGCCGCGCGGCGTGATCACAGCGTCGCGTCGAGCGGCTCGATGTGGATGTGCTTGTCGTTCGTGTCCGGACGGCGGACAGCCTCGGCGAAGCCGGGCGCCGCAGCGGACGCGATCTCGACGCGCGTCTCGCGCGTGAGGATCTGGATCTTGCCGATCTCGCGCTTGGTGATGTTGCCGCGCCGGCAGAGCAGCGGGATCAGCCACTTCGGGTCGGCGTTCTTCGAGCGGCCGACGTTGATCGTGAACCAGGCGGCGCCGGAGCCGGGGGCGCCGGGGGCGCCGGGGCGGCGCTCGCGGTGCTCGCGGCGTGGGCTCTCGTCGTCGCGCGCGGGCGGCTGCGTCGCAGGCGGCTGCGCTGTGGGCGTGCGCGCCGCGGGCTTGCGCTTGCGGGGCGCGGGCTCGTGTCGCGGGCTCTCGTCGTCGCGCGCAGGCGGCCGCGCCGCGGGCTTGCGCGGCTGCGGCCGCGCCTCGGGCGCGGGGCGCGGGCGCATGGACAGCGGCAGCGTCAGCTCCTCGGGCGCGGGGCGGGCCTCGCGGCGGATCCGCACGAGCGTGGCGACCAGATCCTCGGCGGGCGTCGCCGCGAGCAGCGCGCGCGCCGCGGCGCGGTCGTCCTCGGTGAGCTCCTCCGTCAGCGCGCCGAGCTCGCTGGCGATCCGCTCGCGGTCGCGCGCGAGGATCTCGTCGGCCGACGGGCCGCGCGTCCACGCCGCGTCGATGTTCGCGCTCCGCAGCATGCGCTCGGCGGAGCGGCGCGCTGGATCGGGCACGAGCAGGATCGCGACGCCGCGCCGGCCGGCGCGCCCGGTGCGGCCGCTCCGGTGCACCAGCACCTGCGCGTTCTGCGGCAGATCGGCGTGGATCACGAGCCCGAGGTCCGGCAGATCGAGGCCGCGCGCGGCGACGTCCGTCGCGACGCAGACGCGGGCCCGGCCGTCGCGCAGCGCGGCGAGCGCGACGTTGCGCTCGCGCTGGCTGAGCTCGCCGGACAGCGCCGCGACGGCGAAGCCGCGCTCGCCCAGGTTCGCGGCGAGGTGCGTGACGCCGTCGCGCGTGCCGCAGAAGACGAGCGCGCCGGGCGCGTCGTGGTAGCGGAGCACGTTGACGACGGCGAGGTCGCGCTCGCGCGGCACGATCGGGATCGCGCGGTACTCGATGTCGCGGTGGCGATCGGCCTCGCCCTGCGTGGCGATGCGCAGCGCCTGCCGCTGGTAGCGCTTCGCGAGCGCCGCGATGTCGCCGGGGATCGTCGCCGAGAACAGGAGCGTGCGGCGCTCTGCGGGCGTCTCGTCGAGCAGCCGCTCGAGGTCCTCGCGGAAGCCCATGTCGAGCATCTCGTCGGCCTCGTCGAGGACGACGGCGCGGATCCGGGAGAGCACCAGCGCGCCGCGCCCCAGGTGATCGCACAGCCGGCCGGGCGTCCCGACGACGATGTGCACGCCCTGCGCGAGCGCGTGCTGCTCGCGCCGCGGATCGAAGCCGCCGACGCACGCCGTGATCCGCGCGCCGGTGTCGGCGAAGAGCCAGGCCAGCTCGCGGTGCACCTGCTGCGCGAGCTCGCGCGTCGGCGCGATCACGAGCGCGAGCGGCGCGCCGGGCCGATCGAGCCGCGCGGCGTCGCCGAGCAGCGGCGCGGCGAGGGCGAGGCCGAACGCCACCGTCTTGCCGGAGCCGGTCTGCGCCGAGACGAGCAGGTCGCGCCCGGCAGCCTCGGGAGCGAGCACGGCGGCCTGTACGGGCGTCGGCGAGGTGTAGCCGCGGCGGGCGAGCGCGGCAGAGAGGGCGGAGTGAGCAGCGGCGAACGACATATAATGATGCGGGGCGATCCGGGCGATGCGGGCGCGCCCGAGGACGGCGCGCGAGGCGAAAAGCGCGAACCCTAGTCGGTTTGCGCCCTTGGCGCAACCCCGGGAAATCCCGTCAGAGATGCGCGATTGACAGTCCGCGTCAGCCGGCGGTACTCATTTATCGAATGAACGTTCGAACCGGCACCGCCCCCGGCACCGCCGCCACCACCGCCCATCAGGCCCGCGCGTCCCTCCACTCGCTCGACACGCTCGCCGAGCGCACGCACGAGGAGCTGGACGCGCTCTACCGCGCCGCAGCGGTGTCCGCGTCGATGCGCGCCGTCGACGGTCCGCTCGTCGGACGGATGCTCACGGTCCGCGGCGTGCCGTCCGCGCTGGCCCGGCCGCTGCGCCGGTGGGCGGCGGCGCCCTCGTTCGTGTGGGAGGGCAAGACGTTCCAGGCCGCGAGCGATGCGCAGGGCACGGGGCACAACCGCGTCAACGTCCCGGGCGTGCTCGGCCGGCAGAGCCTGTTCCCGTTCGCGACGAGCTTCGGCCCGTCCGCGCTCGACGGCGCCCCGACGTTGATCCTCGACTACGACCTGGACGTGAACCCGGGGTTCATCCGGCGCATCCACGACGAGATCCGCGAGGTCTCGCCGGGCGTCTTCCTCGGGCCGGCGATGTGGAAGACCGGGCGCGGCGGCGCGGGCGACAAGGTCATGGTCCTCTGGTTCGCGCTCGACGGACGGCTGTCGTGATCCCGCCGCGCCGCGTGCTGCTGACGGGCGCGGCCGGCGCGATCGGCGCGGCGATCGCGCGCGCGATGCGGGCGGCGTGGCCCGAGGCGCGGCTCGCCCTCCTCGATCGCGACGCCGCGGCGATGGCGGACCTCGCGCGCGAATTGGGCGCGGCCACCACGCACGGCGCGGATCTGCGCGATGTCGACGCGCTGCCGGCGCTGGTCCGCGCGCTCGATCCGCCGGATCGGCCGGATCCGATCGACGGCCTCGTCAACTGCGCGGGCGTGATGCGCGTGCGGCGCGTGGCGACGTGGGCGTGGGACGACGCGCGCGATCTGCTCGCGGTCGATCTGCTCGCGCCGCTGCGGCTGCAGGCGCTCCTCGTGCCGGGCATGGTCGAGCGCGGCCGCGGCGTGATCGTCAACGTCGCGAGCATGGCGGGCAAGACGCCGCTCAAGGGCTGCGCGTACTACGGCGCGTCGAAGGCCGGCCTCGGCATGGCGTCGGAGATCGCGCGCGCCGAGCTGGCCCCGCACGGCGTGCGCGTCGTGACGGTGTACCCGGGCCCGGTGCGCTCGGCGCTCGAGGCGGGCGCGCGCGCCGACTACGGCGGGGGCGGCTGGTTCGGCGGGCTGGCGCCGGTCGGCGACGCGACCGAGCTGGCGCGCCGGATCCTCGCGGCGATCGCGCAGGGCGCACCGCGCGTGGTGTACCCGCGCCTCTACGAATTTGGCCGCCTCGCGCCGAACCTGGCGAGCTGGATCGCGCTGACCCTGGGGCCGCCGCCGGTCGCGTAAGGCCGCGGGTCGTGTAGCGGCCGCGCTATAGCTCGCGCGCGAGCACGACGAAGCGCCGCTCTGCGGCGATGCCGGCGACCTTCTCGTAGAACGGGCGCGGGCCGATCCACGCCACCTCGCACTGCGAGTGCGCGGCGGCCACGTCGACGAGGCACGCGAGGAGCAGCGCCTCGCCGAGGCCGCGGCCGCGGTGCGCGGGCCACGTGCCGGTCGGGCCGAACCAGCCGAGGCCGCGGTTGTTGCCGTCGTGCGCCGCGAACGCGCAGTAGGCGCCATCGCGCATGGCGACGTGGACGCCCGCCGGCTCGTGGCCGAGCGCGCGCAAAAGCTCGAACGGCCAGGCGCCGCCGAACTCCGCGGCGACGGCGCCGACGAGCGCGCGCTCATCGGGGCGCGCGCGCCGGATCGCGTAGCCGGCATCGGCGGCGCGGGCGGCGGCATCGGCGGCGCGGGCCGCCGACACGCGCGGGTTGTCGCGGACGTCGATCAGCACGTTGACGCGCGCCTCGCCGCCGCGCCGCTGCCAGCCGCGCCGCTCGAGCCACGCGATGGCCGCGGCGTTGCGCTCGTCGATGCCGGGCGCGAGGTAGTTGCCGGGCTCGTCGAGCGTGCGCAGCCGGCGCGCGCCTGCGGCGCGGGCGGCCGCGACGCAGGCCTCGAGCAGCGCGCCGCCGATCCCGCGCCCGCGCGCGCCGGGCGCGACGGCGAGCAGGCGGAGCCGGTCGGCCGCGACGGCGGCCACGCCCGCGAGCGCGCCGCCGTCCCACGCCGCGAGCGCGCGCGGCGGCCCCGCGGGCCCGTCGCCGAACAGCTTCTCGTCGGCGACGTCCGCGGCGCGATCGCATGGGCACGCGGCCGCGAGCATCGCGGCGGCGGCGGGGAGGTGCGCGCGCTTGAGCGCGCTGATCCGTACGCCCTGTTCGCCTTGTTCGCCTTGGTCGCCCTGGTCGCCGGTCCGCGCGTCGTACCGCACGGCTCGACGGTAGCAGACGCGCGCGGCCCGGCCGGCGCGGGACCCAAGGCTCGCAATCGCCCGCCGCGTGTGCCAGGGTGTGGCCGATGCGCGCGATGCTCCTCTGCGCCGGGCTGTCGACCCGGCTCGGCCCGCTCGGCGCCGAGCGGCCCAAGCCGATGCTGCCGGTGTGCGGCATCCCGATCCTCGCCTACGGCGTCGCGAACCTCGTCGCGCACGGCGTCACCGAGCTCGTCATCAACACGCATCACCTCGGCGAGGTCATCCAGCGCGAGCTGGGCGACGGCCGGCAGTACGGCGCGCGCATCCAGTACATCCACGAGCCCGTGATCCTCGGCACCGGCGGCGGCCTCAAGCACGCGCTCGCGCTGCTCGATCCCGACGGACGCGACGAGCCGTTCCTGTCCTGCAACGGCAAGCTCATCTTCGACGTCGATCTGACGGCGCTCGTGGACGCCTACCGCCGCGCTGCGGCCGGCGAGGCCGCGGCGGGCGGCGAGCTCCTCGGCATGATGGTCGTGCGGCGCGTCCCCGACGCGCTCGACTGGGGCGCCGTCGACGTCCAGGACGGCCGCGTGCGCGACATCCTCGGCACCGGCGAGCACATGTTCTGCGGCGTCCACGTCACGCGCCCCTCGGTGGTGGCGCGGCTGCCCGACGGCGAGGCGTGCATGATCCGCCAGGGCTACCTGCCGTGGCTGCGCGCGGGCGGCGTGGTCCGCGCGTTCGATCACGCGGGCGGGCACGCGGGCGGCTACTTCGCCGAGCACTCGACGCCGGAGCGCTACGTCGAGTCGAACCGCGCGCTGCTCGGCGGCGCACAGCTCCGCCACCCGCCGGGCCGGCTCACCGGGATCGATCCGATGGCGCGCATCCACCCGAGCGCGTCGATCGAGGAGCCGGTGCGGATCGGCGCCGGCGCGGTGATCGGCCCGGGCGTCGCGATCGGCCCGTACACCGTCGTCGGTGATGGCGCCGTCGTGAACGCGTCGATCTCCGGCGCCGTCGTCTGGGCGGGCGCGCGCGTCGACGCCCCGCCGGCCGGCCCGATCGTCACGTAGCCCCGGCCGCGGCGCCGCTAGCGCCCGGGCTGCGGCGCGGCGCAGCCGAGCGCCGGGAGCCGCGCGGTCTGCTCGATGCAGCGCGCGATCGTCTTGCGGAGCGCCGCCGCCGACTGCACGGCGTCTCTGCGCTCGGTGTCCGGATGCGCCGACACGGCCAGCGCGACCTCGAGCGCCTCGGGGAGCGCCTTCGCCAGCTTGCACGGCTCCTGCGCCGCCGGCACCGCCTGCGCGCACGCGCAGACCTGCGTGACGTAGGCGGTGCACGCGTCGTGGCCGCGCCGGAGCTCGGCCTCGCCGACGAGCGAGCGCGTCGCCGCGGGCGCCGGCTCGTCCTGCTTCTTGCACGCACCACCGAGGGCAGCACCGAAAAGCGCGAGCCAGAGCCAGCACCGGCGCGCGGCGCCCCGGGCCCTACGCGGCGCCCCGGCGGGCGCGCTCACGGCGGCTCGACCCGCGCGAGCACCACCGAGATGTTGTCGACGCCGCCCTCCTCGTTCGCCGCGTCGATCAGGCGCTCGACGGCGCGATCGAGGTCGCGCTCGCTCATCAGGATGTGCTGGATCTGGTCGTTCTTGAGCATGCCGGTCAGGCCGTCCGAGCACATCAAGATGATGTCGCCCACATGCGGCTTCTCCGTCAGGATGTCGACCTGCACACTCTCCTTCATGCCGAGCGCGCGCACGATCACGTTCTTGTGCGGCCAGTTCTCGGCCTCCTCGGGCGTGACCCGCTTCATGCGGATGTAGTCGTTGATCAGCGAGTGGTCCTCGGTGAGCTGGACCATCTCGGTCCCGCGCGCGCGGTAGCAGCGGCTGTCGCCGACGTGGCCGATGATCAGCGCGTCGTCGAGGAAGTACGACGCGACGCACGTCGTGCCCATGCCCTTGTACCGCGGCTCGCGCTGGGACCGCTCCCAGATCTCGAGGTTCGCCATCATGATGCCGGTCGTCATCCGGTTGACGTGCGTGCGCAGGTCGCGGTCGACCTTGTACGGCCACGTCAGCGTCTGCTGCTTGGCGGTCTCGTGGAAGTGCTCGTTGATGATCTCGACGGCGAGCCGGCTCGCGACCTCGCCCGAGGCGTGGCCGCCCATCCCGTCCGCGACGATGGAGAGGCGCTCGTGCTCCGGTATGGCGATCGAGTCCTCGTTGTGGTCGCGCTTGCGGCCGATGTTGGTCGCGCCGGCGAATCGGACTCGCATCCCGTCGAGCGGGAACGACGTGCTCACGCCCGGCATTGTACCCCACGCCACCGCGATTTCGGTGCTGTGGGCGCGGCTTGCGCCGTTCGCCCCGGCCCGGGCGGTGCGGCAGGTGGTGCGGCAGGCGGTGCGGCGGGCGGTGCGCGGGTGCCACGGTTGACTCGGCAGAGCGAGCCTTCCATTCTCTCGTAGCCGATGTGGGGCTACGCCGAAGGCAACAAGACGGTGGTCGCCATCGTCGTCGCGCTCGTCGTGGTCGCGGCCGTCGCGTTCTTTGCTCGCAAGCTGTGGAGGCGGGGGCGCTGACGTGGCCGAGCTCGCGCGCGGGTCGGTCGCCGATCGGCCATGGGGGCGCACCCTCGGGACGCTCGGGCTCCGCTACTTCACCGGCACGCTCGCGCTGGCGGCGGACGGCAAGCGCTACCAGATCGCGTTCTCCGACGGGGCGGTGGTCGCCGCGATGTCACCGCTCGCCTCGGACGCGGCGGTGCGCGTCGCGCTCACCGGCGGGCTGATCACGTCGACGCAGGTCGCCGAGATGGTGCGCCGGCCAAGCTCAGCCACCGGTCGCGACGAGATCGAGCTGCTCACGGAGCTCCTGCGCCTGACGCCCGAGCAGTCGATGCGGCTCCGCCGGCGCACGATCGCGCAGAAGGCGGCGCGCACGTTCTCGATCGACCGCGGCGAGTTCGTGCTCGACGATCAGATCTCGCTGGCGGTCCTGTCCGGCAGCGAGATCGACGTCCGGTCGGTCATCTATCTGGGCGCGCGCCAGAACCTGTCCGAGGCGCGCCTCGCCAGCGACCTCGCGCAGTTCGGGCTGTGGTTCCGGCTCCTGCCGAGCGCGATCGAGGACCTGCCGCAGTTCGGCTTCACCGAGGCGGATCGGCTGGTGCTCGAGCGGCTGCACCTCGGCGCGACGCTCGACGAGCTCGAGACCGGCAGCGTCGAGCCGCGCACCGCACGGGCGATGGTCTACGCGCTGGTGTCGTGCAACGCGTGCGAGATCGGCGGGCCCGGCCGCGGGATCGATCCGGCGGTCGCGGCGCGGGTGATGCGGGCGGTGCGCTCGCCCGAGCCGGCGACGGCGGTGCGCGCGGCCGGGACGATCCCGCTCTCGCGGCCCCAGACGTCGGCGTCGTCGGCGCCCGGAGCTGCTGCGCCTGCGCCCGGAGCTGCTGCGCCTGCGCCCGGAGCTGCTGCGTCGGCGCCCGGAGCTGCTGCGTCGGCGCCCGGAGCTGCTGCGCCGGCGCCCGGAGCTGCTGCTGCGGCGCCCGGAGCTGCTGCGTCGGCGCCCGGAGCTGCTGCGCCTGCGCCTGCGCCTACGCCTGCGCCTGCGGCCAGCGGCGGCGTCACGCGGTTCCCGACCCCGCCGCCCGCGCCGATGAGCCGGCGGTCGCCGCCCGCGCTGGCGACGCCAGCGTCCGGCGAGCACCGGATCCCGGTCCGCATCGCGATGCGGCGCGCCGATCCGGCGCGGGCCGGCGAGGTGCGAGCGCTGATCGCCGAGCGCCTCCTCATGCTCGATCAGGGCGTCGATCATTACCAGCTCCTCGGGGTCGCCGTGGACGCCTCGTTCGACGCCGTGCGCGATGCCTACTTCGCGCTCGCGCGGCAGCTCCACCCCGATCGGCTCGCGGCGCTTGGCATCGACGACGGCGGGCGCGACGCGCAGCGGCTGTTCGCGCAGGTCAACACCGCGTTCGCGATCCTGTCCGATCGGGCGCGGCGCGACGCGTACACGGCCGTGCTGCGCCGCGGGGGCGAGGCCGTGCTGGCGGCCGAGCAGGCGCAGGCCGAGGCGATGGCGCGGCGGATCATCGACAGCGAGGAGGCGTTCCAGCGCGGCGAGGCGGCGCTGCGCGCGGGCCAGCTGCCGCTCGCGATCTCCGAGCTCGGGCGCGCCGTCGAGCTGCACCCCGGCGAGGCGGACTACCGCGCGTCGCTCGCGTGGGCGCAGTTCTGCGCCGCGCCCGACAAGCCGCGCGTCGGGTCCGAGACGCGTGCCGCGCTCGAGCAGGCGATCGCCGCGTCGCCGAACGCGATCAACCCGCGGTTCTTGCTCGGCCGCGTCGAGCGCATCCTCGGCAAAGACGCGGACGCGCTGCGGCACTTCCAGGAGGTGCTGCGCCGGTCGCCAGGCCACCACGAGGCCGCGAGCGAGGCGCGGCTGATCGAGCAGCGGCTCGCGCAGCCGCCCCGGCGGCGCTAAGCGCCGCCGCCGTCGTCGCCGCGGCCCTCGTCCCCGCCGTCGCCGCGGCCCTTGTCCCCGTCCTCGTCCCCGCCCTCGTCCCCCGGCGCGAGCTCGCCGCGCCAGGACGCGATCGCCTCGCCGAGCGCGACCGCCTCGGCCCCGGCCAGCGTGATCGCCGCGTGCTTCTTCCAGGCGCCGCGCACCTTCTGCAGGCGGATCAGCGCCAGCTTCGCCGGCTTCCACGCCCCGGCGGGGTCGCGCTCCTCGTACGCGAGGACCACCGTCGCCCAGCCGCGCCGCTCCCACACCCGGCGCTGGAGGGTACGGCGGACGAGCTCGCCGTCGGCTTCGAGATCATAGGTGACGTCATCGAGCTCGGCGATCAGCACGCAGCACGGATGATTCACCACAACGTCCGGCGAGGCCAAGCGGCGCGCGGCAGATCGGGGCGCACGCCCGGAAGCGCCGGCCGCAGCCGACGGTGTGGTGAATTATCCGGGCTCGGCGCTCCGGTCCGGCCGGTCCCGGATCTCGAGCTCGGTGATCCGCTCCTCCTCCGGACCGACGTGGGCCCGGACCCGCGCGATCATTTCGGAGCTCTGGCCGCCGTCCTCGATCCGGACCTCCAGCTCCTCCCCAACCTCGAAGAGGAACGGCGAGCGGACGCGGGCGATCCCATCCGCGAGGGCGAGGACGTCGAACACTTCGTGGGGCTGATCCTCGTCGAGGACGAGGATGCGGACGGCGCCGCCCGGCGGGCTCGGCGGGGTCGACATGAGGAGTCGGTACCACGCCGCGCGATCCCGAGGGAAGCGCACGTGGCGTGCCGTGGGACGGTGAATGCGGCCACAGACCTTCTATGTCGGGCCGTGGCTGGGGTAACGTCCCAGCCGCGGGATGCTCAAGCCTGTCGAGAAGCAACGCGTTGCCGAGGAGATCGCCGAGCAGCTGCGCTCGTTGATCCTCGGTGGTCAGTACCCTCCTGGCTCCAAGCTCCCACCCGAGCGCGAGCTCTCGAAGCGGCTCCGCGTCAACCGTGCGTCGCTGCGCGAGGCGCTGAAGAAGCTCGAGCACCTCGGGCTCGTACGGATCCGGCAGGGTGATGGCACGCGCGTCCAGAACTTCATGGAGACCGGCGGGATCGAGCTCGTGCAGCACCTCCTGCCGCTCGCCGGTGGCAAGCCCGAGCTGATCCGAGATCTGCTCGAGTTCCGCCGGATCTTCGGCCGCGAGATCGCGCGGCTCGCCGCGGCGCGCACGCCCAAGAGCGGGACCGACGGCCTCGGCAAGCTCCGCGAGCTCGCCGAGCGCGCCGACAAGGTGACCGGGGCGCTCGAGCTGTTCGAGATCGACTTCGACTTCTACGTCGCGATCGCGCAGCTGTCGGGCAACCAGGTCATGCTCCTGCTCATCAACACGGTGCGCGACAGCGTCCGCGGCTTCATGCCGCTGCTCGCCAACCTCGCCGCGCCCGGCGAGATCGTGCGCAAGCACCACCGCGATCTGATCACCGCCTTCGAGCGCAGCGACGTCACGGCCGCCGGCCGCGTCGCCGACGACTACCTGCGCATGGGCGCCGAGCTCGCCGGCCGGATGGGCGGCAAGCCCGAGCTCCAGCCCCAGCCGCTGCCGCCGCTGCCCGACTGAGCGCGGAGCACGAGATGGGCACGAGATGGCCACGTTGACGCGCAAGGAGGTGGAGGACATCGCGCTGCTCGCGCGGCTCCACCTCGAGCCGCCGGAGCTCGACGCGATGCAGGAGGAGCTCGGGGCGATCCTCGCGCACTTCCGCACGATCGCCGTCGTCGACACGAGCGACGTTCCGCCGATGACGCACGCCGTGCCGATGGACGCGCCGCTCCGGGTCGACGTGCCGGAGCCGTCCCTGCCGGCCGCCGAGGCGCTGCGCGCCGCGCCGCGGCGAGACGGCGACCTGTTCGTCGTGCCCGCGGTCATCACAGGGCCATCGGGGCCGTCGTGACCACCGCGGCCGCGCTCGGGTCCGTCGCCGATACGGTGCGGCGGATCGCCGACGGCGAGGTCACCGCGGCCGCGCTCGTCGAGCCAGCGATCGAGCGGATCGCGAGCGGAGACGGCGAGCTCGGCGCGTTCCTCGCCTTCGATCCGACCGGCGCGCGCGCCGCCGCGGCCGCGGTCGATCGCCAGCGCGCGGCCGGCGTGCCGCTGCCCCCGCTCGCCGGCGTCCTCGTGACGCTCAAGGACAACCTCGTCACCGCCGGCCTGCCGACGACGGCCGGGTCGAAGATCCTCGCCGGCTGGATCCCGCCGTACGACGCCACGGTCGTCGAGCGGCTGCGCGCGGCCGGCGCGATCATCCTCGGCAAGGTCAACTGCGACGAGTTCGGGATGGGCTCGTCGACCGAGCGCTCCGCGTTCAAGCTGACGCGCAACCCGTGGGACCCCGCGCGCGTGCCCGGCGGCAGCTCGGGCGGCAGCGCCGCGGCGGTCGCCGCCGGCATGTGCATCGGCAGCCTCGGCACCGACACCGGCGGCTCGATCCGCCAGCCCGCCGCGTTCTGCGGCGTCGTCGGCGTCAAGCCGACGTACGGCCGCGTCTCGCGCCACGGCGTGATCGCGTTCGCGTCTTCGCTCGACCAGGTCGGCCCGCTCGCGCGCACCGTCGCCGACGCGGCGGCGATCCTGCAGGTGATCGCCGGGCACGATCCGCGCGACGGGACGTCGATCAATGCGCCGGTCCCCGCGTACGCCGCAGCGCTCGCGGCCGGCGTCGCCGGGCTCAAGATCGGCCTGCCGCGCGAGTACTTCGAGGTCGAGCTCGAGCCCGGCGTGCGCGAGGCGCTCGATCGGACGATCGCCGCGCTCCGCGATCGGGGCGCGGCCATGACGCCGGTCTCGCTGCCGCACACCGAGCTCGCGCTGCCGGCGTACTACCTGATCGCGCCCGCCGAGGCGTCGTCGAACCTGTCGCGCTACGACGGCATCCGCTACGGCGTGCGCGCCGACGCGCAGGATCTGCTCGACGTCTACCGCCGCACGCGCGGCGCGGGCTTCGGCCCCGAGGTCAAGCGCCGGATCATGCTCGGCACGTACGCGCTGCGCTCGGGCTACTACGACGCCTACTACAAGAAGGCGCAGCAGGTGCGGACGCTCATCAAGCGCGACTTCGACGCGGCGTTCGCGCAGGTCGACGTCCTGCTCACGCCGACCACGCCGACGGCCGCGTTCCCGTTCGGCGCGAAGTCGACGCCGCTCGAGATGTACGCCGCCGACGTGTTCACGCTGTCGTGCAACCTCGCCGGGCTGCCCGGCCTGAGCGTGCCGTGCGGCCTGACCGCCGAGGGCCTGCCGGTCGGCGCGCAGCTCCTCGGCAAGCCGCTCGACGAGGCGACGCTGCTCCGTGCCGGCGCGGCGATCGAGGCCGCGGTCGGCCTCGGCGATCGGCGCCCGGGCGGGGCCCGCGGGCCCGGGGGGGCCAGCCCGTGAGCGAGCGGACGCTCGAGCAGATGCTCGAGGACTGGGAGCCCGTGATCGGGCTCGAGGTCCACGTCCAGCTCGCGACGCAGAGCAAGATCTTCTCGCCGTCGGCGGTGGCGTTCGGCGCGCCGCCGAACTCGCTCACCGATCCGATCGTCCTCGGCCTGCCCGGCGCGCTGCCGGTGTTCAACCGCGCCGCGCTCGAGCTCGCGCTGCGCCTCGGCATCGCGACCGGGTCGCAGATCCGCGCGCGGTCGCGGTTCGCGCGCAAGCACTACTTCTATCCGGACCTCCCGAAGGGCTACCAGATCTCGCAGTACGACGAGCCCCTGTGCGAGAACGGCCACCTCGATCTGATCGTCGGCGGCGCGGTGAAGCGGGTGCGCCTCCAGCGCATCCACCTCGAGGAGGACGCCGGCAAGAGCACGCACGTCGGCGCCGTCTCGCACGTCGACCTGAACCGCGCCGGCGTGCCGCTCGCGGAGGTCGTCTCGGCGCCGGAGCTGACCTCCGCCGAGGAGGCCGCCGAGTTCATGCGCGCGCTGCACCGCCTCGTGCGCTGGCTCGAGATCTCCGAGGCCGACATGGAGAAGGGCCAGCTGCGCTGCGACGCGAACGTCTCGGTGCGGATGCGCGGCGAGGACCGGCTCGGGACGCGCACCGAGCTCAAGAACATCAACTCGTTCCGCTTCGTGCAGCACGCCGTCGAGCACGAGATCGCGCGCCAGATCCGCATCGTCGAGAGCGGCGGCCGCGTCGTGCGCGAGACGCGCCTCTGGGACGCGGCGCGCGGGCAGTCGGCGTCGATGCGCACGAAGGAGGAGGCGGACGACTACCGCTACTTCCCCGATCCGGACCTGCCGCCGGTCGTCGTCGACGGGCCGCTCATGACCGGGATCCTGCGGGGCATGCCGGAGCTGCCGGCCGCGCGCTTCGAGCGCTACCAGCGCGAGCACGCGATCCCGGCCGACGAGGCGCGCACGCTGATCTCCGAGCGCGCGCTGGCGGACTACTTCGACGCGGCGCTCGCCGCGCACCCCCGCCAGCAGAGCGGCAAGATGCTCGCGAGCTGGATCCTGACGGAGCTGCTCGGCAAGCTGAACGCCGACGGCAAGGACATCGCCGAGTCGCCGCTCCCTCCGCCGCTCCTGTCGGCGCTCGTCGCCCTGATCGAGGACGGCACGATCAGCGGCAAGATCGCCAAGGAGATCTTCGAGGAGAGCTACCGCACCGGCGAGGCACCGATCGCGATCGTCGATCGCCGCGGCGTGCGCCAGATCTCCGACGAGAAGGAGCTGTCGGCGATCGTGGATCGCGTGGTCGCGGGAAACCCCAAGCAGGTCGAGAGCTACCTGGGCGGCAAGGACACCGTGTTCGGGTTCTTCGTCGGCCAGGTCATGAAGGAGACCTCCGGCCGCGCGAACCCGGCGCTGACGGCGGAGCTTTTGCGCAAGCGCCTGGGGCGGTGAGCCGTGCTGGCGCGCAGTAATTCCGCTGGGTTGGGCCCAGGCTCGCTCGGCTGTGCCCGCGGCGCTTGACGATTGGCCCGCGATCAGTAAAGTCCGCGATTCCGAAAGCGTTTTCCGTGGAGCAAGTCATGTACGCCGTGATCCAGACGGGTGGCAAGCAGTACCGGGTCGAGCCCGGCAAGACCGTGGTGGTCGAGAAGCTCGCAGGAGACAAAGGCACGGACGTGGTGTTCGACCAGGTCCTGCTCGTGTCGTCGGGCGACGGCGCGACCTTGAACGTCGGCAAGCCGCTGGTCGTCGGCGCCAAGGTGACCGGGCAGATCGTCGAGCAGGGGCGCGGCGACAAGCTCGTGGTCTTCAAGTTCCGCCGCCGCAAGAACTACGTCCGTCGCAACGGGCATCGCCAGGACTACACCGCGGTGAAGATCGCGGCGATCCAGGCCTAGGGCCTGGGACCAGCCTAAGGACAAAGGACACGCGTCATGGCTCACAAAAAAGGACAGGGCTCGACTCGAAACGGCCGCGACTCGCTGCCGAAGATGCGCGGCGTGAAGCGGTTCGCCGGTGAGCAGGTCACGGCGGGCAGCATCCTCGTCCGCCAGGTCGGCACGAAGTTCCACGCTGGCGAGAACGTCGGCATCGGCCGCGACTGGACGCTGTTCGCGAAGATCGACGGCGTCGTCACGTTCGAGCGCCACGGCAAGTCGCGCACGCGCGTCGCCGTCTACGCGGGCGCGGGCGCGGCGGCCGAGGCGCCGGCCGAGACCGCGTCGCCCTGACGCCAGCGCCGGCAGCGTGCCGCGCGCAGCGCGCGGCCGGGCCGGTGCGATCGCTCGCTTCATGGCGGCCGCCTGTCGACCCGGCTGCGGTGCGTGCTGCATCGCGCCCTCGATCTCGGCGCCGCTCCCGGGTTACCCCGCCGGCAAGCTCGCCGGCGTGCGCTGCCCGCACCTGACCGAGGATCTGCGGTGCGCGCTGTTCGGGCGGCCCGAGCGCCCCGCCGTCTGCCGCGACCTTAGGCCCGCACCGGACATGTGCGGCGACTCGGCCGCCGAGGCGATGGCCACGCTCGCGCGCTGGGAGAAGCTCACCGCGCCGTAGCCCGGCGCGCGGTCTCGCGGTGGCGCGCTGGGAGAAGCTCACCGCGCCATAGCCCGGCGCGCGGTCTCGCGCTGGCGCGCCCCGCGGCTCCCCCGGCGCCCCGTCTCGCGGTCTGGCGCTGGCGCGCCCGGGAGCCATGGCGCTGCGCGTGTCGCGCGGTCTCGCGGTGTCGCGCGGTCTCGCGGTCTCGCGGTGGCGCGCGGTCTCGCGGTCTCGCGCGGTGTCGCGCGGTCGCGCGGTCTCGCGGTCTCGCGGTCTCGCAGTGTCGCGCGGTCTCGCGGTGTCGCGCGGTCTCGCGGTGTCGCGCGGTCTCGCGGTGTTGCGCGGTCTCGCGCTGGCGCGCGGCGTCGGCGGGCCTGCTCCCCGGCGCGCGGTCTCGCGGTGTCGCGCGGCGCGTCGGCGGGCCTGCTCCCCGGCGCGCGGTCTCGCGGTGTCGCGCGGTCTCGCGGTGTCGCGCGGTCTCGCGGTGTCGCGCGGCGCGGCGCGTCGGCGGGCCTGCTCCCCGGCGCACCGTCTCGCACCGTCCGTGCCGTCTCGTGCCGTCTCGCGCCGTCTCGCGCCGGGCGTGAGCCCGGATCGGTCCGGGGTTGCACGAGCCCGGATCGGTCCGGGGTTGCCCTCGGATCTGCAGCGTGACGGCGAGCACGCGATCTCCCCCTTTTGTCCGGAATCCGGCCATGCCGGCCGGACAGCACCGGACACCGGACAGACCGGACCCGTCCTGCCTCTTTCGTTCCGCCACCTTGGGCAGATCCCCGGCTGGGCACATGGATTGCTGCTCTCCGATGGTATGGTGGCTGTCATGATCTCTCCCTGGACGCGCACGCCTGGTTCTCTCGACGATCTCCTGTCGATGGCGGAGCAGCGCGCCGTCCTCGACGGTGTCGACTGGGACAAGTACGAGGCCCTGCTCGCGCTCCGCGGAGAACGCAGCCACCCGAAGCTGACGTTCCTCGACGGAGTGATAGAGCTGATGAGCACCTCGCGTGAACACGAGAGCCTGAAGTCGGTGATCGGCTGTCTGGTCGAGGCGTTCTGCCTCGAGCGCGACATCGACTTCTCCCCCTATGGCAACTGGACCCTGAAGGCGCGGGGCAAGCTCGCCGGCGTCGAGCCGGACGAATGCTACGTCTTCGGCGCGCGCCCCCAGGACAAGGGCAGCCCCGATCTCGCGATCGAGGTGGTCTGGACCCACGGCCGGATCGACAAGCTCGAGGCGTACCGGCGCCTGGGGGTCGGCGAGGTCTGGATCTTCCGCCAGGACGAGCTCGCGGCGCACGTCCTGGGGCGCGGCGGCTACGAGCGCAGCGAGCGCAGCGCGTTCTTGCCGGCGCTCGATCTGGCGCTGGTGGGCCGGCTCGCCCGGATCGAGCCGGCGAGCGCGGCCGTGCGGCAGCTCCGCGCGGCGCTCCGCGAGCCGGGGCTTCCGAGCTAGCCTTGGCCGGAGCTAGCCGGAGCTCAGCCGGAGCTAGCCCGCGGGGCGGTCCGGCATCGCGTGCACGCGTGCGCCGAGCTGATCGAGCAGCGCGGCGTCGTGCGAGGCGAGCAGGCACGCGCCTCCGTCGGCGGCGTGCGCGCGGACGAGCGCGACCAGCGCGTCGAGCCGCTTGGCGTCGAGGCCGTTGTCCGGCTCGTCGAGGACGAGCAGCTTCGGCGGGCCGATGAACGCGGCCCCCAGGCACGCGCGGCGGCGCTGGCCGAGCGACATCCGCTCGAGCGCGGTCGCGCGCAGCTCGTCGAGGCCCAGGGCCGCCCGCAGCTCCGCCGAGGGCGGGCCGGCGCCGCGGCTCGCCGCGCACAGCGCCCACAGCTCGCCGCCGAGCAAGAACCCCGGCGGGTCGGCGCCCTCCGGCACGTACCCGAGCGCGCGCCGCGCCGCCACGCGCTCGCGGCGCGCGCCCCAGACGCTCGCGCCGTCGACGGTGATCCGGCCGTCGCGCGGGGCGAGCACGCCGGCCACGCACCCGAGCAGCGTCGACTTGCCGCAGCCGTTCTTGCCGACCACGCCGACGATCTCGCCGGGGTCGACGGCGAGCGAGACGCCCTCGATGACCGTGCGCCCGCCGCGCCGCACCGCGAGCTGATCGATCCGCGCGAGCGGATCGCGGGGTAGGGCCTCGAGCACGCTCATGTCCGGGCGCCCAAGGATAGCCCAGCCCGGCCTACGCGCGCGCCGTCAGCGCGGCGCCGAGGCCGGCGGCGCACAAGGCGATCGCGCCGGCGGCGCCCAGGAGGCCGAGGCAGAGGACGGCCGCGGCGGCCACCACGATCGCGCCGACCACCGCGCGCGCGGCGACGGTCTCCGACGCCTGGCTGCCGAGCAGCGCGCGCGCAGAGCCGAGCGAGCTGCCGAGCGCGCAGCCGAGCGTCACCGCCGCGAGCCAGGCGAGCGTCCGCCCGTCGGGCTCGGCCACGAGCGCCGCGGCGGCGAGCGCGATCGCCGACGCGCCGAGCTGGACGACCGCGATCGCGAACACGAGCGCGGCCACCCGCGTGCCCGGCGCGATGCCGAGCGTCTCGGCGAGCCACGCCGTCTGGCGGTGCGCGCCGAGGATGACGAGCAGGACGCCGACGTACGCCGGCACCAGCAGGACGGCGATCACCGCCGCGCCGACCGCCGCGGCCGCCTGCCCGGTCAGCGCGTTGTTGCGCACGAACAGCCCGGCCGCGGCCCCGGCGAGCACCGCGAGGCCCGCGCCGCGCACGAGCGCGTCGCCGGCGCGCCGCCGCAGCGCCCGCAGGTGGATCGCGCGCAGCGCCTCCCCGTCGTGCTTCCACCGCGGCCAGCCCGCGTGCGCCGCCGGCGGGCGGAAGCTCGCGAGCGCGAGGATCGCGAGCGACTCGAGCGCGACCACCGCGAGCCCGCGCGGCCCCTCGCCGATCACCCACAGCGCCAGCCATGGCAGCTGCCCGACGACGAACGCGCCGCCGCCGATCAAGAGCGGCGCGAACCGCGGCCCGGGCAGCGTCCGCAGGTACGCGGCCGCCTCGGCGCGCAGGAGCAGCCGCGCCGTCGGCACGTAGACGAGGAGCCAGGTCACGCCGAGCGCGGCGCCGACCCCGGCGTGGTGGAGCGCGAGCCCCGTCAGGTCCTCGGGGTGCATGCCGGTCGGGCCGAAGATGAGCGCGGCGGCGATCGCGCAGCCGACCCAGATCGCGCCCGCGCGGCGCCACGCCGGCAGGATCACCGCGCGGGTCCAGACGTCCGCCCAGCGCACGTGCGCCATGACGAAGAGGGACGTCGTCGTCGTCCCGGTCGCGGACGGGCGGTCTGGAGGGCCCGCCGGGGGCGCGGACGGGCGCTCGGGCGGCGCGGACGGGCGCTCGCGCGTCTCCCGCGTCTCCTGCGTCTCCTGACTTGACCCTTCCGGCGCATCGGCCATACGTATCACCGGGCCGCCATGCAGTTCATCGACGAGGCCATCATCCACGTGAAGGCCGGAGACGGCGGGAACGGCGCCGCCGCGTTCCGGCGCGAGGATGGTGTACCACGCGGCGGCCCCTCGGGCGGGGACGGCGGCAACGGCGGGAGCATCGTCGTCGTGGCGGATCCGCGGCTGTCGTCGCTGCTCGACTACAGGTACCGCCGCCACTACAACGCGCCGCGCGGCGAGGACGGGCGCAACAAGGATCAGTACGGTGCGGGCGGCGACGATCTGACGCTGCGCGTGCCGGTGGGCACCGTGATCTACGACGAGGCCGACGACGCCGCGCTCGCGGACCTCGCCGAGCCCGGCGCGCGCTGCGTGATCGCGCGCGGCGGCACCGGCGGCCGCGGGAACATCCACTTCAAGTCGCCGTGGAACCAGGCGCCGACCAAGGCCGAGCCCGGGACGCCCGGCGAGCAGCGCACCATCCGGCTCGAGCTCAAGCTCCTCGCCGACGTCGGGCTGCTCGGGTTCCCGAACGTCGGCAAGTCCACGTTCATCTCGCGCGCGTCGCGCGCGCGGCCCAAGATCGCCGACTATCCGTTCACGACGCTCGTGCCAAACCTCGGCGTCGTGCAGCTCTCCGACGAGCGGCACTTCGTGATCGCCGACATCCCGGGCCTCATCGAGGGCGCCTCCGAGGGCGCGGGGCTCGGTCACCAGTTCCTGCGCCACGTGGAGCGCTGCCGCGTCTTGCTGCACATCGTCGAGGGGACGTTCACGACCGGGCCGGATCGCGCCCCCCTGGCCGACTACCGTGTGATCAATGCGGAGCTGTTGCACTACGCCCCCGAGCTGGCAGACAAGCCGCAGGTGGTCGTGCTGAACAAGACCGACGCGACCGAGGACGACGTCCTCGCCGAGACGAAGCGAGCTTTCGCAGAAACAGGTGTGGACCTGCTCACGATGTCGGCCGCAACTGGTGAAGGAGTCGACGGCGTGCTCGAGCGACTGTGGGCTCACCTGCACCCTGCTCGGCAGACCCGCTGACGGCAGCTCGGGTGGCGGCGCCGCGCTCGTGGGGCCCTTACTTGATGGGGGCGGGTGCAGATGTTACAACCTGCGCTATTCCAAAGGAAATTGCGCCGGTTCGTCCGCTGGCGCGCAGAGGCCGGCCCCTTTGGAGTCGGTCGGAGACCCGAATGCGAGCCACTTCGAGCATCGTCGTCCTCTCTTCCTTGCTGAACGCAGCGGTCGTGCTCGCTGCGCCCGACGACAAGAAGGGAGCGAACCCGGCGCCAAAGTCCGGACGGTCCGCCAAGAAGCCAAAGTCCGGCACGCCCGCCAAGCAGCCCGCACCGACGACAGGCGCGCCCGCCAATCAGCCGCCCTCGTCGATCCCCGCCATGCCGGGGCAGTCTCCCGCACCAGCGCCCGATTCGCGGGCGGCGATCGATCCGGCGACCGTGAAGCCCGAGGACATGCCGACGGCCGTCCGCATGCGCCGCCTCGAGCAGCGGACGCAGGCGCTCAAGGAGCGCGCGTGGCAGCTCAAGGCGCGCGTCCAGCTGCTCAAGGAGCAGATGCTCGGGCCCGGCGTGGGCGCGCAGGCACTCATCACGCACGCCAACGAGATGGGCAGCTCGTTCCGGCTGATCAAGCTCATCTACACGCTCAACGGCACGCAGGTCTTCGTGCGCAGCGACGAGGCCGCCGAGAGCCTCTACAAGACCAAGAGCTTCGACATCTTCGCGGGCCCGATCTCGCCCGGCAACCACAACCTCGCGGTGGTCGCGACGTACCGCGGCAACGGCTACGGCGTCTTCGAGTACCTGAAGAAGTACACGTTCGTCGCGAACGGCAAGCAGGCGTTCACCGTCGGCGAGGGCAAGACCGCGAAGGTCGCGTGCAAGGGCTTCGAGAAGGGCGGCCCGACGACGCCGATGGAGAAGCGCGCCGCGGTCGAGTGCACGGTCACGCACATCGCGCCGGAGAAGCCGCCCGCGGCGCCCGCAGCGACGACGCCCACGGCGCCCGCGGCGACGACGCCCACGGCGCCCGCGGCGCCTGCGGCTACGCCGCCCACGACGCCCGCGGCGACGACGCCCGCCCCCGCCGCCAAGCCGAGGAAGTGAGCCATGCGGCGCGCTCCCTCACGTTCCCTCGGCCACCTCGGTCCCCTCCGCCACCTCGGCCACCTCGCGGCCGTGCTGCTCTGCCTGCCGGCGGCCGCGCGCGCCGATGACCTCGATCGCAAGCTCTCCGCGTACGATCTCGAGGTCCGCCAGCTCGGGACGAACCTGCCCGAGCCGGGCAAGCTCGCCGACACCACCGGCCAGCGCCGGCTCGTCGACGCCGAGGTCGCGTTCGCGCTCGGCGACTACGACACCGCGGCGCTCATGCTGTTCGAGCTGGCGAACCAGCCCGGCCCCGATCAGCTCGCGGCGCTGTACTACCTCGGCGAGTCGCTCTACCAGAAGAACGACCGCAGCGCGGCGCGCACGTACTTCGAGCAGCTCGCGGTCGCGCAGAACGCGGCCAGCCGGTACTACCAGCCGGCTCTCCTGCGCCTCGTCGAGATCGCGATCGTGCAGCGCGACGACAGCTCGGTCGACAAGCACATCGCCGCGCTCGACGCGATCCCGGCGGGCTCGCGCCTGCCCCAGGTCCCCTACGTCCGGGGCAAGTACGCCTACTCGCAGGACAAGCACGACGACGCGCTCCGCTTCTTCGGCGAGGTCCCCAAGGGCTCGACCCACGAGTACCAGGCCGTCTACTTCACGGCGACGACCCTCGTCGCGAAGAAGGACCTCGCGCGCGCGACCGACGTGCTCACCGAGCTGCTCAGCCGGAAGCCCCGGACCACGAACGACCGGCGCGTGATCGAGCTCGGCCAGATCGCGCTCGGCCGGATCTACTACGAGCGCGATCAGCCGTCGAAGGCGATCGACAGCTACCTGCTCGTCGATCGGCGCAGCGATCTGTTCCCCGACGTGCTGTACGAGGTCGCGTGGGTCTACGTGAAGGCCAAGCAGTTCGACAAGGCGCTGCGCACGCTCGAGCTCCTGAGCCTGGCCGATCCGACGTCGCAGCGGACGCCGACGGTGCGCATCCTCGAGGGCAACCTGCGCCTCCGCAAGGCGCAGCAAATCCGGCAGCGAGGGATCGCGGGGACGCTCGAGAACGGCGTCCCCTCCGATCCGAGCGTCGAGTACGACAAGGCGGCGCAGGTCTTCTCCGAGACCCACGACTGGTACTTCCCGTCGTACCAGGCGCTCGCGCACATCGTCGACAGGTCCGTCGATCCGGCGCAGTACCTCGCGCAGATCGCCGGCCGCAAGCCAGCGATCTTCCAGGCGACCGCGCCGCTCCCCGAGGCGGCCGTCGCGTACCTGCGCGAGGAGCCCGACGTCCGACGCATGGTCTCCGTCGAGACTGACCTCGCCGAGGTCTCGGCGAACCTCGTCGAGTCGCAGGCGGTCCTCGCGCGGCTCGAGGGCGTGCTCGCCGCCAACGACAAGACGGTGCTGTACCCGGCGCTGCAGCGCCGGCGCTCGCGCGTCGGCCAGATCCAGGACGATCTGAACAAGGTGCGCGGCGACCTCGCCGAGCAGCAGCTGCGCCTCCTGTCCGGGCGCACCGGCCCCGGCGCCTCGACGACGCGCCGCATCCTCGCGGACCAGTACGGCGGGCTGCCGGGCGCCGAGCAGGTGGCGGCCGACCGCATGGCGCAGGTGCTGCACCGGTACGACACGCTCGAGCAGTCGGCCGCCGAGGTGAGCGCCACGCTCGACGCGACGCAGGCGATGTCCGTCGCGCTCGGCAAGTACGCCGTCGAGGCGACGCCGCCGCTGTCGGCCGCGCAGCAGAGCGCGATCGCCCAGACCCTGGAGGGGGCGGCCCACGAGGCCGCCGCGATCGAGAAGGTGCTCGCCGTGCTCGCCCGCGAGATCGAGCTCGGCCGCGACCTCGCGGGCATCGGCGACGAGACCGTCGGCAAGGCGCGCGAGGCGCGCCGGCAGCTCAAGGCCGCGCTGGACGCCGAGCACCGCGCGCTGGCCGCGGCCGCCGCCAGCGGGACCCGCGACCGCAGGAAGACGCAGAAGCTGTCGGAGGCGGGCGAGCGCGCGGCGCGCATCTCCGACGCGATCGTGCAGATCGAGGCGCAGATCGACGCGAAGATCGACCGCGGGATGGAGCAGGTGAAGCTCACGATCACGGCCGAGCGCGAGCAGGTCGCCGCGTACCAGGCCGAGCTGGCGTCGGAGGAGGCGGAGGCGCGCGCGATCGGCGGCACCGTCCTCGGCGGCAGCTTCCGCGACGTCAAGGCGAAGTTCTACGACATCGTGATCCGCAGCGACGTCGGCAGCGTCGACGTCGCGTGGGCGCAGAAGGAAGACGCCGACGACGATCTGAAGCGGCTGACCCTGTCGCGCCAGCGCGACACCAAGCAGCTGCGCGACGAGTTCAAGGGCATCCTGATCGAGGAGGGCCCGGGCAAGCCCAAGCCGGCGACGCCGGGGGCCGGGCCGGAAGGTGGCGCGGGCGGCGCGGGCGGCGCGGGTGCCGCGGGTGCCGCGGGCAGCCCCGACAAGGGCGGGGCCGGCCGGGTCAAGCCGGGCGGCGACAACCCGGTGAAGCCGCCGACGCCGACGGTGCGGCCGGACAACGAGCAGGACAAGGCGCCGGAGACGCCGAAGCCGGGGGCGGCGCCGAAGACGGACACGCCCGCTGCGACGCCGAAGGCGACGACGCCGAAGGCGACGACGCCGAAGACGCGGACACCGAAGACGCGGACACCGAAGACGACGACGCCGAAGACGACGACGCCGAAGACGACGCCGAAGGCAGGCACGCCATGAACGCGCGACGACTCTCGGTCGCCATCCTGGCCGTGCTCGTCGCCGCGAGCGCCGCGAGCGCGCAGCCGCCCGGCCAGACGGGGCCGGGCGGGCAGCCCGCGCCGAAAGGCCAGCCGACGCCGACGCCCGTGCCGGTGCGGCCGGCGCCGACGCCGACGCCGACGCCGGTGCAGCCGACGTCGTCGCCCATGCCGAAGCCGGTGCCGGTGCAGCCTGCGCCGACGCCGACGCCGACGCCGATCCCCGTGCAGGGCCCGCCCGGCGGGCCGGGGCTCGGCCCGCAGCCCCGGGCGCGGACCGGACCGGTCCACCTCCAGCCGGCCGAGCTCGCCGCCCTCAAGGACATCGAGTCCGAGTACGAGCGCTTCGTCATGGCCGCGAACCAGCACGACACGCGCATGCGCCAGATCGCCAGGCGCGAGTACGACAAGCGCAAGGCGGAGCTGACCGCGCGCTACGCCGACCGGATCGCGAAGATCACCGCCGACAAGCTGAAGCGCCACGGCGACACGATCACGGTGCTCGAGAAGTTCCTGATGGATCACCCGAGCCACGAGCAGTTCACGCCCGACAAGATGTTCCAGCTCGCGGACCTCTACCTCGATCGCGCCGACGAGGAGGTCGAGGCGAAGCTGACCGCGCAGGAGGAGGCCGGCGTCCCGCCCGACCCCAACGCCCCGCTCCTCGCCGACTACACGCCCGCGCTGAACCTCTGGGAGAGCATCCTCAAGCGCTTCCCGGGCTACCGCCAGACGCCGTCGACCTTGTACCTGCTCGCCTACTACGGCAAGACCAAGGACGAGCGGCGCTCGCTCCAGATCTTCCTCGCGCTCGCCTGCGCGAACCACTACAAGTGGAGCGATCGGCCGGCCCCGCCGCCGACGCGCGCCGAGGCCCTCAAGCGCGTCGAGCGCAAGACGCTCCACGATCCGTACGCCGACTGCACGCCGTCCCCGGGCGCCGAGACCGAGCTCGTCCGGCACGCGTGGATCCGCGGCATCGCCGACTACCACTTCACCGTCCCTGGCGAGCTCGACGAGGCGATCGCCGCGTACCTCAAGGTCGCCAACGGCGGCACCGAGTCCAAGCTCTACGCCGAGTCGCTCTACAAGCTCGCGTGGTCCTACTACAAGCGCGACCTCCTGAAGGACTCGATCCAGCGCTTCGACGAGAGCGTCAAGCTCTACGACGCGATCGTCGCCGCGGGGAGCACGCCGCAGCTCGAGCTGCGCGAGGAGTCGATCCAGTACATCTCCGTCGCGTTCACCGATCCGTGGGAGGGCGAGGCCGACTCCGATCCCGTCAAGGGCTTCGACCGCGCGCGCGCGTTCTACAAGGGCCGCGAGAACGAGCCGCATGTGCGCGACATCTGGGTCGCGATGGGCAAGGCGTTCGCCGATCTGCAGGCGTGGGAGCAGGCCATCGCCTCGTTCCGCATCGCGCTCGGCCCGCCGTGGGAGCTGCACCCCAAGAGCCCCATCGTCCAGCAGGAGATCGTCAACGCGTACGAGGCCAAGGGCGACAAGCTCGCCGCCGACAGCGCCGCGGCCGAGCTCGCGAAGCGCTACGCGCCCGGCACCCCGTGGTACACGGCGAACGAGCAGGACCGCGAGGCGATGGAGAACCAGCGCCGGATCGCGGAGCGCGCGCTGTACGCGGCGACGCGCAACACGCACTCGGCCGCGACGACGCTGCGCAAGGACTACGAGGCGGCCGGCAAGAAGGATCCGGCCGATCGGCAGGACTACCTCGCGATGTACGCCAAGGCCGTCGACCTCTACCGCACGTTCGTCCAGACGTACCCCGACTCCGACTACATCTACGAGTTCAACTTCCTGATGGGCGAGGCGCTGTACTGGAGCGAGCGCTACGCCGAGGCGCTCGAGCAGTACAGGTGGGTCCGCGATCACCGGGACATCGGCACCGCGTACTACATCGACGCAGCGCGCTCGGTCGTGCAGTCGTACGAGGCCGAGGCGCAGCGCATGGTCGCCGAGGGCAAGCTCGCCCCGCTCAAGGTGCCGACGGTGGCCGAGCTGAAGGCGCTGCCGCAGCCCTTGCAGCCGCAGCCGATCCCGCCGTTCTACATCCAGCTCCGCAGCGAGTACGACAACTACCAGAACGTCGTGAACGACCCGGCGGCCGCGCCGCAGCAAGGCATCAACGCCGCGCTGATCTCGCTCGCGTACCTCCACACCGACGACGCGATCGCCCGGTTCACGAAGGTGATGGACAAGTTCTGCGGCAAGCCCGAGGCCGCCCGCGCCAAGGACGGCGTCCTCGCGATCTACGAGGCGCGCGCGAACTTCGACGCGATCGAGGCCACGAACAAGAAGTTCATCTCGGCCAAGTGCGGCGACGAGAAGACGATCCAGCTCGCGATCACGCAGAACCGCTCGCTCAACTTCTCGCGCGCCGCCGAGCTGTACAGGACCCAGCAGTACGTGCCGGCGGCCGAGGCGTTCTACCGCTTCTACAAGACGGCGCCGCAGACCGATACGGACCTGCCGGTCGCGCTCTACAACGCGGCGGTGAGCTACAAGCTCGCCGATCGGCCGAAGACGGCGATCGCGCTGTTCAAGGAGTTCACCGCGAACAGCGCCAAGTCGTTCCGCGAGAGCCCGTACTACCTCGACGCGATCCGCCTCCAGGCCGCGAGCTACCAGGCGGCGTTCGATTACAACAACGCGATCCTCACGTACCTCGAGCTGTACGAGACCGCGAAGAAGGCCAAGCGCCTCGGCATCAAGGCGCCGGCGCCGCTGCCCGGCGAGCAGCCGCGGACGATCGATCAGATCCGGCTCGACGCGCTCTACAACGCCGCGCTCGCGGCGGAGATGAACCGCGACTTCAAGAAGGCGATCGACTACTACACGAAGTACCAGGCCGAGGAGACCGACGTGCGCAAGCGCGACCGCGCGCTGTGGTCGGTCGCCGGGATCCACCGCCAGTCCGGCGACGTGAACGCGATGATCCAGACCTTCGACAAGTGGCGCCGCACCTACGGCAACGCGAACGAGAACGCCGACGACTACGTCCAGTCGTTCTACGACGAGGCCGCGCTGCGCAAGAAGAAGAACCAGGCGGGGCTCGCCAAGAAGGCCGGCCAGGAGACGATCGACGCGTGGAAGCGCCGGGGCGCGGCGCGCGGCAGCCGCGGCGCCAAGCTCGCTGGCGAGTGGCAGCTCGCCCAGGCCGAGGAGCACCTCGCGGGCACGTTCGAGCCGCTCGAGGTGAAGAAGCCCGCCAAGACGAAGGCGGAGATCGAGGCGCAGCAGAAGCTGCTCTCGAGCGGCAAGACGAAGGCCGAGGATCAGTACCTCGCGCTCGACGCGTACGGCATCGCCGAGTACACGATGGCGGCGAAGGTCCGGTTCGCGGACATCCAGTACAGCTACGCGCAGAAGATCGCCAACGCGCCGATCCCGACGCCGATCGCCAAGGCGAGCGAGGCCAACCCCGATCTGCTCGTGCGGTTCGAGACCACGCGCGACGAGAACCTCAAGAAGTACCTCGACGAGGCCAAGCGCCAGTGGCTCGAGGTCGTCGATGCCGCGAAGCGGGGCGGCATCTCGAACCGCTGGAGCCGGCTCGCGCAGGAGAATCTCGGACGCGAGTTCCCCGGCGAATTCACGGTCTTGCGCCAGGAGCTGGTGCAGGGGACGGACGCGCCATGACAGAACGAATCCCGGCCTCGCGCGTTTTACCGCTCATGTCTGCCCAAAGGAGCTGGGCCGCGGTGCTGCTCTTCGCGGCGGCCGCTGCGTTCGGCACCGGGTGCGGCGGCAAGGGCAAGGACGCAAAGACCACGCCCAGCAAGAAGGCGGGCGACTCCTCGCAGTCGATGAAGGACACGGGCGATCCGGTGGATCCGGGCGGCGCGCCGGGGTCCGCGGGCGCGGGGGCCACGGGCGCCAATAAGCCCGGCGGCACCGGCGCGGCGGGCGGCTCCGCGGCCGGCGGCGGTGCCCCGCCCGAGCCGGTCGTGGTCGCGCCGAACTACGACGTCGATCCGGCCCAGGCCAAGGCGCAGGTCGATCAGTACCTCGCGCTGGCCAAGACGGCGCTCGCGGGCGCGACCCCCGATCCGGAGGGCGCGCTCAAGCACGCGCGCGCGGCGCTGGCGGTCGACGCGGCGAGCGTCGACGCCGCCGCGATGGTCGCGTTCGCCTACTACCACAAGAAGCTGTACGACACGGCCGAGCTCGTGCTCGACGACCTGTTCAAGCGCGAGGCGGCGAAGAAGAACGCGAACGTCTACTACGTCTACGGCCTCGTCTACGACCACACGAACCGCGCCGAGGCCGCGCAGAAGGCGTACCGCACCGCGATCGAGCTGAACCCCAGCCACGCGAGCGCGCTCGTCAACCTGGGCGTCCACCAGCTGAAGAACAGCCAGTACCAGGAGGCGCAGCAGACGTTCGAGCGGCTGACGCAGCAGTTCCAGCGCACCGACGCCGTGACGCTGACGTCGCTCGGCTCGGCGTACCGCGGCCGCTCGGCCGAGTTCCCGCCCGGCGCGCCGGATCGCGACGCGTTCGTGCTGAAGGCCGAGCGCGAGTACAAGCGCGCCGAGGCGGCCAACGCGGGCTACGGCCCGGTCTACTACAACCTCGGCCTCCTCTACCTGGACACCGATCCGTACCCCGGCATCGCCGATCCGGTGCAGCGGCTGCAGATCGCCAAGTCCTACTTCGATCGATACAAGAACATGGCCGGCGTCGACATGAAGCTGTTCGACAGCCGCATGAAGGACGTGGACAAGGCGATCAAGCGCGCCGAGAAGGCCAAGAAGAGGAGCAAGGCCCCATGAGCCAACGGCCCCGCACGCTCACGCTCGCGCTCGCGACGCTCCCGGCCCTCTGCCTCCTCGCCCGGGCGCCGGCCGCCCGCGCCGAGGGCTGCTCCGACGAGGACGAGGAGAGCGGCGAGAAGAAGCAGGGCAAGTTCCACATCGAGTACATCAACGGCAGGCCGGTCACCGTGATCGACACCGTCGTCGCGGTGTGCGGCAAGGTCCCGCGGCCGAGCGTCGTCTACGTCCTGACGGCGAAGAACATCGAGTACGAGTGGGAGAACTTGAAGCAGGACTTCCTGCCTCTGATCCTGTCGGCCGTGAAGAAGGCGCCCTTCTGATGGCGACGAGCCGGCCCAAGACCCCGCCCCCCAAGTCCTCCGGCGCCGGTGGCGGCGCGTCCGGCGGCGGCGCCGCGAGCACGCGGCCGCGGATCCTGCGCATCGGCATCCTGCTCGGCGGCAAGATCGTCGAGGAGCGGCTGATCCGCGAGCGCACCAGCGTCTCGATCGGCCAGTCGATGCGGAACACGTTCTCGATCCCCGTCGAGGGCCTGCCGCTCGAGTTCTCGCTGTTCTCGCTCGACGAGCGCGGGCGGTATCACCTGCACTTCCTCGAGAAGATGGACGGCCGGCTGAGCGACGGCGCCGGCCAGGTGGCCACGCTCGACGCGCTCAAGCGCGAGGGCGCCGCGAAGTCGGGCGACCACTGGTCGGTCGCGCTCGGCGACAGCTCGCGCGGCAAGCTCTCGCTGAGCGATCTGACCATCCTGTTCCAGATCGTCGCCGAGCCGCCGCGCCAGCCCAAGCCGATGCTGCCGGCGTCGGTGCGCGGCACGTTCGCCGACCGGTTCGATCCGCGGCTGTCCGTGATCATGGCCGCGTCGGTGATCCTGCACTTCGCGGTCGTGATCCTCGCGCTGCTCGGCGACATCGAGGAGACCAGCATCGCCGCGAAGGCCTACAACCTGACGTTCCAGCCCGAGAAGTACGCCGTCACGCTCGAGGAGGAGAAGCCGGTCCAGCAGCCCGAGCAGACCGCCGGCTCCGGCGCGGGCAGCGCGGTGGCCGAGAAGAAGCCGGATCAGCCCGCCGCGCCGAAGCCGGCCAAGGGCGACGGCGGCGAGCGCAGCGAGGACAAGGACGTCGGCATGTCGCAGGAGGACGTCGAGGCGATGGCGAACCTCATGACCGGCGAGGGCACGAACGGCACGAGCGAGGGCGACATGAGCTCGCGCCGCCCGCAGGGCGACCTCAAGGGCGAGATCGCCGCGATCAACGAGGGCAACCGCACCGTGGCGATCGGCGGCGGCGCCAACCGCGGCTCGCGCGACGGCGGCGGCACGCGCGTGGGCACCGGCAGCGGCCCGCGGATCAACGGCCCGACGGGGCCCGAGAGCGCCGGCGGCGGCAAGGTCGCCGAGCAGGGGCCGTCGGGCCGCATCACCGTCGCGAGCAGGACCGGCAGCGACGACTCGTCGCTGTCGCCCGACGCGGTCCTCGACAAGATCAAGAAGGTCTACATGAACGCGATCACGCGCTGCTACACGCAGTACCTGAAGAAGGAGGCGACGTCGCGCGGCGCCGTGGCGCTGAGCTTCACCGTCAACGAGACGGGCCGCCTCGTGAACGGCGACGCCAAGGGCTTCGCGGGCGAGGTCGATCAGTGCATCGAGGGCAACATGGGGTCGTGGCGGTTCCCGGTGCCGCGGGACAAGGACAACTCGCCGACCGACGCGAACTTCGTGATCACGCTGCAGCTCGTCCCGGACTGACCCCGCGTCTTCGAGGGGGAGCGAAGCTCAGCGGTACGGGTTCCACGTGTACGTCGTGCTGATCGTCTCGGGGATCGTGAAGTAGGCGCGGACGAGCCCGGCGGGATCGGTGGCCATCGCGCCGCGGCCGGGGCCGTCGTCCTTGTCGTCCCAGCCCCACGGCGCGTTGGCGGAGTTGGTCGAGCAGCCGGCGGCGCCGCTGCCGCAGCCGCCGGTGTTGTCGCCGGCGAAGCTCCCGAAGCTGGCGAACAGCGAGGTGTTGTTGCGCTGATCCCACATGCCGCCGGTGGCGAAGATGTCGACCAGCTTGTAGAGGACGTTGCGGTCATCGGGGCCCGAGGGGACCTCGGCGGTGGTGAGCGAGGGGAAGTAGACGACGCCGTCCCCGTTGATGTCGTAGTACGGGCGCGCCTTGAGGCCGTGGCCCTTGGCCTCCTGCGCGGTGACGGGGTGCGAGCCGTCGGCGAGCGCCGTCATCTGGAGCGTGCCGTCCATCGACTCGCCGCCCGCCGTCCAGGTCGTGCCGGAGGGGACGTACTGGAAGAAGTCCGTGTGGGCCACGGTCACGGCGGCCTTGAGCTTGCCGTACGTGGTGCCGTCGCGGTGGATCGCGAGCAAGACGCCCTCGGCGTCATTCTCGTGCTCGGTGTCGAAGAACCCGTCCGTCCAGTCGCGTGGGTGGAAGAACAGATAAATGACGAACCAGTGCGTGCTGGTCTCGGTCACGGAGAAGTAGCCGTGCGCCTTCAGCGGGTACGCGGTATTGCCGGCGCGATCCCAGTTGTCGCGCGCGGTCAGGTTCCCGTCGAAGTCGTAGGCGGTCACGTAGTCCGCGGCGCCGCCGAGGGCGTGGGACCCGGTCTGATCGACGTCCTGGTAGTGGACGGGCGCCCAGCGCAGCGCGAGCTGGGCGCGCCAGCTGGGATCGCTGGCGGTCAGCTCGGCGCTGGTCTCGCCCAGCTCGGCGGGATCGTCCGAGAGGCAGGCAGCGGCCGGCGCGAGCGCGAGGAGCAGGAGTGCGCGGAAACCGAGGCAGACGCGGGCGTGCGGGATCATCCATCCTCCTTGGTCCCCATCGGGCGACGGCCCGACCGGGTGACTCGCGCGGCATCATGCGCCAACGCAAGGAGTGACCCCAACGGCACTTTGCGCGAGACGCGCGCGAAGTCGCGGCGGCCTGGCCGGACCACGTCTCGTTATCGGATCGCGCGAGGAAGGTGAGCCTGTCGGCAGGCGTCGCGTCACGGAAACCAGCGCCCGACCTCGACGAGAGCGCGCGCAGCGCCGAGGATCGCGGCCTCGCCGCCAAGGGCCTCGAGCGCCCGCGCCAGCTGCCGCGGCCGCGGCGTTTCGTGTTCGTCGGCGAGGAACCGCGCGCGGCCGCGGCGCGTGGCGGCCTTCAGGGCGCGGGCGAACAGCGCGGCGAGCGGGCGGCGCTCGAGATCGGCCGCGTGCGCCAGGAAGTCGGGGAACAGGCCGGGGAGCTGATCGTCGGGCAAGTCGAGCGCGCGGTCGATCGCGACAGCGAGGAGCTCACGGCGCTCGGCGGCGCTCATGGCGCCGGCGAGCTGCAGCAGGATGGGGAGCGCGTCCGACGGGCCGAGCGCGCGATCGGCCCCCGCGGCGACCTCGAGGGCGTGGCCGAGCGGCGCGAGCGCGCACGCTGCCTCGAGGAAGCTCGCGGCCCGGCAGCGGTCGCGTTCATCGGCGTTTCGGCCGGGCGGCAGCTTGCGCAGGAACCCGAGGACGTCGGCCTCGACGGGGTCGCGGAGCGGCGGCTCGAGGTGCGGGAGCAGCAGGCAGAGGAGGAGGCGGCGGTCGCGCTCCCAGGCCTGGGCCCGCGCGTGCTCGACGGCCTCCGCCGCTGCGCCGCGCCGCGCGAGCCAGGGCAAGAGGATCGCGAGCAGGCGCTCGGGGTCGTCCGTGAAGTAGTCCGGGCGGACCGTGCTCGCGATCGCCTCGCGGAGGAGCGTCATCGAGAGGTGCGGCGCGAGCTCCCCGAGCCAGGCCTCGGGCGGATAGAACTTGTCGCCTATGCACGGATCGAGCGCGCCGAGCGCGGCGGCCTCCGCGGCCGGCCGCCGATCGGGCGGCCACGTGCCCAGGACGGCGACCAGCAGCACCTCGATGGGACGGCTCGCGTCGCGGAGCGCGCGCTCGAGCAGGTCGGCGGGCAGGTGAGGCACGAGCACGCGAAGCACCCAGCCGTGGTGATCGTCGCGGCCGCGCGCGTCGAGGAGGGCCGCGAGCACCGCCCGCTGCTCGGCGGCGGGGAGCACCGCCGCAGCGGCGATCGCGATCTGCGCCGACTCCGTCGGGAAGCCGCCGCCGAGCGCGAGCGCGGCGAGCGCCTCCCGCGCGGCGGCCGTGACGGCGGACGCGAGCGCCGCGAGCGCCCGGGCGCGCTGCTGCGGCACGGTCGCCGCCCGCGCGGCCACGAGCGCGGCGGTCACCACCTCGGTGGCCTGGTCCGGCACGCGTCCCCGCGGGTGCGCGGCGCCCCCGAGTTGGGTCGCCATCGCGGCGAGCGCGAGGCCGCGCTCCGCGTCGTCGCCGATCACACGCGACAGCGCGAGCGCTTCGCGCAGCACGGGCGCGCGCTCGACGTCGGGCAGCAGGCGCGCCACCGTGGCCAGGAGCTCGGCGATCGTCCGCACCGGGTGCTGGGTCCACTCGATCTCGCCGTCATCGGGCAGCCGCCAGTGGCGGTCGGCCCAGTCCCAGGCGTCGTCCGGCGCGCCGCGGCGCCGCGCCCGCACGGCGGCGAGCACCGGCGCGAGCGCCGCGGCGCGCTCGGGGCCGTCGAGCGCGGGCGCGAGCGCGAGTAGCCCGAACAGGCGCTCGGGGCCGTCGAGCGCGTGCACGGCGGCGGCCGCGTCGCGGATCCCGACGCGATGGACGAGCGCCAGGCGCGTGAGCGTCTGGGCGCGCGCCCGTGAAAACGGCAGCTCGCACGCGAGCGCGAGGAACGCCTCGACGAGCGGCGGCGGCAGCGGCAGCGGCCACACCGAGCGCAGGACGGTGTCGCCGGTGGCCCACAGCGCGCGCTCGGCGTGCTCCCACGCGTGGAAGGCGCGGGTCGCCTGCTCGACGCCGCGCGCGCCAGCGAGCGCGTTCGCGAAGTAGAGCGAGCGGGTGTAGGGATAGGTCTCGTTCTCCGCGTGGCGCAGCGCCTGCTCGAGATCCCCCGCGCGCCCGAGGAGCATGAGGTGCCGCGCCTCGATGCCGCAGTCCCAGTCCAATAGCTCGATCGCGCGCGCGAGGACCGCCGGGCGCTCGTCGGGCGGGAGCTGCGCGGCGAGCTGCATGAGCAGCGTGGTCTGCTCGTTGATCGAAGGAGCGCGGAGCCGCACGACGCACGCGCGGACCTCGGCCCACGCGGCGGAGCGCAGCTCCTCGGGGAGGAGCGGGGCGAGCTCGAGCAGCGTGCGCGCGCGGTGCTCGGGGCGCTGGCGCGCGAGGAAGGGCAGCACCTCGTGCGCGCAGCCCTGCGCGATCCGGCGGCGGAGCAGGCCCGCGAGCGCGTCGGGGTCGTGCCACCCCGGCCCGTCGAGGTGCCCGAGCGCGGCCTGCACCAGCGGCTCCGGCAGCAGGTGCGCGATCGCGGCGATCGCGTGCGCTCCGAGCGTGGTCGCGTAGGCGAGCGCGACGGCCGGGCTCCACACCCCGGCCTCGACGAGCCCCGCGAACAGCGGCAGCGGGACGTTGTGCGCGAGGCTGGCGACCGAGGCGCGCACGAGCGCGCAGCGGTAGAGGGCGGCGGCCGCGGTCCCCGCGGCGGCCGCGTCGTCGTCGTCGTCGTCGTCGTCGTCGTCGTCGGTGTCGGCTGCGGCCGGCTCGCCGGCGAGGGCTTCCTCGGCGCTCGCCGCCGCGCGCTCGACGTCGCCGAGGAAGCCCGCGAAGCTGCCCTCGAGCGCCTCCCACGCGCGCTGCCACGCGGGCGCGACCAGCCGCGACAGCTCGCGGAGCCCCGCGCCGGATCGCTCGAGGTGCGCGCCGTGATGCCGCACGACGTACTCCGATGCGCGCCCGCCGCCGCCCAGGGCCGCGCGCGCGGCCTCGCCGTGCTCGACGAAGCGGCGCTCCCACGCCGCGCGCTCGTCGGCGGACATGCGCTCGGCGTGGTGGTAGGCGAGCCGCGGGTGGGCGAGCACGTAGCCTTGGTCGCGGCCGTCGCCGATCACGAGGCGGCCGAGCGCGCGCAGGGCGGCGTCGCGCGCGCCGGGGTCGCTCGGCGGGACGAGCGCGTCGAGGTCCTCGCGCCCGAGCGGGCCGAGCGCGGTCGCGAGCGCGCCGAGGAGCTCGCGCGCGTCGCGCTCGAGGCGCGCGGCGTCGCCCTGCCACGCCGCGCGCAGCTCGGCCCACCAGCGCTCCATGTAGCCGTCGAGGCCGGGCGGCACGAGCGCGAGGTCGTTCGGGACGAGCAGGGCCGCGGCGCCGTCGGCGCGGAGCGCGTCGATGTAGAGCCGGAGCACGAGCGGATCGCCCTCGGTGACGCGGGCGAGCTGGCGCGCGATCACCGCGCGATCGCCGAGCGGCGCGAGCGGGTCGCCCATCCCGCGGAGCACGTCGTCGACGTGGCGCTCGTCGAGCGGCGGCAGCGCGACGGCCCGCGTGCGCTCCGCGCTCCAGCCGAGGCGGCGGCGCCAGCCGTCGAGGTCGCAGCCGGCGAGCTCACGGGCGCTCACGAGGATCTTCACGCCGGGGGCGGGCTCGGCGGGCAGCTGCAGGTCGCGGGGGACGCTCCAGCCGACCGCCTCGTCGAGGCCGTCGAGCACGACGAGCCGCGGGGCCTCCCCCGGCGCGGCGAGGAGTGCCTCGATCTCGGCACGCGCGGCGTCCGGATCGCGCGGCGTCTCGCCCGGGCTGCCGGCGATCCGTCGCAGCTGAGCCGCGAGCATCATCATCGCGGGCGCGCGGAGCGCGGTGCCGAACCGGATGCTCACCGGCGCGAACACCGCCGGGACGCGCGCGGCGGCCCGCCGCGTCCAGCGCGCCAGCAGCGCCGACTTGCCGCGGCCCGCCCTCGCGACGACGAGCGCGCAGGGCCGCTGCGGATCGTCGAACCACGCGTCGAGCGCGGCCAGCTCTTCGTCGCGGCCGCCGAACGGCACGCCATCGGCGAGGTACTCCGCCGCGAACGCCGCGAGCGGCCGGCGCACGAGCTCGGGGAGCGCGGCCAGCGCGCCGTCGGGCAGCATCAATCGACCTCGATCTTGACCATCTCGGCGAACGTGACCCCTCGCTCGGGCACTTGTCCAGCTCCCAATAGGATCGGTGCGCGATGCGCAGTCGTGCGAAGCTGGCGTCATGGATGCCGGCTATCAGCTCCTGCGCAACTGGCTGCCTGCCGGCGCGCTCGAGCCGCTGCGCGCGCGCGTGCGCGAGCTGCCGCTGACCCCCGTGCGTGCCAAGTCCGGCATGAACGCGCCGTACGGCGTGCTCGACGGTCGCCGCGTCCGCGAGCTCGCCCCCGAAATCGCCGCGCTCGCCGGCGGACCGATGCGCGCCGCGCTCGAGGCCGCGCTCGGCCTGCGCGTGCAGTTCATGGCCGATGCCACGCGCGACCTGCGCGTCCAGCGCTACGCGAAGCATGAGGGCCTGTTCTGGCACATCGACGGCGGCACGTTCGGCGCGGTGCTCACGCTCGACAACGACTGCGGCGGGCGCGTCGAGATCCTCAATCCGCGCGTGTCGCGGGTGCTCGGACCGGCGACCTACGTGCTGTTCCCGTTCCAGCGGCTGTTCTCGCTCGCGGGCCCCGAGGTGCTCGAGCCCGCGCCCGGCGACCTCATGCTGATCGCCGGCAAGCGCGTCGTGCACCGCGCGTACAGCCCACGCGACGGCGCGCGGATCGTGATCGCCGCGTCGTACGATCCCGTGGGCATGCGCCGGCCCGTCGTCCGCGACGCGATCGCGCGCTGGCTCAACTACTGAGCAGGCGCGCGCGGGCTGTCAGCGACGGTCGCCTGTCAGCGGCGAGTCGCCTGCATGTCCTGGTAGATGACGCAGATCGGATCGGCCTTCGCCTGGGTCCGCACGCTGGTGATGACCCAGCCGGACATGCGGTCCTTGAGGAACATCGACACGTGGACCGCGCCTGCGCTCGGGCGCTGCTTGGGCTTGAGCGTGGCGCGGAACAGGCTGCTGGGGCGGCTCGCGTCGAGCGCGCCGGTGAGCTCCGTGCCGGCGTCGCTGATGAGCTCGAGCTGTCCCTGCCCCTGATCGTAGGCGATCGTCCACTCGGCGAACGCGGGCGAGGGCGTGGCGGCGCACGACGAGTAGCGCGTCGTGAGCCGGACGCTCCAGGTGCCGGCGAGCTCGGCGGCGGAGGTCGCGCGCGGGGGCGGCGGGGGCAACGGGACGCGGCCGGCGGGCTGGGGCGAGGACCGTGCCTTCAGCGGCCCGGTGGGCTTGCCGCCGCGGATCGCCTCGGAGACGTCGGACGGCCCGCACCCGGCGCGCATGCCGACGTTGACGAGCTCGTCGGGGCCGGTCTGGACGAACAGGTAGGCGAGGTCAGTCGCCACGCCGTTGATGAGGACCTCGCCGTCGCGGGAGGCGACGCTCTGGACGGTGTACGGCGTGCCGGGCGCGACATCGCCGCACGGCTCGCAGAACTGGACCACGGTCGCGCCTTTCTTGACGAGCGCAGCGCCCTGGTCGGCGATCGAGCGGGGGTTCTTCGCGCACTGGTCGGCGTGCGCGGGAGCTGCGGCGAAGAGGGTTCCAAAGAGGGTTCCGAGCACGAGCATCGACAGGGATCGCATGTCTTCTCCAGTTGGCGTTGGGGGTTCATGGGTCCCTACGCAGCCCTGGAGGCGCTCCTTTTGCCGGCGCGCGATTTTTTCAGCGATCTTCTTTAGCGATCGCCGTCACGCGCGCTGTCGATGCCGAACACGGCGCGCGCCTCGGCGGCGAAGTCCTCCTCGTCGAGGGTGAGCTCGCGCAGGAGCTCGAGCGCGACGCGGCGGAACTCGCGGCGGGCGGCGTGGAGCCAGTTCGTGACGTCGGCGGTGCTGATCCCGTGGCGCGCGGCGGCCTCGGCATAGGTCGGGGCGGCGTCGCCGGTGTGGAACTCGCGGAACAGCCTGGCGTGGATGGGCTTTTTGTCGCCGAAGTGCGCGTCGAGCCGCTCGAGCGCGAGCTGCATGAGGTGGCGCAGCCACTCGGCGTCGAAGATCGCGGCGGGGTCGGCCTGCGCGCTCGACGCGGCGAGCTCCGCCTCGGCGGTCGCGAAGTCGAGGTGGATCTCCTTGCCGCCGCGCCGGGCGGCCGATGCGCGGCGGTGCTGATCGATGACGTGGCGATCGAGGCACGCGCGCAGGAAGCTGCGGAACCGGCCGCGCTGCGGATCGTAGGCGGCGAGCGAGTCGCGGCCGATCGCGGTCTCGAAGAACGACTGCGTGAGATCGCGCGCGGCCTCGGCGTCCACGGTCCACTTGAGGCGCAGGTACTTGTAGACGGGCTTCCAGTAGGCGCGGACCACGACGTCGAGGCTGCGCGCGTGCCGCGCGGGGTCGCCGCTCAGGAGATCGGCGACGGCCGACGGCCGGGTCATGGGGAACATGGCCACGCCGCGATGGTACTCGAGGGGCTCGCAGGTACGATAACGCCGTGGGCCTTCCGGACGCGGACGTCGATCGGCTACGCGCGGTGATCGGCGAGGACACGTTCGATCGGCGCTTCGAGCTCGTGCGCGAGGCGGGCCAGGGCGGGATGGGGCGCGTGTTCGAGGCGATCGATCGCGAGAGCGGCGCGCGCGTCGCCGTGAAGCTGCTCGCGCGGCTCGCCGATCGCGCGCGCTTCGCGGCCGAGGCCGAGGTGCTCGAGCGCCTCGCGCACCCGGCGATCGTCCGGTACGTGCGCCACGGCACCACGCGCGACGGCGATCCGTACCTGGCGATGGAGTGGCTGGTCGGCGAGTCGCTCGCGCAGCGCCTGGCGCGCGGCCCGCTCGGCGTCGCGGACGCGTGCGCGGTGGGCGAGCAGCTCGCGGCGGCGCTCGCGCACGCGCACGCGGCGGGCGTCGTCCACCGCGACGTCAAGCCGTCGAACGTGATCCTCGTCGGTGGCGCGGCCAGCGCGGCGGGCGACGCGCGGCTGATCGACTTCGGGGTCGCCAAGACGGAGCGCGATCTGACGTCGACGGGGCAGCTCGTCGGGACGCCGGGCTACATGGCGCCGGAGCAGGTGCGCGGCGAGCGCGGCGTCGACGGGCGCGTCGATCTGTTCGCGCTGGGCTGCGTGATCTACGAGGCGGTGGCGGCGCGCGCGCCGTTCCCGGGCGCCGAGGTGATGGAGGTGCTCGCGCGGCTCTTGCTCGACGAGCCGCGCGCGCTGGGCGAGCTGGCGGAGGGCGTCCCGCCGCGGCTCTCCCGGCTCGTCGCCGCGCTGCTGGCGAAGGACGCGGCGCGCCGGCTCGGCGACGCGCGGATCGTGCGCGAGGAGCTGGCGGCGATCCGCGCAGCGCTCGCGAGCGGGGATGCCGCCGCGCTCGCGGCCCGCTCGCCAGCGGTGCCGGAGGTCGAGGCGACGCGCGACGCGCGGCCGGGCGCGGCGACGAGCGCGACGGGCGCGACGGGCGCGACGGGCGCGGCGGGCGTGGCGGGCGCGGCGGTGAGCGTGGGCGATCCGCGGCGCGCCGCGCCCGCGCGCAGGCGGTGGCTCGCCGTCGCCGTCGCGATCGCCGCGGCGGCGGCGCTCGCGATCTCCGCGTACGCGTGGCAGACGCGCCGCGCCGCCGCGCCGCCCGGCTCGGCCGCGGCGGTCGACGATCGCTGCACGGAGTACGTGCGGGACGGCTGCGCGGCGGCGTGCGACGCGGGCAGCGCTGGCGCGTGCTACCGCCTGGGCCAGAGCCTCTACACCGGCCACCGCGGGCTCACGATCGATCGGCCGGCGGGGCTCGCCGCGTACGCGCGCGGCTGCGAGCTCGGCGCGCTCGAAGCCTGCATCAAGGGCGCGACGTCGCTCTTGCGGGGCGAGGACGGCCCCCCGAGCGCCGACTCCGTCGCGCGCGCCGAGCGAATGCTCGTGTACGCGTGCGAGCGCAACGCGAGCCAGGCGTGCCGGCACCTCGGCTTCGAGCACGTGCCGGGCGGCGCGTTCGCCGCCGATCCGGCCCGCGCGCTGCGCTCGCTCGCGCGCGCGTGCGATGCCAACGACGTACCGGCGTGCCGGGCGCTGCGCACGCAGCTCGACGCCGGGCTCGGCGACGCCGCGTCGCGCGCGGCTGCCGAGGCGAGCCACGCGGCCGCGTGCGGGCGCAAGCTCCGCCTCGACTGCCGCTGAGGCGCGCGGTCACTCGAGCGCGTCCGCGGGGATCCCGAAGACGCCCGAGACGAGGTGCGAGTCGGGCTTGGGCAGCAAGCTGTCCGGCAGCGCGACGAGCCGCCCGGTGCCGCTGAAGTGGCGCGCCGCGTAGTCGCTGCTCACGTCGATGACGACCTGCTCGAGCGGCATGACGCCGACGTAGGAGAGGGAGTCGAGCTGGCTGCGCGTGGGGCCCACGGGGCGATAGAGCCCGCGCGGCTCGAGCAGGCTGCGGTAGCGCAGCTTGCGCGTCTCGTTCCACATGATGTTCTCCGTCGGATCGTAGAGGCCGATGACGAGCCGCTTCTTCGGCGACTCGTCGGCCATCTCCGCCAGGTTCGTCGCGGCGTACGTGAGGTCCGCGAGCTCGCGGAACGTCGCCGGCTTGCGCACGCCCGACGCGAAGACGAGCTTCGCGAAGGGATCGCGCGCCTCCATGGTCTCGATCACGCGGGCGAGCAGCGCCTCGCCATCGAAGGGCTCGGCGCCGCGGGCGAGCCGGCCCTGGAAGAGCTCGCGCAGCATGTCGCACGCGCTGTCCATGAACGAGTATTGCTCGACGGCGAGCGCGGGGCAGACGCGCGCGAGCTCGGTGACGTACCGCGCGCGCAGCATGGCGACCCGCTCGTCGACCCGATCGAACCACTCGAGCATCAGCCGCGGCGAGACATACCCGCGCGCCGCGCCCGCGATGGGGAAGCCGTAGTACGCGCCGCGGGGGAAGGCCGCGACGAACCGGTCGATCTTCCCGCCCCGGGCGAGCAGGGCGAGGGTCGCGGACAGCCGCCGCAGGATCTCGCGCTCGTACAGGCTCGGCCCCTCGCGCGTGAGGATCTGCTCGATGGGCTCGTCGATCGCCGTGCTCCGCTCGACCATCGAGAGCGCGCGGCCGCTCGCGGCCATGAACAGCGCGCTCTGCGTGCCGAACATGCACGGCGAGCTGCGCACCACGATCTCGTCGAAGTCGGCGTCGCCGAGGTGGGGGTTCTGCAGGCCCGCGTCGAAGCGCACGAAGATGTGGCGCTGCCCCGGCTGCTGGAGCGGGGCGGCGGTGTCGGGCGCGGGGCCGTCGTGGCGCAGCTCGAGCACGCAGTCGCCGTTGCTGGTGCCGCGCAGGTAGAGATCGTCGAGCGCGACGTCCGCCGGCAAGGCGCCGGTCCGGCGCAGGAGCTCGAAGGCGTTCAGGTTGCCCCGCAGGTCGTCGTGCCGATTCTTGATCGGGAACGATCCGTCCGCTCTGCGGAGCGGCTCGACGGTGTACGAGCGGCCCGCGATGGGCAGCGTGTCGCCGGGCTTGACCTGGAGCGTGGCGGCCGCGAGCGCGGCGGCGCCGCCCTCGGCATCGGCGCGCTCGGTGATGGAGACGAACAGCGGATCACGGCGGGCCCGCTGCGCGGCGCCCACGGTGCCTCCGAGGAGGGAGTCCGGGACGTGGTGATCGACAGCCCGGCGCGTCGGCGCGGCGTTCGCCGCGTGGGCCGTGGAGATCGAGGAGACGTCGGAGTCGTGGTGCATGGCTCCGCGCCCTTCGTGCAGCGGGTGTGCCTCCGCTCGCCGCGCAGGATCACGGACACTTGAGGCGCCGGCCGGCCGCGCCCGTGTCACTTCGAGACGCGCCAGCGTACGATGCGGACGCGCGAGCGCGCCGCGCGGGAGACCCGCGGGCTCCTCGGGGATCTCCCAGCGTCCGGGCCCGCGCGCGGCGCGCGGCGCGTGACGGACCGCGGCTCGCAAAACGTGCAATAAGAGCGCTCCCATGCGGCGTGGCGAGCTCGTCGGTGAGCGGTTCGAGATCAAAGATCACGTGGCCTCCGGCGGCATGGGGCGGGTGTTTCGCGCCCGCGATCTGTGGAGCGGGGAGATCGTCGCCCTGAAGATGCTGGCCGACGATCACGCGGCGCTCGGGCCGCGCTTCGATCGGGAGGCCAAGACGCTCGCGGACCTGTCGCACCCCGGCATCGTCCGCTACGTGGCGCACGGCCTGACGGACGCGCGCGAGCCGTACCTCGCGATGGAGTGGCTCGAGGGGGAAGATCTCGCCAGCCGGCTCGCGCGCGGCCGGCTCTCGCTCGAGGAGGGCCTCGCGCTGGCGGGCCGCGTGGCCGAGGCGATCCACGCGGCGCACGCGCGCGGGATCGTCCACCGCGATCTCAAGCCCGGCAACATCTTCCTCGTCGAGCGGCGCCTCGATCGCGTGAAGGTCCTCGACTTCGGCATCGCCCGCCTCACGAGCGGGGCGCGCCTGACGCGCACCGGCATGATCATCGGCACGCCCGGCTACATGGCGCCGGAGCAGGCGGAGACCGACAGCGTGATCGACGCGCGCGCAGATGTCTTCTCGCTCGGGTGCGTGCTGTTCGAGTGCCTGACGGGCGGGTTCGCGTTCATGGCGGAGCGCCCGATGGCGCTCCTGGCGAAGGTGCTGTTCGCCGAGCCGCAGCGGCTGCGCGACCTGTTACCGGCGGCGCCCCCGGCGCTCGACGCGCTGCTGCGGCGCATGCTCGCCAAGGATCCCGCGGCCCGCCCGTCGCACGGGCGCGCGGTGGCGGAGGAGCTCGCGGTGCTGGCCTCGCGGCCCGCGGCGGGCAGCTCCGCGGCGGAGTCCTCCGCCGGCCTGACGCTCGACGAGCAGCGGGTGTTCTCGATCATCTTGATCGCCAGCGAGGGAAAACCGGGCGGCAGCGATCCCACGCTCCCCCGCGGGCCGCTGACCCCCGTCGGGGAGGAGCGGCAGACCTTGCACCAGGGGGTGTCCGGCTGGGGCGGCCGGCTCGCGCCGCTGCAGGACGGCTCGGCCGTGGTCGCGCTCCGGAGCAGCGGCCTCGTCACCGATCAGGCCGCGCAGGTGGCGCGGTGCGCGCTGTGGCTGCGCGCGCACGTGACCGGGCGGCCGATGGCGCTGGCGACCGGCCGCGGCGATCGCGCCGGGAAGCTGCCCGCCGCCGAGATCATCGATCGCGCCGCCGAGATGCTGGTGTCGCGCGCGCCCGGCGCCGCGGGAGACGGCATCGCGATCGACGAGGTGACGGCGCGGCTGCTCGACGCGCGATTCGACGTGCGGGCGCGGGGCGGCGGGTACGTCCTCTTCGGGGAGCAGGAGCTGGCCGAGGGGGCGCGCGTCCTGCTCGGGCGGCCGACGCCGTGCGTGGGGCGCGACCCCGAGCTCGGCCGGCTCGAGCAGCTGTTCGAGGAGTGCAGCGAGGAGCTCACGGCCCAGGCCGCGCTCGTGACGGCGCCGCCGGGCGCTGGCAAGTCGCGCCTCGCGCAGGAGCTCCTGCGATCGCTCCGCGCGCGGGGCGAGCCCGTGTCCGTGCGGATCGGGCGCGGCGAGCCGCACCGCGCCGGCTCCGCGTTCGGCGTGCTGTCGCAGCTCCTGCGCGATGCCTGCGGGATCCGGGACGGCGAGCCGCGGCGCGTGCAGCGGGAGCAGCTCGCGGCGTGGGTGTCCGCTCGGATCACCGCGGGCGAGCGGCAGCAGGTCGCCGAGTTCCTCGGCGAGATCGCGGGGGTGCCGTTCCCCGACGCCGAGAGCCCGGGGCTGCGGGCGGCGCGCGCGGACGCGCAGCTCATGAACGAGCAGATGCGCGCGGCGTTCGTGGCGTTCCTCGGCGCCGAGCTCGAGGCCGGCCCCGTGGTGCTCGTGCTCGAGGACCTGCACTGGGGCGACCTCCCGACCGTGCAGTTCCTCGACGCGGCGCTGCGCGAGCTGCGCGACCGCCCGCTGCTCGTGCTCGCGCTCGCGCGGCCGGAGATCCACGACCTGTTCCCGAAGCTGTGGGCCGATCGGACCGTGGTGCGGCTCGCGCTCAAGCAGCTCGGCAAGAAGGCGAGCGAGCAGCTCGTGCGCCACGTGCTGGGCGACGACCTGGACCGCGAGCTCGTCGACCGGGTGGTGCAGCTCTCCGAGGGCAACGCGTTCTACCTCGAGGAGCTGATCCGCGCCGCCGCCGAGGGCCGGCGCGACGATCTGCCCGAGACGGTGGTGGCGCTGGTGCAGTCGCGCCTCGACGCGCTCGACGACGAGGCGCGGCGCATCTTGCGCGCGGCCTCGGTCTTGGGCGAGGTGTTCTGGCCCGGCGCGGTGGCGCAGCTCCTCGGCGTCGCCGAGCGCGCCGCGGTGGAGTCGCGGCTCGCGGAGCTGGCGCAGCGCGAGCTGATCGGCCGCCGCCGGCAGAGCCGGTTTCCGGACGAGGCGGAGTACACGTTCCGGCACGCGCTCGTGCGCGAGGGCGCGTACTCGATGCTCACCGCCGAGGATCGGGTGCTCGGCCACCGGCTGACCGGCGCGTGGCTCGAGCAGCACGGCGAGCAGGATCCGCTCGCGCTCGCCGGGCACTTCGAGCGCGGCGGCGAGGGCGCGCGCGCCGGCGAGCACTACCTGCGTGCGGCGGAGCAGGCCCACCACGGCGCCGACGCGGCCGCGGGCATCGCCGCCATGAAGCACGCGCTCGGCTGCGAGCTGCCCGACGAGCTGCGCATGCGGTGCCTCGGGATGCTGTGCGAGCTCCTGTACTTCCCGATGCACCTGCCGCGCGACGCCGTCCCGTACGCCGAGGAGGTGCTGCAGGTGGCGCCGCGCGGCAGCGGGCCGTGGTGCCAGGGCATGTTCCTCAAGATCATCTACAGCCTCCAGGTGGGGGCGCTCGACGAGCTCGTGGCGCTGCTCGAGGTGGCGAGCGAGACGCGGCCCGCGCCCGGCGCGGTCACGCACTGGGCGATCAGCATCGCCAACGGGATCATCATGCTCGATCTCCTGGGGCGCGCGCCCACCGCGAACCAGTTCCTCCGCGGGTACGCCGCGCGCGTCCACACCCTCGGCGAGGCCGAGTTGCTCGCGCAGGCGTTCCTGCACGGCGTCCTCGCGTGCCGGCTGGCGTACGCGGAGGAGGACCCCACGCAGGGGGTCCTGCACGCAGAGCGGTACTTGCACCTCGCCCGGATCGCCAACCACCGGCGGTACGCGGCCGACGCGACGATCTACGTCGGCATGAACCGCTGGTACCTCGGCGCTGCGGCGCACGCCGAGCAGACGCTGCTCGGCGTGCCCTTGCCCGACAACGATGCCGGGCTGGTCTCCGCCTATCGCCCGTTCGTGCTGGCCTGGCTGCTCGCCGAGCGCGGCAGCTTCGATCAGGCGCGGCGGTGGGCCGCGCGCCTCGTCGAGGCCGGCCGGGCCGGGCGCGTGCCGCTCTTCGAGGGGCGCGGCCACTGGGCGCTCGCCGAGGTGCACCGGCGCGAGGGCGCGCTCGACGACGCGGAGGTCGCGATCCAGCGCGGGCTCGAGCTCCTGCGCGCGGCCGCGCCGCTGGATCTCCCCGGCGCGCTGGCCACGCTCGCCGCGCTGCGCCTCGCGCAGGGCCGGATCCCCGAGGCCGTGGCCGCCGCGGAGGAGGGCCGCGCCGCGCACGCGGCGATGGCGGCGTGCGGCTTCTTCCGCGGCGCGTTCCTGCGGCTCGTCCACGCCGAGTGCCTCGAGGCGGCGGGCGACCACGGCGCGGCGACGGCGGCCATCACCGCGGCGCGCGCGAGCCTGCTCGCCATCGCGGCGAAGCTCGGCGATCCCGGATCCCGCAGGCGCTTCCTGGAGGGCGTGCCCGAGAACCAGCGGACGCTCTCGCTCGCGCGCCAGTGGGCGGATCCTGCCGCGCCCGCGCCCGCGCCCGCGCCCGACTGATCTCACGCGGGCGAAACGCGGCATGATACCGTCCCCGGTCATGCTCACGGTGGCGCGGGCGAGTCAGCTATCGGCGGCGTTGTTTGGAGCGACGACCTTCGACGAAGCCGCCCAGCTGACCCTGCGCGCCCTGCTCGATCTCGCGATGGCGCAGCTCGCCGCGAGCCCGTGGGCCCGCACCGGGCGCATCATGCGCGCGATCGTCCATCACCGGCTCACCGACGGCTACCGCAGGCTCATGGCCCTCGACGCGCAGCCCGGCGAGGACGCCATCGCGGGCGCGATCATGCCGAGCGCGAGCGCCGGGCGCTGGATCGCCGAGCACCGCGTCCCCGTCGCGGTCGATCTCCACACCGGCGTGGTGCGGCTCTGCACCGACGGCAGCTTCACCGGCGAGCTCCGGGCCGGGACCGCGCCGATGACGCACGAGAGCCGTATCCGGATGCTCGCGCGCGAGGCGTCGCACCTCCTGCTCGTCCCGCTGCGCGTCCCCGGCGGCGCCGTCGCCGGCATGCTGTCGATCGAGGCCAACTGCCTCGCCGCGATCGATGGCGCGTTCATCTGGCCCGAGCTGGTGGCGGAGGCGCAGCTCTACGCCGAGGTCGCCGCGCCGCACCTCGCGGCGCTGCCCACCGAGGCGCGCCCGCTCGCCACGACCGATCCGTACCTGCCCGTGATCGGCGCGTCGATGGCCCCGCTCGTGGAGATGCTGCGCATCTTCGCCGAGCAGGAGGAGACGGTGCTCCTCACCGGCCCCACCGGCGCCGGCAAGTCGCGGCTCGCGCGCTGGTGCCACCACCGCTCGCGCCGGGCGAACGGCCCGTTCGAGATCCTCGAGCTCGCGACCGTCCCCGAGGAGCTGCAGCTCGCCGAGCTGTTCGGCTGGAAGCGCGGCGCGTTCACCGGCGCCGCGCGGGACACCGAGGGCGCGATCACGCGCGCGGCCACCGGGACCTTGTTCATCGACGAGATCGACAAGCTCTCGCTGCGCGCGCAGGCCGGGCTCCTGCGGGTGTTCGAGGAGCGGCGGTACCGGCCGCTCGGCGAGGGCAGCGGCGATCGCTCCGCCGACGTGCGCTTCATCGTCGGCACCAACGCGAACGTGCGCGAGCTCGTGAAGAGCGGCCAGTTCCGCGAGGACCTCTACTACCGGATCAACGTCCTGCCCGTGCAGGTGCCGCCGCTCGCGGAGCGGCGCGACGAGCTGCCCGCGTGGGCGCGCCACATGCTGCGCCGCCGCCACGAGGCCGGGCGCGGCGACGCCACGCCCGGCGAGGTGCACCTCTCTCCCGAGGCGATCGACCGGCTCCTGGCGCAAACCTGGCCCGGCAACCTGCGCCAGCTCGACAACATCGTGCGGCGCGCCTACACGCTGTCCTTGCTCGAGGCCGGCGGCGGGCGCGAGCTCACGCTGGAGGCGTCGCACGTCGAGCGCGCGCTCTCGCTCGAGGGCCGCGCGGATGGGCCGCCGCTCGTCGAGCTCATGACGCTGGCGGCGGAGGCGTTCGTGGGCGAGGCGCAGCGCGCCGAAGGCTCCGCCAGCCCGCTCAAGCTCGATCACGCCGACGCGCTGCGCGGCATGATCCTCGCCGCCGCGGTGCGGCGGCTGCGGAGCAAGGAGGATGCCTTCCGGCTGTTCGGCAAGGAGACCACCGTGAGCAGCCGCAATCACAACAAGGTGCTGCGGACCGAGCTCGCCCGGATCGCCGCGCTGCGCGAGGCCCTCGGGCTGCCGCCCGATCCGGAGCTCGCCGCGCTGCAGTCCCCCACCAGCGAGGGATAGCGGAAGCCGCACGCGCGTCGCATAGCGACGCACCGGCGTCCCTTTCAAACGCAGCTCCTGCGTTCCTGCACTCGATCCTGCCGGAATGACTCGCCCGCCACCGTGGCCCTCTGCTTGCTCTCGTGCCTCGGAGTTGTTCTGAGGCCAATGACCACTGATGAGAACCCGACGCTTTCGCAGGCGGAGCCCGAGGATGAAGTCGCATTCATCCTCGGGGTGGAGGGGGCCGCAACGTGGGCGGCGACAACAAGCTGCAATTCGACCGGGAGCCGTGGCTCGCGTACGAGCGGCGAGAGCGCCAAGCTCATACCTGCTCCGGGGATCCACCGGAGGCACACCGGCGCGCGGGAGCAGCGCGCCGGCAAGGTCATCGTGAGCGCGCGCACCCCACCCAGATCCATACAGTCCGGCGACCTCGTCGGCGATCGGTTCGAGATCGCCGAGCACGTGGCCTCCGGCGGCATGGGGCGCGTGTTTCGCGCCCGCGATCGGCGGAGCGGAGAGATCGTCGCGCTGAAGATGCTGGCCGGCGATCACGTGGCGCTCGGGCCGCGCTTCGATCGCGAGGCGAAGATGCTCGCGGATCTGTCGCACCCCGGCATCGTCCGCTACGTGGCGCACGGCCTGATGAGCGCGAGCGAGCCGTACCTCGCGATGGAGTGGCTCGAGGGAGAAGACCTCGCCAGCCGGCTCGCGCGCGGCAAGCTCTCGCTCGAGGAGGGCCTCGCGCTGGCCGGCCGCGTCGCCGAGGCGGTCCACGCGGCGCACGCGCGCGACATCGTCCACCGCGATCTCAAGCCCAGCAACATCTTCCTCGTCGAGGGGCGCCTCGATCGCGTGAAGGTCCTCGACTTCGGCATCGCCCGCCACGCGAGCGGGGCGCGCCTGACGCGCACCGGCATGATGATCGGCACGCCCGGCTACATGGCGCCGGAGCAGGCCGGGACCGAGATCGCGATCGACGCGCGCGCGGACGTGTTCTCGCTCGGGTGCGTGCTGTTCGAGTGCCTGACGGGGGTGTTCGCGTTCATGGCGGAGCACCCGATGGCGCTCCTGGCGAAGGTGCTGTTCGCCGAGCCGCAGCGGCTGCGCGACGTGCTCCCCGCGGCGCCCGCGGCGCTCGACGCGCTGCTCTGGCGCATGCTCGCCAAGGATCCCGCGACCCGCCCGTCGCACGGGCGCGCGGTGGCGGAGGAGCTCGCGGCGCTCGGCTCGGTGTCGGCCGTCAGCGGCGCCGCGGCGCAGCCCGCCACCGCCCTGACGCTCGGCGAGCAGCGCGTGTTCTCGATCATCCTGATCGGCGAGGCTGTCGCGCGGAGCGTCGGCGCGCCCGCGCTCCGCGGCACGCCCGCGTTCCTGGAGGAGCAGGTGGATCCCGTGCTGCGGCAGGGGGTGTCCGTCTGGGGCGGCCGGCTCGCGCCCTTGCGGGACGGCTCGGTGGCGGTGGCGCTCGGCGGCAACGGCCTCGTCACCGATCAGGCCGCGCAGGTGGCGCGGTGCGCGCTGTGGCTGCGCGCGCACGTGACCGGGCGGCCGATGGCGCTGGCGAGCGGGCGCGGCGACCGCGCCGGGAAGCTGCCCGCCGCCGAGATCATCGATCGGGCCGCCGCGATGCTCGTGTCGCGCGTGCCCGGCGCCGCCGAGGACGGCATCGCGATCGACGAGGTGACGGCGCGGCTGCTCGACGCGCGGTTCGACGTGCGGGCGCAGGGCGAGGGCTACGTCCTCTCCGGGGAGCACGATCCGATCGAGGGGACGCGCGTCCTGCTCGGGCGGCCCACGCCGTGCGTGGGGCGCGATCCCGAGCTGCGCCGGCTCGAGCAGCTGCTCGAGGAATGCACCGAGGAGCCCGCGGCCCGCGTCGCGCTCGTGTCGGCCCCGCCCGGGACCGGGAAGTCGCGCCTCGTGCAGGAGCTCCTGCGATCCGTCCGGCGGCGCGGCGAGCCCGCGCTCGTGTGGCGCTGCCGCGGCGAGCCGCACCGCGCCGGCTCCGCGTTCGGCCTGCTCTCGCAGCTCCTCCGCGATGTCTGCGGGATCCGGGACGGCGAGCCGCCGGGCGCGCAACGGGACAAGCTCGCGGCGCGCGTGGCCGCGCGGATCGCCGCGGGCGAGCGCGGGCGCGTCACCGAGCTCCTCGGCGAGATCGTCGGGGTGCCGTTCTCCGACGACGAGAGCCCCGCGCTCCGCGCCGCGCGGCGCGACGCGCAGCTCATGAACGATCAGATGCGGGCCGCGTTCCTCGACTTCCTCGGCGCCGAGCTCGAGGCCCAGCCCGTGCTGCTCGTGCTCGAGGACGTGCAGTGGGGCGATCGCCCCACGCTGCAGTTCCTCGACGCGGCGCTGCGCGAGCTACGCGACCGCCCGCTGCTCGTCCTCGCGCTGGCGCGCCCCGAGGTCCACGAGCTGTTCCCCGAGCTCTGGGCCGAGCGCGGCGTCCACAAGATCGCGCTCAAGCAGCTCGGCAAGAAGGCGAGCGAGCAGCTCGTGCGCCACGTGCTCGGCGATGGCGTGGATCGCCAGCTCGTCGATCGTCTCGTGCAGCTCTCCGAGGGCAACGCGTTCTACCTCGAGGAGCTGATCCGCGCCGCCGCCGAGGGCCGGCGCAAGGATCTGCCCGAGACCGTCGTGGCCATGGTGCAGTCGCGCCTCGACGCGCTCGACGACGATGGGCGGCGCCTCCTGCGGGCCGCGTCCGTGTTCGGCGAGGTGTTCTGGTCGGGGGCCGTGGCCCGGCTGCTCGGCGCCGCGCCGGACGATCCCGCGCCCGCCCGCTGGCTCGCGGCGCTCAAGCAGCGAGAGCTGATCATCCAGCACAAGCAGAGCCGGCTCCCCGGGGAGGACGAGTACACGTTCCGCCACGCCCTCGTGCGCGAGGGCGCCTATGCCACGCTGACCGACGAAGATCGGGCGCTCGGGCACCGGCTGGCCGGGGCGTGGCTCGAGCAGCGCGGCGTGCAGGATCCGCTCGTGCTCGCCGAGCACTTCGAGCGCGGCGGCGAGCGCGCGCGCGCCGGCCTGTGCTACCTGCGCGCGGCGGAGCAGGCGCACCAGGGCGCCGACGCGATGGCGAGCATCGCCCAGGCCCGGCGCGCGCTCGCCTGCGGCGTGCCCGACGAGCTGCGGCTCCGGTGCCTCGGGATGCTCTGCGAGGCGCACGTCTTCGGCGTGGAGGCCGTGCGCGACGTCTTGCCGTACGCCGAGGAGGTGCTGCGGGACGCGCCGCGCGGCAGCGGGCCCTGGAGCCAGGGCATGATGGCCAAGGTCATCGGCAGCCTTCAGGCCGGGGAGCCCGCCGCGTGCGTGGCGCTGCTCGAGACCGTCGGCGCGACCGAGCCCGCGCCCGGCGCGGCGCCCTCCTGGTCGCTCTGCGTCGCGCTCGGGGTCTTCCTGCTCGATCTGCAGGGTCGGGTCCGCGTCGCGAGCGCGCTCCTCGAGCAGCTCGGCGCGCGCGTGCGCGATCTCGGCGAGGGCGAGCCCCTCGCGTCCGGGTTCTTCCACGGCACGCTCGCGCACCGGCTCGCGTACGTGGAGGCCGATCCGCTGCAGGGTCTCGATCACGCCGCCGCATATCTCCGCATCTCCGAGACGCTCGGTTACACGCGGTGGGCGGCGAACGCGAAGGTGCTCGTCGGCATGAACCACTGGTGCCTCGGGGCGCACGCAGACGCCGAGCGCGCGCTCCGGGAGCTGACCCTGCCGGACACGGACGTCGGCGTGCTCTCCTCGTATCGGCCCTTCATGCTCGCGTGGCTGTGCGCCGAGCGCGGCGCGCTCGACGAGGCGCGCCACCTCGCCGATGCCCTGATCGAGGCCGGCCGGGCGCGGCACCTGCTCGTGGACGAGGGGCGGGGCCACTGGGTGCAGGCCGAGGTGCTCCGGCGCGCCGGCGATCTGCCCGCCGCCGCGGCCGCGGTCGAGGCCGCGCTGTCGCTCGCGCGTCTGGCGTTGCCGCTCGACGTCCCCGGCATGCTGGCCACGCTCGCTGTGATCCGCCTGGCGCAGGGCGATCCCGCCGCGGCGCTCGCCGCGACGTCGGAGGGCCTGGCGCTCCACGAGGCCATGGGCGCCTGCAGCTTCTTCCGGGCCGCCGCCTTGCAGCTAGCCCATGCCGAGTGCCTCGAGGCCGCCGGCGATCCCGCCGCGGCGCGGTCCGCCCTCGCCCGCGCGCACGCGCGCCTGCTCGAGGCGGCCGCGAAGCTCGGCGATCCCGGAGCCCGCGCCCGCTTCCTCGACGGCGTGCCCGAGCATCGCCGGACGCTTTCGCTCGCGCGTCTCTGGCTGGAGCCCGGCCCTTCGGCGGGGGCCTGACGGCTGCGCGGTCGGCTGCGGCGACCCGGGCCCCGCATGTGCTCGGCCCCCGCGTGTCATCGCCGTCGCGGCCGGCGGCACCAGCACTGCCTGAGGAGAGCCGTCGCTGGCCGTGTGTCGAGGTCTTCGCGGGCGACCTTTGGCGCGCCCGAACGGCGCGTGGTCCAGCCGCGCACGCGCGGTCGCGCGGTCGCGCGGTCGCGCGGAGCTCGGCGACCGGCGAGCTTCGCCGCGCCGTCAGCCGTTGCTGCAGCGCCCGGCGCTCGGATGCGAGGTGGGGTGCCGTGGCGGCCCGAGCGGACTCTCGGCGAATTCAAGCTGTGGGTGCCGGGGGCGCGCCCAGCTGGATCTCGGCGAATTCAAGTTGTGGGGTGCCGTGGCGAGCCCAGCTGGATCTCGGCGAATTCAAGCTGTGGGGTGCCGGAGCGGCCAGCTCTCGGCGAATTCAAGCTGTGGGGTGCCGTGGCGCGCCAAGCTGATCTCGGCGA